>Ga0302315_10001246_pt1 | contig 26286 bp, 26 predicted proteins | sample III_Palsa_N3_1_FD_200532 | JGI IMG/M metagenome (GOLD analysis project Ga0302315, IMG submission 200532) | Peat permafrost microbial communities from Stordalen Mire near Abisko, Sweden - III_Palsa_N3_1 | ecosystem: Environmental > Terrestrial > Soil > Palsa > Peat permafrost | place: Sweden...
GACTGGCCATCCCTTATCTCGTCTGTACCAACTTTAACAAGTTTGTCGCCAACATTAAGGTCGCCATATATCTCTATCATATCTTTGGCTTCAAGGCCTTTTCGCACATCCACCCATTTGGCATGGTTATCTACAATGGTTATTACAAAAACCTTTTCAGTTGAAGTAACAACGGCCGATTTCGGTACAATAAAGGCGCTGTCGCGGCCTGGCAGCGGAACGCTTACATCGGCGTACATATTTGGCAGCAGGTTGCCTTTATCATTGTAAACATCCATTTCCACCTGTTCCGAACGAAGCTTTTCGTCTAATGCGCCGGCCAAACGTTTAACCTGCGCCTTGAAAATTTCGCCGGGCAGCTCACGCACGGTAAAAGACACCTCGTCTTTACCGTTCAGCCCGCCGGTAAATGCTTCAGGTACCGAAATAACTAAACGCAGGCGTTTATGGTCTTCCAGCACAAATAAAGGCTGATTGGTACCGCTGCCGGGGCCGACATAAGTGCCGGGGTTGATATTACGTAAGGTGATCACGCCATCAAACGGCGCCCTGATCTGCAAATAATTCAAATTGTCAGCTACTACTTTATATTCTGAGCGGGCAGCTTCTACATTGGCCGAATCCGACTGCATTTTTGCCCTTGCCTGCTCCAGGTCGTTTTGCGATACGGTACCTGGCGTTTTGCTGGTATTGTACAAACGGTCATAAGTGGCTTTGTCGGCAAAGTAAACCGCCTTGTTTTGCTGTATGCGCGATTTTGCTTCTTCCAGCTGCGAGTTGATCTCCGGTGCTTCCAAAGTAGCTAATAGCTCCCCTGTATGCACCTGCGAGCCAATATCGACATTCAGGTTTTTCACATAGCTATTTATCTTGGCGTACAGGTTCACCTGGTTGTAGGGTGTTAGTTCGCCCGGCACTGTTATAACTGATGTTAACTTGCCTTTTTTCACTTCAACAGGTACAACTGCCGGCGTATCGAGGGCGTTTTCCTGGTCAACGGTTTGCTGCTGGGCATCTTTCTCGTCCTTGCCCGGGCCGCAGGCGCTAAGTAATGCCGTACCCGCAAATAGGAATGCCAGCGCGATAAAAGTTCTATTTTTTCTTTGTATGTGTATCATGTTCATGGTGGTGCAGTGGGACAAAATATTTACTTTCCTTATCTTCAGGATCTAATGAAGGCGACTCGGTGGTGGCTTTACCCTGTACCCAGGCAAAAACCAAAGGCAGGATAAATAAAGCTGCGAAGGTAGACATCAGCAGGCCGCCGATAACGGCACGGCCCAGTGGCGATGTTTGGTCGCCGCCTTCACCCAGGCCGCTTGCCATCGGTATCATACCTACAATCATGGCCAAACTGGTCATTAATATCGGCCTTACGCGCAGGGCAACCGCTTCACGTGCCGAGCGCAGCGCATCGCCATTATGCTTGCGCAATTCCTCGGCATTGGTAATGAGGAGCACGGAGTTGGATATGGATACTCCGACGGACATGATCATACCCATGTAGGATTGCAGGTTGAGCGTTGCCCCGGTTATCTTCACTAAAAACAACGAACCGAACAACACTGCCGGAACGGTAGATAATACAGCCAGCGATACCCTGAACGACTGGAAATTAGCCGTAAGCATGAGGTAGATCACCAAAATGGCTACTATCAAACCTGTCTGCAAGCTGTCGAGTGTATCGGTTAGCGTCTGGCTCATACCGCGTAAACCTATGGTCATTCCGCGCGGCGGTTTACCTACTGTTTTGATGGCGCTCTGCACATCATTTACAGCCGTACCTAAATCTTTCTTAAAAATATTGGCCGTAACCGACATGGTAGGCACCGCGCCAATATCATCATCTTCGCCGTAAGTAGTATCCTGCTTTACATTGGCAATATCGCTCAATATCGGGCGCTGCGAATTTGGCAGTACCGGTATTTCGCGTATATCGTCCAGGCTGTGCATCTGGTATTCAGGCACTTCCACCTGCACCAGGTAGCTCAAGCCAACCCTACTGTCTATCCAAACGTTCTTTTGTGTTAAGCGCGATGAAGACATGGCCGCAGTTAAGGTACGCGAAACATCGCCCACGCCCACGCCGAGTTCAGCCGCACGTACACGGTCAATGTCCACATCAATGGTAGGGTATTTGAACGATTGGGCTATCTGCACATCGCGCAGGTAATTTATCTTATTCAGCGCATTCATTATCTTGTAGCTGTATATTACATCGGCTTTTTTATCCTTGCCGGTAAGCGCTACTTCAATAGGTGTTGGCGAACCCTGGGCCAATATCTTATTCGTTAACTCTATCGGTTCGAAAGATAAATTAACGCCGGGCATTTCTTTATGTACCTCATTCCTGAATTTTTCCTCTAATTCTTCCAGGTTGGTATGATAGCCTTCGGCAAGCTGCACCTGCATTACGGCTTCCTGCGGGCCGGCCATAAACATATATATCGGGTTTGTGGAGAACGACGATGGGTGTAAGCCGACAACCGATGAGGTGATCCCGATATTTTGCTTGCCTACTATTTTTTCCAGTATGTGCAGGGCATTCAGCGTAACTACCTCGGTACGTTCAAGCCTGGTACCGTCGGGAGCGCGTAAACGTACCTGGAATGTGCCCGAGTTAACTTTAGGCAACACGTCATGACCGATAATGCTGAACATTAAAAATGCCAGGCCAAATGCTGCAACCACGTAAATGGTAACGATGAGTTTACGCCGTGGCATCATGGCGTCTATACGAGCCAGGAACCAAACCCTGAACTTGTCAAATTTCGATTCATCCTTACCTTTTTTGGCTTCGGTAGCTTTTTTTACAGCCGCTTCCTTCTGCGCCCATTCATCACCTTCGTCGTCCATGGCATAACCATCGTTATGGCTGTGGTCTTCGTGCTTATTTACCATCATCCAGTTGGCCATAATGGGCACAAATGTTTGCGCCAACAGGTACGAGATGATCATGGCAAAACCGATAGCCAGCGATAGCGGCAGGAACAACGCACCCGGTATACCGGTCATGGTAAATGCCGGTGCAAACACCGCCAGGATACAAAACAGGATCAATAACTTAGGGAATGCTATTTCCTTACAGGCATCCCATATGGCCAGCGCCTTGGGCTTACCCATATCAAAGTGCTGGTGTATATTTTCAATGGTTACAGTCGATTCATCCACCAAAATACCAATGGCCAGCGAAAGCCCGCTCAGCGTCATGATGTTGATGGTTTGATGCGCAAGGCTGAGGAAGAATATCGCTGAAATAACACAGGTTGGAATGGTCATGATAACGATGAGCGCCCCGCGCCTGTCGCCCAGGAACAATAACACCATTATACCTGTAAGCACAGCGCCTATCGCGCCTTCCTCGGCCAAACTTTTTACCGCGTTGATCACATATATCGATTGGTCGAACACGAAGGACAGCTTAACGTCCGGCGGCACGAGCGCCTGGAAACGTGGGATAGCTTTTTTCAGCCCTTGCACTACATCCCATGTAGAAGCGGATGCCGATTTGGTTATCGGCAGGTAAACCGAACGCTTACCATTGATAAGTGTATAGCCTTGCGTTACATCGGCGCCATCTTCAATGGTCGCCACATCGTGCATAAACACCGTTTGCACCCCGTTTTTATATAGCGGGATATTACCAAAATCGGCAACGTTTTTGATAGTGGTATTTACCGGTGCTACATAGTTATAATCACCTATGCGTACGTTACCCGCAGGTGTATTCTGGTTATTATCTGCCAATGCCTGCACCAACTGGTCGGGGGTTAAATTATGCTCCCGCAACAACTGTGGGTCGGCTTTAATCAGTATAGTACGCTGGTTACCGCCAAATGGCGCCGGCGCCACCAGGCCCGGTACAGTGGTGAACGAGGCACGTACGTATACCAATGCAAGGTCAAGCAGTTCGTTATTGCTTCGCGTGGCGCTGCTCAACACCAACTGACCAACAGGCAGCGTAGAAGCATCGAACCGCATAATAAACGGTGGCTGCGACCCGTTCGGGAAGCTCGATTGCGCACGGTTTGTATAGGCCGTGAGCTCCGCCTGCGCCTGGGCCATGTTGGTGCCCTCGTAAAAAGTAACCTTGATTAAAGTAAGACCCTGTATGTTTTTTGTTTCGATGGATTTTACACCATCAACAAAGAGTATAAGGTTAACATACTGCTTGCCGAAGTAAGCCTCCATCTGGTTAGGTGTAAAACCGCCATAAGGGTGCGATACATAGATAACCGGCAGGTCGAGGTCAGGAAAAATGTCTATTTTAATGGTGCGCACGGCATTAATACCGAAGAAGAATAAAGCAGCCACTATAACCAGTATAGTGATCGGTTTCTGAAGCGCGCCTTTTATCAATCCCATTTGCTTATATGTATAGTATTAAAAATTATTTATAAAAATGCTGAAGTCGCCGGTAGAACCTGCTTTGTACAGGAGGGCCTGCCAGATGTTATTGGAGGCGATGTCCTGGTCAATTTCAGCGCGGTTAAGCGTGTAAAGCGCCTCGGTAAAATCAACAATGTTGGCCAGGCCGTTCTGGTACAGGGCGAATTTTTGTTTGTAAGCATCGCTGGCGGCTTTCACCTCAACTGGTGCTTCGTTATAATTCTTTACCGCATTAGCTATTTTGGTTTCGGCAAGCGTTTGCTGGTCTTGCAAAGTTTGGTTTTGCAGGTTATATAAATCCTGGTACTCGTCGGATATATATTTTTGGGCCTTTACCTGGTAATGCACCCTAAAAATGGTGGTAAAATCCCAGGTTACGCCTACACCTAACAGGTAGTTATAGCGGGTCGGGTCGGCGCCGGCGCCATAACTGGAGTCGAAATTGTAATCGCTCGGGTTGGTGCTGTACCCGGCCTTGAAGCCCGAGCCCCGGCCCTGGTACAAACCAAACAGCGTAAATGTAGGGTAACTAAAAGTATTTAAATATTTCGCCTGCTCATTACTTTGGTTAACGAGGTTACGATAGTATTGCAAAACAGGGTGATCTTCGGGATTTACTTTCGATGCCTGGTAAATATTTAAGGGCACTTTACTTACAAAGGTGCTGTCTAAAAAAAAGTTCTGTGCCGGGATACCAAGGTACTGATCCAACAGGTTGGCCTGTTCCTGCTCTGTTTCCTGAGCACTGGTAAGCGCTATCTGCGCGTTGGCCACCTGCGCGTTGGCCAATGACGAATCCACGCCGGGGTTCAGGCCGTTCTTTACGCGGGCAATTACTACCCTTTGTAAATCCTTACTACGATTAAGGTTATCCTGGTTGGCTTTAACCAGTTGCTGGGCTACCAGGTCGTTTAAATAGGCGCTGGCAACGCGTATCTCGTGCTCAAACTCTTCCTGGTTAAGATCGGTTGCATTAAGGTCTACCACCCGGCTTTGTACTTTAACTTTTTCTTTGGCGCGGCCAAAGGCAAAAAAGTTCCAGTTAACATTGCCTACATATAACGAACCAAAAGATGCGTTCCAGTTTTGGTTAGGCAACGCTGGTCCGGAAGCCGCTGTGGCGAGGCCGCCGAAACCATACACCGGGCCATTTTGCCCGTTTATAGTGCCATAAACATTTTGTGCCGATAGGGTAACATCGGGAAGGTATTCTGTCTTTGTTTCTGTAAGCTGTGATTTTGATGAATTCAGCTGGTTTGCTTTTGCTTTGATAGTGCCGTAGTTCTCAAGCCCTATGCGTACGGCATCTTTCATGCCTAATGATTGCAATTGCTGCGCCTCTACCTGAATAAAACCAAAAACAAGTGAAAGGAAAAGAAGAAATCGTTTAGATATTGTGTTCAACATGCTCGGTATTTGATGCTGCAAAAATAGATTATTCTTTATATATGAAAAAAATGAATTAAATTTGTTACAATCATTAATAAAAGTAATAATGAACATAGCACTTCATCATTTTAAGCTCATAGATACCATATCAAAAGAAGGCACTTTAACCAAAGCCGCCGCTACCTTACATCTAACTCAATCGGCCCTCAGCCACCAATTGAGGGAGCTGGAAAAAGAGCTGGGCCTGGAGGTTTTTAACCGCAATGGCAAAAAGCTCCATTTATCTGAACAAGGTTACAGATTTTTACGCAGTGCGGAAAAAATATTAGCCGAAATTAAGAGTTTGGAAGAAGATATCAATAACTATAAACAAGGGAAAACCAGCAAGTTAAGTATCAGCATGCAGTGCTATACCGCCTATCACTGGTTGCCGGGTATTATCAAGTATTATAAGTCGCGCTGGCCTGATATTAACATCCAGATTATGTCTGAAGCTACCCGCCGGCCGCTGGAATATTTAATGAACGGCGACCTGGATATCGGCATCATCCGCACCCAAATGGTGAACACCAAAATACGGTATGAACCTATCTTTGAAGACAGGTTAACAGCCGTCATCAGCAAGGATCATCCGCTGGCAAAAAAAGACGTGATAGAGATAGCAGACTTCCATAACGAGGAACTTATTTTACCTTTATATGACCCATCGTACCAGGATACACCGATGATTGAGGCGCTGATACAGGCCCAGCAGGTAAAACCCAAGACCCTGCACCGCATACATTATACCGATGCCACCATTGAAATGGTGAACGCAGGCCTGGGCATAAGCGTTATGGCCGACTGGATTGTTGAACCTTATTTAAAAGACCGGAATATTGTGGCCAAACCCATGCACCATAGTGTCGCGCGCCGCTCGTGGTTTGCGGCTACCTGCAAACAGACTCCGGCTATACAGAATTTCCTTGAATGCCTGAAAATGTATTTCTCAGGCGCAGACATGAGCGTAGATATTGCCGAAAAACAACAACTTATAGAAGCCCATGCCAGCAAATCACAGAATGCAGCGCAGTTGGCCGCAGGTACGGCTGTTTTCACCAAGCCGTCTGTTGCATTAAATGGCACTGATGATTACCGGAAATACCAGTATTAATCCGCCATTATTTATTCTATCGTAGAGACGCAAAATTTTGCGTCTCTACGATATTTTCTGAATAGGGATTACAATTTGTGCTTAATCGTTATCCTCGTCCAGGTCATCATCGTCGAAATCCAGCGTAAATGCTGAATCAGCAGCTTTGTAAGCCTGGGCCAGCGCGTCGGATTCGTCTTTGTTATCGTCGTCAAGCGGTTCTTCATATTCATCAAATCCGTTTGAATGAACGTCTTCCTGGCTCATTTGGTCGTCTTTTTCTTCGCCCTGTAGGTCATCCTGCGGTACGCGGTCGTCGGGAATAATCATAGTGGTATGTTTTATGGTTAACTGCTTTAATAAATGTATTGTTTTATACGGACATTTTTATCATTTCAAAGTATCCCCTCATCAGCAAAACTATAATACCCGGTATCGGCTACTATCAAATGGTCGAGCACTTTTATATCTAATAAGTTCCCGGCCGCTGCTATTTTTTTGGTGAGGTCGATGTCCTGCTGGCTCGGCTTTAAATTTCCGGAAGGATGGTTGTGAACCAACATGATGTTCGCAGCCGACTGCCTTAAAGCAACGCCGAATATAACTTTCGGGTCGGCCACAGTAGCGGTTAAGCCGCCTTTGCTCATCAATTCCCGGCCAATGAGCTTGCAGTTCTGCCCAATGAGCAATATCCAGAATTCTTCATGGTTCAGGTCGACCAAATATCGCTTTATTGCCTGGTAGGCAGCTTTGCTGGTACCTAAAATTTCAGGTGCTTTAATTTCGGTATCATTCCGCCTGCGGCCGAGTTCCAGCGCGGCGATAATAGATATGGCTTTGGCTTCGCCGATGCCTTTAAAGTTCGAAAGTTCTTCAATTGAAGCCTTGCCCAGCCTGTTCAGGTCGTTATCATAATGGTACAGGATACGTTTGCTCAGCTCTACAGCCGATTCATCGCGGTTGCCCGAGCCAATGAGGATGGCGATAAGCTCAGCATCGGTTAAAGCCCGCCTGCCCTGCCCGCTTAACTTTTCGCGCGGGCGGTCTTCCTCGGCCCATTCTTTGATGCTTATCCTGGTATCGTAAGGGTTCACAACTTCAATTATAATTTTCCACTAATTTATATTTTTTTAGTGGTGTTGGAATGTTCCCTGCGATTTTATGAATTCAAAACTACAGTTCATTTGCAATTTATGAATGCTGCCAGAACCAGTGAAAATGCTTGTTATGCATTTCTGAAGATACTTCATTGGCGCCCCGCTGCAATATCCTTGTAAAGTGCATCCTTGATATACGGCGCGACTCGCTGAAGCTCTGCGCCCCGGTTAGGTAAATAACAAAATCAAGTACATATACTATCGGCCAGATGGCAACTGCGATGATTTTTCTCATTAATTATAGGCTGGTTTCAACAAAGTTAAATAATACATTAAATATTCCCAATAGTTTTAAAAAATACTTGTTGAGAAAAATATTATTGCCTCATAGCGAAAAAAACGGCAAAAAAATAGCGATGAACTTTCGTCCATCGCTACATCCAGTTATATAGAATATTTTTGCTGCTTACTTTAAGCCGTTAACAAACTTGGTAAGCTTTGATTTATTGTTCGAAGCCTTATTTTTGTGGATCACGTTCTTTTTGGCCAGGCGATCAAGCATGGAGATAACCTTGGTCAAAAGCTCGCTTGCTTCTGCTTTAGTGCTTGTCCCTCTTAATTTTTTAATGGCATTCCTGGTGGTTTTTGCCTGGTACCTGTTACGTAAGCGCTTCGCAGCGTTAGCCCTGATCCTTTTTAATGATGATTTATGATTTGCCATCTTTAGCGTTCTTGTATTTTATTTTTCGGACTGCAAATATAGGATGATAAATTTAATAATGCAAGCATAATTTCAAAAGAAAAAATATCTATCAGTATGATATATCAAAGCAGCATCCGCCTGGCCGTCCACTCGCTTTTTATAGGAGATTACTATACAATATTTAACGCCCAATTAACTCTTTGTTAATACAAAATTAACATTCACCAAAATAACATTACTTACCTTGTACATATTTTTTAAATGCAATAAACATGGAAAATCAAGCTCAAATCCAGGTGCCCGATAACAAGGCGCTCCATATTGAAAGAGACCAGGAGTTAAACCATTGGTCGAAAAAATTTGGCATCAGCATGGACGAATTGCTTAAAGCAGTTCAAACCGGCGGAACAACCGCAGCCGCGGCCGTAGAAAAATACGTAAAACGCCTTGGCACACACTGACAGGTAGTTTGCAGTTGTAAGTTTGCAGTTTACTATTAATAATTTGGGCAAACTGCCAATTAAGAACTGCAAACTGAGATCAATAATCGTTTGTTAACGCAAACTTGTTCACTCTTTCTTTCCATTTTCCTTTTGTAAAATCAGGGAATTGTTGAGGCATATTGCCTTCGGCGATAGACTTTTCCGATAAGGGGGTTATTACGCTCATGGTAACCGAATCATACACATCGATAGGCGTTTGCACCTTCCGCTTTACCGATTCAACAAAAGCATTAAATACAAACCAGTCCATGCCGCCATGCCCCGCGCCTTCGGCCTGCTTGTTGTATTTTACCCAAAGCGGATGGTCGTATTTTTCCAGCCAGCTATCGGCAACATCCCATTTATCCTCAACTTTCGACTGCCCTTCTATATAAACAGAATTCACCACATCCATCCATAAGCCCTTAGTGCCCTGCACCCTGAAACCCAGTGAATATGGCCTCGGCAAATGCGTATCGTGCGAAAGCAGCACCGTTTCGCCATTCGCGCAGTTGATCATGGTGGTAATTACATCGCCATTTTTATAATTGATCTTCGCATTCGGGTTGCCCGGCGCAGTTTCCTCAACATAAGCTGCCAAACCACGCGCCTTTGACGAGAACGATACCAGGTTGGTAAACCTGTTGCCGTAGTTAATATTGGCGTAATGCATCAACGGGCCGACGCCGTGAGTTGGATAAATATCGGCATTACGGTCAATGTTAAATTGTGTGCGCCACTGCGCCTCGCTGATGGCTTTAGGGCCAAACTCCACACCATGCCCATAATAATTCACTCCATCGTTAAAAAGCACCGTTCGCAGGTTATGCTGGTAACCGCCTTCCAAATGTATCATCTCGCCGAACAGGTTCTGCCTTGCCATATTTAAAACGGCCATTACATCCCGGCGGTAGCAAACATTCTCCAAAGTCATGTAGGGCACACCGGTTTCCTCGTGGGTTTTTACAATATCCCAGTGATCATCCAGCGTAATGCCTGCTATCACCTCGCAGCCCACGTATTTACCGGCCTTCATGGCATCAACTGCCATCGGTTTGTGGAACTGCCACGGCGTAGCGATAATAACTGCATCAATATCCTTACGGTCGAGCAGGCCTTTGTAGGCATCCACACTGCCTGTGTACTCTTTTGGCGGCGTTTTGCCGGCGGCAACAAACTGTTTGCGGCATTCAGAAAGGGATTGCTCCTGCGTATCGCAAATGGCTACAATCTCTACATCATTACGCAATAAACCTTCCTGAATGTGATTGCGCCCGCGCAAGCCGACGCCGATATAGCCCAAACGAACCTTATCCATATCGCGGCCAAATACTGCCGACGATGGCAAAACACTGATGCCCGCAGCAAGCACTGTACCCGTGCTGATAAATTCTCTTCTATCCATAAGGAAATATCAATTTTTTATAGTTTAAAAAATATTTGTTTATAATTACTTAAAAGTACCCCGATAATATAACATCTTGATATAAATCATTGCGCAAACGTTTGTGAACAACATCATGACAACAATTTTCAATAGCCTGCACACATGAATTTTCCAGGTTTTTTATAAATTTATCATTAAATCTATCATCCTACCATGAAACAAAAATTCCACTACGACACCGTCACCGAAGCTATAAACGAATTAAAAAAACAAGGCTATACACTCGATTTTGATTTGAGCGATAACCAGCTTACTGCCGAAAGTGAAAGCTACCCCGCAACTGATTTTGAAATAACCGACCTGTACCGTTACGAAGGCCCATCCGATCCCGCAGATGAGGCTACCGTTTATGCGCTTGCATCAACAGGCGGTATAAAAGGCACACTCGTAACCGGTTATGGCGCTTCATTCGATGACGCATCGGCCGAAACACTTAAGGAATTACATTACAAATACAATCAGCAAAACCAGTCGGAATAGAATGAAATATGCCTTTCGGCTTGTTTGTGGGTTATTGTTGTTGATACTCTGTTCTTCCTGGGGATTTTTCGCGCATTACCGCATAGGCCGGCTGGCGGTGTTTACGCTACCAAAAGGCATGAGCAGTTTTTACAAGGCCAACATCGATTACCTTACCGCACATGCCGTAGCCGCCGATAAACGCCGTTATGTAGACTCTGCCGAAGCGCCGCGCCATTTTCTGGATGCCGATCATTACGGCAAAAATCCTTTCGGTGTTATACCGCAAAACTGGGATGATGCTGTACGTAAATACACTGCGGATACGCTGGATAAATATGGAACCGTTCCCTGGACCATCGTTTTTGAATATTATCACCTGGTAAAAGCCTTCAAAGCGCATGATACTACTGATATTTTAAATACCTCGGCCAATTTGGGTCATTACCTGGCAGATGCACATGTGCCGCTGCACCTTACTCTCAACTACAACGGGCAGCTTAGCAATCAAACCGGTATCCATGCTTTTTGGGAAAGCCGCATACCCGAACTATTCGGCAATAACTGGAATTACTATATCGGCAAGGCACGTTATATCGATGACCCGCTTAAAGAAGCCTTTCGCATCTGCGGAAGTTCATATAAGGAAGTCGATTCTGTTTTGCGGTTTGAGGCGATGCTGAATAAAACCTTTCCGCCGGATAAAAAATATGTAATGGTTAAGCACGGCAGTAAAATGATACAGGATTATTCCGAAGCATACAGCCACGCCTATATGAACATGCTGAACGGCATGATCCAGCGGCGGATACGCTCATCCATATTATCAGTCGGCAGTTTCTGGTACTCGGCCTGGGTTGATGCCGGTCAGCCGGATTTGAACAAGCTCATTGCTACACCTTTAACACCAACCCAGAGATCAGCATTAGATAAGGAAGAGGTTTTTTTTAAAGCGGGGAAAGTTGTAGTTTTAAAGGAGCAATAGCAAATGAGAAGTTACATACCCATTATCACTTTTTTTATATTGATTACAACAATATGCGGTAAGGGCGAAATTCATTATCAACATAAAACCAAACCGGCGAAGGACGCCAGTTGGGCAATTAAACAAATAGCTGCCCTGCCAGAGGTAAAAGCCTTTATGCGGCATGCGAAAAAAAAAACCCCTTGCCTGCAGTTTAATGGGATTCCGGATTCGGCATCAGGATATTTTTGGATAAAAGAAGGCATCAGCAATTTTGATATGTTCAGAACATCAACTGATTATTATATCGATCCAAAAACAGATCAAATATATATTGCCGATCCAATGAATGAAGGTCCGCATGCCCCAAACCTGGTCAAGCTTAAGGTGGCACGCCTTTGGGGCGGAACTAAATATTGGGCCAAACCGCACATCTTTAAGGGTGATAAATTGATAGTAGTAAATAAAATTTAATCCTAAAATCAAGGCTATCCCATTAGCCTTTACTGGTCTTTTAGGGCCGTTAATTTTTTTTAAAGCCAGGAAAATTGTAGTTTTAGCTAACAACTAAAACATGCGGGTAAAAGCGGCAAAACTTACCGAAAAGCGGCAAACCATTGAGTGGCGCAGCCATGAACCTTCGAGACTGGAAACATTCAGCGATGCGGTGTTTGCTTTTGCGGTTACCCTTATCATCGTATCGCTTGAAGTGCCAAAAACTTTTACCGAATTGTATGAGACCATGAAGGGCACTATCAGTTTTGCTGCCTGTTTTGCAGTAATCTTCAATATCTGGAACGACCAGAATATTTTCTTCAGGCGGTACGGATTGAAAGACAACTGGACAGTTGCCTTAAATGGCATGTTGCTTTTTGTGGTGCTGGTTTACGCTTACCCGCTTAAATTTCTGTTCGGGCTGTTATTCTACGACAATACTTTTACCCAAAACGGGCATTCACAGGAAATGATACATGCAGCCGACACGCCTGTTTTGATGACTATTTATGGTGCCGGCTTCGCGGCTATCGGCCTGTTGTTTTTCCTGATGTACCGCAATGCGGTAAAATATGCCGGAGAATTAAACCTGTCGCCGATAGAAATATTTGCAACCAACTCATATAGCTATGGCAATCTCATCACCGTAATTACTGGCCTTACGTCTATCGCACTTGCCTGGTTGTTACCATTATCTCTTTCCGGCGAGTCGGGATTTGTTTATATGACGCTTGCAATCTCCTATTCCGTTTGGTACAGGTATCGAAAAAGAAAGATGAAAAGGCTATTTAGCGATTAAGCAGCCTTGCTTTTTTTGGCCGAACGTGCTTTTATTGCAGCCCAAATAGCAGGCACTACCGAAAGCAGGATAATAACGATGCCTAACAGGGAAATATGTGTTTTAATAAAGCTTACATTACCTAATAAATAGCCACCGGCCAGGAAAAGGATTATCCATGCCGTACCGCCAATAATATTGTACAGGCTGTAACGCGCGACAGGCATTTTACCTACACCGGCTACAAAAGGCGCTATGGTACGGATAATAGGCATAAAACGGCTCAGGATAACGGCTTTGCCGCCATGTTTATCAAAAAATGCTTTGGTTTCGAGGTAATAGTCCAGCTTCAGGACTTTATTCTTCTCCTTAAAAACCTTCGGGCCTAAAAGGCTACCGATATAATAATTGAGCGTATTGCCGGTAAATGCCGCTATGATAAGTATCAGGCCGAGTAATTTTATATCAAGCCCGGAATTGCCGTTGGCTATTAACGCACCTGCTGCAAATAAAAGTGAATCACCCGGCAGGAATGGTGTAACCACAAAGCCTGTTTCGGCAAAAATGATCACAAATAGTATAAGATATGTCCAGCCCTGGTATTGGTTGGTAATTACCTCCAGGTGCTTATCAATATGCAGTATAAAATCAATGAGTTGCTTTATCAGTTCCAAGGTTTTTCAATTTTTTGCTGCAAAAATATAATAATAAAACGAATATAAAGCAGCGCATATGCTCCGAATATTTAAATTCCGACTTAAAGTGGCCTTCTGCTTTAAGCTGCTTAACGGTTTGTAATTACCGCCGCATTAACTACCGCCGTATCGGTTTGCCCTACAACTCCATAGGAATATAAGGTATAAAGGCCGCCATCCTGTATGGTAACAGATTGCGTGCTGGGTGTAGAAAACACCAACGTTGGATAGCCGGTGGGATAGATCTGAAAATTGTAATTGCCTGCCGGTAATTGAATATAAGGTGATATTTGTTTATACTTTATTCCTGAAAATGCCACCGTACCATTTGCCGTAACATCGAGGCTGCTATATTGCGCCAGGATACTGGCATTTACAAACCTCAGTTCACCGTAACCTTCGGTAATTGATTTGGGTTTAACCGTATCATCAACAGTAAAAATATTTGAAATAGAGCTGTTTGAGAATAACCCGGTTACAAATATCGAATATTTTGTATTTGATAAAAGATTAGGCTCATGCAATGTAATAATACTAGCGCTTGACTCCTGTGCCGTCCTGATCTCTAACACCGAATCACCCGGACTGATATAAAAATAGCTTCCCGGATTATTATAGATAAATGAACTGGTGTTTTGTTTAACAAAATCAACACCGGCATATATGTCTACCGGGCCAACATCGGGGCTAACATTTATCACCTCCAATTGCGTATTGGATGTAGCCCCGTTTACCACGCCGCTTTTACTGCACGACATCATAAACGGCAGCACAAATACAACCGTAAAAAACAGTGCAAGGAATATAAAAAAAGTGTTATTGTTTTTCGATCTCATTGTACGAGTGTTGCCGCCTGATTTACCAATTGCACCATGCTAAACGCCGAATTGCCTTTACCACCAGGCGTACCCTGGGTAAATAATGTATAACTTTCACCATTAATAAATGTAAAAGTCGTATCCAAAAGCGCCGTGCCGGTGCTTGTGTTATAAACTTTTACTTCGTTAACAGTATCTTTTATCGCTATATAATTGCTTACATATTTAAAGGCACAATTCGTCAAACTAACGCTGGTACCCTTGCTCACTGTAATGTTTATTGCACCCGCATTAGGCGAGGCATTCACAAAACGCACTGCTGAAGTATTGATGGCCGTGCTGTCAGATATATTATACTGCTCACTAAATGTCTTAGCTGCCGATTCGCCGCAAACAAAAAGCGTGTAATAGGCATTGACACCGGTATCAAGCGTTAACGATGTACCGAACAATGTTGCCGTACTACCTGCTTTTTTAAATGAATAATTTCCGGTGCCAAAAAGTACGCTCATATAGTAGGTTGCGCCACCGGGGGTTATATCAGCCTGGTTATTTTGCCGGGCACCGTTTATAAAATAATCCAGGGTGTCGGCTGTGGCATTGATCACATTCAACTTGGGCGGGTTTGTAGGTGTGTTAGCAACGATATAACTTTTTTTGCAGGCACCAAGCACTGTTAAACCGATCAAAAAAAATAATATAAGTAGCCTGTAATTCATTTGAATAATACTAATAACGCTCAATAAGCAAATTGTTATGCGAATGAACAAAAAAGTCCGGTAAATAACCGGACTTTTTTGTGATTTGTAACCAGTGATCAGTGATTTGTGGATCGGTTACCTAATTACTAATCACCAGGCACAAATCACCAACTAAGCATAGCTATTCAGCATCACCGGCATTACCAGCATCAGCACATCCTCGTTCTCGTCGCCGCCCTGCGGTAACAATAAACCGGCACGGTTTGGGGTCGACATTTCGAGCAATACTTCTTCACCGCTCAGGTTTTTCAGCATTTCTATCAGGAAACGGGCGTTGAAACCAATCTCCATATCTTCACCTTCGTACTGGCAGCTTAAACGCTCGTGTGCTTCGTTAGCGAAATCAATATCTTCTGATGATATATTCAATTCGCTGCCGTTTATTTTCAACCTCACCTGGTGGGTGGTTTTATTGGCATAAATAGCCACACGGCTCAATGAACCTAAAAACGCCAGGCGATCGATAGTTAATTTATTCGGGTTATTCAGTGGGATAACAGCTTCATAATCCGGGTAGCGCTCATCAATGAGGCGGCAAACCAGGTTTATGTTGTTAAATTTAAAAAATGCGCTTGTGCTGTTATATTCAACCGATACATTCACATCATCAGCCGGTAAAGCCGATTTTAGTAGCGTTAAGGCCTTTTTAGGCAGAATGAACGATGCAGTACTTGCCGCCTTGGCATCCTTGCGGCGATAACGCACCAGTTTATGCGCGTCGGTAGCTACAAAGGTTAAGTATGAAGTTGAAAGCTGGCAGTAAACACCCGTCATTGCCGGGCGCAGCTCATCGTTACTTACCGCGAAAATGGTTTTGTTAATGGCCTCGGCCAGAACCGACGCCGGCAGGTTTACCGATGAAGCATTCTCTACAGTTGGTATCTTCGGGAAATCCTCGCCGTTCTCACCGCTCAGTTTGTATTTACCATCGCCCGCGCTTATTTCAATGGCGAATGTATTATCATCAACCGAAAAACTTATGGGCTGCTCAGGCAACGATTTTAGTGTATCGAGTAATATACGCGATGGAATAGCGATGCGGCCGTTCTCCTTAGCTTCAACCGTCAATGAGGTAGTCATGCTGGTTTGCAGGTCGGTGGCCGAAATAGTTAAGTTCCCATCCTTTATCTCAAACAAAAAATTCTCCAGTATAGGTAACACGGTGCTGTTGCTCAGCGCGCCGCTTACAGCCTGCAATTGTTTAAGTAATGTTGATGTAGAAACAATAAATCTCATATCGTTGTGGAATTAGTCAAATCAAAAGTATAAAATTTAATGTGCATACTTTCTTCTGCGTAAATAATGTTGAAAAATAGCAAATATTAACACTAAGCACAAGGGCGCTATGGTGTTTATGATTTGCCATTTTAGCTTTTCGTCGCGTATAACGGCGCGGTTCAGCAAACGTACCTGTATCTCTTTGGTACGCAGGGTCATCAGCCGTGGGTCGTCGGTCATGTAATCGGCAATATTCAGCAGTAAATCCTTGTTACCGAAGGTTTGTCGGCTATATTCATCATAGCCGAGCTGGTACGGCGAGCCATCTGAAGCAACCTGGTTTTTGAACACATCCCCATCGCTGATCACGATCATTTTGGTGGGTTTGCTTTCCTGCAATATATTAATTTTGTCAGTCAGCCCTCCAGGCGCCGAACGGTTCAGAAAATCAGACTGAAATTTTCCTTCCAGTAAAACCCCTACCGTTTTCGGCGTACTCTGAAATTTTTGTGGATCAGGTTCCTGTTCCAGTGCATCCAAAGTAAGCAACTTAGGCACACTCAGTTTTGTATTATAGGGCGATGATGCCAACAGCACCGTTTTCTTCACATTTTTTATAGCGAGGGTATCAATCGTACTGGCAAACTCCAGCCTTATACCTTCCAGGTTCTTTACTATCGGGTTTGTCGATAGCGGCATAATGATGGGGTAAAGCAGCCAGGGCACCATTTGCAATTGCGGCTGCCCGCCAACGTTGCCGGTAGCAACGGGTATCTGCGCGCAGTTGTAGTCGGCTATTAAATCGTAATTAATACGTACGCCGTACACAAAAAGCTGGTCGTCTAAATTCAGCTGTTTCGGGAACGACATTTCCTCGTTCCTCGCGCCGCGCATACTGTCCAGCTCCGCATTCACCTGGTCAATCGCCCAAACTACCCTGCCACCCCGCATAATATATTGGTCGAGCTTAAATTTCTCCACTTCAGTAAATGGCGAGTCGGGCTTATCCACAATAACCAGCTTAACATTCAGCAGGCTATCGAAAGGGATAGTTTTCAAGTCAACACGGCCTACATTATACCCGTCCGAAAGTGATTTTATAGCTCCGTAAAGTTGTATATCCTTTAATTCGTGGTGCCCTTCTGTAAAAGCAATAATAGCTTTGCCGCCGCTGGTGACTTTTTTTATTGCTGATGAAAACCCGTATTCCAGGTTCTGAACTGAGTTTTTGGTAATATCATCCTCCGAAAGCCCAATACGCGATTGCAAAAGGTTAACCGTAATGTATTGCCCCTGGTATTCAACTAATGCCTCGGGGAAAATGAGCATCTGGGCTATCCCGTTATCGGTTTTAATGCTGAAGCCCTGCCCTGTTATCCCCTTCGCTTCCAGCGAATCGAAAATCGTCTTCTGCTGGTCTTCCGACAGGTTTTTTATTCCCGCCGTCGGGTCTACAAAATTAAACTGCAGTTTGCCATGCGTATAAGCCTGCAGGTCGCTCAGCATATCGCGTGTGTCGCGCTGCAACCGTTTCATCCAGGGCTGAAAATTCTCACCCTTTAAATAAACCGTCACCTTAACCGGCTTATCAAGGCTTTCCATTATTTGCCGGCTTATAGGCGATATGGTAAAGCGCTTTTCTTTGGTAAAATCAAAACGGGTAAAGGTTAACGACGATATCAGCACTAAAACAATTATCCCCACAACTATGCCGATGGTTGTTTTGTTAATGACGGTTTTTTGCCGTTGCCTTAGCATTACAAATAACGTGAGCCATATAAAAACGGCCGACAGGATAATGAAATATACCAAATCGCGGGTATCCAAAACACCGCGGCTTACCGATTGGTAATGTTCATTAATGCCGAAATCTTCCAGCGCGAAATTTTGCAGGAATTGTAGCTGTCCGATCAAGTCCAATCCAATATAAACAAACGCGCACAGGAAAGCAGCGATGGTAAAAGCGATGACCTGGTTTTTGCTGATGGATGAAGCAAATAAACCGATAGCCGTAAATGATGCGCCCAACAAAAACAACCCGATATAGGAACCAATAACAGCACCGGTATCGATATTGCCTTGCGGATTGCCCAGCGTCCATACCGAGTAATAATACACCAGCGTAGGGATGAGCGCGAACAGCACCAGTAATAAACCTGCCAGGTACTTGCCAAGTACGATCTGCCAATCGGTAAGCGGACGTGTTAACAATAGTTCAAAAGTACCCTCGCGGCGTTCCTCGGCCATGGAGCGCATGGTAATGGCAGGGATAAGAAACAGGAACAGGTAAGGGACGATGGTGAATAGACTATCGAGGCCGGCATAGCCATAATCCAGTATGCTTGATGACGGCACTACCCACAAAAACAGCCCTAAAACCACCAAAAATACGCCGATGGTAACATAAGCAACCAGCGAGCTGAGGTACGAGGATATCTCTTTTTTTAGTATACTGAACACGTGTATTTATTTACGACTGAAACGCCGAAATTACAATATTAATACGTGAAGCTAAATAGTGATTAGGATTTTGCTGCATGATATTGATTTACGAAGTTTTGGAAACTTCGTAAATCTGTTATTCTCCAACGGTTAGAAAACAAAGAGGCTGTCTCACAAGGAAAATAGAAAAGGATGAGCCAAATTATATTTTTAGCTATAAAAACTTTGTGTTTCTCTGTGCCTTCTTTGTGATCTCTGTGGTTCATTTTTTACCACAAAGGTCACTGAGATGAGAACACAAAGAGCGCAGAGGTAAATATTATTTGGTGCAGTTTTGATAAAATCGACTTTTGAGACAGCCTCATCTGTTAGTCTCCAACGGAAAACAAGCTTGCCACCTGATATTGATTTACGAAGTTTTGGAAACTTCGTAAATCTGTTATTCTCCAACGGTTAGAAAACAAAGAGGTTGTCTCACAAGGAAAATAGAAAAGGATGAGCCAAATTATATTTTTAGCTATAAAAACTTTGTGTTTCTCTGTGCCTTCTTTGTGATCTCTGTGGTTAATTTTTTACCACAAAGGTCACTGAGATGAGAACACAAAGAGCGCAGAGGCAAATATTATTTGGTGCAATTTTGATAAAATCGATTTTTGAGACAGCCTCACACGTGAAGGCAAAGATGAGTTGGAGCAAAATAAAAACCATGTCATTGCGAGAAGCGGGAGGATCAGCGTGATGGGGCGACGAAGCAAACTCATCATTTTACATAGCGACGAGTTTGCTTCGCTGCACATAGCCACCTCTCAACCCGCTCAATGACATGGTTGGTGTTTTGTCTTCCTTACAACCCAAACTTATACGCTACCCTTATAGCAGCCTGGTTAATATTGCCATCGCCTGAAATGCGGCTTTCGTAGCGTACGCCGATATCGACAGCCGTATTGGTCTTAGTAAGCGGGATAGCAAAACCTGCCACCGGTGAATAGGTGAAAGCATTCTGATAGCCCATATAACCGGAGTTGATGTTATATGAGTCGCCTATATCGCCTTCCAGGTACACATTTTTGGTTATAAAGTATTTAAAGCCGATGAGCAGTGGTATGTAATGCCCGTTTTGTAATGTATCGGTAGCTGGAGTGCTTTTTGTGTTATAATTACTGTACGCTGCCGTAATGGTAAAAAAAGCGCGTGGATTTTGAAATGGCAATTCCAATTTAAACGATAAGCCTGTGGTTGTGGAATAAATATTATTCTCCGGGCTTAATGCCGAGCCAACGTCTATGCCAACACTTAGCAACGCAGGCGGAGTGACTGTGGTTGTTTCAGTTTGCGCATATGACCTGGTAATAAGTACTGATAAAACCGTTAATAAGAGTAAAATTTTTCTCATGGTTAGGGTATGTTGAAGGTTATAATTACTGCCAAAAATAATAATTGGATGCTATAAAACGATTAAGCTGCAAGAAAATTATAAAGCAAATCCAGCGTAATAACCATGTTACTTATGCGTGCTGCAAATTGGTCAGCCCGATAAATATTTGTTCAAGTGATTTGCCTTTGTTTCCAGCCCTTAAACCCTGTAGACTGTCGTTAGCCACAATTTCGCCTTTATTAATGATGATCACCTGGCTGCAAACGGCTTCCACTTCCTGCATAATGTGGGTGGAAAGAATAATGGTTTTGGTTTTGCCAAGGTCGAGGATAAGTTGCCGAATGCCGATGAGTTGGTTAGGGTCGAGGCCGGACGTTGGCTCATCCAGTATCAGTACTTCTGGATTGTGGATAATAGCCTGCGCCAGCCCTACCCTTTGGCGATAGCCCTTTGACAGCTGGCCTATCTTTTTATGTTGTTCGGGGCCGAGTCCGGTTTGTTCAATTACTTCGGCAATGCGTTTTTGTGGCGATTGCAGGCCATGAATATTTGCAATAAAACCCAGCGCTTCTTTTACATACATATCCAGGTACAGCGAGTTGCTTTCGGGCAGGTAGCCAATATGTTTGCGAACATCGAGCGATTGTGTTTCCACATCATACCCGCAAACCGATGCCTTGCCTGATGTTTGCGGGATAAAGCAGGTCAAAATCTTCATGGTGGTGGATTTGCCGGCGCCATTAGGCCCTAAAAAGCCCAATACACCCGGCCCGGCGCTGAAACTGATATTATCAACCGCCTTTTGTTTGCCGTAAATTTTGGTCAGTCCTTCAACGCTGATGCTCATGGCGGTAAAGTTATGTGATAGATTTGAGATGTGAGATATGAGATGTGAGATTTTATACGGCGGCTTTTGATGTTTATCAATGTTGTACTACACACAAATCATCGGTAGCGGTTGCAGATGCAGGAGGCTCGCTTGATGCTAATGTTATCATATTACCATTTTCAATAAGGAATGATTTTGCAGGCACCTGTACACCCACGTAGCCCGGTGCATAGGTTTCATTCGCCGACATGATGATATCACTGCCGGATACATATATCCCGGTCACTTCACCGGTGCCATTCACTACATTGATGTTACCGTTTTTCCAATACGCGCCAACGGTTGCGGTTTGAAATGCACGCCCGGCCACGTATACATCACTGCCCGATACCGAAATGGATGTAAGCAATGTGTTTATATCGCCTATTACGGTTGGCTGCCCGTTTTTCCAGTACAATGCAGTATGGCCGCTAGCATCACCACTACCCACGGCATAAAAATCGCCGTTTGATATAACCATGTCATTTACTCCAAAACCATATTGCAGCGCTGTTTGCACCCCGTTTTTCCAGTAAGTTGCCTGTGTACCCTGGGTTGCCGAATAAATTGTGCCGCCCATATAAACATCGCCATTTGCTATTGTAATACAGTTGATAATACCTTCGTCGTACGTTGTTATAACACCGTTTTTCCAAAAAGCAGCCTTAAATCCTGTTCCCGAATAAATTTCGCCCACTACATATACATCGCTACCGCTAATAGCAATATCAACTGCAGTGCCTGGCCCGAGGTCGGTAATTACACCATTTTTATTATAAATTGCATGGAGGGTATCATTAACCTGCACATTACCGGGGATATACACATCGCCATTAAACACCCTGATGCGCCCCCCGAAATTGGAATTATTAACCGGCTGCACCTCCACAGTATTGCCGTTTTTCCAATAAACCGTATGGCTGTCTTCAGTCCCCAGCACATAAGTATCGTAACCGCTAATAGGATTGCTCCCGCTCTTTTTACAAGAAGAAAAGCTGATCGCGATAAATAAAATAAGGTAAGCAATGCTGTAGTGACATTTCATCCGGTTTGGTTTATAATGTTAAAATACGGGTATAAATATAAGCTAAATTTCAAACTACTAAACAATGTGTTAATGTTTTACCGCGCATGACTAATTTATTGCAGAATATTTAACCCGATTAACTATTAGGTAATTACCGTACCGTATATACGTACATGTACTCTTGCCCCCGCTTTTCATAGTCCTTTACTTTGGATTATTATTTCAATTCAAAAAACAGACCTATGAAAAAATTAATCATCTACCTATTGGTCCTTACCGCGGCGGCTATGTTGCCGTCGTGCGGTAAGGATGGTTCTAACGGGCCGCAAGGCGCAACCGGGGCTACAGGCGCTACAGGCTCACAAGGCCCCGTAGGCCCAGCAGGGCCTACGGGCGCGAATGGCGCTAATGGCAGCGTAATTTATAGCGGAACTACCATTCCATCCGCCAGCACCGGCGCGATAGGCGACTTTTATATCGACATCACTACCGGTATATTTTATGGGCCAAAAAATGACGGTGGCTGGGGAACAGGCTTATCCCTGGTTGGCCCTGCCGGCTCAACGGGTGCTGCTGGTGCTACAGGGGCTACAGGCGCAACCGGTGCTAAAGGTGCAACAGGCGCTACGGGCGCTACAGGTGTAGCAGGTGCAGCAGGCAGCAAAATATACAGCGGCAGCGGCGCACCGCCCACCACAACAGGCAATGCCGGCGATTATTACCTGGACGTAACCAACTATTTCTTTTATGGGCCCAAAACTTCTGCGGGCTGGGGCATACCGCTCAACCTTCAGGGGCCACAGGGGCCTGCCGGCGCTACAGGCGCAACAGGAGCTACTGGTGCCACAGGGCCGCAAGGGCCTCCGGGAAATGCCAATGTGCTAACTACAACATTCAGCATTACCAACAGCCAGTGGATATGGAACTCACAATATGAATTCCAAACCACTCCAACAAGTTATACCGAGTATTTTACCCGGTATAGCGACAACAGCGTACCCTCTATTACCCAAAGCATATTGAATGATGGCGTGGTAATGGTATACTTTACACCCAATACAAGCGATAATACAAACCAATGGGCACCATTACCTTATGAGTTTACCGATGGCAGCGGAAACTTCAATTACGAGATTGCCTACGAAACAAACGTAGGTACGGTGAGGCTGCATTATTTCTTTGTACAGCTCAACGCGGCCGCGACTATACCGGTGTTATCTACCTATGACATTTCAACCTATTCATTTAAAGTGGTAGTTATAGCAGGCACAGCAGCCGCAGTTATAAGGCAAAATCATGTTAATTTAAACGACTACAACGCCGTAAGCAAAATCACCGGCTTGTGGCTCAACAATAAATAATACAGGGGAATATAGTTAATTAGTTTGGTTAAGCCGTTGCGGGGTATCCTGCGGCGGCTTTTTTGTATGCTGAAATTAACGAAGTGCCAGGCCTAATCTCTAACCTCCAATCACTAGTCACCAACCTCTACTTCTCAAACACAACAGAATCCGCTTCCGCACCCAGCTTGCCTAATATTTCGGTAAGCTGCTGTACCATTTCATCCGGGCCGCATACGTAAAAATGTTTGGTGGTATCGATCCCTTCCTGTATCAAAAAATCCATGTCGATCTTACGGTGATCGCCATCGCCTTTTTCACCGGTGGTAACAAAATGTGCGTTGTCGCCAAGCATCAGTTTCAGCTCATCTTCCAGTATAATATCGTTGCTGGTTTTATTGGAGAAGTACAGGGTATTACCCGCAATCTTTTTATCTAAATAAAGCTGCCGCAGTATGGCAATAAACGGTGTAATGCCTGCGCCGCCTGCTATAAAATAACCGGGCCCTTTGTATTCAATGGCGCCCCAGGCATCGCTGATAATGAGTTCATCGCCTTCTCTTAACGTATCAAGATGGCGGGTAACGCCTTCTTTGTGATGCGGGTATATTTTTATGGTGAACTGTAAATATGGGTCGGCTTGCAGCGCAGTAAAAGTGAACGGGTTCTTTTTATCTTTCCAGTCCGGCTGGTTTATGCTCAGGTCAATAGCCTGGCCGGGTGTAAATATGAAACCTTTGGGTTTTTCAACATTAAACTGCCTTACGTTGTACAGTACTTTATGAGTGGAAAGGATTTTGACGATGTGGTCCATGATGCGGCTGAATAATTATCTATACAAATGAATTTAGCTGCGTTTGGTTTTATAATCTTACAAGTTATACTAACTGCTTGTTGCAGTTTTGAGGCGGATATTGACGAAACAAAGCAAAACAACCGAAAGTTATTAAATAAAGGAATGAGAATTTATAGCTAATTTTGATAATACGATATTTGAAAAACATGAATGTGCAATTTATTTCCGACAGCAACGGCGAGACTACAGGGGTATATATACCTATACAGGAATGGAATGAGCTGAAAAGTAAATTTAAGGGTATTGAACTGGAAGAAATAAACATTCCGGATTGGCACAAGGAAATAGTACGCGAGCGGATGGCAGATTTTAAAAACAACCCTCAACAAGCTATCGACTTTGATGAAGCCATGGACGAAACCGACAGGTTACTGTAATGTATAAGGCTGTTATCCTGCCTCTTGCTAATCACGATATAAAAGAAGCTGCACTTTGGTACAATAATGAACAGCCCGGGCTTGGCAAAAGATTTACCACTCAAATTCGTCAAAAAATAAAGCTGATAAAAGATGATCCAGAATTGGCACCGGTTAGATATGACAATATAAGGACCGCTGTTTTAGATGTTTTTCCATTCATGATCCATTATTCAATCGACCATTCATTGAAACTGATTGTCATCTCCGCCGTTTTGCATACCAGCCGCAATCCCGATATTTGGAAAAGTGACCGAAATAGTTCAGATTAATGATTACTTATTTTTAAAAATTATAAGCCAACTTTAAGCCGATCTGGTTGAGGCTCCCGTCTTTAAACCAACCTTCATAACGTAAGCCTGCTTCAAAACCACTCTCAAATTCATAGCCTGCGCCGGGTGCAAATATAAAAGCCGCACCAGCGCCTTTCTCTGTGGATATGGAAGCACCAACCTGTCCCTCGGCAAAAAAACCCGGATCATCCTGCGGATTAAAAAAATGTTTAAGGCCTACCTTGATCGGAACAAAATTCTCGCCCGAACTATTTCCCCCGGCTTCACTAATAGCAGTCTTGATTGCTTTTGTATAATTAAAGTCGGTATACCCTGCCGAAATACTAACAGACAAGTCGAGGTTAATTGGCTTTTCATATTTCATCGATCCACCTATTGCCAACCAATAGGTATCATTTGCACTTCCCAACGGAAATCCAGTTTCAAGCCCCACGCTGAATTTGCCGCTGGTTGACGGCAATTGCGCTTTCACGCAAAACGTGACGATTCCCAGGAAAAATGTTAGGAGTAAGGTTTTCTTCATGTGATATGATATAGCGGTTAATTATGTTTCGAAATTAAAAAAATCTCGCAATAGTGCTATTCAAACCAACGCCCGGAGGCAGGAAAAGAAATGGTGCGTAGCCTTAGTTTATCTCTTTTACCGAACGGATAAAATCCATAAACTCGTTATTGCATATATTTTGTACACTTTTTGTCATATCCATATATATCTGTATACCCCTGTTTTGCTTATCCATTATATAAGCCATATAAATAATATGATCGAACCCATCGGCACTATATTCACCGGTTATAAATACCGAGACGTTGCGGTATGTTTTTACGTCCCCGCAGGGTCT
>Ga0302315_10001248_pt1 | contig 26280 bp, 17 predicted proteins | sample III_Palsa_N3_1_FD_200532 | JGI IMG/M metagenome (GOLD analysis project Ga0302315, IMG submission 200532) | Peat permafrost microbial communities from Stordalen Mire near Abisko, Sweden - III_Palsa_N3_1 | ecosystem: Environmental > Terrestrial > Soil > Palsa > Peat permafrost | place: Sweden...
CAGCTCAATGGGATTGCGGGTCCGGGCAAGGCTCTTGACGATGAGGTCGGTGCCCTTGTGCTCGACGAGGCGGCCGTTATGGTAAAACCGCAGGTTTTTGCCGGAGTGGGTGATGCGGGGAAGATCGTAGAGGCGGTTGAGGACGCCGCTGTCGATCGAATCGACAAACTGGTGCTCGCTGCAGCCTGCCATGCGCAGAGACTCGTAGGTGCGCTGGCCGCCGGCTACCAGGAGCGCATTGGCTTTGCGCTTTCCGGAAAAGCTGAAACGGTGCAGGAACTGCATGGCGGGATGCAGCCAGCGGCGGACCTTATAAGCCAGCTTTTCGCGGTGCCTGAAGGCCGGTGGGTAGTGAATGTTTCCGTTGATGGGGCCGATGACGACGTGTGCGCCCGGTACGGGAGGGTAGGGAAGTATCGGCGAAACCGGCGATGTGAAGTGAACGACGGCCCCGGGATTCTGCTTGAGGAGTGCCTGGGCCTGCTTGACGGCGGAGCGCAGGAAGACGAAGTTGAGCAGCTGCTCAAAGAGCTTCCAGCGATAGAGCAGCTTTTCGATGGTTGTATCGGCGACGTAGGAGACGCTCATCTGGGGGAAGCTCCGGTCCAGCTCCGGCTTTGCGCGTTCGTGCGTAACTTGATGAAGGCGAATGCCTTGCCTCTCCATTTCGAGGTAGATTTGAAGTGCCTTGATGGCTTCGCCGCCCATTTGCTCGGAGACATTTGGGGCAATCAGAATGACCTCGAAGGCAGGAACCGGGGTATTACCTGGCATGAGTGGATCCACGGGGTGGCGTCGGCTTGGAAACAGGGCTGGGGGGAACCAAGATCGGCAATAGACCAAAGAGTGAAGAAAGAGTTACCTCCACTTTGGCAGGTGCGCTTAAAGTGGGATAGGAGAACACTATACGGGTATACTACAAATATCATACATACTTATGGATAGCGGGACCGCAGAACGCTGCGCGGGTATGGCGTACCTTCGACTGTAAGAGACATCAACGATGAGTAACCTGCTTCGACTTACCGAAAAAATAGCGGCTGTGGCCCCTGGCTCTATTGCGCTGCGCGATGCCACGGGAACGCTGAGCTATGGCGAGCTCAACCAACGAGCCGACCGTCTTGCGGGTCTGCTGGTCTCGCTGGGTGCAGGCGAAGGACGACCCGTCGCGATTTGTCTGAGCCGGTCGTTCGATCAGATCGTGGCGGAACTGGCCGCGATGCGGGCCGGAGCAGCGTTTGTTCCGATCGACCCGGCATGGCCGGATGAGCGTGTCCAGCATATCGTCGCGGATTCCGGTGCGGCTGTGTTTATTGCTCCTGCAGGGCTGTCGGGCCGCATTTCTACCTCCGCGGTTGCGCTCGATCTTGCGACGGCCTCGTTTGGAGCGACCACGATCTTAGGTAAGAGCGCAGAGGTGGGTGACCTTGCCTACATTATCTATACCTCTGGGTCCACGGGCGTGCCGAAGGGTGTCGAGATCACGCACGCGAACCTGGGCCATCTGATCGACTGGCACCTGGAGGCCTTCGGGATCACGGCGGCAGACCAAGCCACGCATGTCGCGGGCCTGGGGTTCGACGCCGCGGTGTGGGAGGTCTGGCCATATCTGGCTGTGGGTGCGTGCCTGTCGCTGGCTGACGAGATGACGCGGGTGGATCCGGCTATGCTGCAGCGCTGGATTGTGGACCGCGGCATTACGATTGCGTTTGTTCCCACGCCGGTTGCCGAGCCGATGATTGCCATGGAGTGGCCGGCTGAGACGAAGCTGCGCGTTCTGTTGACTGGTGGCGATACGCTGCACACAGCGCCCAGGGCCGGCCTGCCTTTCAGGCTGGTCAACAACTATGGACCGACGGAGTGTACGGTTGTCGCGACGTCCGGAGATGTGAGCGCTAGCACGGTTGGGCTACCTTCGATCGGCAAGGCGATCAAGGGGACGACGGTCTACCTGCTGGACGAGCAGAAGCAGCCGGTGGCCGCGGGTGAAACGGGCGAGATGTTTCTAGGCGGCGGGAGCGTGGGACGCGGCTATCGCAACCTGCCTGAGCAGACGGCGCAGAGCTTCCTGCCCGATCCGTTCAGCGCCGCGCCGGGCGCGCGGATGTACAAGACGGGCGACATGGCCCGGCTGCTGCCCGATGGGCAGATCGCCTTTCTGGGCCGGGTGGACAGCCAGGAGAAGATCCGCGGTAACCGGATCGAACTCGATGAGATCGTGAGCGTGCTGAACCGACATGAAGCGGTTGCGTTCAATGTGGTGGTGACGAGCGCCGATGCCGGCGTGGAGAAGCACTTGATCGCGTATGTGCTGCCGGTCGAAGGCGAAGTGCCGACGGTGAAGGAGTTGCAGGAGTTTGCGGCGTTGTCTCTGCCGAGCTACATGATTCCGTCGAAGTACGTACGGCTTTCGACGTTGCCACTGTCTACGAACGGAAAGACCGATCGCAGCGCTTTGCCGGAGCCCTCGGAGGAGAACTCGCTGCCGGAGAGTGGCTCCCGTGAACCGAATTCGGAGATCGAAGAGGCGCTGCTGACGCTGGTGCGCGGACTGCTGAAGAGCGACGATATCGGGGTGGAGGACGACTTCTTTCTGATGGGGGGCCATTCGCTGCTTGGGACCCAACTGGTGCTGCGTGCGCGAGAGAGCTTTGGCGTGATGCTGACGCTACGCGATCTGTTTGAAGCAGGGACGGTCGCCGGACTCGCGGAACGCATTGAAGTTCTGATTACGGATGAAGTCAACGCTATGAGCGAGGAAGAGGCCGCTCAGATGGCCGCAGATCACATTGCATGACGACTCTAAGGCAAACATCCAGAAAGAATGAGGCGGAGTACAGCCTCTTCCAACAGCTCAAGCCGGAGGTCATGGCCGATCCGTATCCGCTGTATCGCAAGATGAGGGAGCACGAACCGGTGCATTGGGACCCCTACATGGCCAGTTGGGTCGTGACCACCTATGCGGAGTGCGTGACCGTGCTCAGCAAGTACCAGGCGGCCCGCACGCCTACGCCGGAGCACCTGGACGCGATGGGGCTTTCGGTGCTGGGGCAGTATGCCGGGATCATGCTGAAGCAGATTCTTTTTCTGGATGGCAAAGCGCATGCGCAACTTCGTTCGATGTGCGCCGCGGCGTTTAGTCCAAAGCGAATGGAGTTGCTGCGCCAGGCGATCGAAGATAGTGCCAACGACCTAGTCGATAAGGTGGCGGCAAGCGGGAAGATGGACCTGATACGAGACTTCGCCAGCCCTTTCCCGTCGGTTGTCCTGGCCACTCTTATGGGGCTGCCGGTGACGGATTGCATGCAGCTGAAGAAGTGGGCCACCGACGTCAGCGAATTGATTGGAAACTTCGAGCACAACCCCGACCGTATCAAGCAGCTAGTGACAAGCCTGGAGGAGATCCGGGACTATCTCACGACGATGGTGACCGTCCAGCGTAGTGAATTGCGCGAGGGCGTTCTTACCGCGATGCTTGAAGCCGATGTGAATGGGGTAGGCATTCCCCTCGAGGACCTTGTGGCCAATGCCATTCTGATGTGTGCCGGCGGACTGGAAGAACCCGGGAACCTGATCGGATGCGGCATGTATTCGATGCTGCAGCGTCCGGAGCAGTTGACGTTGTTGCGGGAGCATCCGGAGATTGCCGCGACGGCTACTGAAGAGCTGATGCGCTTCGAGTCTCCTACGCAACACACGGGAAGACTGGCGCCGGAGGACGTGGCGCTGGGTGGAAAGCAGATCCGCAAGGGGCAACTGGTGACCGCCGTGGTTGCCGCGGCAAACCGCGATCCATTAAGATTCATTGAGCCCGACCGGCTGGATCTGCAACGGGCGGACAATCGTCATCTGGCGTTTGGCTGGGCTGCGCATTACTGCATCGGTGCACCACTTGCTCGTCTTACGGGTCAGGCCGCATTTAGAGTGCTGTTGAGCCGCTTGCCGGAGATTACCCTTGTAACGACCAAGCCGGAATGGCGCGGAATGGCAGCGCTGCGTGGGATAGTCTCGCTACAGGTTGAGTTTGACGCGCAGGCGGCAACTGCTTTGCAGGGGAATCGGCTCAATGTCCAGCAATAACGTGAGTCCGGGAACTGGCGAGATGTCGGAGGCCAAACGCGCTCTTCTGGCGAGGCGCATGAGGGGAATCTCCGCGCAGCAGGAACAGATACAGCCTCGCCCAGCCGGGGCGAAGACGCCGATCTCGGTCGATCAATACCGCATCTGGCTGCATGCTTCGATGCAACCGGGCCTGCCGACCTACAACGAACCGATCATGATCGAGTATCGGGGAGAGTTCAACCTTGCCAACCTCACAGCGAGCCTGAACTATTTTCTGCAACGGCATGAGGCTTGGCGTACCAGCTTCCTCGTTGAACACGAAGAGGTGCTGCAGCATGTGCATCCCGAGCTGCATGTAGACCTTGAGCTGTTCGATCTGAGCGATCTTGCCGAGGAGGAGCGCGAGGCCAGCGCACACCGCCTGGCGGCCCAGCAGGCGCTGCGTCCTATCGAGCTGGATAAGGCCCCGTTGTTTCGTGCGCTGGTGGTACGGGTCGCGCCTGACGATCATCGGCTGTACATGGTGCTGCACCACATCATGTTCGATGGGCTGTCCATTCAGGAGACCTTCATTCCTGAACTGGCTGCGATCTACTCGGCATTGCAGGCGGGGGTTGAGCCTTCTCTGCCGCCGCGCGCGCTGCAATACTGCGACTATGCTGTGTGGAGACAACAGCAGGTAAATTCCCCCGCGATGGAGCGGCTGGTCGAGTATTGGCGGACCCAGCTTGGCGGCGAACTTCCTGTGACCCGGCTACCCTCCGATCGCCCGCGGCCGCCGATCATCAGCCAGCGCGGCGAGATCGAGTGTTTCACGATATCGCGCGAGCTTACGGACTCGCTCCGGGAGTTGAGCCAGGCCCATGGCGTCACTCTTTTTATGACCCTGCTGGCGGTCTTCAAGGTGCTGCTGTTTCGTTATAGCGGGCAGGAGGATGTCATTGTAGGGGGCGGTGCAGACGGCCGCAGACGGCCGGAACTTCGCGGCATGATGGGGTACATCCTCGATACGTTTGCAGTGCGCACTCATCCATCCTCAGGGCTTCCGTTCTCGACGTATCTGGGCGAGGTCAAACAGTCCGTCCTCGGAGGCCTGAACGGCGCAGAGGTGCCCTTCGACCGTGTCGTGCAGGCGCTTGGCATCAAGCGAGACTTGAGCTATCACCCGATCTTCCAGACGTTCTTTTCCTTCCTCGGACCTGGAGGCAACCTTCCCGCAGGCTGGGACATGAAGCCGAAGGATGTGAACGGCGGTGCCGCCAAGTTCGATATTTATCTCGAGGTCGAGGAGCTGCCATCCCATACCGCGGCGTGCATCATCTACAACTCAGACCTCTTTGACCCCGATACGATCCGGCGCATGCAAGGGCACTGGATCACCTTGCTGGAAGCGGTCTGCCGGACGCCGGAGTGCGTTCTGGGCGACCTTCCTCTGTTGACCGCCGAAGAGCAGGAACTCATGCTCGTCCGCTGGAACGATCAGGCAAGCCCAGTGCCTGCAACGCACCTGCATGGCCTGGTCGAAGCGCAGGTGAGACGCACACCGGATAAGGTGGCCGTCGAGTTTGAAGGCCGCAGCTGGACCTATGCCGAGTTGGACAGCCATGCCGAAAGGCTCGCGACGCACCTGCGCCGGGCCGGTGCCGGGCCTGGAACTCTAATCGCCGTGTGCATCGATCGCTCGGAGTATCTGATCGCAAGTCTGCTCGGCATCCTGAAGACCGGGGCCGCGTATCTTCCGCTCGATCCTGGAACACCGCAGGCCCGCATAGCGCTGTGCCTGGAAGATGCAACGCCCGCGGTGGTGCTCACGCAACGCTCGCTGGTACACGATCTTCCGTCGGGCGGCGCGGCCATCCTGATACTCGAAGACCTCATACATGCCGCGCCTATCGTGAGTGCCGTCGGTTCGACCGCGGCCGCTCCTGCCGGGCCTGACGACACCGCGTATGTGATTCATACCTCCGGTAGTACTGGGCGCCCAAAGGCCGTGGAGCTTCGTCACATCTCAGTCGTCAATCTGCTCCTATCGATGCAACGGCAACCGGGTTTCACGGCTGCCGATACGTTGGTCGCCGTGACGACTGTTTCCTTTGATATTGCCGTGCTTGAATTATTCCTGCCGCTTATCTCAGGAGGCCGCGTCGCAATCGCCAGCCGCAGCGTCGCGCTGGATCCCTACAAGCTGGCTGCCCTGATCGAGAGCGCAAACTGTACTGTGATGCAGGCGACACCGGCGACTTGGCGCGCACTACTGGCCATCGATTGGCCCGGGCATCGCGGACTGCGCGTTCTGTGCGGTGGCGAAGCTATCACCCGTGACCTTGCGGACAAGCTTCTCGCCCTGGATCTTGAGCTTTGGAATGTTTACGGGCCCACCGAAACAACGATCTGGTCCACGACCGATAGAGTTCATCGTGGCACTGGGCCGGTGCCGGTTGGGCGGCCTATCGCGAACACTACGACTTACATCCTCGATGCGAACGAGCAGCCAGTTCCCATCGGCGTTCCCGGGGAACTGTATATCGGCGGCCTGGGCGTCGCGGTGGGCTACCGCGGGCAACCCGATCTGACAGCGCAAAAGTTTGTTACGCCCGCTATCACGGAGGGAGCACGTGTCTACCGCACAGGCGACTATGCGGTCTATCGTGCGGGCGGCATCATCGAGTGCCAGGGGCGGGCGGACAATCAAGTAAAGATTCGAGGCCATCGCATCGAACTGGAAGAGGTCGAGCTGCACCTCAACGCACATCCTGAGATTGCTACTGCTGCCGCGAGAATTTGGGCGGATCCGGCAGGTGGAAATCGTCTGAGTGCCTACCTCGTGAGCAAGAATGGATCGGCTCCAGGGGCGTCGCAGCTTCGCGAATTTCTTCGCGATCGTCTGCCCGAGTACATGATTCCGTCGGACTATACCGTCCTCGACACGATGCCGCTCACATCCAACGGCAAGATGGACCGCAAGGCGCTGCCCTTTCCCGATCAGCCAACGTCGTCGCGCACGCATGCTGACGCGCCAATGACGGAAGAGGAGAAGAAGCTTTCGAGGATATGGGCGAATGTTCTCGGAGTTAACTCTGTCGGAAGAGACGACAACTTCTTCGACCTTGGCGGGCATTCGCTGCTGCTCGTTATACTCTTCGCGCGCATCAATAAAGAGTTTGCCTCTACCCTTCCAATCACCACGATCTTTGACGCGCAGACCTTGTCCGCGCTCGCAAAGACTCTGAAGGAAAAAGGCCGAATTTCGTCGCTGGTTCCGGTGCAGACGTCCGGTACCAAGCCACCTCTGTTTATGGCCCACTCTTATTTGCTGTATCGCAGCTTGTCGAGCGCGCTCGGGAAGGACCAGCCTTTTTACGGCTTGCGCGAACTGGAAACGGATGGAAACCTATCGATTGAAGCGCGAGCCTTGCAATATATCGCCGATATGCGGAAGGTCCAGCCACATGGACCATACCGGATAGCCGGCTGGTGCGCGGCAGGACCGTTGGCAGTGGAGATATCGCGCCAACTGATTCTTGCCGGGGAGGAAGTCGCCCTGTTGGAGCTGTTCGACTCCTGGCTCCCTGGCTACGCCGATAGCCTGGAAAAAGCAGAAAGAAGTCAGTCCTATGTCAAAATTCTGCTGGGTAAGTTTGTGCGCTACAAGGCGAAACTAAACGGTCTATCCATGACAGACCGACTGAAGTACTTATGGCGCGTGGCCGCCCGCACCAGCAAGGAAGCGCGAGACCAGTTTTATATCAACCACTGGAGCAGAATGAATGACGTCTCCCGGAAGCTGAATATGCCTCTACCGCAATTTATGCACAACACTACCCTGCAGACATTTGCGGCCATGAAGGAGTTTCGCGCTGAAAGCATGCCTGTTCGCGTGACTCTCATTCGGGCGACTGACTCTCGCCAGTTACCCGGCGGCACGAACACATGCGGCTGGGAAAAGGTTGCCGAGTTGGGTGTGGATGTTCTGTGGGCCCCCGGCGACCACGAAACCATGTTCCGTGGAGCCAACTTGCAAATTACAGCGAAGCTTGTAAATGGGTCGCTGGAGAAAGCACAGCCCGCTGGGTCAAAGCGAGTTACCAGCAGTGCGTCGGCATAGATTTAGCAAATGACACACCTCCTTGTAGATAATCCGGCTCCAATTTTCTTCGGCGTATTTTTGCTGGCGATCGTTCTATTCAACGCCTTCATCAAGCGTGCAGGCAGCCGGCTTATTGAGATATCCGCGCTATGCGGGATAATTAGTGCAAGTGCCTATCTAGTCATCAATATTCTTAGTATCAACCGGGTTGGTATGCTTTGGCACGATGAGGCTAATATCCTGTCCATTTCGGCTGCCTATACGCGCGGTCAGCAAATGTACCATCCTGTCTCTGCCTCCGCTCTATATTCTCTTTTTTACGGCCCATCCACCTTTTTAGTGTATGCGCCGTTTCTTGCTTTTTTTTCACATCCTATTCTGCCGATCCGGCTTGCAATCTTTACTGTCAATCTTCTGAACCTCGTTCTACTCTTCATGCTGCTACGCACCAGATTGTCGCGACCGGTGTCGCTTGCTATCCTGCCCGTCGGTATCGCCTTTCTGCTCACCTATCCTGGCGTTCTGCTTGGAAATCGAGGCGATGCCTGGCTGCTGCTTTGCATACTTTTAGCGATTGTGAGTGTTTTACGATATCGGCCGTTCGGTTGGGTTTACGCAGCTTTAATATCCGGCATTTGCAGCGGCTTGGCCATTAACTTCAAGGCCACAGTGGCCCCTGTAGTGTGCCTCGTAATCGCAGTTCTGTATCGCAAATATGGTCATCGAGCCGTGATCCTCTCAGCTTTATCATGCCTCGGTTCGGCAGTTGCCGTGTTTTGTCTTCCCCATATAGCACTCCTCAACTATCTCGCTTGGCTTCTTATATCAAGTCATCAGCGCTTTTTGAAATCTACTTGTGCTGGAAACATTCTTGCTGGAGCATTTTTGCTCGCTCCGGCTGTTCTGATTATGGTTTTCGGCGGTCAAGCCCAACGATCGCGGCGTTATGGTTGGGTTATACCATCCTGTTGTGGGCTGGCCTTTATTGTTTGCATCGTCACGGGATCGAAAAATGGTGCGGGAGGCTGGCATCTCTGGCCCATGGTTCCGTTTGCTTTGTTAGGCGCAGCGTACGAGATTTCCTTGAGATCTGAAGTTTGTCGCAGGCAGCCGGAGCTCAGTCTGGAGAGACCTGAGCGTCACAAGACTTTCAAATCAAACAAGACGCTGGTTGTTGTAGCTTCGATTGCACTCGCCGGCACCTCAGCGTCAATGTTCTTCGCCGTACGCGATGTTCGCGCGGTCCGTCCGGCCGGAAATGATGCGTGGCGCACAAAGGAACTCACCGCTCAGCAAGCACTAGATAGAATTATGCAGAAATATTCTTCAAATCATAACCTGGAGATGGGACCGGGTGTCACGGTTACGGATTACCGAACCGATCTGCGTTTTGAACTTCCACTAGCGGGCCAGGAATATTTCTTCGATGAAAACGGTGTTGTCGAAGGGATTAAATCGAACTTTTCTATTCCATCAAATGTTACTTCGAGAATTCTCGGATGCGGTTCGATTTGGATCATTCCTCACGGAGAGGCCCCTTTCTCGTCCGTCAGAGGCGGCGTTCTTCCCATTACAACAACGACGTTCATTTTCCCTGACGAAATCCGGCTCCACTTCGGCGATACGCACACCGTGTTTGAGCGAGGAAATGTTTATGATCTATGGAAGTGTTCTGCGGATGCCGCAAGGCCGACTAGCGTCCCATGATAACCGGCAGCGAGCAAACATGCAGATGCTGTCATCCAACCCCTCCGCTTTTATCAATATGTTTCGCGCGCTTTTGTAAAATGGAATGATCATGCCCACTAGAGACGCTGACAACTCGCCATACGATGCGTCAGTCATCATTGTCTCCTTCAATACATGTGATGTTCTGCGTCAGTGTCTTGAGTCGGTTATTCGCGAGTCGGTTGAGCTAAGGGTCGAGATACTGGTAGTCGATAATCATTCATCGGACGGCTCCGCGGAGATGGTGGAGCGAGAGTTTCCGCAAGTGTGCCTTCTTCGCAGTGAAGTCAATTTAGGCTTCGGTGCCGCAAACAATCTCGGGCTGCAGCAAGCACGCGGGGCATATTTCATCTTGCTGAACTCAGACGCGTTTTTACAGCAAGGCGCACTCAGGACAGCAATCAAGCACATGGATGCAACACCAAAGTGCGGGCTCGGGGGCGGCCGTCTCGTAGGCCGAGATGGTTCCTGGCAGCCTTCGGCCAGGTCCTTCCACTCGATTCCAGGTGACTTTGTTGTGCTGACAGGACTGGCTGCTAAATTTCCACATTCGAGAGTTTTTGGAGACTTTGACCGCACATGGGCGGATGTAAATGAGGCTGCCTTCGTCGATTGGGTCCCGGGGGCCTTCTGTATTATTCGCCCGTCAGCCACTGGGAGGTCCGGGCTGTTCGATCCTGCTTTCTTTTTATATTACGAAGAGGTGGATCTCTGCCGCCGTATCAAACTGGCTGGGTATACTATCTGGTACTGGCCTGATATTGTCGTAATCCATATAGGTGGAGAGTCTTCCCGGCAACTTAAAACTCTTGAGTTTTCATCGCAGTCGGCGCAAGTTGTGATGTGGCGGATGCGCAGTACGTTAATCTATTACCGCAAGCATCACGGTTGGCAGGCCTACTTGGCGAAATGGATGGAAATAAGTTTATATGTAGCCACTATTCTGCGAAACAGCCTTAGCCGCGATCCTTTACGGCAGCAACGCTGGAGGAGATACCGGAAACTGATATCCCTGATGAATCAAGCATGGAAGGACACGCTGGGAGGGCGGGTATCGCCGCCAAGACCATGGTGAACTCAATGGCAAATAGACGTTATCGGATGAAGCGATTTATCGCAGCGTTGTTACGCCTGTGGTTTCATGCGACGTCGAAGCCGCGGAAATCTGCCAACCGAATAATTTCATATTCATACTTTGCCGAGCAGTTGAAGTACAAACTTCCGATATCGGTTGTCGTCCTGGGGCGAATTTCAGCCTATGGAACAAGAGCCATCCATATTGGGGAAGACTGCCTGCTATATCCGGATATTCATTTTGAGACTCACGGCCCGGCGATTATCGAGATCGGCGAAGGCGTGGTTGTCTCTCGGGGTGTTCACCTGGTTGCCATGGAGGGTATTACTATTGGACGCGGGTCAATGATCGGAGAGTATACGAGCATTCGTGATGCGAACCATCGGCGCAGGGAGGCTATCCCTCTTCGCGATGCCGGCCATGTCGCGCGCCCAATTGTCATAGGCAATGAAGTGTGGATTGGGCGAGGGGTCACGATTCTTGCCGGTGTTGTTATCGGAGATGGCTCCACTGTTGGGGCAAATGCCGTTGTCACCCATGATGTTCCGGCGCGTTCAGTTGTGGCTGGTGTTCCCGCAAGACCGATCCGCAGCGCGTGATGAGTATTATCTATAGAATGGATATCCACGAGTAGCTGTTCGTCCGACAACTGCGGTGGTTATAACGAGGACGAAACTGTCTGCCACGACGTTTACCCGAGAAGAACGTGACTATTCTTATTGTTGAAGAAGATCGCCAGACGCAGGTTCAGCTACAGACGTGGCTTGGGGAGTGGGGCCATCATGTGATTACCGCCGAGAGCGGAGCCGCAGCCATGGAACTGCTAAGAAATGCCTGCGTGGAGATTGTTTTGAGTAGTTGGACGCTTAGTGGATTGTCCGGAAGCGAATTGTGCCGCCATATTCGTCAAGATGCTATCTACCGCTACATAATTGTCTACACTCCGGAGCTTACGGCGGCTGGATTCATGAATTGCGCCGAAGCGGGTGCGGACGATGTCCTGAGCGTCCCATTGAATTCATCGCATTTGCGGATGAGGATACTGGCAGCGGAGCGTACCCTAAACCTACAGCGCGCGTTTGTCGAGCAGAATGCGGCGCACAAAGCCCTCAATGAAAAGCTCGATCTCGCCTATCAAACACTTCACTCGGAGTTGCAAGCCGCATCGGATTTGCAGCTAAGCCTTCTCCCAACTATATCGGAAGTTCATCCGAACTTTTCTCTGGAGTGGCTCGTGTTGCCCAGTAGTTTTCTTGCCGGAGACAACCTTAACTATTTCATGATGCAGGAGCGGTATCTAATTTTTTACCAATTAGATGTCGCCGGACACGGAATTCCATCAGCTCTTTTGTCGGTGACACTCAATCAGCTTCTTTCGCCACAGCCCGGCAGTCCGATGGTCCGGTTCGATCCAAAGCTCGAGTTGAAGCGAATTGTGCCTCCCGTTGATGTGGTGAGCGAACTGAATCGACGCTTTCAGCCGCAGGGAGATGGTTACTTCACCATGATTTATGCGGTGCTGGACACGAAGACGCGCGAAATTCGCCTGTGTCAAGCCGGTCATCCCAGTCCCATCAAGATAGGGGCCGACGGTATAGTCTCAACCATTGGCAGTGGCGGCTTTCCGGTAGGGTTATGGCCGGATATGACCTATGACGAGACAAGAACAAGGCTGTCGCCGGGAGAGCGGCTGGTGCTTTATACGGACGGTGTGCTTGCTTGTTTAAATGAGAAAGATGTTCCTTACTCTCTTAAACAGCTTGAGGACGTGCTTGTGAAGAATAGTGGCGCATCCTTAAAGGAAGCGCTCCAGGCGGTCAAAGAAGATCTTGAGAGATGGAGCCAGGGGCGAGACTTTCCCGACGACATTTCTCTGCTGATAGTAGAGAGTAAGGGAGTTGTTTCCGAGAGCTCTGGAAGCGGCAGGAGTAGGTCGATATGAAGGAGCTTAGACTTGTCTAGCGAAGCAAAAGCGGCCATAACACTGGAGATTCGGAGCAGGTTAGACCAGGTGCGCTTTATCCGCGCTGCGATGGCCGGAATTCTGGGCCACTTAGCAGTTGTTGAAGCCGACATTCAAGCGCTGGAACTTGCCGTGACCGAAGTCGTGAACAACTGCATCGAGCATGGTTATGGCGGATTAGAGGACGGACAGATCAAGGTACAGATCAATTTCCGGGGCTCGGAGGTACAAATTGACGTAATCGATCATGCCCCACCGTTTCCGGAGAAGGAGCGATATCGGCTTTTGAGCGAGGGCATGCCGGTGGAAGATCCAAGTGAAGAATGGCCGATCCGGGGCCATGGGCTTCAAATTGTGCGGCAGATTGTAGATTCGGTAGAGCTGAGACGCGATAGCGAAAAAAATGTGCTTACTCTTAGTAAGAATGTGGCACTGACAAGTGGCTCGGCGAGCTAGCTCACTTTGTCTCCAGGGACTCTCGCTCGTTATGAAAGTCGGAAGGTTTGGCTGACAGGCGATAACCTGAGTTGCGCCTTGGGATGAATAAACGAGAAAAGTACCTGGCAGCAAGGATGAGGTCGTAAGACCGGCTCCGGCGCACACTGTAGTATGCGTCTGCGAGATAAAGCTGCATATTGTCCTCGATGTCTGTCGAAGCAGTTCCAGCCTCTGTAATAAGGCCAGCTCTACCGGCAACGTAGAGGGCGCGCCAATCTTCGGGGAGAGCCTGGATCTCCTTGATGGTCCTCGGCGGCAATCCGACAAGACCCAGCCGTCCGCGCACGACGGCAAATAGTCCCGGCAGAAACTGGCGTAGGAATGCCTCCCAACAGGCGGACCGCCGAATGCCCCAGGCGTCCAGTCCCAGGCAGGGAAGGGAGTAGCCGCGCAAGACAAAAGGCTTCTCTTCGAGAGGAGTTTTGGCAATTTCCAAAGAAGCGTAACGAATGCGACGAAAGATTAAATAATAGAGCGTTGAAAGGACCGTGAGCGGAAGAAAAACAATCACGAGCAGAGCTGCAAAAAGTGAGTGAAGTATCTGCCCGGTCCAGGGGTCATGGCGAGCCCTGGCGAGACGTCCGAGTAAAAAGTCCTCTGAGATATCGACGCTCGCATCGAGCCGGACGTTGACCAGAAGATTGTGAGACACGATGGCGTTGCTTACCTCGAGGGCCTGGCCGACATAACTCCCCTCAACCACGAGAGAGTTCTCCACTGTGGTGTTGGAGTCGACGATGCAGTCGGCCCCGATCACGGTGTGGGGGCCAATCCTTGCGCCTCTATTGAGGCGTGAATTTGGGCCGATGTAGAGCGGCGGGACGAGGATTGCCGATGGGTGGATCATCACATTTCGTGAGACCCAAATGCCTGCCTGGCGCTCGGTCCCACTGATCAGCAAGCCGGCCAATTTTTTATCCAGCAGCTTAGCCTGACTTTGCAGCAGTCTTTCCGGGGTGGACAAGTCCAGCCAGTCGGCGTCCCTGGTGATGGTCGCAGAGCCGTCAGCGATCCTGTCTTCAAAGTGGCGTCGAAGCTCGACGAGCGTGGAGTTTGCCAACGCGTCAGTCACATCCATGGGAGGCAATACTGCTGTGCCTCCCCAGGAGTATTCGCGATCTACTTCTTGCAACGATGAGAGTCCGTTGGCTGCGGGCTTCTGGAACTGACCGTAATGGAGGACGGTGGTGGTGACCGGGGTGGAGCAAAAATCCACACAGGGATATTGTTCCGCGTGAATAAGAACCCATGGTTCAGCAGCTATCTGAGGAATAATTCGAAGCGACCTGTAAGGTCTGTCCGGTTGAGCGGCCAGATGATAGCGAAAGCGGCAACCCCAGCGGTCGCCGTTGCCGAGAAGCGCCTCAACCAACTCTGGAGTATGACCAACAATCAGCTCAATCGAAGTAATACCTTGCGTAACGAGAGACTCAATTATGTGCTGAAGTGCAGGGCGGTCGCCAAGAGGCAGAAGGGAAGAGGAACGCTGCGCATCCAGTCCGTGCATTGCTGGCGACGGACCTGACAGAACGATAACGCCAATCATCTAGCATTGCCCTCTATGCGCTGAGCGGCCCTGACACGCATCCGCTCACAGATTACACGATAGAGGAAGTCGAGGTTTCCAAGGAAATAACGGCGCCACATGCGGCGCGGCTCCTGGCAGAAGCGGTAGAACCATTCCATACCGAGTTCGCGGACCCAGAACGGGGCCCTGGGAATGCGCCCGGAGTAGAAATCCAACAGGCCGCCGACGCCAATCAGAACCCTGGTGTTAAGGTTCGCCTTGTTCGTGGCGATCCACTTGTCCTGCCGGGGTGCACCTAGCGCCACCAGAAGGATATCCGCATGGGAAGAATTAATATCCTGGAGCACCGCAGCTTCTTCCTGCGGGGAAAAATATCCGTGCGCGGCGCCTGCGAGTTTCAGGTCCGGATAATGCTCCGCGATCCATTTCGCCGCATCTTCAGCCACGCCCGGCTTTCCGCCGAGTAGATATATCCCCAGCTTGGCCTTTTCGACGGCCGTACAGAGGTAAGGCAGCATGTCTGTACCGTTGACATTTTCGCGGACGTTTTGATCGAGGATGGCGCCGGCCAGGCGAATGCCGATGCCATCGGCCAGCACGAGGTTCGCTTGAGACAGGGTGGTGCGGTACTGGTCGTCAGCACAGGCAATATTGACGCAATCCGCGTTGACAAAGCAGACTTGCGCGGGTTCATTGGCCTGAGCCAAGGTCACAATCCGGGTCGATGCCTCCGCCATGGTGAGGTTATCGATGCGTACCCCGAGAAAGCTAATCTGCGGCGGGGCATTGCTGACTCCGCTGCCATAGAAAGCAGCAGGGATGGCGCGGGCCGCGATCCCCATATCACCCCAGAAGCTCGTGGTTTCGACGTACTCCGAATCGAGGCTCGCTTCACTTGCATGAGCGATGTTGGCGCGCTTGCGGATCCACCACAGACTGAGCAATCCAGGGCGCAGGTTGTAGCGTTTCCAGGCGAGCCGTTTTTCAATAAATTCCTCGCTGGGGGCGATGGGGCGAGGCCCAATAAAGGACATATCGCCCTTGATGACGTTGTACAGGGTAGGGAGCGGCTCGAGGAAGGAGAATTTGGCCAGGACAGAATTCTTCGGAAACTGTATGTGGTACAGGTTGAAGTGCGTGGCCCACCTGCCCAGGCGCACCTGCTTGCCGATGCCTCCTCCGCTAAGCCTGGCCGCTAGCCAGGCGATCAGCAAGACGGGGCTCAGGATGATCAGCAACAGGGCTGCGACGAGGAAGTCTCCACCCCGGCGCAGGACGATCGCAGTCCTCTCCGCAAGAGACCATGCCAGGGACCGGCGGAGATGGGCACGCCTGCGAAGCCGGATGCCGTTGGCCGATAAGCCGCCGTCCAACTCGATGAGAAGGTCTTGCCGGCCAGCCAGAAACTTGGCGTGCTTTTCCACCTCATAGTTGTCACCCGGCATGATCAGTATGCTCCGCGGCCGCTCAGTATCGCTGGGACAGTCTTAAGCAGCAAAGCTATATCGAGCACGATGCTGTGACTATCTATATATTGCAGATCCAAACTCAGTTGCTGCTCGAAGGCCAACTCGCTGCGTCCACTGATCTGCCATATACAGGTTAGCCCTGGTTTGACATCGAGGCGACGGCGATCTGCCGGGGTATAGCGCGAAACTTCTTCCGGCAGAGGAGGGCGCGGCCCGACGAGCGACATGTCCCCACGCAATACGCTCCAAAACTGGGGTAGCTCGTCGATGCTCAACTTGCGCATGATGGCGCCGGCCCTGGTGATCCGGGGATCTCCCTTCAGCTTGAAGGTGATGCCTGTGCCGTGCTGATTGCCCGTGAGAAGCTCGCGTTTCGACTTCTCGGCGCCGATGACCATGGAGCGAAACTTGGGAAAGCTGAACTCGCGGCCCCACTGGCCGACACGTGCCTGCCAAAATAAGGCAGGACCTCCATCCTCCAGCCGGATGACCAGCGCGATCAGCAGAAACAGGGGCGAAAGGGCCAGGAGCGCCAGGGTGGACACGACAATATCCATGGCCCGCTTGAGGAATGTGGCGCTACCGATGACGACAATCCAGCTATATTTCTTCAGCCCGACGCGCAACGAGCGCATGGGACGAGCCATATAGCGGGTGTCCCCATAGTCGCGATAAAGCTCATCGAGTAGAGCTTTACGGCCACCTTTAAGCTTCCCTCCAACGGTTTCCACGCAAATCCCCTCGTCTCGGCAGCGGCAGTGCCAATTCCAACCCTGCTTGAGCATCACCTGGGGTTCTGTATAGAGCCTGAGGTGTGCGGGTGAAAAACTGAATACGCCATTTGTGGGATGTCGGTGGGCGAACCGTTAGGCATCCCCAAGGTTCTCAATAGGATGGAACCTTTTCTTCGTCCAAAATACACTACCTACAGGGACGCCCCAACCGATCTTTGGTAACGTAGAAAGGGTTACGATTCGCGTAACACTCTCGGTGTCAGATCGGCAACCGATGCATGTCGGTGATGCTAAAGGGGTATCGACCCGGCTGGGTGCGTTTGATATTCCTTAGTTGCTTGCAGGAGTCACGGTATACTTCATGTAGACCACACTGTGAACTCAGGCAGGGATATGAGCACGCGGAGTGACGTTATGAACGTATTGAGTTCTCAGGAGCACGGAGTTTCTGTAGGTCAGGTCGATTCGAGGATGCTCGACGCGAGCACCGCGGGGGCCTTTCGGGATGCCATCAAGCCTCTATTGACGCAGCACGCGATGGTGGTCCTGGATCTGTCCAAGGTTGAATTTATCGATAGCAGCGGTTTGGGTGCGCTGGTTTCCTGCCTGCGCCAGGCCCATGCCATCGGTGGCGACATCAAGCTGTATGGATTGGGCAAATCGGCCCGCGCTCTCTTCGAACTGGTGCGGATGCACCGGGTCTTTGAGGTTTTCAATAACGCGGACGAGGCCATTTCCTCTTACAAGGCATAACGCCGCTTGCGTGCTCAAGACCCGCTGCAACGGTGTTATGCCCTTTCGAAACGATGGGTACACACCGGGAGCGGGTCTTTCCTTGAGCGTTGTGAGCGAGAATGCCGGACGATCCGATGACTAGCCCGCCGCGATGCCGGATCGCCTACCTCGTCAGCAAGTATCCCGACTTCTCGCATACGTTTATTCTGCGTGAGGTCCTGTCGCTGAGGGAGCGCGGAGTCGAGATTGACGTGGCTTCGATCAACGAAGCGCCTGACCGCGGCAGGTTGACCCAGGTGGAGTGCGATGAGGCGGACCGCACCTTTTATGTGAAGCGGCAGGGTGTTTCCGGCGTGTTGCGGGCTGCGTTTTGGATGCTGCTGCATCGGCCCGCAGGCCTGGTACGGGGCCTGTACTTCGCATTGACGCTTAGCCGTGGAGATATTCGCAGCAGCGCGTTCTGCGTCTTCTACTACTTCGAGGCGTTGATTCTTGCGAAGTGGTTGCACGAACACTCTCTCAAGCATCTTCATGTTCACTTCGCTACGCCGGCCGCTACCGTGGCGTTGATCTTGACGCGTGTAGTTCCTGTCACAATGTCCATGACGGTCCATGGGCCGGACGAATTTTATGATGTAACCGGTTATTATCTGGCGGAAAAAATAAAGGCATCGAAATTTGTTGTCTGCATAAGTTATTTTGCACAAAGCCAGCTGATGAAGTTAGCGCCTGTGGCTGACTGGAATAAGTTTGAGATAGCGCGACTGGGGGTCGACAGCTCTCTGTTTTCAGCTCGACTGGTTCGGGACTCTCCGGAGTTGTTCCGAATCTTATGTGTGGGCCGTTTAGTTCCAGCAAAGGGGCAACGCATTCTTATCGAGGCCGTCGGCCGGTTGAAGGAAGCCGGCCGTTCGCTTGAACTTCAATTTGTGGGCGATGGCCCGGACCGTGACGAGTTGGAGAAGCTGGTCTGCGAAAAAAATCTCTCCCATGCGGTTCACTTCGCGGGCGCCGTCAATCAAGACCATATTCAGGGCTACTATCAAAATGCCGACGTCTTTGCGCTGGCGAGTTTTGCCGAAGGCATCCCGGTTGTGCTGATGGAAGCCATGGCGATGGAGATTCCCTGCGTGGCGACCCGCATAGCCGGTATTCCCGAACTGATTGAGGATGGCGTGGAGGGATTGCTGGTCGCCGCGTCGGATGTCCAGGGCATGGCCGCGGCGATCGGGCGTCTGATGGATTCGCCTGGGTTGCGCGAATCTTTAGGCAAGGCCGGGCGGCGGCGCGTGCAAGAGGACTACGAACTATCGAAGAGCATCGACCGCCTTAGCGATGTCTTTCAAAGCAGGCTGGAGCCGGCGGAGTGATCGAGGAAATTATCGTTGGTTGCTGGAAGATTATCGGCGGCATAGCTGCCTGCGCGACGCTGCCCGGAAGCGTGGAACTGCTCGGGCTAAGCTTAGCCGCGCTGCTGCCCTGGCGACGCCCCGCTTCAAGTTCGGCCAGCGGGCCATGGCGTGTCGTCATCGTCGTTCCGGCGCACAATGAGGAACGCCATATCTTGTCCTGCATGGAAAGCCTGTTTCATGCCGAACGCGCGGACATGCAGGTTGAGGTCTATGTGATTGCGGACAACTGCACCGACAAGACAGCAGAGCTGGCCAGGCGTGCGGGAGCCACTGTGCTGGAACGGACCGATGATGTCGAGCGAGGCAAGGGATATGCGCTTCGCTATGCTTTCGCGCACCTGGAGCCGCTGGGTTACGACTGCATCCTCGTCGTCGATGCCGACACAGTCGTTGCGTCCAACTTTGTGCTGGCGGCGGCAGGGGCCATGCGCCGGGGTGCGACGGCCGTCCAGACCCGCTACCTTGCACGGAACACGGTGGAGAACACCCGGGCCAGGCTGCTGGGGTTTGCGTTGCGCGCGTTCAATGTCGTTCGGCCGCTGGGGCGAGACAAGCTCGGGCTTTCCGCAGGCATCCTCGGCAATGGATTCGGTCTCCGGCGGGAGACGCTGGAGGCAGTGCCTTACCACGCATTTTCGGTGGTCGAAGACCTGGAGTATCACCTGGCGCTGGTGCGATCGGGCCGGCGGGTCAGCTTCATCGACGAGACGGCTGTGCTGGGCGACATGCCGGTGCGCGGCAAGGGGGTGAAGACTCAACGCGCCCGCTGGGAGGGCGGCAGGCTGCGCATGCTCTGCGAGAAGGGCCCGGGGCTGCTGGGCGATGTTCTGCGGGGCAGACTGCGTTGCCTGGAACCGCTGTTCGAACTGCTGCTGCTGCCGCTGGCCTTCCATGTAATGTTGCTGATCGTCGCGGCACTTTCACCGGCGCCGCTCATCCGTGATATCGGGCTGTGCGGGCTGGGCATTGTGGCGATTCATCTGCTGGTGACGATTGTTATCGGAGAAGATGCGTGGCGCGATTTCGCCACGCTGGCGAACGCTCCGGTCTATATCCTGTGGAAGCTCCTCTTAATCCCTGCATTGATCCACAGCGCCAGCGCGAAGCATTTGTGGGTGCGGACCGACCGTAATGGAGACGGCAATGGCAACCACGACGGTAATGATAGAGCGGACACATAGGAAGCCGAAGATCCTCGCCATCGCGGCGAGCTCGACCTTCACGGCCACGGGCCTTTGGCGCGTGCTGGCTGTTGCCGGGGTCGTGCTGCTGGCTGGATTTCTGGTGGCGCCGATCTTCTGCCAGGCATCGGAAGACGCCATCATTCTCTTCCAGTACAGCGCGAACCTCGCCCACAGCGGCGTGATCAGCTATATCCCGAATGGCCCTCGCGCGGAGGGCGCGACCGATTTTCTGTGGATGCTGTACATAGCTGTCGGTCGTGCGGCAGGGATACCTTCGTACGGGCTGGCGATCGCGACCACGGCGGGCTATGTTGTGCTGGTCGCGCTTATGCTGCTTCGCGTTGCACGGCAGCGCTTCACGTTCTGGAACATCGGCGCCGTGGTCTGCCTGCTGCTGCTGGCGCCGCAGATATTTGCCGCGGAGGCCGGGTTCGGAGTCTTCCCCTTCGCGTTGTTCCTGGGCACGATGGCGGCCGCGGCTTACAAGGAGCGCTATGGATGGGCCGTCGCCGGAGGGCTGCTGCTGTGCCTGATCCGCCCGGATGGCGTGGTGTTTGCCGTTCCTCTACTGGCCGTCTATCTCTTCCGCGGCGAAGGAGTCCGGTCGCGCGGTTGGAAGCTTGTTGCGGGATTTATCGTCCCGGGGCTGGCCTACTTTATCTGGCGCTGGCACTACTTCGGACACCTGTTGCCGCTGCCGTTTTATGTGAAGTCGGATACAGCGCGGGTGTGCGGCTTCCTCGTGGTCAGGAGCGCTGAGAGCCTGGCAGCGCCGCTGCTAGCATCCTGCGCTGTGCTTTGGATCGCGCTGCGCCGGGACATCCTGCTTCGCCGGAACCTGGTCCTCTTTGCGACGCTGATCGTTCCGTCGTCCTTGTTCTATATGACGATGCGGCTTGACCAGGACTATGCCAATCGCTTTTTCTTCTATCCGCTGATGGTGATGGCTATCCTGCTGGCCGGCAACTATAAGCGCTTTCAGCACAGGCAGCGCACGGTGTTGCTTGGCGGCCTTGGCGTATGGGCCGTGCTGCTCGCGTACTTCTGGATCAACTGGCTGGTGATCTATACGCTGGAGTATCCGCAGCCGCAGGAGGTCGCGGTGGCGCGCGAGTTGAATGAGCTTCCGGTCCGCGGCAGCATGATCGTAAGCGAGAGTGGGGCGATTCCGTTCTACTCGCAATGGATTGCGTATGACCCCTGGGGGTTGAACACACCCGCCTTTGCGACGCGGTTGATCCAGCCGGCGGATGTAAACGCGTTGCATCCCGATCTCATCATCCTGCACCAGGAGGCGGGGCCGGTGCCATGTGTTGTGCCTGCCGAGGGGACACCAGCGCATAGCGTACGCAGTTGGCAGAACATGACTGACAATGTGATCGCAGGCATTGCTCCTGGGGAATATACGCAATGGCTGCTGCCGCAGTACAACGGCTATTACCGCACGCATCCGCTGCGCTGGAACCGCGAACGGCGCTGGGGCAACGAGGACTACCAATGCTGGTTCATTCACAACAGCTATCCGCTGAACGCCGAGGTGATGGAAATCCTGAAGCGGCATGGCGGTATAAGCGCGGCCGACTATGTGGCGGCACATGAGACGAAGGAACATGCTTCGACGCACTGAAGGCCGTCGTGGAGATTGCGGCGGGTCGCGTATAAACTTGGCTTAGCCGCTGCCTAAGGATTTGACGGATGAAGTCTGCACGATACATTGCTCCCTTCGCGATTGCGGCTGCCCTCTTCGCGGCGGTGCTGTTGCTATTGATACGGCATGGGCTGCATCAGGACGCCGGTGTCTTCGTCTACCCGCTGGACGATGCGTATATTCACCTGGCTGTGAGCCGGAACCTGGCTATGCATGGTGTTTGGGGTATTTCGCCGTATGCATTTTCGGGGGCATCCTCCTCGCCAGGATGGACCCTGCTGCTGGCCGGTGTGATTCGTGTGGCCGGCGTTCACTTGCTTACGCCGCTGGTGCTGAATGCGTTGGCCGTACTGCTGTTGCTTCTGCTGGCAAACTTTGTATTGGCAAGGATGTTGCCGCGGGCGGGGATTCCTTTTATTTCTGCCGCGCTGTGTGTGTTGGTGCTTGTCGTCCCACTCCCCGGCCTGGCACTCATCGGGATGGAGCATGTGCTGCATAGTCTCTTCCTGCTCTGCATGGTTGCAGTGGCAGCTGGGATATTGAGCCTGCCGGATAGTTTCGTTGCGCCTCGCCGGCTGATAGCCGTTTTACTTGTTATGGCTGCGGCGAGCGGCGCCGTGCGGTATGAGAGCTGCTTTGCGGTTGCCGTGATCGTAGTCCTGCTGTTGCTGCGGCGACGCGCTGGATTGGCACTTCTTCTGGCTGTAGCGGCAGCTATCGGGCCGGTTTCCTACGGGCTTTACTCGTATGCGCACTCCGGCCTCTTCCTGCCGTTCTCGGTGATGATGAAGGCCTCGGCCCGCAGCGCAACTAAGCTTTCGGATGCGCTGCTTACCTCCAGTGTGTCGCCGATTATGCTGCTGCTCGCGGTCGCTTTCTTGCTGCGGATGGCGCAACTCAAGAGGCAGCCGGCGGAAGGCCGCGAGAGGTTCTGGAGCTTCGGGCAGAGCTTTCTGGCGATCGCGTTGCTCACCGCAATGCTTCATGCCGTCGTCGGCCCGACGGGCTGGCTGATGCGTTATGAGGCGTATGTGTATGTGCTCGGCATTGTTGCGCTGGCGCTGGCTTGGGGCGAGGCGTCGATCGACCTGCACTGTCTTCCCAGCGCTGCCCGATGGATGGGGTTGGCTATCTTTGTCGCCGTGCTGCCAATTGGGCTTGAGCTGGTGCATCGCGCTCATCATGGGTGGTCCAATATCGCAGCCTCGCTGCATGACCGCTATGTGGAGCATCTGCCGCAGGCCTTATTTGTGGCTCAGGAGATGCCGCAGGCGGTGGTGCTCGCCAATGACATTGGCTTTCTGGCGTATTACGCGGGCGAGTCGAAGATACTCGATCCTCTCGGTCTCGGCAGCGTCGAGCCGGTCCGGCTGGAACGCGCACATCAGAAAGTCAGTCCAGAGTTCATGAGGCAGTGGGGTGCGCGCGACAAGGCGCAGCTCGCCATTCTGCACACCGATTTTCCGGGTATGGAGACGATGATCCCCACAGGCTGGGTGCTGGTCGAGAGCTGGTGCTTCCCGCACAATCTCGTCTTTCAGAACCATGTGGAGAGCTTCTACGCCCCCGATGCCGCGTCAGCCGAAGCGCTGCGGGCGCGGCTTGCGGTCTTCCAGCAACTATCGCCGGAGATTGTGCGCTATCGCTTCCCGCAGGATGGAACAACACCGCCGATGCCTGCGCGGGGAGAGACCGCAGTTTGCCCGGTGTTGCCAAGCAATCCTTCTCGGGAATGAACTAACATACCAGCGTGAGCGCAACTGATAACACAACGACGATGGAAGAAGCCACAATACTGCCGCTGACGGCTGCGCGTCTCTCCGCGTTGCGTCATGATCTGCGGACGCCATTCAACCAGATCATCGGCTATGCGGAGATGATCGGCGAAGATGCGGAGGACGCCGCCGACGACCCGCTGAAGCGGCACGCGCTGGCGGTAGCGGCCACCGCGCACAGCACTCTTACTCAGCTCACCGGCGCACTGGCCGGCGACGCTGAGCAGATTACTCCCGGGCAGCTGGCCAACGTGCGCGCGGAGATGGCGTCCCCGCTACAGGAGCTCCAGCACCGGGCGCGCGAGCTGCGCTACGTGGTCCAGATCAAACAGTCGAGCCGCCCCGCTCCAGCCGAGACGGAGGGCAACCTGGACCACATCGAATCTGCGCTGGCGACGCTGCACTCACTGGTTGAGGCCACCAGCCACTGGCACACGGCTGCTCCAACCGTGGCGGCCGCGCCGATTGTCCCGGCTTACGAACCCACGAAGCCTGTAGTGGCGGATGCTGCCGTTCCCGAAGCTCCTGTGACCGTGGCGCCTCCAACAGAAGCCGGCAAGCAACCGGAGGTCGCTAAGACGGAGGTTTCTAAGGGGACGATCCTGATCGTCGACGACCACATCGAAAACCGCGACCTCTTGCGCCAGCGGCTGGACCGCGAAGGCTTCAAGACCGCCATTGCCGCCAATGGACTCGACGCGCTGAAGATGCTTGAAGAGCAGCGCGTCGACCTGGTGCTGCTCGATGTGCTGATGCCGGGGATGGATGGCATCGAGGTGTTGCAGCGCATCAAGTCCAGTGACAAGCTCAAGGCGATCCCGGTCATCATGATCTCGGCTTTGGATGAGATAGAGCGTGTCGTCCAGTGCATCGAATTCGGCGCGGAGGACTATCTATCGAAGCCGTTTAATCCCGTGCTGCTACGGGCCCGCATTGGCGTCACGCTGGAGCGCAAGCGGCTGCGCGACGAGGAAGAGCACCAACGCGCCGAGATGAAGACCATGCTCGCCGAACTCGCCAAAGAGCGGGAAAATGCGCACAACCTGCTGTTGAATATTCTTCCCGAGAAGGTCGCGGAAGAGCTGCAGAAGGGCCACAGCGCGCCCATGTACTTTGAGGACACGACGATCTGCTTTACGGACTTCGTCGGCTTTACGCTTTCGACCGAAAATATGGCGGCGGAGCTGGTGGTCGAGGAGCTGCATACTTTTTTTACCGCGTTCGACATGGTGATGGAGCGCTACGGTCTGGAGAAGATGAAGACCATAGGCGACAGCTATATGTTCGCCAGCGGCTTGCCCAAGCGGCACCCGGCCAACCCAGTGAACGCGGTGCTGGCCGCGCTGGAACTGGTGCACGAGACCCAGTTGCTCTCGGAGCGGCCGGACGCGCCGGGCTGGCAACTGCGCATTGGGCTGCATACCGGGCCGGTGATTGCGGGAGTCGTCGGCATCCGCAAGTTCGCGTTCGATATCTGGGGCGACACGGTTAACTTCGCCTCGCGCATGGAGAGTTCCGGGGCGCCCGCGACCATCAACATCTCCGAGCGGACGTATGCGCGGGTGAAGGATTTCTTTCACTGCGAGCACCGCGGCAAGGTGATGACCAAGGACAAGCGCGAGGTCGATATGTACTTCGTGCGCGGGGTGCAGCCCAGCCTGTACAGCGAGGGCAGCTTCGCGGCCTTCGCGCGCCGGTATCGACTTTATTTTTCGGAGGAGCCGCCGTCGTTTCCGGAGTTTTTGCTAACATCCGGCAAGTCTTAAGCAAGCCGTCCGGCATCTAATCCAGAATGATCGAACGCGCGAAAATTTCCAGGACTCTGGGCAAGTGGTCTTGCGCCATAGCGGCGGTCTTGTTCTACCTCTTTGTTGCATGGAGCCGTGCGCACGCGTCTGTTGCCCTGCTGATGGAAGAGCCCTATGGTAAGTTCGGGGCCGTGAATCCGACCGGCCACGCTGCGGTGTATCTGAATCACGTCTGCGCGGACTCGCCTATCGTCCTGCGGCCCTGCCGCGAGGGTGAGTATGGGGTTGTGATCAGCCGCTATCACAAGATCGATGGGTACGATTGGATCGCCATCCCGCTGGTCGGATACCTCTATGCGGTCGATGCAGTGGGCGACATTCCCGCCTCGGTGGACAAAGAGCAGGAAGCGGCATTGCGCAATGCCTATCGCAAGGCTCATCTGATGGATCTCGCCCCTGACGATAAAAAAGGCGGCGTCCCCAAGGGCGAGTGGTACGAGTTGGTTGGATCGTCCTACGATCGCACCATTCACGGCTTTCAGATAGACAGCACTCCCGAGCAGGACGAACGCTTCATGGCCATCTTCAACGACCGCAAGAATGTCGGGCACTTCAATCTGCTCTTTCACAACTG
>Ga0302315_10001249_pt1 | contig 26276 bp, 27 predicted proteins | sample III_Palsa_N3_1_FD_200532 | JGI IMG/M metagenome (GOLD analysis project Ga0302315, IMG submission 200532) | Peat permafrost microbial communities from Stordalen Mire near Abisko, Sweden - III_Palsa_N3_1 | ecosystem: Environmental > Terrestrial > Soil > Palsa > Peat permafrost | place: Sweden...
TCTAAAATAAATTTATGAATCTTTTCGGGTTGTGAAATGAAATTTAAATATTCTGAGTTACTAATTGCAAAAACCAGAGGCGGCACTATGCATCCATTTTTTAAATCTTCTTTTAGCAAAGCATAAACCGTTGAAGAATTTCTTACCCTTTTTCGTTGCAATGGGTTTTTCTTTAAAATGTTGTTGGCAATCTTAATGTAATCACCAATTGTCAATTCTATTAATACACTATGTGCTTTAATTTTTCTGTCTTCAAGTATTGAAACGATATTTTCCATAATGTTTAATGAATAATAATTGTAGTATCGGTTCAAATATAATTAGTTATCTGGATATTGTGTATTATGTCAGTAGAAACCATAGGCTTATTAATGATCAACTTATAAAATTTAAATGGTCAAGGTGTCAGAAATCTAATCATACATCAAGCATACTACTATGTATCTTCAAAAATTCAATATCCGGGTAAAACTTCTTAGGCGCTAAAAGCGAACTTCCATCATAATCAATAAAGTTTTGCTTAATGCTTAGCACATCCTTATGCTTATAAAACTTAGGCGATATTTTAATTTTCAGGTCTTCGGTTATGGTAATTAGGTGCCTGTCGAAAGCTTTATCATGTAAGGTATTTAAAGCCAATCCGTTTTGCGGGCTTAAGCGGTTTCCTTTATCCTTGCTCCACGGCACAATATGGCTGGCTACTATTAATTCGGTCATCCCTATGCCGGTAATACAGCATTTATTATTAAAGTTTGAGAGCACTATCCGCCTAAATTGCGACTGGTTAACTCTTATCATCACCAAGCGTTCTCTTTCTTTGCCGGTTACTGGCGGCAGGTTTTCAAGGTCTGCGGCATATACTTTTTCAATGGTGGTATGCTTCTTTTTAGCCAATAGTTTTTCGCTTTCAAAAAACTGCTCGTCCCAATTTTGCATGTATTCGTTCCAAACTTCGGCATCTAACTTACTGGTGTTGGGTAAGCCGCCTACGCCGCGTTCGTGCAGTTTCGGATCGAAACTGGCGAAGTTTCCCAACTTTCGCGCAACAGCGCTTGGGCTGCGGCCTATCAATCCAGCTAATTCAATTACATCGGCATTTCTGCTATGCATCTGTCCAAATTGAATTTTGGAATACAGGTTTATCGCTAATATAGATTGCTCCTTTGTCCAAAGAGTTTGGCCCTCTTTCATATTGGTTAGGTTTCTACCTCTAAAAATACATGTTTGCAATCAATATCTAAACATTCATTTATTAATAGTTGCAAATTAGTATGGTAAAAATCTGAAATTATATCTGTTCGCGCACCACAAATTGGACAGGTTGTGGGTTGGTCGGTCATTAAATAATAAATTGACATGATGTAAAGCTATGGCAGGATTAGTAAAATGACAATCGGATATAGTGAACTTTTGCTTATACAAAAACGTCCGCACCAGCATTTCAGGCTTGGTATCCTTACTCCTGATCCGCGACATATTATAACTGCGGGTTTCCTTGCTGTGTACGTCGGCCATAATAGTATAACGGTAAAGCTGCCTAATTGTGCTGATTAGCCAGCATCATTAAGCGCGTTTACAAAGTCGAATTTGATCAGGTCCCAATATTTACCTTTTAAACAAATTGGGTCAAAGTCACCGTCAGCCCTGGTAAAATCAGCGAAGTTCGCCCGGATCAAATTTGCATCATGACTATAAGGGTAACGCTGCTGATGTAAGGCGATCATTGCGGACGGGCTGTAATTATTTAACAGTTCGTGTAAATCCCAGAAATCTTTTTTTCGTCCCTGCCGGGCAATCACATCAACTTTCATGGCAACGATCTCTTCAATAGTTGCCATTCTTATCTGATCAATAATCAAAGGTGGCTGAATAAAATCGTCTGTATAATAAATGTCGATTTTTACAGCATTATGCCGATCCTCCCCTGCTAAGTAAGAACGCCCCATTCCCGGTAAAGCCCCAAAAGACGTATCCACATAGTTAAAATGTTGCAGAAAGAAATCATCAATAGCTTTAAAATCGACGGAATCATAAGGCGCATCCGTAAACAGATCTATATCGACAGACATTCTATGACCTAACTGAAGGTTTAACGCAGTGCCGCCTACCAGCCTAAACACAGCAAATTCGGGCGTATCCATTAACAGCACCAATGTTTTTTTCAATAAGCCGTCAACCGTACTCCAATACATAGTTTATCAGGTTTGTTTATGACGGCTCAATAAATTTTTGCTATTTGCAGGAGTCATCCTGCTAATTATATCCTCTACAACGTCTTTTCCATAAAACCGGGTAATCTCTTCTTTTTCCTGTTCGTTACCGCGTTCGGCAACCCTTTTGATAACCGCTGTTTTTTGATTTATCCAGTCGATGTTTTCTATCCTGGTATCCCAAAACAGAGCGGTGCGAAGTTTTGACAGATCGGGCTGTGTGTGCTGTTGTAGCTTTTGCTTTTCCTGTTTAATATCATAAAACAGTTGCAGCATCATCAAATAGCCTTCATCAAAACCCAGGGCCTTTTCAATTTTTAGGGCAAGGGGTATATTCATTTTGCGCCTGCCCTTAGTGATCTCGCCCAATACCTGCGGATATTCCTGTAACGAAAGGGCAAAGCGGCTTTTCGCCAGCTTCCTGTTTTTAAGCTCACGTTCAAGTATAATTCCGGGATGCAACCCTTTTACTAAGTTTATATCTATTGGCATATGCAAATATAAACAGAATTGTTTATTTACAAAAGTTTATTTTTTTAACATAAAGGATTGAAAGGAGAAATTACTTTGCGGGTTTCCTTGCTGTGTACGTCGGCCATAATGGTATAACGCAAATTTACCCAATTAGATTTACCCTTAGCAACCCTCTTTCTCGCGCAGCGAAAGAGAGGGTCGACCAGCGAAGCGTCGTCGGGGTGAGTAAATGCGCTGCCCCAATTGTAACTCCTTTATCACTTAGGAAACATTTTGCTGTTCGCAGCGTTGTAAGGCATACAATTTAGTTTAGTTTTGTCCAAAAATTCATTAATGCGGCCGCCCAATCTACAATATATCAAATCAAAGTTACAAGGTATCAATCCAAAGTATATCCGCATAGCTAAAATGGTTGCCGCTGGCCTGCTGGTTATTTTGCTAATCGGCGGCATTATTGCCTATAACAAACGCGAAAGCATCCTGCAGCGTGAGCTGGCCGCCATCACCCTGAAAGCCAAACGCGATTATAACCTCGACTTTAAATATGCCTCGGCAAAGTTTGTGGGGCTGGCTACCGTAGAGTTTAAAGATATTACCATTGTACCAGAGGGTAAAGACAGCCTGCTGAAGATAGATAAATTTGATGTAGGCATAAAAATATTCCCGCTGCTGGTTGGCAAGGTAAAGCTGGCCGATGTGGTACTGCTTAATGGCCACCTAAACCTTACTAATGTTAACGGGGTTAAAAACTTCGACTTTTTGTTCAGGCATAAAAAGGATACCACCGAAACATCCCACAAGCTAAACCTGGCCACGCTGGCCAATAACCTGGTTAATGAGGTGCTGTATAAAATACCCGACAACCTTAACCTGGGCAACTTTTTGCTAACCTATACCGGCGACAGTACGCGGGTTAAGGTGCTTACAAAGTCGGCCATTATTGATGGCGGCAAGCTAACCAGTACCGTACTCATTAATGATACCGCCGCTACCTGGCATTTTGAGGGCAATATGCACCCCAGCAGCAAAGAGATCAACATCCGCCTGTATGCCGACGGCAAAAAGGTTGAAATTCCGTTTATCCCCGCCAAATACAAGGCGCGGATAGCTTTCGACAGCTTTACCACACAGTTGAGTGATGTAACCAACAGCGGCGGCGAAACGCAGATCAGCGGCTCGTGGTCGGTACAAAATTTGGTTATCAACCAGCCCGCGCTGTCATCGTCGGATATTGTGGTGCCCGATGGGGCGATAGATGCGAACATTGTGGTGGGCGAAAACTTCGTGTCGCTGGATAGCTCGTCGACCATCCGCTTAAAGAAGATCACCGCACATCCGTTTATCAAATACACGCTTGGCACCAATAAAATATATACGTTAAAGCTAAACACCGGCTGGCTTAACGCGCAGGACATTTTTGATTCGTTTCCCCGTGGCATATTTGACGCGCTGGATGGCATCCAGGTGGCGGGCAAGCTGAATTACGCGTTCAACTTTAATTTAGATACCGCCAACCCCGATTCGGTGCAGTTTGATTCGCGGCTTGACAGGGACAATTTCAAGATTGTTAAATACGGCAAAACCGACCTGACCAAGATCAACAGCGATTTTGTTTATACGCCGTATGAAAAAGGCCAGCCTATGCCTCCGCGCGAGATCAGCCCCTCAAACCCGTATTATACGCCGCTGGACCAAATTTCGCCCGACCTGCGCAATGCTGTAATGACTGCCGAAGATCCTACCTTTTATAAAAACAACGGCTTTGTGGAACGCACCCTGCGCGCATCAATAGCTACCGATTTTAAAACCAGGAAATTCAGGCGGGGCGGCAGCACCATCAGCATGCAGCTGGTTAAAAACGCCTATTTAAGCAGGGAGAAAACCCTTGCCCGTAAAATTGAGGAAACACTGATAGTTTGGATGATCATCAACAACAACATCATGACCAAAAACCGGATGCTGGAGGTGTACTTTAACATTATTGAATGGGGGCCTGATGTTTATGGCATTGGCGAGGCATCGCGCTACTACTTTGGTAAACCGCCCGCCGAGCTTACCCTGGGCGAAAGCATTTATTTAGCCAGTATTGTGCCCAAACCCAAAGCCGGGCTGTACTATTTTGAGCCTGATGGCACCCTGCGACCCAACCTCATCAACTACTTTGGCCTGATAGGTAAGCTAATGGCAGGCCAGTATCTCACTAAGGTTGATACCAGCGGGGCTTATGGTTTTTACTCGGTTAGGTTAAAAGAAAGCACCCGCGCCCACGTAGCCCATGTCGACTCGGCACAGGCCAATAAAATCCTCAATGCCAATACGGATGAAGATGCCATTGGTTTGGGTTTTTCTTCATCAACCACGCCTGCGCCACCACCATCACAACCCACCACACCGGCAACAGAACCTGTTAAAAAGCCAGGCTTTTTGCAACGCCTGTTCGGCAAAAAAGATACCACGGCCCAGCGGACCAAACAGCAGCTAAAAGACGAGGAAGACCAGCGCATTAAAAACATTGACACCACCGGCAAAACCAAAAAGCAAATTCGCCAGGAAATAAAGCAGATCAAACAGGACGAAGACGCGAAACGCGCGGATTTGAAAGCGAAGGGGCTGTTGTAGAAAAGGCAGGAATATCGAATAATGAACGCCGAAGTGCATGTTTTGAGTTAAAAAATTCATTATTCATCATTCGATATTCGGTGTTCGATATTATTACTATTACACAACCGTAACTTCATCCGCTCCATCCTTTACTTCCGTATGACGAAAATAATTGTTATAACATCTATTTTAGCAGAAATTTAGAAAATCATTATGTCGGTAATAGAAAATCTGCAATGGCGGGCAGCCATTAAAAACTTTGATCCCAATAAAAAATTAAGCGCCGTGCAATTAGACCAATTGCTTTCGGCTGTACAGTTAGCACCTTCCTCTGCGGGGTTGCAGCCCTACCAGGTTATCGTAGTTGAAAACCCGGAGATACGCGAAAAGCTGCGCGAAGCCTCACATGGACAGGCGCAGGTAACACAGGCCTCGCATGTTATTGTTTTTGCAGCCGAAACCAGGGTTGACGAAGCATACACTAAAAAATATATAGACCGTGTTGCCGAAACCCGCGAAATTGGCCGTGAAAACCTGGAAGGCTTTGAGCAAATGATAGTAGGTATGCTGAACAACCAAACTGTTGAACAAACACTTGCTTCATCAACCAAACAAACCTATATTGCTTTGGGCGTACTATTAACCGCCGCCGCCGCCATGGGTATTGATGCCTGCCCAATGGAAGGTTTTGATGCCGGTAAGTTTGACAAAATATTAGGCTTACAGGAATTGGGTTTAACCAGCGTAGTAATAGCGCCTGTAGGCTTCCGCAGTGATGAGGATGCGTACAGCAAAATGGCTAAAGTGCGCAAGTCTAAGGAAGAATTATTTATACATGTGTAAGTATCTTTCCAGCCCCCTCTAAATCTCCCCCGGAAGGGGAGACTTGAAATTATCTTCTTATAAAAGATAATGTGGTCTGACTATCGAAAATCAAAAAGTCCTCCCTACCGGGGAGGATTTAGGTGGGGCTTAAACAATTACATTTTCGTACTAACCGGGGCTATTACGCCATCCTTTATCATCTTAGCGTAAATGGTTTGGATATATCCTTTTACAAACCCGTTAATATTGTTCGGGTCGTACGTTTTTGATTCTGCCGACCATACCAACTGCTGGTCTTTAGCATTGTAAAATTTGGTATCTACGTAATAAATTATGTCGTCTTTATAATTTCCGTTGTATTCAAAGTTTTTTATGTCGCCGTTCCTGAACTGATCGGCATACTTTGCAATATAGTCATCACCCACCGGCTCCCAGGGCGGTAGCGGTATAAAAATAGGCATATGTTCTTTACGTACTAAGGTAACCGTCAACACACCTTCGGCACCTGTCGATCTTATTTTGTTAAAAGATACATCCTGTTTTTGCGGGCCGTTAGGGCCGTAAACGGGTGGGAAAACGGTCATGCTTTTTTCAATCTTTAACCCTTTTTGCTGTAAAATGGTCTGCAGGTTATCCTCAATCTGTTGTTTCTCTTTTAATTGCATCGTCACCGCGGCAACAAAAATATTGTCGTATTTATTTGACGGAATTTCAGATTTATGCCATGAACTGGTAATTATAGCGGGGGTGCCGCATGAGCAAATGAAAAGAATCATGACGGCACAAACAGATTTTAAGATCGGCTTCATAACAAGATGATTTTAAATGAACTGACAGGGTAAAATAACTATCTAAGTTACTACACAATTTTGAATAAAAAGTTTAAAATTGACAATTAATTTTTACTGTATTAAACGCCGGGCTTGTGCGATGCCTTCCCCTAAATTTAGGGGAAGGAGGAGGATACCGCGTGCCGCCTTAGCTTTTTTTAATCACCATAGCTTTAGCGGCGGTGATAGCAGTGGCGCAGGGTAAAACAGGTGACAGGTTTTAAAAGCGATTTCCCTGTTATTTGATTATTTAATTTGGTTGAATAAAAAATTCATTTTAAATTCAAGCAGAATTACCGCCTATCAAAATTTATTGACATGAAAAAGAGGATTTTAACTTTATTGTTATGCCTGGCTGCTATTGCTGCGGTTTATGCGCAAACCGCCCAGGCTTATATAAAATTGGCCGTTAATAAAGAACGCAACCGGAACCATGCCGGCGCTATTGAGGACCTGGACAAAGCAATTGCTATCGAGCCTAATAATGTAACAGCTTATACCTACAGGGGCATCTCAAAAAACAGCATGAAGCTGTATGCCGCTGCTATCGAAGATTTTAATAAAGCTTTGGCCATAAATCCTAATTTTGCGCCGGCATATAATGACAGGGGCAACTCAAAAAGGCGGCTTAAAATGTATGATGATGCCCTGGCCGACTATAACCAGGCCTTGTTTATAAATGCCAGGTATGCACTGGCTTATCATAACCGCGCAGCCTTAAAAGCCGAACAAAATCAATTTGCCGAAGCTGTGCTGGATTTTGATAAAGCCATTATTTTAGACACCGCGTACCAGCAGTCGTTTCATGGCCGTGGCAACGCTAAAGCAAAATTGGGCCAATATAAAGAGGCAGTGGCAGATTTTGACAGGGCCATTGAGATCGATGCCGAATTTACCACCGCCTATCTCGACCGCGCCGCTGCCAAAGAACAATTGGGCCGTTATGCCGACGCTATTGCGGATATCGACAAAGCTGTCACCTTAAAGGTTACCGACGCACAGGCCTATTATAGCCGTGCCGAAAACGAAGAAAAGATGAATAATTTTACCGATGCGATAACCGACCTGAATAAAGCGGTTAACATAAAACCAAAGTATGCCGAGGCTTATAATAGCCGCGGCTATGCTTATTATAAATTGGGCGATAGCAAAGAAAACTACCAGCAGGCGGTAATTGATTATGATATGGCCGTTGCCATAGGCGGCCCCGATTATAAACCGCTGTACAAATACCGTCCGTTAGCTGTAATGGGCATGGGTTCGGGCCTAATATTGAAACAGTAATTTTTGACAACAGCACGGGATCGCTTTTAAGATAAAAAGTATCTTCTCGATGGTTAGATACCCAAAATGATGAAACACGGGGCTTGCGGGCCTTGTGCGATGCTTTCCCCTAAATTTAGGGGAAGGAGGAGGATGGGGTAAAAACACGCGGCAGGTTTAAAAGCAATTTCACTGAACACCGCCTAATTGCAATTTATCAGACAAAAATTGCCAACTTTGCAACATGCCCAACGGAACTCTTTATTTAATACCCGTACCCCTTGCTGATGATGCCGCCGCAAAATCATTCACGCCATTTTTGGCGGATACCATTAACAGCCTGAAAGAATATATTGTAGAGAATGAAAAAACCGCCCGCCGCTTTTTAAAGGAAGCCGGGTTAAAAACCCCGCAAAGCGAACTGGTTATCCATGATTACGGCAAATACAACCGCGACAGCATAAAATCGTTTTTTGCAGGTTTGCAAAATGGCAAAGATGTTGGCCTGATGAGCGAGGCCGGTTGCCCCGGTATTGCCGACCCAGGTGCGGATATTGTTGCCGAAGCGCATAAACGGGGTATTAAGGTTGTTCCGCTGGTTGGGCCAAGCTCAATTCTGCTGGCTTTAATGGCTTCGGGCTTTAACGGGCAAAGCTTTACCTTTCATGGGTATTTGCCTATTGATAAGGTGCTGCGCGGTAAACGCATTAAAGAACTTGAGGGATTGTCTGACAGGCTTATGCAAACTCAAATATTTATTGAAACGCCATTCCGTAATAATTCATTGCTTGATGATATATTGAAAAGTGGCAATGCCAAAACCAAACTCTGCATTGCCTGCAATTTAACCGCCGCTGACGAAATGGTGCAAACCAAAACCATTGCCGAATGGCAGGCCAATGTGCCCGATCTGCATAAAAAGCCAACTATTTTCCTGCTTTCGCGTTCCTGATAAATGCAGCTCACCAATCAACATACTAAAGTATTAATTGCAGGTGCCGGGCCTTCGGGTTTGATGATGGCTGCGCAATTGTTACGGTATGGCATTCAGCCGGTAATTGTTGATAGTAAGCAGGGGCCAACCAATCAATCCAAAGCTTTAGCTGTGCAGGCGCGGTCGCTGGAAATATACCGGCAAATGGGCATTGTTGATAAAATAATTAATGGCGGGAAGGAGGCGGAAGGCGTAATATTCAACGAGGATGGTAAAAAAATGGCCAGTCTCTCTTTATCCGATGTTGGTAAGGGGCAAACGCTTTTCCCGTTCGTCCATCTATATCAACAAAGTAAGAACGAGCGTTTGCTGCTTGATTTTTTAACCCAAAATTGCTGCCCGGTTTATTGGGACACCACGTTGCTTACGGTTAAGCAAACCACTAACCAGGCCGAAGTACAATTGCAAACCGGGCTGGAAACTACAACAATAACCTGCGACTGGTTAATAGCTGCCGATGGCGCACATAGTACCGTACGCAAGCAACTGCAAATACCGTTTAACGGCGATACTTATCCGCATGAGTTTTACCTGGCGGATGTGGAATTGGATAACCCGGAGTTAAGCGGCTCAATGGTGCAGCTTTATTTATCAAAAAATGGACTTGCGGGGTTTTTCCCCATGCCCGAGGAAAACTGCTACCGTATCATTGGTAATTTACCCGAAGCCTATGACGCGAAAGATGATCTGCAACTGGAAGAAGTGCTTCCCGATATTAATTTGATCGCCCGCATGACGATGAATGTGGTGCGTAATAATTGGTTTACCACCTACCGGCTGCATCACCGCATGGCCGATAAATTCAGGTTAAAGCGCTGCTTTTTGGTGGGCGATGCGGCGCATATCCACTCGCCGGTTGGCGGGCAGGGCATGAACACAGGCCTGCAGGATGCCTATAACCTGGCCTGGAAATTAGCAGGCGTTATAAACAATCAATTACAGGAGCCCATTTTGGATAGTTACGCGACTGAACGTATGCCGGTGGCCAAAACTTTGCTAAACACAACCGATAGAATTTTTAAAATCATCCTGTCGCAAAACTGGTTGGTGGGCCTGTTTAAAAAGTGGGCAATGCCCCGGTTGTTAAAGTTTGTTTGGAGCAAAGCATTTTTTCGCGAAATATTTTTTAAGCTGGTGTCGCAAATTGGTATCAGCTACCGCGACAGCAAGATCAACCTGCATTTAAGCCACACTACAAAAATAAAGGCCGGCGACCGTTTGCCTTATCTTAAAGTATATGACGAAAAAAAACAGGAAGAAACCGACCTGCACGAATGGTGCAGCAAACCAGGCTTTACCTTTATTGTGCTGGGTAATTTAAAGGACATTGACCTGTTCACTTTGGCCAAATGGCTTTCGCAAAATTATCCGGCTGCTATTAATTTTTTCTACTTGCCGCAGTCTGCAAAAAACAAAGCTGTTTTTGATGCCTTTGAGATAAAAGAAGGGCAAAAGAAGGCCTTAATTGTAAGACCGGATATGCACATCGGTTACATGAACGATGTGGTAGATATTGATATGATGGATAATTATTTGCGGAATGTGGTGGGGATAAACCCGCTCTGACAGCATAACCCTCATGAATATCTAAAAGATAAATACAGCCTCTTCCTGAAGTTTTCAGTATTATCATCTTGAGAATCAGCCTAATCCTAAAAATCTCGGTTCAGACAATTACCCGTGTATCGTTTCGCTTTTGCCGTAGTTTTGTATAACATGGGCTTCATAAGCTAAAAACTCTGTCCAGCGGGTTTCAATATCTACAGTAACGGCGTATTTTTTAGCCAGGCGGATAAACATGGTATAATGCCCCGCCTCGCTGATCATTAGCTCATGATAAAAGTCGGCTAATTGTTTATCATTAATATTTTCGGATAATACTTTAAAACGCTCGCAGCTTCGCGCCTCTATCATTGCCGAAAACAGCAACCGGTCAACTAATTGCGCTTCGCGGCCGCCGCCAATGATAATGAATTTGCGTAATTCGTTTACATAATCGTCCTTGCGTTCGCGGCCCAATTGGTAGCCGCGTTCTAATATAATATCATGCACCCGTTTAAAATGTTCCAGTTCCTCTTGCGCGAGGGCAATCATTTGTTGCACCAGGTCTGAAAGGTTTGGGTTTTGTACAATAAGCGTAATTGCATTGCTGGCAGCCTTTTGTTCGCAAAAAGCATGGTCGGTCAATATTTCTTCAATATTGCTTTCCACCACGTTCTTTACCCAAATGGGGTCGGTAGGTAATTGAAGTTTAAGGATGGTTTTTTCGCTCACAGAGACAAAAATAGGATTTAATCCTCGTCGTTAAAAGCGGGATTGTTGGCGATAAGGCGTGCGTGGTGGTGAACGGAAAGAATATTTATTTCCTTATCAGGGATGATGTCATAAACTATCCGATAATTTTTAAAAATCAACTCCCTGGTAAATTCATCATCTGATTTTTCAAATCTACGGCCTAACAAAGCATTAGCCTTGAGTTTTTGCACAGCAATACGAATTGATTTTGTTTCTTTCACGGCATAGTGAAATGAATCCCTCCGGATATAATCATAAATTTCCTTTATATCTCGTTTGGCAATTTTTGAATAAATAATCTTCAACCCCACGTGTCTATTTCTTTATCTAACTCCTCCTCAGTTAAAAAATCGCCGTCCTTTATCTGCTGCCGGGCTATTTCAATCTTTTGTAATAGCATGATCTCTTCTATCAAATCGTCAATAGAAAAGGTTTCAGGCATGTGATTAACAAGTTCTTTCACTTTATCTTTAGTAAGCATAACTGTTTTTAGTTTGTTAGGTTAAATATACAATTTACATTCCAGATTGGACAACTTTTAAAAAGTTGTCCAATCTTTTCGGATCATTTATCTCCCGTACAAATTCTTACTCTCAATAAATTCTAAAACCGAATCGGGTACAAAATATTGTATATTCTTCTTCTCAGCTAATGATTTACGGATGAATGTTGCCGATAGCTCCATCAGCGGTGTCATCGTAATAGTAACCGAAGGATGTGAAGCCAGTTCGGCGTTTTCATAGCCGGGGCGCGGGTAAACATAAATGCGGTAATCGCGTAATATCAGTTTATAGTTCTTCCATTTAGGCAGCGATACCAGGTTGTCCGACCCCATGATGAGCGCAAATTCATGCTGCGGGTATTTTTCCTTTAAATGGGTAAGCGTATCAATGGTGTATGATGGCTGCGGCAGCTTTAATTCAACATCACTTACCTGTATGTTATTTGAATTATCCGTAGCCAGGCGGGCCATTTCTAAACGGTCGTAGGTGTTGATTAGGTCGCCGTATTTTTTAAGCGGGTTTTGGGGCGATACCACCAGCCAAACTTTATCCAGGTCGGTATGATTGGCTAAATAATTAGCTATAATTAAATGCCCTGTATGTATTGGATTAAATGAACCGAATAGTAACCCTATTTTCATATTAGTTCATAGTTAATAGTTCATGGATCATAGTATTTGCACTTTAATGTATAGTTCGGCTATGGGCTATTAACCATGAACTATGAACCCCCTCACCAACTCAAACGCCTCCTTACAAGCCGTTTCAAGATCGTGGTTTTTAAGGATAATATCAAATTGGGGGGCGTAGTTTAATTCTTTTGCCGCTTTAACAAAGCGCTCCTTTAATTTCTCGCCACTATCGGTGCCCCTGGCAGTTAAACGTTCTATCAATACCTCTAATGATGGCGGCTGTACAAATATAGCCAATGCGTTTTCGCCGTATTTACGTTTCAGGTGCAAGCCCCCTTCAACGTCAATATCAAATATTACCGTTTTGCCGCGTTTCCATATTCGTTCAATTTCGGTGCGCAGCGTACCATAGAACGTACCGCTGTATACTTCTTCAAATTCAACAAACTCTTTTTTAGCTATGCGGTGCAAAAAATCTTCCTTGCTGATAAAATAATAATCGCGGCCCTCCTTTTCGTCGCCGCGCGGAGGTCTTGTGGTGGCCGAAATAGAAAATGCAAGTTCAGGTATCTTAGAAAGCAGGTGATGAACAATAGTTGTTTTCCCGGCCCCCGACGGTGCAGAAAATATGATGAGTTTACCTTCTTTGGTCATTATTTCATTGGGTCATTATTTCATTATTTCATTGGGAAACATTAAAAATGACTTAATGACCCAATGACTTAATGATTGAACTCATAATACGTTTAGTAGTTGTTCTTTAATTTTTTCCAGTTCTTCCTTCATCCCTACCACCAGCTTCTGCATATTGGCATCATTTGCTTTTGAGCCTAAGGTGTTTATTTCGCGGCCTATTTCCTGCGATATAAAGCCCAGCTTTTTGCCATTGGCATCCGCGTTTTTTAAGGTTTCAATAAAATAGTCGCAATGGCTTTTCAGGCGGATCTTTTCTTCGGTAATATCCAGCTTGTCAATATAATATATCAGTTCCTGCTCAAACCTGTTCTGGTCTATCCCCTCGCGACCGGCTGCTTCGCTTAAAAATTGGTTCAGGCGCTCGCGAATAACGGGTATGCGTTTGGGTTCTTCAACCTCAACTAATTTTAAGTTTTTCAATATAATATCAATGCGGTATTTAACATCCTGCTCCAATACATTTCCCTCATCACTTCTAAACTGCTGAAATGCGTTTAATGCCTGCTGAAAGGTTTTTTCAACTATCTTCCACTCTTCCTCGGATACGGTTTCTTCATCGTACTTAACTACCTCGGGCAAACCAAGCGCCAGTTGAAGCAGGTTATTTGCGGGTTCATTCAAATCGGCGCTAACCACTTTAAGCTGGGCATAATAATGCTTTAACAGTTCGGTATCAATACCGGCTGCTTTTATTGACGCGCTGGCCTGTTCGACGTTGATGGAAAGATTTACCTTGCCGCGCTCAATTTGCTTACTGCATTCGTTACGTAACTGAAATTCTTTTTCGGAAAAGATTTTGGGCAGCCTGAGCGATAATTCAAGAAATTTGCTGTTCAGGGATTTGATCTCAACGGTATATTTTGTGCTACCCGAATCAAAACTGGCAATTCCATACCCTGTCATGGATTTTATCATGTGCAAAGATAATCTTTTTACTGATTTGTGATTGAAGCTTAGGAATTAGTTGTTGTGTACGGTAAGCCGGATCGAGATCTGCAAGGGAATCGCTTTAAAACCTATCAACTGTTTTACCCTGCGCCACCGCTATCACCGCCGCTAAAGCTATGGTGATTAAAAAAAGCTAAGGCGGCACGCGGTATCCTCCTCCTTTCCCTAAAAATCAGGGAAAGGCATCGCACAAGGCCGACAAGCCTCTTGTTTTATAATTGGTGGATATGCTATCCCTGCTCATCACTCACATATTTACTTTATTGATGGTATAAGCTTTCATCAGCTTATCATACCAGGTTTGCTTTTGCTCGCTAAAAAAATAAGTTAAAAACGGCAGCCCATATATCATCGACGACAGGATAGCTCCAAAATTCCGTCCCAGTGCTTTCAAAACTGTAAGTTTTTTACCATCCTCATCAACAACCTGCAGCCTACAAACCATTTTACCAATGCTTCCCCGCAGTTTGCTGGCTTCAAACACTGTATTGTACACAATAAATACTACGCCAAAACTTAAATTTAACAACATTAACGATCTTACGGGTATTTTGCTGAGCTCGGCCATTGATGTAGCCCTTGGAAATTCAAACCCGGGTATATGTATATTTACGATAAGAAATGAAAGTAAAATATTATCAATAATAAAAGCAAGTACCCGCCAGCCAAAACCGGCAATGTTATCCTCGGTAGGGAAATAATAGCCCTGCGCTTCAAAATATTCGTTAAACTCGGGCAGATACGAGGCGTTTTGCCAGGTATCGCTGCCGGGGGTTGATATGGATGTATCCACGTCAAGTCCCCGCGCTGTTAGTTCATTAAATGAGAACGGACCTGTTTTTTCGCCGTTTTCTAAAACGTAATATTCTTCGCTCATGCTATGTATAAAATGCGGCGGAAAGGTAAATAATTAGTGCTTAATTGTTGCAAAATTCCGTATTTTAGCGTTATTAAGTAAAACATGAAAGCTATAAATGTAAAAGCGCTGCCTGAATATAAATTGCAAGTCACATTTGATGACGATGTATCGGGAGTAATTAATTTGAAAGATTTTATTGGAAAAGGCATTTTTTCGGGTTTAAAAAACCCTGAACTTTTTAATAAGGTTTACACAACCGGCTATTCAATAGCATGGAGTGACGAATTGGAAATAGATTTGATAACCATTTATGCTGAAATAACTAACAAGAATCCGGAAGATATACTTTCAGCCACTTTGAATTATGCCACAAGTTAGCTTCTTTTTAGGCATCGTTATCAGAATGTTTTTCAACGACCATAATCCGCCTCACTTTCATGCGGTGTATGCAGAATATGAGGGCGTGCTTGATATCAATAAATTAGAATTAATTGGCGGGCACCTACCGCCGAGAGTTTTAGGTTTGGTAATTGAATGGGCCTTGTTGCATCAAAAAGAATTACTTGATAATTGGGATAAAGCAAGAAAACAAGAACCGCTTATTGCTATTGCGCCGCTGGTTTAAAAGGCAATATCATTAATCCCCAACATAATCGTTAAATTTGCACTTTCAAATCCCCGTATGGATACCGCTGCTATAAAAACCCTCCCCGGCCGTTATTGTAACTCGCTAACCGAATATTCGCGGTTTGTTACCCGCGAAGTGGCTATCGGCGATGTGCCTATGGGTGGTAATAACCCTATCCGTATCCAAAGCATGACCACTACCGATACGATGGATACCAGGGGTACGGTTGAGCAGTCTATCCGGATGGTTGACGCGGGTTGCGAGTATGTGCGCATTACCGCGCCGAGCATTAAAGAAGCGCATAATTTAGCCGAAATAAAAAAGCAATTACGCCAGCACGGCTATACCGTTCCGCTGGTGGCCGATATACATTTTACCCCCAACGCCGCCGAAGTGGCCGCGCGCATTGTTGAAAAAGTGCGGGTAAACCCCGGCAATTATGCCGATAAAAAGAAATTCGACCAGATAGACTATACCGACCTGGAATACAAGGGCGAATTAGACCGCATTTACCAAAAATTTGCCCCATTGGTGAAGATATGCAAGGAATATGGCACGGCTATGCGTATCGGTACCAATCATGGCTCGTTGTCCGATCGCATTATGAGCCGTTATGGCGATACCCCGCAGGGGATGGTAGAGTCGGCTATGGAGTTTATGCGGATGTGTGAAACGCTGAATTACTACAACCTGGTGGTTTCCATGAAATCAAGTAACCCGCAGGTAATGGTGCAGGCTTACCGCTTACTGGTTGAAACAATGGTTGCCGAAGGCATGAACTACCCTTTGCACCTGGGCGTAACAGAAGCCGGCGACGGCGAAGACGGCCGCATTAAATCAGCCGTAGGCATAGGCACCTTACTGGAAGATGGCCTCGGCGATACCGTCCGGGTTTCCCTAACCGAAGAACCCGAAGCCGAAGCGCCTGTCGCGATTGCTTTAGTGGAACGCTATTCGAGTCGTAAGTCCAAAGTCGTAAGTCCAAAGTCTCAAGTCTTAAGTCTTAAGTCAGAGACTCAAGACTTAAGACTTGAGACTTCGGACTCAAACCACAGCCCGTACGAATACAAAAAACGCAATACCTACGAAGCCAACGCTTTTATAGGCGGTCACATGGTACCCAGGGTGGTTATTGATCTTTCATCTGCCAATTTAAAAGATCCATCGGTATTAAATGATGCGGGTTATTTATACGCGCCGGTGCTGGATAAATACAATATGGCCGAGCAGTCAGTGGACTTTGTTTACCTGGGCGATGTGCTGCCATCTTTTAATTTCCCGGCTAATTTAAAGCAGCTATATAATTATCAAACATGGCAAAAGCTGGTTAACAAAACCAATTGCCACCCGCTATTTTCTTTGAAAGAGTATATTGGTGACGTAGACCGTTCATCAACTTTAAACCTTGTAAAAATTAAACCTGCGGATATTGATTCGGAAGCGTTTGGCTTGTTGCCATTAGATCGATCCCTGGTTTTTGTATTAGAAACTGATTCCATAAATGGCATGGCCGATCAACGCGCATTCTTCTTCAAAATGGAAGAACTGGAATTAGATGTGCCGGTTGTTATCAAAAGAAGTTATCATTTCAATATCGAAAATCAAAAAGTCTCCCCTACCGGGGGAGATTTAGAGGGGGCTAAAGATGACGCCCGTACTTTACTTCAACTTTACTCCGCTACCGATCTCGGCGCTTTATTAGTAGACGGTTTCGGCGATGGTATCTGGATTGACGCACCTGATATTGAAACTAAGGTCATCACTTCAACCGCTTTCGGTATTTTACAGGCCACCCGCTCGCGCATCTCTAAAACAGAATATATTTCCTGCCCAAGTTGCGGACGCACTTTGTTCGACCTGATGGAAACCACCCAATATATTCGCAGCCGCACCAGTCATTTAAAGGGATTGAAAATTGGCATAATGGGCTGCATTGTAAACGGCCCCGGCGAAATGGCCGATGCTGATTATGGCTATGTAGGCTCTGGTCCGGGCAAAGTAACGCTGTATCGCGGTAAGGAAGCAGTAAAGAAAAACATAGCCAGCACCAATGCGCTTGATGAGCTGATAGGTATTATAAGCGAAGACGGAAATTGGATAGAGCCGGCGGTGGATTAATCTACGGCGGTAAAATCCGCAAACAAGTTACTTGCCTCCGGCACAGTATTCAACGGCACATAATCACATACTTCCGCATATTCTGCCCATAATTTATGCACTTCAGGGTTTTGATGGGCTTTTTGTATAGCTTCGGCGGATAGCCATTCAAAAACTTCTATTATAGTGCCATCAGCAGCCTCAACAATAATGGGTGTTCTGTCGGTCACGAATCCCTCTTTAAGCAGTCTTGGTACATGCGTTTTTGTTAATGCTTTTAAAGCTTCTGCTTTGCCGGGTTTTGGTTTGTAGGCAACAATTACTATTCGTCTCATGGTGTTGCTGATTATAAAGCAAGATACGTACTTTATTGGTTAGCGAGAACAGATTTGACAACTTTTGAAAAGTTGTCAAATCTTAGTCCGTTGCCTGCATATATTGTCTCCACCACTCCGAATTATATTCGCCATCCACTTCGGTTGGTTCACCGGGTTCGGGGACAAACAGTTTGATATGCTTTTCTTTTGCGTAAGTTACCAGTTTTTCAATCGGCTCGTACCATGCATGTAGCGCCAGGTTAAAGGTGCCCCAGTGTATGGGCATCATTAATTTACCTTTAAGCGCTTTATGCGCGTTCGAGGCATGGTCGGGCCCCATATGTATATCGGGCCAGTTTTCGCCATAAGCGCCTATCTCTAACATGGTCAGGTCAAATGGCCCGTAAGTATTGCCAATATCGGCAAAGCCGGGAAACCAGCCCGAATCGGCCCCAAAAAATATATTATGCTTGCTGCCCTTTATTACAAACGACGACCATAAAGTTTCATTACGGCCAACCAGCCCCCGGCCCGAAAAATGCCGGGCAGGCGCGGCGGTTATTACGCAATCATTATCAATCATTGCGCTATCGCCCCAATCCATTTCGGTAATAAAATCTTTTTGTACGCCCCATTTATGAATGTATTGCCCAACGCCGCACGAGCAATAAAACGGGATGGTCTTCCCGGCAAAAAATTTGATGGTGTCCTTATCCAGGTGGTCATAATGGTCGTGCGATACGATAACGGCATCAAGCGGCGGTAAATTTGCAAGCGCTACCGGCGGTTGATAAAATCGCTTTGGCCCAAAAAACCGGGAAAACGAGGCCCTGTCGCTCCAAACCGGGTCGGTCAATATCCGTTTGCCGTCTATTTCAATTAATAAGCTGGAATGGCCTACCCACGTTATCCTCAAGCCGCTTACGGGTGGGGTATGGTAAACACTTGTATGCGTTTTAAATGGGCCTAAAGTGTTTTTAGGTACTACCTCTTCCTTATTGGTAATATATTCTTTCAGAATGGGGATAAGTTTGGCAAACCCGGCCTCGTGTGTCGGTATCGGGTTTTGATACTTCCCCAATTTCTTTTTGGGTCCTGTTAAACTCATATACTTTTTATTAAACGTATAAAACAACGGCTAATGTTTGTTATTGGCACATACTTATAACTACTTATTTAAAAAGCTGACGGTTTGCTCACAAAACTTTTTTAAAGCCGGGGGCAGCGTATCTTTTGTATAAGGGTGCGAACCATTAAAGGTATGGTCGGCACCATGTATTACTGCAAGTTCGGCATGAGGGTTTGCTGCTTTCAACTCTTCGGCATGGCTTAGCGGCACGGTTTTATCTTCGTCGCCATGTAAAATTAACCAGGGTTGCGTTATTTCGGCGGCTTTTTCTAAAATGTTTAATCTTGCAGCATTTCTTTGCAGATCGTCCAATAAACCAACCTTTAACGGCATTTGCTGGCCTGTGCGGCTATTCAGCATATACATTATGCCTTGCAGCCGCCATTGTTCTTCGGCTTCTTTGGGCCATAAATTGCCAAAGCCCGAAATAGATGCCATGGTAACCAGTTTTTTAACGCGCTTATCTTCGGCAGTTTGAATAATGCTGATACCGCCGCCCATACTGTGACCTATCAAATATACCCCGTTTGCCCGGCGTAAAGAGCCGCCATTACAGGCGAAATCAATAACCGCTTTCAAATCGGCCAGCTCAATAGAAAAAGTATTATCGGCAAAGGCGATAAGGTCGGTAAAATCGGTAGGTTTATCAGCCGTTGTGCCGTTATGCGAGAAATTGAATTTTAAGAAACGGTAACCATGCTCCGCAAAATAATTTGCTACCAGGTTATGGGTACCCCAATCTTTAAACCCTTTAAAACCATGGGCGAAGATAACCAGCGGCGCGTTTTTATGCGCGTCGTCAAAGGTTAGGTCCATCAGCATGCCGCGGCCTTTAGCACCGGGGAGGGTATAGGTTTCTTTTTTGATCATGATTAAAATATTACCTCGGTTTCGACAACATCTGAGGCATTTGCTACCACCGTATCTGCCAGCAGATCGCCTAATCTTTGATGTTTTTCTGTTTTAGATATGCAGATAAATGCAGGAATGCCATACATCATAATATCGATCGGGTCGCATATGCGGCGCTTAAAAGCATCAGATAATGAAACTTTACTTCCATCGGTTTTAAATACTTTTAATTTGCAAATATCATGGCCGGGAGTAGCCCCATTTGTTGCTTCAAGTACAACAAAATATAGGAACCAGAATGTTGGTATAACCAACACGAGTGAACCAGTTACCTCGGTCGACCCATCTTCTTTTGGCTGACCAAATCCACTGACGAAAAAATAAAATAAAATGCAAAAAATCCCATAGTCTATTATTGTAGCTATAATTCGTAATTTTAGATATGGTTTATTATTTACCCTATAAAACTTCATATTGGGTTCTGTATAATTCAATGCTAAATATACAACATATCCAAGATCAATGTACTGCGCGTTTACGGTTATTTTGTATACCACCACGCCCATAAAATCAGCAATGGCTGCAACACAATCAATCTTACCCATGCAATAAACGGCGTTACCACAATACTGCCGCCCAATAAAAAAGGCGCGCGTACAATCATATCAATATGCACCGGGATAAAGGCTATCAGCATTAATATAATGCCACATGCGGCTAACTGCCGGGTTTGACGAAAGATGAGCATCAGTGCAAAAAGCAATTCAAAACAACCCGCCAGTACATTAACAAAATGCGGATAAGGAATATAAGCCGGGATAATATGCCAGTACGACGGAGGATCATAAAAGTGATTGGTACCCGCAATTAAGTAACCAATTACCAAAACGGCCAAACTTATCTTTTTTAACAATTTCATTATTTAATATTACGAATATGAACAGCTAACAGTTTTTTTCGTAATAAAAGGCCTTTTATTTATAAACATTCTAAATACAACTGTATGACAGACGCTTGACATTGGGTCTGGTTTAGGATGCTATTTTTGTACGGTCAAATTTAAACGCATTGAAGTATCTAAAGGTAATTGCTTTTACACATAAGCAGATTGAGCTGAAGGAATTGGGGAAGTTGGTGATCTGCCAGGAAAATCTGACCGACAAACTTCAACAGGTAAAATCAACGTTCGGTATATCCGAATTGTTTTACCTGGCTACCTGCAACCGTGTTGAGTTTGTAATGATAACCCCGCAGGTTGTGGATCGCGAATTTGCTAAGCAATTTGTTGACACGCTGGGCATTGGCCTTTGCCCGGATCACATGGACACGTTTTTAGATGCCGCCTGTTTTTATGAAGACAAGGCAGCGTTAGAACATCTGCTGCGTACCTCCTGCTCGTTAGAAAGCTTGATTGTTGGCGAAAAGGAGATATTACCTCAATTACGCAAGGCTTATGAAGATTGCAAAGAGGCTGGCCTGACAGATGAAAGTCTGCGAATGATTATGACTTGTGTGGTAAAAACCGCTAAAGAGGTTTATACCGATACCAATATTTCAAAAAATCCTATTTCAGTAGTGTCGCTGGCTTATCGCAAGCTAAAGGAACTGAACCTTTGCTCAAACGCCCGTGTCTTAATTATCGGTGCCGGCGAAACCAACCGCAATATTTCAAAATACCTTCAAAAACATAAGTTCTCTAATTTTTCGGTTTTTAACCGCACACTATCAAAAGCCCAACAATTGGCCGATGACCTTGGCGGGAAAGCCTTTACTTTAGATGCTTTAAAAGATTATAAAAAAGGCTTTGATGCAATCATCACCTGCACCTCATGCATTGAGCCTATCATTACCACCGAAATTTATAAATCGCTATTGAACGGCGAAACCGATAAAAAAACCATTGTCGACCTGGCTGTACCTAATGATACCGCGCCCGAAGTTTTAGCACAGTTCCCGGTTAATTTTATCGAGGTACATTCGTTAAACGAAGTGGCCAAAAAGAATTTGCAGGAACGTTACCAGGAACTGGTACATGCAGAAGCCATCATCGAACAAAATATAGCAGAGTTTATCACCATGTTAAAACAACGCCGTATTGAGCTGGCTATGCGCCAGGTGCCCGAAAAGATAAAGGAGATCCGCAATACCGCCATCAACTCTGTTTTTGCTGAAGAAGTGCAGGGCATGGACCAGCAAAGCCGCGAAACCTTGGAAAAGGTGATCAACTACATGGAAAAGAAATATATCAGCGTACCTATGATTATGGCGAAAGATATATTGATCAATAATTAGCCCTAGTCCCCGAGCCCCCTCTAAATCTCCCGATCATGCCTGTTTTCTAAGTATTGCACCTACGGCGCAATAATATCTTATTATAATATTTCTACAAAGGGGTTGTCGCTAACGCGACATTTTTGGCAAAATATATTGGGTTACGACTCAATGGATAGGGTGTCTTTATTCCTACAAATAATTCACATAACTTTCCTCAAAACTACCATCGCTATAAAGGTCAATCAACCCGTAACCTGGCGCTGTTTCGCGGCGGTTGCCTTCCCACCAGGCACCGCTTACCGCGCCGTTACATAGGTAAGTAACATTGTTATAAACAACCTTGTCGCGCAAATGGATATGACCGCTTAAACATAGCTTAACATTTGGATGCTGGTAAAACAGCTTGATAATTTTCGAGGTGTCGGTATGCATATCGCCGCCAAGCATGGTCCATTTGTTGACTATATTATCTTCTATCATCAGCGTTGCGGTAAGGATAGGGATATGCGACATTACCAACACCGGCATTGTTAGGGCTGTTTGCTGTAATTCATTTTCAAGCCATGCAAATTGTTCGTCGCCCAGTTTGCCAATATACCAGGTGTTATCAATATCTAAATGGACACTGTCAAGCACAATAAATTTCCAGCCGTTTTTAACCATGCTGTAATAAGGCTTAGCCAGTTTTAGCTGGTCCATGGAATATTTTTTACCATATAGTGCCTGGCCTTTATCATCTTCGTTCCACCAGATGTCATGATTGCCCAAACAATAATTAACAGGCAGGCTGCACTCTGCTTTTAAAATTGAATTAGTAAGATTCCATTGATCGTTTATTGTGCCGATGTTTTCCTTATTCATATCAAACACAACATCGCCGCCATTTAATATAAAATCCACTTTTGGCGTTTGCTGCTGCACATGGTGCAGGCATTTCACAAATTTATCGGGAGCGCCAAATTGATTTTTCAGATGGACATCGGTTAAATGGGCAACTCGTAAAACACGCGTCTTTGCCGCAATATTCGTGCTGCTTAGTAATGCGGGTGCCAGTAATAAACCGCCTATACTTTTAATGGCTGATCTTCTTTCCATAAGGTCAATTTTTTATAAAAGTAAGGAAGTGGGTGTTAAATTGGTGTGAAGTTGTGCGAAAGAGTGAATGTAAGCCCCCTCTAAATCTCCCCCGGTGGGGAGACTTTTTGAAAATTATCATTTATAAATTATTGAACCAATCATTTTTGATCTCAATAGATTCAGTCATTTGAACGGAAATTCCAAGCTTTAATTCTTTTAATTTATCGCAAAGTAGTTCACCATCTATTAAATCTATTGGTGGTGCACCATCCCTCGTAGCTTCTTTAATAGCTTCCCTGGTAAATCTTCCGGTAGTGATAATAAGTCCTTTGTCAGCTCGGCCCTGCATCGCGCCTCTAAAATCCCGTATTTGGCTTGGACTTACAGAACCTTTATATCTTTTACATTGAAAAATAACATGAAAACTTAAAAAGCCGCTAACCCTAACTATTCCCTTTCCATCAATACCACCATCCCCTGATTTTCCCGTTACTTCAACCTGAAAAAAACCACTTTCTCTTAAAATTCTTTGAGCAAGGCGTTCAAAAGCGGCAGGAGTAATTTGATAAAGAATATTTAACAATTTATCTTTCCAGTCTTCCGTATTTTGCACCTCGCCTTCAATATCTTCTTCAACCTGTTTGTTAGAAATAGTTATAATCTTTTTCTCTATAGAACGCGCTTGCTCACGTACTGTTCGTTTTATTTCTGTAGGGTCAAGCTTATTAATATCAATATCAGCCTTTGATAAGGCCCAAATTCCTCTGGCAGAATTTTCAAGTAGTCCGAATTTTTTTAAATAGGTTCTGCTCCAGGCAAGACGATAGTCCACTTCATTAGTAGTTCCTTCCTCTCCATGTGGTATTTGTAATATATTTTCGGGTATAGTAGCAATTTCATAAACTTTATTGTTTATCTCTTCAACTGTACCCGATCCACCTAAAGACAAAAGCGCTTTCACAGTTGGAACTATAAGTTCGTCAAATGTTGGAAGATCGTTGTTTTGTTTTTTGCGTGCCATTATTTGTTAAACATAGTATTATTTTAGTTGTACATAAAATAATGTTGATTAAATCAATAATATACCGCTATCTTATTTATCTCTTTAGATAATTTATGAAATGCCTGCTCTATCTTTTTTGCCTGGGCTTCGCGTGGATGTTTAACGCCCGAGGCATATTGTCGTAACTGTCCCGGATTAATATCGGCATACTTTGCAAATTTGCTGATATTGATAAAATCAAATTCCTCAAATAAAGCAAACACATCATAATACTTTTCAAATTCTATATCTTTAATGCCTTCAAATTCAAATATAAGCCGGTGTAATTCGGTTTCCAGTTCATTGATTGTGCCGGCTTCGGTCGTAATTAGGTTGTCATTAACGGTAACCCTGCCCCATAATGCCTCTTCGCCTTTTTCAATAATTAATGCTACTTTTTTCATGTCCTTTTATCACTTAAGTCCTGCTTGTTTTAATATGGCATGTAATGTTCCTTTTGGCACATCGCCTGAATGCATTGGTATCGTCACCTTTCCCGGCTTCAGCAGATGTTTTAGTTGCAAATGGCTTCCTTTTTGGTCGACTTCATACCAACCATCGTCTTTTAGCAATTTTACAACATCCTTTGCTTTCATTAATATAAAGGTAGCGTATTTGCTACTATGAAACAAATTTATCTTTCAACTTTTCTATTTATGACATCTGTAACTAACCCCAACCGTCACCCAACTTTCATAACATTAATTAATCGTACAATCCTATTTCTAAAAAGTTAAATTTGCGTTGCAAAAAAATACCCTTTTGGACAGAACTTTAATTATAGGCACACGCGGCAGCGACCTGGCGCTTTGGCAGGCTAACTTTGTAAAGGATAGCCTGGCAGCCATTAATATTACCGCCGAACTGAAGATCATCAAAACCCAGGGCGACCGTATCCTTCATTTAAGTTTAGATAAATTGGAAGGCAAAGGCTTTTTCACAAAGGAACTGGAAGAAGAATTATTGGCCGGCACTATCGACCTGGCCGTACATTCGCATAAGGACCTGCCTACAGAAAACCCACCGGGACTTATTATTGCGGCTGTTTCTGAGCGCGAAGATCCTTCCGAATTGCTGCTGATATTAAAAGATTGCGTGGATGTTCATCAAAAATTGTCGTTAAAGTTTGGGGCCACGGTAGGCACCTCATCCAACAGGCGTAAAGCCCAGTTATTGGCCTATCGCCCCGATTTGGAGATCGAGGACCTACGCGGCAACGTGCCCACCCGCATTGAAAAACTGCGCGATGAGAAGTACGATGCTATTATGATAGCCAAAGCCGGTGTTTCGCGGTTGAATATCAATTTGAGTGCATTTCATGCCGAGGTTTTAACCCCCAACGAAATTATTCCCGCACCGGCGCAAGGCGTTTTAGCCATACAGGTACGCGGAGAAGATAAAGAACTATTTTCTGCTTTACAGCCATTAAACCATAAAAGCGTTGCTAAAGAACTGGCCGTTGAACGGGCTGTGCTGAAACTATTCGGCGGCGGCTGTCATTTGCCTTTAGGCTGTTATTGCCGAAAGGAAGACGGCATGTACCAGGTATTCACATCCAAGGCTGATAAGGGTGAAGATTTCCCCGACAGGTTATTTTTAGAAGCTAAATCGGCGGATGGCCTGGCCGAAAAGGTTGTGGCTGCCTTTGATAAGGGCCGCAAATTGCCGCAAAGCGTATTTATATCGCGCGATATTTCTGAACAAAGCTATTTCCGCAAGGCGCTTGAAAA
>Ga0302315_10001250_pt1 | contig 26268 bp, 26 predicted proteins | sample III_Palsa_N3_1_FD_200532 | JGI IMG/M metagenome (GOLD analysis project Ga0302315, IMG submission 200532) | Peat permafrost microbial communities from Stordalen Mire near Abisko, Sweden - III_Palsa_N3_1 | ecosystem: Environmental > Terrestrial > Soil > Palsa > Peat permafrost | place: Sweden...
GGACGGGAAGTACGCAAGGCATTTATTCCGCGCGATAGTGGCCACACCATTGTATCAGCCGATTATTCGCAAATAGAGCTACGCATCATCGCCGAAATAAGCAAGGACGAAAATATGATGGCAGCCTTTGTAAACAACCTCGACATCCATACTGCCACTGCGGCTAATGTATACGGCGTGGGTTTGGATGAAGTAACAGGCGACCAGCGCCGCAATGCCAAGGCGGTGAATTTTGGCATTATTTACGGGCAGTCGGCTTTTGGCCTATCGCAAAACCTGGGCATCCCACGTAAAGAAGCTGCTGATATTATTGAGAATTATTTCGCCCAATATCCCGGCATTAAACAATACATGAGCGATACCATGAATTTCGCCCGCGAGAATGGTTATGTATGTACTTTAATGGGCAGACGCAGGTATTTACGGGATATTAACTCGGCCAACCAAACCGTGCGCGGCTTTGCCGAACGAAATGCCATTAACGCGCCCATACAAGGCTCGGCTGCAGATATGATAAAAATTGCCATGATCAATATACACCGCGAAATAAAGGCCCAAAAACTGGATGCCCGCATGACCATGCAGGTACATGATGAGTTGGTTTTTGATGTGCCGCATCATGAAGTGGAACTAATCAAACCTATCATCATGCACAACATGAAGAATGCCATCAAAACTACTGTGCCTATTATGGTGGAGATTGGTGCCGGGTTAAATTGGCTGGAGGCGCATTGAGGGTTGGTGAGTAGTTGATTGAGTTGGATTAAGTTAAAAAACTAATCGGCATGATTATTAGTTTAATCTGAATAAGTTATATTTGTAATAAGGCCGTTAAGTGTTTGAAGTTATGAGCGATCAGCATAAATATAAAAATTTTATATCCGAGATACCGTCAACAGCAATTGAGGTTTATCAAATGCTGCCGGAAGGAACGCGTTGTGAGGTTATTTTTAATGAGTTAATTATGTCGCCGTCACCATCAAGAGAACACCAGTTAATATTGATCAAGTTATCTGCGTTACTTTTCCAGTTTATAGAAGACAGGCAAATAGGAACATTACTGTCCGCGCCTTTTGATGTGTTTTTTGATTCGGAACAAGCCATTGTTCAACCAGATCTTTTTGTAGTATTAAATGATGACGGGCAAATCGTCCAAAAAAATGGTGTACACGGGACTCCCGCCGTAATTATTGAAGTAATATCCACCAATCGCGCTTATGATACCAAGCGTAAACGGGCGCTTTATGAAAAGACTGGCGTAAAAGAATATTTTATGATTGACCCGGAAAATAAAAACACAATTCTTCTTACATTAAACACCGCCGGGGTTTATGAACAAACGTATGAAGAAGTCGGGGTACTCAAATCTGAAATATTGGGCTGTAATATTTCTTTTTAATAAGGCATCTATATACGCCTGTCAAAGTCTGTTTATATCGAAATAGCAAAAAAATATCCCTTTTTATCAAATTTTCGCACTATTGAAAACACATTTTTTAAATTAAGTGTTTGTTCATTTGTGCAAATGTTTATTACCTTTCATAATTGTAAACCCGCATGAGAATTTTTCACCTGAGCGCCGAATGTTATCCTGTTGCCAAAGTTGGCGGACTGGCCGACGTAGTTGGGGCATTACCAAAATATCAAAACGAAGCGGGCCTTAACGCGGCTGTTGTTATGCCTTATTATAACCGCAAGTTTGTACAGGAAAACGAATTTGACTTGGTTTTCCAGGGGGCAACCTTGTTAGGTACCCGCAGACTGTATTTCGAGATATTAAAGGAGAAAACCGATAAGCTTGGCTTCGAACTATTTTTAGTTAAGATACCGGGCTTAATTGACCGGGAGAATATTTACAGTTACCCGGATGAAACGGAACAGTTCATCGCTTTCCAGATTGCTTTTTTAGATTGGATAAGCTATTCGCAGCAAAGCCCGGATGTTGTTCATTGCCATGACCACCATTCGGGGCTGGTGCCGTTTTTACTGCAACATTCAAAATTATATACCCGTTTGGCTAAAACCCCAACGGTGTTTACCATTCATAATGGTCAGTACCATGGGGCTTTCGGGTGGGAAAAACTATCCTACCTACCTGAAATTGACCTTACAAAAACAGGCCTGCTCGATTGGAACGGCGGCATTAACCCGCTGGCAGCGGCAGTAAAATGCTGTTCGAGGTATACAACGGTTTCACCAAGTTATTTAGAGGAGCTTTCTATAAGTTCTAACGGGCTGGAATATCTATTTTACCTGGAACGGGCAAAAGGTATAGGTATCATCAACGGTATTGATACGGAAGTATGGAACCCGGCTACCGACCCGATGATCGCTGAAAAATTTACCATAGCTAAGGTAACAGCAGGTAAACAAAAAAATAAGGAAGCCATTTGCAATCGGTTTAATTTATCGGTTGATCTGCCCCTGGTTTCGTTTATCGGCCGCCTGGTAATAGAAAAAGGTGCCGATTTGCTGGCCGAAGCCATTGAAAAAAGCATCACCCAGCATGTTGGCAAGGTTAACTTTTTAATTTTAGGTGCCGGCGATACGGCTATTGAGAAGGAACTGCAAAAACTTAAAGACCTTTACCCTGCCCAGTGTAATGTGTATATCGGTTATAATGAAGAGCTGGCGCACCTGGTATATGCGGGGGCGGACTTTTTGCTGATGCCGTCGCGGGTTGAGCCTTGCGGCCTTAACCAGCTATATTCACTGCGATATGGTACCCTGCCCATGGTTAGAAGCACCGGCGGATTAAAAGATACTGTTATTGACTTTGGCGATAAAGATGGTTACGGCATTCGCTTTAATAATACCAATGCTGATGATATTTGTCAGTCCGTCAACCGCGCTGTTGTAGTTTATGACGACACAAAAAAAATGCAGCAATTGCGTAAACGTATGATGGCCCTTGACTTTTCATGGGATATATCAGCAAAACAATATATCGATCTTTATAATAGTATAAAACTCATAACTATATGACATCAAAAGTAATTTGCATTGTACTTGGCGGGGGCCAGGGAAGCCGTTTGTACCCGCTTACAGCTACACGTTCAAAACCGGCTGTGCCAATTGCCGGTAAATACAGGTTGGTTGATATTCCTATCTCCAACTGCCTGCACTCGGGTATTAACCGTATTTATGTGCTCACGCAGTTTAATTCGGCATCGCTAAACAAGCATATAAAAAACACCTACCATTTTAGCAGCTTCAGCGAGGCTTTTGTGGATATTTTAGCGGCAGAACAAACGCCCACAAGTGGTGCCTGGTTCCAGGGCACAGCCGATGCGGTGCGTCAAAGCCTGCACCATTTATCGGTGCATGAGTTTGACTATGTGCTGATCCTGTCCGGCGACCAGCTTTATCAAATGGATTTTGAAGCAATGATAGACCAGCACATTAAAACCCAGGCCGAAATATCAATTGCTACCATTCCTGTGCATGTTAACGATGTGCCCGGCTTCGGCATATTAAAAACAGATGAAAATAATATGATCACTGCCTTTGTTGAAAAACCGAAAACCGGCTTTGACAAACTGGTATCGGATGTAAGTGATGAAATGAAAGCGCAGGGCAGGATATACCTCGCATCAATGGGTATATATATATTTAACCGCAAGCTTTTATATGAATTGCTGCAGGGTAATGAACGTACCGATTTTGGTAAGGAGATCATACCGCAATCAATAAACGATCACAAGGTAATCAGCTACCAATATGAGGGTTACTGGACAGATATTGGTACCATTTCATCCTTTTTTGATGCAAACCTGGGCTTAACTGATGAAATACCCCAGTTTAATTTGTTTGATAAGAACTATATTTTTACCCGGGCGCGCATGTTGCCGCCGTCAAAAGTATCAAATACACATTTAGAGAAAACTATTGTTTCAGACGGTTGCATTGTTAATGCCAGCCATGTTTACCGTTCTATTGTAGGTATCCGCACCCGCATAGGTTTTGATACTACAATTGAAAACTGCTATATAATGGGCAGCGATAATTACCAGACATTAGAACAGATCAAAGAATCGGAAGAAAACGGGACACCAATTATGGGCATTGGCGACAGGTGTTGCATTAAAAATGCTATTATTGATAAAAATACTTACATAGGCAATGATGTGCGGATTAACTGCGGCCCGAAACTGGAAGATGGCGATTTCCCTACGCATACTGTAAAAGATGGACTGGTTGTTATTAAAAAACGCGCGGTTATACCAAACGGAACAGTTATTTAATTTTCATGAAAGTTATTGTGTTTTAATTATATTTACTTCAAAATCAATTACTCACCCAAAACCATTAATTAATTATGAAAAAATTACTTTGCATTTTTGCCATAGCGGCAATTTGTTTCAGCAGTGTTTACGCGGCACCTTTACAGGCAACGCAAAAAACGAAAGCTAAAACCGACACTTCAAAAACCAAAACCAAGGTTACAGCAAAAGCGACAAAAGTTAAGGCTAAAACCGACACTTCAAAAAAGAAGACAAAGGTTACCGCAAAAGCAGTAAAAACAAAAGCTAAAACCGACACTTCAAAAACAAAAATGAAGGCTACAGCCGCTAAGACCACTACAAAGACAAAAACAAAAGCGAAGAAAGACACTGCCAAAAAGAAATGATCTCTTCCCAAACCAACAAAGCCCCCGGTTAAACTGAGGGCTTTTTGGTTAAATTCGTGAAAATTAGTTTTCTATTGTTTTTTACAGATCAATGCTTTCACCTATTCCCGGTAGCTGGATATTGATACCCGCCTTTATAAATTTCCCCCTTGCCGCTTCTTTATCGATCTTTATCACGGGGAAAGTATCATAATGCACACCTATTACATTTTTGCAGTTAATAAAACCCGCAGCTTTAATGGCATCGTCAACACCCATAGTGTAATTATCACCGATAGGCAAAATGGCCCAGTCAATATTTTCATCGGCCAGCAACTTCATATCATAGGTTAGGGCGGTATCGCCTGCAAAATATATCTTCTTGTCTTTTGAAGTAACCACAAAGCCTGCGGGGTTACCGCCGTAGCTGCCGTCGGGCATTGAGCTGGAGTGCAGCGCGTAAACCATTTTTACATGTCCGAAATCAAAATCATAGCCACCGCCAAAATTCATGCCGTGGGTATTGCTAATGCCCTTATTGCCCAGCCACCCGGCTATTTCGGCAATACAAATAACCAGGGCGCCGCTGTCTTTCTGAATAGCTTCGAGGTCAGCCATATGATCGCCATGCCCGTGGGATATCAATATATAATCAGGTTTTAAGCTGTTAATGTCGATATGCGCCGCCATTGGATTAGGCGTGATAAAAGGGTCGAACAGCAGTTTTTTTCCGCCGGTCTCCAGCCCAACGGTTGAATGTCCATAAAAAGTAAGTTTCATAAAGGTAATATGTGTTTTTGGGTTATAAATATCGAAGTTGCTTTATCAAATATAACTTCATCATTCAAAATTCAACATTCGGCATTCGATATTCAAACAAATTATGTCATTTTGAAAACATATTCCCAAACCCGCCAAGCATACTTTGGGTTATCGCCGCCATTTCGCTTTGGCTTACATTATCGGCTTGCGCTATAGCTTTATTAATAGCCGTTACCAATAATTCCTCCAGTTCTTCTTTATCTGCGTCCTTTAAAAATTCAGCATCAATGTTTACTGATTGTATCACTTTATTGGCATTGGCCGTAACCGTAATTTTACCATCCTCAACCGAGCCGGATACAGTGATGGCATCTAATCGTTTTTTTGCCTCGCCAGCCTTTTGCTGGGCTTCCATTAGTTTATCTAACATGATTTTTGATGTGCAGATGTGCAAATATGCAGATGTGCAGATTTTTATAGTGAATTAATTATAGTTTTTACCTTTTACGCTTTCATCTGCACATACGCATATTTGCACATTTTCTTTCATTTGCACATCCCCTAATCATCGCTCGTATCCCCATTCCCTTTATAGGCGCTTTTGCGCACTATCGGCATTCCGGCGGCTATAAACAGGTCGTCCAGCTTTAGCAAGCTGCCGTTTGATAAATTGGTTAATAAAACAATAACAATATCGTTTTTCATATCCCGCAAATAAATATGCCTGAAACCATGCCACCAGCCGGTATGGTAAATAACCTGTTGCCCCGGGGCTTCAAAAATGCGCCAGCCATAGCCATAATTAAAATGGCCATGCAGCCACGGATTGCGCGGCGTATAGGCCGAGTCCATAGTCGCTTTTTTTAATAACCTTCCGGCACGAAGGGCCCGGTCGAATAAAAACAGGTCGCCAACAGTGCTGTAAACACCTTTGTCGCCAACTGGGCCATCCAAAAAGTTTTGCGCTACCGAGTAGCGCCATTGCCCCCTGTCGTGGCCTACCACATCAACCGGTATTTTATCATAAACGGCTTTTGAGTAAACCGCAGTATGCGTCATGCCCGCCGGAATAAACACATTCTGCTTCATAAAATCGGCGTAAGGCATTCCGCTAACTTTTTCGATAATAGACCCCAGCACCATAAAGTTAGAGTTGTTGTATAAAAACCGCACATCGGGCTTATTAAACCGGGCCGGTTTGTATTGGGCTATCAGCGCCATCTCCTGCGCGTTGGTAATGCCTTTGCGCTCATCACGGTGCTCTTTGCGGTAAATATCATCGGTAAAATAAACATAATTCATCAAACCCGAGCGGTGGGTAAGCAATAAGCGGATGGTTACCCCATCATACGGAAAGTCGGGAAAGAATTTCTTTACATCATCATCCAGCTTTAATTTACCGCGTTCCATCAGCAATAAAATGGCAGTCGAGGTCATGGTTTTTGATACTGAGGCCAGTTCGAACTGAGAATTTATTTTTAAGCTGTCGCGATGCAGGTAATCTGCCCAGCCGATGGCTTTTTCATAAATAATTTTGCCGTGTTTGGCCACCAGCACATTACCATTAAACCCTCGCGTTTGATGCAATTTTTGCATCACTTCATCAATTTGTTTATCGGCGTTTTTAGGATTATAGGCTAACAGGACTTTTGTATTTAAAGGTGGCGCGGTTGCAGCAGCGGGGGTAGTAATTTTATCATTATTGGCTTTTGAAGAACAGGCGGCCAATAAAACCGCGAAGGCAGCAACACTTAAAATGCTGTTATACAATAATCTCATAGATAAACTTTTATCAATTAAACGAAACCGTAAAATAGAAATTATACTTAAAGATAAATTAACATTCAGATAATATTTCTTCACAACCTTAGGCTTGTTTCGTAGCTTTAAGGCATGAAAAATCCGTTCAAATCTCCCCTGCTTTTAACAATGTTAATACTTTTCTGTTTTAGCAATCGCTTATTTGCGCAGGTCGACAACCAGCCGCTTAGTTTGGTTAAGCAAGGCGAACTATTACATAGCCAGGGCAAATATGATGAGGCGATAGTTAAATTTAACGAAGCGCTAAAAGCTGATCCCCAAAATGCCGCAGCCAATTATGGCATTGCATATACACTGTATTCGGCAAAAAGAGGGGCGGAGGGTATACCCTATCTTGAAAAAGTGGTTAAGTCGCCGCTTCCGGGTTTAGTTGTTGGCGCATACAGCCTGATGGCGAATATTTATGATGACAACCATCAGCCGCAAAAGGCTATTGAAGCGGATAACCAGGCTATAAAATTGGCCCCCGGTTATCCCGGCATCTATTATAATCTGGGCCTCGCCTATTCCCGCAACCAGCAATATGCCGAAGCCGAAACCGCGGCAATTGAAGCCATTAAGCACGACCCTAAAAATGCAAATAGCCAGCGGTTATATGCGTTAGCAACTTTCCATCAAAATAAAAGGATGAACGCCTTGCTGGGTTTTTGCAGCTTTATATTGACAGAGCCTGCAGGTCCCCGCACCACCGAAGCGTTTAACAACATCCAAAGCATTTTAAAAGGCGGAGTGTTAAAAGACAGCAACGGCAACATCCCCAAAACCGACCAGGAAACAAACCTGTTAAATGCAGCTATTACAAAAGTAGTAACCGCTGGTCAAGCTAAAAAGTTAACCCGGAACGATTTATTGGAATATGAATTTAAAGAGATATTTACCCTGATAGGCCAATTAGCGGAAAAGAAAACTGACAAAACTTTTTTCGATAATTTCTTTGCAGCATACCTTTATAAACTGGTGCAAAGCGATAATATACCCGCCTTTACATGCACTGCAAGTTTACCGGTTTATAAAGATGAAAACACAAAGTGGTTAAATGATAATGCGGAAAAAGTTAACGCTTTGAATGAATGGGTGAAGAATACGGAGAGGGGATTTTGAATAATACTTAAAAAAATATGAATGTAGCAGGTGCTGGTATTGGTGGTTTTGTAACCGCGATGCTCATAATAATATGCTTAACACCTTTTTTAATCGTTCTCGTATTAAGAAAACTGGGGTTTTATCAATCATTTTTAAATAAAATTATAATAGTAGTCCTTTACATAATATCTTATGGATTGCTTTTAACAGCAGAGTATATTTTATTCAAAACATTCAAAAGCGCTTTGACTGGTGCATTTGTTGGATTTTTTGTATATATTTTAATATCGCTTTACATTCTTTATGTCTTTCAAAAGTTTATAAAAAATAATTTTAAAGTTGCCCGGTGGATTTACGCCATAACGACTTTATTAATGTTGTTAATAATATATATTTTTTCTATGCCGGAAGAAAGAATCAAAAACCAGCTTTTGGAAAAACAGGTAGCTAATGCTTTGGGGTTAAAGTTTATAAATAGAGATTCACTTTATCAATCAAATACGATACGAATTGTAAATGATACAATTGTTGGATATTACGAAGGGCTATATAACAGCGATAATGAATTTGTTTACAAATGTTTTTTCGCTCAAAGTATAAAAACCAAAGTTTTCAAAATTAAGATAAATGTATATGAGCCAACATGGGAACACAGCGAAAATTTGATCAACTATAAAGATGGGTGTATTTATATTGGTGGAACTGGACACGGTTATTTAGCAAGAAAAATATATCCGGATCAAACGGAAGAGCAATTTTTTCAAAGCCCTAATCAAAATCCATCGTTAATTCAGAATAGAATCGTTTATCGAAACAAAGTGATTATTGGAGGAGCAGAAGAGGTGTTTTCTATTTTTGATGAAAAAACAAAAAAGTTAATATTGGAACGCAAAGGAATATGTTTTAATAATCTTATAGACAATAAATTAGTTTATCTCGTGCAGCAAGAGAATTCATCTACAATCACTTGTATAGATCTACAGAACTTAACGACGATTTGGGAGCATAAAATGCCAAGGATATTTTTGAGCGCGCTTAATACACCGCAAAATTCAGACAATTTGGTTTACAACGGCACAGATATAGCAATTTCTGTGTGTGGAAAGCTAACCTTACTAAATATTGAAAAAGGTTCTGTTGATTTGGAATATCCTTTGTCAGACAGCTTAACAATATTGGGAAGAATTAGTCTTGATAATTATCAATGTTATGTTTCAAATAGACTGAATGTGGATTGCATAAATATTAAAACCAAAAAATTGGCTTGGCGGGCTTTTAACGCCAATCTTTTTGGATCATATAAAACGCATATTATAGCCCTATCCTTAGATGGTAAATATTATCTAATCATAAACAAAGAAACAGGTAAGATTGAAAGTAAAATTTTAAAATCCTCTGATCGGGATTTAATTTTCTTAGGTGGGTATGTTTTAATTTATTCTCCAAAATATACTTCATTATATCAATAATTATCATCTGCTGAACTTTTTTAAATTTAATTTAAGATACTTTCGTTTTAAAGTACCTTTGCCCCTGCAAAAACACATTACCATGAGTTTCAGAACCGAACACGATACCATGGGCGAGGTACAGGTACCTGCCGATAAATATTGGGGCGCGCAAACCGAGCGGTCGCGCAATAACTTTAAAATTGGCCCGGAGGCATCTATGCCAAAGGAAATTATAGCCGCTTTTGCCTACCTGAAAAAAGCTGCCGCTTATACCAATACTGACCTGGGTGTTTTATCCGCCGAAAAGCGCGACCAGATAGCCGCCGTTTGTGATGAGATACTGGCAGGCAAATTAGCTGGCGAGTTTCCATTGGTGATATGGCAAACAGGCTCGGGCACGCAATCAAACATGAACGTGAACGAGGTGATAGCTAACCGTGCCCACGTGCTTGCCGGTAATAAATTAGGTGAAGGCAAAGCCATCATCCATGCTAATGATGATGTGAACAAATCGCAATCATCAAACGATACTTATCCTACCGCCATGCACATAGCTGCCTATAAAATGGTGGTTGATGTGACCATCCCCGGTATTGAAAAACTGCGTGATACCTTGCTGGCCAAAACCGAAGAATTTAAAAGCGTGGTGAAAATTGGCCGTACGCATTTAATGGATGCAACACCGCTAACATTAGGCCAGGAGTTTTCGGGCTATGCCTCACAACTAACCCACGGTTTAAAAGCGTTAAGAAATACATTAGACCATCTTTCTGAACTTGCCCTGGGCGGTACTGCGGTTGGTACAGGAATAAATACGCCAAAGGGTTATGATGTTAAAGTAGCCGAATATATTGCCAAATTTACCAACCTGCCATTCCGTACTGCCGAAAATAAGTTTGAGGCACTGGCCGCGCACGACGCGATAGTAGAAAGTCATGGAGCATTAAAACAGATAGCCGTTTCATTAATGAAGATTGCCAACGATATCCGTATGCTGGCATCTGGCCCGCGCTCGGGTATTGGCGAGATACATATCCCGGATAATGAGCCGGGATCATCTATTATGCCCGGCAAAGTTAATCCTACCCAAAACGAAGCTGTTACCATGGTAGCGGCACAGGTGATGGGTAATGATGTGGCCATATCTATAGGCGGCTCAAACGGGCATTATGAACTGAACGTATTTAAGCCGCTGATGGCAGCTAATTTTTTGCAGTCGGCGCGGTTGATTGGTGATGCCTGTGTATCATTTAACGACCATTGTGCCATCGGCATTGAGCCAAACTATGACGGCATTAAAAAACACCTGGAAAATTCATTAATGCTGGTTACGGCGTTAAACCCGCATATCGGTTATGAAAACGCGGCTAAAATTGCCAAAAAAGCTTTGAAAGAAAACCTGTCGCTTCGCGAGTCGGCCATTGGCTTAGGATTGCTAACCAACGAGCAGTTTGACCAATGGGTTAAGCCGGAAGAAATGATAGGGAGTTTAAAATAAAACACTTGTCATTGCTGAGCGACAGCGAAACAATAACGTTAACCAATAAACATCAATGCAAAAAGCTTCCTGCTTCGTGCTTCTCGCTTTAACGCTCCTAACAGCCTGCTCCCTAAACCCCAATATGCAGGGCCGGGGCGAAACCTACCTGCAAGGAGAATGGCAGCAGGAATCAACACCTGTGCAAAAACAGTTAGTGACTTATTCATTATATCATTTTACATTTACCTGCGATTCGGTTTACATTAAACAGCAAACGTTTAGTAAAGTGAATTACGGGGCGGACACCTGTATGAATAGTGGTCATTGGACTGAATACATTCGGGGAACGTACTCACAGCAAAATGACACCCTGCATTTAAAAGGCGTATTTTGCAATGCAGATTACAGCCTGAAAGTAGAAAAGGGGTGTTTCCGTACAGGAGATTATGAAGAATACTTTAAGGTTAATAAAAAAACCGACTCGCTACTTCAATTTTCAGGCACTTCAAGCGTTATGCCCATTAGTTTACGTTTAATAAAAAAATTAACTTGCAGCATCAAACCACTATAAAAATGAAGGTCACTCTTTTAAAAAAATTAACATTGGGCATTGCAATGCTTTGCACGCCAATTTTTAGCCAGGCCTGGGGAACAGAAGGCCATCGGGTTTGCGGACAAATTGCCGAAAGCTATTTAACACCAAAAGCCCGCGCGGCAGTGCAGGCTATTTTGGGCGACGAATCCATCGCTTTAGCGAGTAACTGGGCCGATTTTATTAAATCCGATCCTAACTTTAGCTATTTGTCCTCATGGCATTATATTGATTTCGATAAAGCCTATACCTATCCCGAAATGCAGGATTTTTTGTCGCATGACACCAACGTTGATGCTTATACCAAGCTACAGTTTATGATAGGTGAGTTAAAAAAGAAAGACCTGAGCAAGGAAAATAAACTGCTTTACCTGCGCATGGTGATACATATTATAGAAGACGTGCACCAGCCATTGCATACCGGCCATACTTCTGATAAGGGCGGAAATGATATTAAAGTAACCTGGCAAAATAACCCAACCAACCTGCATTCTGTTTGGGATAGCGAGATCATCAATTTTCAGCAATTAAGCTATACCGAATACGCGGCTGCTATTAACCATACAACCCCCGCTCAACGCGATGAACTGCAAAAAGCGCCCATCAGCCAATGGCTTTATGAATCGAACCAGTTAGCCGAGAAAATATATGCTGATGTGCCGGCAAATGGCATCCTGAGGAACTACGACTACAATTTCAAATATATAGGCACTACTAACCAGCAATTGCTAAAAGCCGGCGTTAGGCTGGCCGGGATATTGAACCAGCTATTTGGTTAATTATTGATGTACAAATATGCAGATGAGAAGATGGCCTGCATTATTTAAATTCATTTGCACATCTACATATTTGCACATCCGCACATTCACAATATGAAACTACTAATGGTATGCCTGGGCAATATCTGCCGGTCGCCGCTGGCGGAGGGCATAATGCAGCATTTGGTAAAGCAAAACGGACTGGATTGGGAGGTTGATTCAGCAGGTACGGGCGACTGGCATGTAGGCGAAGGCCCGGACAGGCGTTCGGTACGTACCGCCCGTGAACAGGGCATTGATATTAGCGGACAAGTTTGCCGCCTTTTCCGCATCAGTGATTTTGATATTTTCGACCATATCCTGGTAATGGACAAAAGCAATTACCGTAACATATTGGCCACGGCGCGTAATGATGGGGATAAAAGAAAAGTTAGCCTGTTGTTAGAAGATAAAGAAGTCCCCGATCCTTATTATGATGAAAGCCAGTTTTTGCCGGTGTTTAAAATGATAGAGCAGGGGTGTAAGGATTTTATAAAGAAATATAATAAATAAAAGCCTCATTCTTTCCCATGACATGTTTGGTTTATGCAGCGCGGGGTGTCATGCTGAAGCGCTCGAAGCATGTGCGTAAAGGCCTTTGCCCGCATAGTCTTCGAGTGCTTCAGACTGACAACGCCCTTTATATCATTTCCAAATATAGGATTTCCTAATTTTTACAGCAATGACGTTTCGGCTTTATATCTTCCCAATCTTAAAAAAGGCTACTACCTCGCCATTTTTCTCCAGATCAGCCAGTCTCACCAGGCCCGCTTTTTCAAGTACACGTTGCGAAGCGACATTGTCCAATGTAGTTATGCCAATAATTTCCTTAGTATCTAAACCGGCAAAAGCATAGTCAACCAGGGCCGTTGCCATTTCGGTTGCGATACCTTTATTCCAGTATACCTGATCCATACTATAACCAATTTCCATTTTTCCGGGTTGATTGTCATAAGGGCGTATCAGGCAACTTCCTATAAAATTGCCGGTCTGTTTATCAAACATACCCCAAATACCTGTTTGTTTACTTTCCGCATAATTGGCTAAAGCAGTATGGAAAATGTTGATCCGTTCATCCCTGCTGCGTTTGGGTATATGCCTGCAAACCTCTTCATCATTAAAATGATTTAAATAAGTGTTTTCTTCTTCCGCATTAAATTCGCGGATGATAAGACGGGGAGTTTGGGTGATGGTGTTCATATGCCAAATTTAGATTAAATCTTCATTATTGTCTGAACCACGATTAAACAGATTAAAGGATTTGCTGGATTTTTGAAAAAGCGTCCATCCGGTTAATCTATTAATCCTATAAATCATGGTTCAGACAGATTTCGTACATTTGCCGCATGGCATCCATCAAACCATCCGTACCCAAAGGCACCCGCGATTTTTCTCCCGCCGAAATGGCTAAACGCAATTTTATTTTTGATACTATAAAAGGCGTTTTCCGCAAATATGGCTATCAACAAATTGAAACGCCATCGATGGAACTTAGTGACACTTTATTAGGTAAGTATGGTGATGAAGGGGATAAGCTGATTTTTAAAATATTGGATAGTGGAGATTTTTTAGAGAAACTCGACGAAGAAGAACTAATAAATAAAATTCAATCCGAAAATCCAATTTCAAGTAGTGCAAGCTTTGGCGATAAAGTTCTTCATTATTTAAGAGCTAAGGGTCAAGCGCAACAATTGCAAATCGCCAATTCAATAGCCCCATATATTTCCGAAAAAGCCCTCCGCTACGACCTTACCGTCCCTTTTGCGCGTTACGTAGTAATGCACCAAAATGAGATCACCTTCCCGTTCAAGCGTTTCCAGGTGCAGCCCGTTTGGCGTGCTGACCGGCCGCAGAAAGGCCGCTACCGCGAGTTTTTTCAATGCGATGCGGATGTGGTTGGGTCTGATTCGTTATTAAATGAGGCGGAGTTTGTACTAATATACGACGAGGCTTTAAGTAAACTGGGATTAAAAGACTTTACCATAAAGATAAATAACCGAAAGATACTTTATGGAATTGCAGAGTCAATTGGAAAAACAAACATGTTTATACCGATTACTATTGCAATAGATAAGTTAGATAAGATAGGGATCAAAGGGGTTGAAGAGGAACTAACTAAGATTGGATTTGATGTCCCGGATATAAAAGCCATCTCCTCATTTTTATATTTTGGTAACTTTAAGTCCAATGAAGAAAGATTAAATCACTTAGAAAGCATGTGCGGCCTCGAATCCTCAACGGGAGCACAAGGAATAAAGGAATTAAGAGAAGTATTGTCTTATTTAAATATTTATCCTACAAAAACAGCTACTGTGGAAGTAGACATCACCCTTGCACGTGGATTAAACTATTACACAGGTGCCATTTTCGAGGTGAAAACCAACGAAGTAGCTATGGGCAGTATCGGCGGCGGTGGAAGGTATGATGACCTGACGGGTATGTTTGGATTGCCAAACCTTAAAGGAGTTGGTATTTCTTTCGGTGCCGACCGCATTTATGATGTGATGGAAGAGTTAAAGCTGTTTCCTGAAGCAACGGACCGGTCTACCCAAATACTCATTTGCTGCTTTGATAAGGAGGGCGAAAAATACGCCCTGCCGCTTTTACAACAACTGCGCGCTAAAAATATTAATACAGAACTTTACCCGGCGGGCGCTAAGATCAAAAAGCAAATGGAGTACGCCAATAACAAGCAAATCCCTTACACCGTCATCATCGGTAGTGACGAAATGCAAAGCGGCCTGCTCACCTTTAAGAACATGACCAGCGGCGAACAGGAGAAGTTAACTGCAGAGGAGATTCTTGACAAAGTCTTTAATTCGTGAAAATTAGTGTTTCATTTCAATGATTTGTAATCGGTGGTATATACCCCGGGTTTAAACTTTGAAGGATATATTGCTGAGGAATTTCTGTAGAATGGTGTTCTTCACCATAGTATGAAATAGATAAGTCGGCCTTATTGTTTTCCAGCCTTACCGAGAACAGCAGGTCATAGTCGTCCCTGTTCAAGCTATTAAACGGCGGATTGCCACCAAGCGCCCTGATAAACGGCATAACCCTGTTATAAGGTGCTACAATTAATACATTACTCCCCTCAAAGTTTTTTAAAATTTTGGCAACCAGGCCTTTAACGCTATCAGTATAAACTCTTGGCAATATTTTGTCTTTTGCGGCCAATGGCGCAGCAGTCATGGAGGCTGCACGTTTATTTGTAATATAAATAGCTTTTATGTCTTCGTGTTTTAGTTCTTTTAAAAGGGCCATTGCCCTGTTTTGCCCATTATTGGTTAATACCGGCTGTTTATTTGTGGCTGTAGAGTCAACCGCTTCAGCATAACTTACCACCCAAACGGTTGTTTTTTGCGAAAGGGCACTAAAATTGCTAAGTATTAAACCAAACAATAATAGTATAAAGAAACTATTATAAAAGGTCGCTTTTTTCATGGTTACCACGATATAAAGTGCAAGTTATTTATATTATATGAGAATTTTTAAAAAAGTGTATTTGAAAAAGATATGGAAAATATTGATCGCCACATTTGAAGGCTTCATTAATGATAATGGCTTAAAGCTAAGCGCTTCGCTGGCGTTTTATACTGTATTCTCATTAGCGCCATTATTGATATTGATCATTTCATTAGCGGGCCTTGTTTTTGGGGATGCGGCTGCAGCAAATAAGCTATATCCTGAAATTTCACGCTTTGTCGGTTCGCAGGCAGCTATAGAAATTCAGGGTATGCTAAAAAACCTGCAACTTTCGGGTAAAACAGGCACAGCCGTTGTAATTGGGGTGGCAACTTTATTAGTAGGCGCAAGCAGCATGTTTGTTGAGATACAGGATTCGTTAAACATAATTTGGCGGGTAAAAGCAAAGCCAAAGCGTGGCTGGGTTAAGCTGCTTGAAAACCGGTTTCTTTCTTTTTCTCTTATTATTAGTTTAGGCTTTCTATTGCTGGTATCATTAATAATAAATTTTTTGATGGCAGCGTTAGGCAAAAAAATCGAACATTTTTTACCTGCTATCACCGGGTTAATAATAAAAGGGATAAACCTGGGTATAACACTGGTAGTAATATCCACCCTGTTTGCAATTATCTTTATGTTTTTGCCCGATGTAAAAATAAAATGGCGGGATGTACGCTCAGGAGCAATTTTTACGGCCTTGTTATTTATGCTGGGCCAGTATGTTATTGGCTTATATATTCAATATACAGCGCAAAACTCAACCTACGGGGCTGCCGGCTCTATTATTGTGATATTATTGTGGATATATTATACATCGGCTATACTCTTTATTGGTGCCGAGTTTACGCAGGTATATGCCGAGGCAATTGGCAGCCGTATTGAGCCTGCAGAATACGCCGTTTCAGTACAACAGACCGAGATAGAAACAGTTGTTAAAGAAATGCCCGTACAGCACCCGGATATAAAAGGGCAGCTTGTTGAAAAGGTTGATTAGGAGGGTGGTCGGTTGGGTGAGTAGTTGGTTTTTATAGCTTTTGGGAATAATTATTAGCCCAATTAATATAACTTTTGCGTTCCGAAAACTATTTTAACTTTTTAAGCGTATTTAATGTAACAAAATTTTTGCAATCAAAGTCATATTCGTAAATTTAACCTATTCATAACAATTATGTTAGGTACGCTGTGTTATAATAAGTTTTGGAGATCGATCGGAATTTCCGGTTTATTATGTTGCTGTTTATTTTCGGCGCAGGCGCAATATTTTACCCTTGACAGTAACCGGAACCGCGTTACCATGCCTTTTCTTTTTATAAGGAACATGGTGATCATAAAACTTAAGATAAATAACAGGGGCCCGTTTAATTTTATATTAGATTCGGGGGTTGGCCAAATGTTGATAACTGAACCATCATTGGTCGACTCAATAAATATCGCAAGTAAACGGACAATAAAAATATCCGGCTTTGGTGAAGGGAATGACTACGAAGCTTATGTAACTCCGCCCCTAAATATAGAAATCAAAGGCATGCGCAGTCATTATGTATCCGCTGCGATACTAAAAAAGGACTTTTTTGGTCTTTCAAATTACGTTGGGGTACGTATACACGGCTTATTAGGCTTTGAGTTTTTTAATCGCCTGACAGTAAGGGTTGATTTTAACGACACAACGATAACTTCTTACAGGCCTGAGAAGTTTGGAGGTTATAAAAGCTGGAACAAAATTCCGATAAGCATTGAAGAAAACCGCCCTTATATTGAAACCAATGTTATGTGCGAAGACGGTACAGAAAAAGCGGGTAAATTTATTGTAGACCTGGGTGCCGGCCATGCAATGACATTAGAAAACGTAACCGATAAAAGTGTTTTTTCTCAAAAATTTATTCCGGCCAATTTAGGTGTAGGGATAAAAGGATTAATAAGCGGTTCTGTTGGCCGGATAAAAGCGATAGATATAGGAAAATATAAAATAAAGGACTTGGTCGCATCATTTCCGGACGATAATTATACCAAATCACTTTCCATACCCCGTGATGGTAACCTGGGGGTTGATTTGCTTAAAAAGTTTATACTGGTTTTTGATTACTCCAATAGTGCCATTTACCTAAAGCCGTCTTTAACGTACGGCACTCCGTTTGAGCATGATATGAGCGGCCTGGAATATTATGCTTCGGGGGATGACCTGGGCCATATAATTATAGACCGGGTTGAGCCCGGTTCGCCGGGCGAAGCGGCAGGCCTTGAAAAGGATGATGAAATTACAGCTATCAACTTTAAGCCGGTTTCGTCTATGAGCATTGAGCAGATAGATGAGATATTCAGATCAAGGGACAAGCGTATCCTTTTTCTTAGTATTTATCACGACCAGGAATTTACAACACTTATTACTTTAAAGAAGAGGATATGACGCTTTAAATCAAGTTTGTTTAAAGCTGGCTTATATTCTCAAAAAAGGCCGTTTGCAGGTCTAAAAGCGACCTGACATTTACTTTTTCACCGTAAGTGTCAAAGCATAGAAACTTTGAAGTTTTATGATCGCCTTTTTTTTCCTTTTCAATAAAATTAAAGGTTTCAAAAAAATAGTGATTCGTCGTCACCTCGTTTTTCCTGTTAGTTTGAGTTGCATTGAGCCTGAATCCAAAAGTATCTATCCAGCTATGTACTTTTAAGTGTAATGATGCGCGTGCGTTATTCATATATTTAATGTTTGACAAGTTGAACGAAAAATCGCGCCAGAAGTTCTAACTCCGCGATTATTTTTGCAAACAGTTGTTAATAACCCCTTGCTTGTTCAAAAAAAACATATTTGGCAGCGGTATGTTTTAAAACATTACCGAGATAATAAGCTTAAAACCAGACACTGTTGCTTATCTTTACCCGATGATTAAAATTCGCCATTTATTACCCGTTTTGTTTTTAGTCGCCATTTGTACAAACGCGTGTAAGTCTGATTCACCGGGCCCTTCTACTGTTACCGGTACTTCGGGTTCAACAGGAGTAACCGGTGCAACAGGGGGAACCGGGGCTACCGGCGCACAAGGCCCGGTTGGTCCGGGCGGCCCTCAAGGTGTTGCCGGCTCAACGGGCGCTACAGGTGCTGCCGGATCAACCGGTGCTACAGGAGCAACAGGTTCATCCGGAGCTACCGGGGCTACAGGCTCTACCGGGGCTACAGGGGCCACGGGTCCTACAGGAAGCGATTCGTCAAGTGTTAACAGCTATTTATTGTTAAATCAAAGTGTGGGATCGGTAGGATATAAAACGTTGACCGTGCCTGCAATAACACAGGCAATAGTTAACCAGGGAATAGTACTGGTTTATGTCAGAAATACGGGCAGCACAGCGTGGTATTCTCTTCCTTATAGTTTATCCGGCAATACATTAACCGTAGCCGATTATGGTGTTGGTTATGTTGATGTTCAGGCAAACTTCACATCCGGCGGCCTTGATTTCAGGGTAGTTGTGGTATCCGGGGCTTCTGTTACAGTTTTAGCGGTTAAGTATCCGGGCATCAATTTTAATAACTATAAGCAAGTTGCCGCCGCCTTCCATTTAGGCGTTAATTGATAAAATATTGCTGTCGATTGTAGGGCCCCAAAAAAGGGGCCTTATTTATTTACTTATTTTTTTAACCAGTTTAATATTATTGACTTCTTTTGCATATAATGTAACAATCATATGGTTATTAATCGATTAGTGTAATATAAATTGAACATTTGTGTCTTAATTTTGTTCCCTGAACAGCACAATCACAGTACATCCAATTAAAAATTATGAAATATATATTTTTACCCTTTCTTGTTATTCTTTTATCAATTTCTTTTTTTTCGTATGCGCAGGGGGGCAAGGAAGTGTCTGGCGTTGTTACAGATACAGCAAAAGTTACCCAGCCCGGAAGTAGCGTACGGATAGCATCTGATATGGGTGATAGTTTATCAGCCACAACAGATATGAATGGTAAATTTATTTTTAATAATATTAAAGGAACTAAAATAACATTATATATATCTTCACTGGGCTTTCAGTCAATTATAAAACATTATACGCTCACAGCCGAAGATAAAATTGTATTGCCTCCCATTGCCTTGCGTGTCGAAAAAAATGAGCTAAAGGAAGTTACGATTGTTGGCGTGAACCCGGTAAAATTCATGGAGGATACGATTGATTATAAAATATCTGCTTACCCGGTGCGTGACAATGCGCCTGTTGAGGATGTGCTAAAAAAGGTACCCGGCGTAGATGTGGATGCCAATGGTAACGTTACCTCGGGTGGTAAAACTATTACCAAGGTGCGTATAAATGGTAAAGACTTTATGGGCGGCGACGTGCAATCAGCCACAAAAAACCTGCCTGCTGATATATTGGAAAGCATACAGGTAATTGATGATTATGGAGATCAGGCCAACTTAACCGGCGTAAAAACCGGCGAACCCAATAAAATATTGAATTTTATTATCCGTGCCGACAAAAACTACGGATATTCATTAACTGCTACAGCCGGTGCCGGCGAAGACGCGCTTCCGAGCGCTCCTGGTGTTACGGATGACGGCCGTTATTTGGGTCTGCTAAATGCTTTTGATTTTAAAGGCGACAGACAGATAACATTGTTAGGCAACTTAAACAACACCAACGTAAATACATTTAATTTTACAAGTAACAATGGCGGCGGCGGTGGTGGTGGCGGTGGTGCCACAGGTGGTGGCGGCCGCGGTAATGCAGCGCGCGGTGCTGCTGCAAATACAGGCTTGGCTACAGTTGCAAATGGTATTACAAATGCGCGGTCAATCGGTACAAACTATCGCGATCAGTGGGGCAAGCACCTGTCGGTTTACGGAAGTTATAGCTTTGCAGATAATACAACCTTTACCAATTCAACCAATTTGCAAACCAATAACTTTGCGGTGCCGAGCTCAACAAACTCAGTTAGCCAGGAACATGATAATCCCATCAACCACAGGTTTACCCTTAATATTGAATGGCGGCCCGATACTATAAATTATTTAAAGGTAACGCCAACTTATTCTTATGCCAGCACAAATACTTCGGATGCTGAAACCGATCAGTATACCAGCGCCGGAATATTAACCAAAGGCTATACTGTAAACTCAATTGATAAGTCTACCGCGCCCTCCTACGGAATAACGGCTTTGTATAACCACCGCTTTAACGCGCATGGCAAAAATTTAAGTGTTAATTTAACGGCCAATTCTACGCAAACCAATTCACTTGATAACCCGCTATATAATTATACATTAGGTACACCAACCGTGCCTTTAAATCAATTGGTTGTTACCAATAATCAAACTACAACATTAGGAAGCACAGTTTCGTACCTGCAGCCAATAGCCAGTATTACCTACCTGGAATTCAGATATGACTATAGTTACTCTTATACTGCAAATGATACAGAAACTGATACCTTGTCGACAGCTAACACCTATAACAACTACGCCCTTTTAAGCAATAATTATAAGTTTACTTTTGTTACCAACAAGTTCAGCATTAACTATCGCGAAGTAGGCAAGAAATATAATTATACCATAGGTTTGGGGGCACAGCCTTCAACTTTAGACGGGCAATCAATAACTACGGGCACAAGTACCCATCAAACCGAGTTTAACTGGGTGCCAACGGCGAATTATATTTATAACTTTTCACGTAATCAAACATTCCGGATAAATTATAACGGGGCCAGCAGCCAGCCAAGTTTTACGCAGTTACAACCGGTTATCAATTATACAAATGCAACTTATCCTGTACAGGGTAACCCTAATCTGCAGCCGCAATTTACTAATAACCTTTCTGTACGATATAACAACTTTGGTATTGCAACCGGCGACGTATTTTTTGTTAACCTTGCCTATAACCAAACATCTAATGAAGTGGTAGCCAACACCATTACTTACCCTACCGCTTTTACCAGCGCAGTATTAAATGCTAACCCTGGGTTAGCGCGGCTACAGGGCACTAATTTAACGCAATACGTAAATACCGGTGGCTATTATACTACGTCAGGCCAGTTTACATTTGCAAAACCATGGCAGGAACGCCGGTACACATTAACATTTACAGGTGCGGTTAGCTATACCAATAACGTTGGTTACTCTGCCAGTGTAGATAGTAATAATAATAAGTCAGCAGATATTAAAAATATCGACAGGGCCCTTACCGTTACTCCCGGTACAAGGTTCAGGGTTGATATAACCGATGTAATAGATGTACAGGCATTGGGCAGCTATGCAATCACTAAAAACGATAACTCAGTAAACAGCGCTTTATACGATGATAATACCAACATACGTGCCCTGACTTTACAGTTAGTAGGTAAAAACTATTTTTTTAAGGATTGGACATTTAGCTATGATTATACCAAATTGGTAAACTATGGCTATGCCGCCAGCGAAAAGGTGACTAACCCCAATGTATTAAACCTTTACGTGGAACGCAGGTTCCTGAAACAGAATAGGGCGACTATCCGTTTTTCGGTATATGACGCGTTTAACCAAAACTCAGGATTTTCTACGCTTACAAACGGTAGTGTGGTTACACAAAGCAATGTAAACCGGCTGGGGCGTTATTACCTGGCGACATTTACCCTGCGCCTGCAAAAATTTGCCGGCAAGGCACCTACCAATAACAATCAGGGTGGGCCGAGGATTCCGGGACAACCAGGTGGCGGCGGCGGTCGTCCTCCGGGTGGCGGTGGTGGCTTTGGCGGCGGCGGTAATGGTGGCCCTGCTACAATGTAACGACTTGCTTACCAAAGAACAAATGAGGCAGCTAAAAGGGGGGAACCAGCTAGTCCCCGGGGGAAGCATAATGTGCCATATGAAAGATGCATCATGTGGTGGTGCAGGTAATACATCAACAAGTGACCCTTGTGCCTATAGCATGGGTTATAACATGTGTGTTTCGTGGATACAAATGGGATGCGATAATAATGCTTGTTGTATATCAGCATGGTGTGATTGGTATTATTGATGCATGAGAGGATTTTATTACTCCGGGAGTACATTATTTCTGGAGTAATTATAAAAAACACACAACCAAGGTTTATATTAATACTTAAAAAAAATGAGCAAAAAGATCATACCGGTCATTTTATTTTCAATCGCTTTTTTAAATACGCATGCTCAAACGCTTCCAAAAGTACAGGAAGCCAGTTTGCGCGCCCCCGATAATATCAAAATTGACGGTAAGCCAACCGAATGGAACAACCAGTTCCAGGCTTATAACACAGCAACAGATCTTTTTTATACGATAGCTAATGATGATCAAAATCTTTATTTGGTTATCCAGGCCAAGAAACCTCTTTCTATAAGTAAGATTGGCCAAAGGGGATAACATTCACCATTCAAAAGTCGGGTAAAAAAGAATACAAAGATGGGATGGCGGTCACCTATCCGACAACAAGGTTAACTTTTATCTACGTAGCGAACCCCTATAGTCCGGAAACTGCAGATTCCCTTATCTTAAAGGCGAACAATTTGATCCGGGATATGGATAAAGAGATAAAAATGGAAGGGATCAAAGATATAGATACTACTATTTCTGTATATAATGAACATGGCGTTAAAGCTGCTTGCTTATTCGATAATAAAAGAGTTTTAACTTATGAGTTGGTTATACCGCTTAAAGTTTTGGGGCTTTCTCGGAATGACCCGGTAAAATTTGCCTATAATATAAGGCTGAACGGATTAAGTATGCCTAATCAACAATTTAATAACACTGAGTCGGCAATGGATAGAGAGGCGCTATCACGTGCAACTGCGATAATGTCTGCCCCTACAGATCTTTGGGCAGAATATACATTGGCAAAAAACCCATAATAATTAATTAAAAATGATTCGGCTCTTTACTCCTTGTTTTGCGATAAAAATAATGGGAATACACTACTTGCTGAGGCTATACGACCATTTGTAACAGCGAATGATAGTGTTAACACTAATTGTGTAAACCATTGTAAATTCGTTATTGTACCGCTAAACCACCGTTTTAATAACCCGTTCCAGGTCTTCAAGGTCAAAAGGCTTGGCCAGGTAGGTTTCGGCGCCGGCATGGTTTGCAAGCAGTTGTATATCGCTGTTGGCCGAAAAATAAATAACGGGGATGCCTTTTAAACTGTCGGTTTTTTTAAGCGTTTGTGTGGCAATTATGCCACCGGCATCGGGTATCCAGTTATCCATTAATATCACATCGGGCATAATATCCGAAACTTTGTCGGCTATGCCATTGCAATCAGTAAAAGTATGTACCTGCCAGCCCTGCTCAGCTAATATATAATTGCAGATAGAAAGAATGTCTTCATCATCATCAAATATGATGATCTTTTTGTTGCTGTTATTCATTTATTTAAACAGTAGTATCAGTAAGATGTTAATTCATTAAACAATTTAAAAAAATAAGCCGCCATTATTTATCAATATTGATAAAGCGGATAATAATAAAATACATCTTAGTAATTAGCTTTAGTGGGGTGGTAAAGCTACGTGCAGATGTAATAAAGTTATGAATAGATATAAATATACTTAACTTTTATTAAAACCATTTTCAAAAAGAATGGTTTTAATTTTTTTAAAATTTTCTAAAATCAGGCAATTATAGCGCTTCTTTATGGAGCTGAGACAATATCCTTTGTTCTTTTGGGTAATAATTATTGATGCGGTTGGGCAATAATTTTGCCCAGCCAAGCGCATGATTTTCAAACGTCATCAAACTCCAGCCTTTATTGATTGTGTTAAGGTTTATATTGTCGCGGCGCAGGTATTGTATAGCTTGCCCGCTATTAAGGGGCGTTTGTAATACAGCGGCCTTATTAATAATAACGCTTAAGGCCAGTTCATGGTCCGGTATTAAGTCGCTTCCTGCAAGTTTGCCGATACGTATGCCCGATTTTTTTAGATATAAATTTCGCTGTAAAATATTGAGGCTTTCTTTATGCTGACGATTAATGGCCAGCCAGTTTTCATTTGCCTTAAAAAGATAAAGGTCATCATGATCATTGATATAATCCTTTACCAGATCCATTTCTTTAATACTCAACTTTTGCTGACCATCGTTTTTAAAGGAAGTAAACTCGCTGCTGTCGCCGGTTTTCTTTAAACAAGCAGCGAATAATCCTTCGCCCTTTACATTGCCGGGATAAAAACGGTACCCGTGTGCTTTTTTAATAGGCGATTCCGTTTCAACAATGCCCCAGTCCTTATTAACAGGTATAGCAATGCTTTCAAAATCAAACTCGTTATAAAGCCAATCTAATATATCTTCGTTTTCCTGGTGCGAATAAGAGCATGTACTATATATAAGGTATCCGCCCTCTTTTAAGGCCGGGTAAATATCTGCCAATATGCGCTCCTGGCGCTGGTGGCATAAGTTTACGTTAGCTTCACTCCATTCCTTCATGGCTGCCGGATCTTTCCTGAACATTCCCGAACCTGAACAAGGCGCATCCACCAATATAACATCAAAAAATCCTTTCAGCCGGGTAAAATCCCTTGGGTCGTTATTAGTAACTATAGTATTTGATGTACCCCATCGGCTTAAATTATCTGTCAATATCGGCACGCGTGTTTTAATAATCTCATTAGCCACAAGCAGATCGTCATTGCTCATAGATGAATTAAGCAGTGTGCTCTTGCCGCCCGGGGCCGCACATAGGTCTAACACCTTTAAAGGTGTATTATTTTGTTTGATATGGTTAAATATATGGCCTATAAACATGGATGATGCTTCCTGTACGTAATAGCAACCTGCATGAAAAAGCGGATCGAACGTAAAAGATGGGCGCATATCTAAATAATAACCATCGGTGCACCAGGGCACTGGTTGCGGGGCTTTTATAGAAGGTTGCTTAAAAGGATTGAGCCTTACCGAGGTTGGCGCTTCAATAATTTGATGTGCCTTTGTAAAATTTGCGCCATCAAAGCCCGGTTCGGTAGCTAACAATTCCAGGAAATTATCGGGAAATAGGTGATTCTCCATTGATTTCAAATATACAAATTCAAAAATAGCCACCGGGTTTTTAGATTTTATGTTTTGGTAACAGTTAGTTTACAGCGCATTAACGGGTTGTTTTAACTATTTCTAAATTCTTTTGGCTGGGTGCCAAATTCTCCTTACATTTGTAACCCGCCTAATCAAAATGGGTGGTTGTTTTTTGAAATTTGCGATAAAAAAATAATTATAAAAAAAGTGAAAATAACACTTGACTC
>Ga0302315_10001258_pt1 | contig 26179 bp, 22 predicted proteins | sample III_Palsa_N3_1_FD_200532 | JGI IMG/M metagenome (GOLD analysis project Ga0302315, IMG submission 200532) | Peat permafrost microbial communities from Stordalen Mire near Abisko, Sweden - III_Palsa_N3_1 | ecosystem: Environmental > Terrestrial > Soil > Palsa > Peat permafrost | place: Sweden...
CATTCACCCTTGTCAAGAACAGGGCCTGCTTTGATTCCAAGATTGCGGCAGAGGCCACCATGTCTGCTGTGAAACCTATTTGAGTCTTCACCCTCTCCCAACAAGAAAGAAAAGAAAAGAAAAAAAAACAAACACCACACTTCTTTTTCTTTTTCTTCTCATTTTTTTTCTTTTCATTTTCTTTGAACTCTGAACACAGGAAACTTGAAACACAAAATCTTGTTGCTCAGACTCTTCTCATCGTCTTGACGAGCGGGGATGGGACGAACATGAGCAAAGGCGATGGGTTCAGTATCCTCCCAATTCACTGCTTGAATGACTTCCCATATATTTTCCGTTTTCAATTGGGTGTTGGCATAGTCCTGCAGTTCATTCATGGGCAAAGTAGTATTCCAGAGATCCACCTGATCCGCCTCAATCCAGATGAATAGGTATCCCATGGTATACACTCTGCGCCTCTTTTTGCTATTGTTGAGACCATGGACCACTGGATTGTCAGTCGTCTGATGTACCATGTCACTGTCCTCATCCTCTTCCACTTGATACTTTGGGATCTTGTTCAACCAACCTCGGTCTTGCATGACCCAACCTTTCTGTTCTTTTTTTTTCCACAAAAAAAAATGAAATGGAATAATGAGGAAAGGAAGGAAGGAAGGAAGAAAGGAAGAAAAAAAAGACGATCCGAGGGCAAGGGGAGGGAGAGAGGGGAAGATCTTCACACACATGCAAGAGAAAAAAAAGAGACATAAAAAAATGTTGTTGAAAAATGAAGGCGAGAAATAAATAATAAAAATTATTGTCTGCGCGAAGGGATAGAGACTATGGCTTGATGTGGCGATGGTGCATGATGTTGTTGAAGAGGGACAGCAGCAGAAACTGTAGCAGTGGTGGTTGTGTCAGCTCCTGGCCAGCTCGAGAGAGTGGTGTGATCTGTTTGCATGGCATAATGACCATAACCCATGGTTGTATTACCTTCACCTCCATCATTGTCTTCATCTCCCTCGAGGGCAATGAATTCAGAGTCGTCAAATGGATCATCAGCATTAGTACCATGATCATTGTCACCTCCGCCACCGCCCTGTGGATGGGTCATGGTGGCAAAGCGAGATGCATGGAAGAATGAGTCTCTGATACTTTTAAAGTCATTGTTGTTGTTGTCACCACCCTCTCCATTTCCCTCGACGGGATGAAGTAGTGGAGTACGGTTGTCATCATCATCATGGTCATCGTCGGCATTCTCTTCCTCTCCACCACCTTCTGTGTTCAGGATGTGCGCGGATGAGGTTGCATTTGCATTTGTGTTTGCGATGGAGGCTGCTGTGTCTGTTTTCTTCTTGCGATTATAGATCCTCCTTTTTTTGGGGGGAGGAGTAGGAGCAGGAGGTGGCAAGGACATTGAAGAGGTCGCGTCACTTAGATTTTGTCCAGTCATATTCGTTGTCGTCGTCTCTCCAAGGGACTTGGGAGCACGAGAGCGTCCCTTTGATCCCCCACTGCGTGACCGAGACCGTACCTTGATGACCTTTCCATCTCCATTGATGGTGGCAGCGATGGATGAAACGTTGGCTGATAGTGATGGTTGTTGCTGTGGATGAGGATGATGATGATGGTGACTCGTGACACCATTCGTTAGTTTGGGTAAGGACGACGACGATGTCGATGTCGAGGCGACTGTTGATGACAAAGATGCTAGCAACAATTCCTCGCCACCCCACTCTCCATTTTCTTCCTGTCCGCCACCACCACCGCCATCATCATCCTCTTCTTCTTCATTATCCTCTGCGTCTTGCTCTCCATCTTGGTGGTGATGATGGTGAGTATCTGCATGATTCACTGGTAACGATGTTGTCATTGTCGTCATCATCACAACATCCTGATTGTGTTGCTGCGGTCTTTGATTGGGTGGCAGTGATGAGGCTGTTGTCGTCGTCGGACCTGCCAACACAGCTGATGTAGTTTGCGGTCGAGACTTCACAGATCTTTTTTTGGTGGCTGCTGGAATGACAACAGCAGCAACCCCTTCCAAGTTGGAAGTGGCAGACGGATGTCGATTGTCGGCGGGCGAGGGTAATGAAATGTTTCGGATGGAGTCGGTGCCAAAGAGGGCATATTCCAACTTCATGGCCATGACCTTCAAGAAATGAGAGGGTATGGCTTGTTCCAGCACACCTGTTTCCAACGCGTGTCCAATCAAGCTCAGGGAAACAGAGTCTAATTGCTCCGTAGGAATATTGCCACCCAACATCACCCTCATGGCTTGGTGTTTGCGTTCCTTTCTGGGCAATGAAGACGAAGATGATGATTGTGGATGATGATGATTCTCCCTGTCTTCGTCAAAGACATCTGTCATGGCCATAGACTCACCCACCATTCCTGTTGTTGTTGTTGTGACGGTGGTGGACGTGTGAAAGCTCTTGACGATGACCAGACAGAGTAACCAGGTGGAGGCCAACAACATGAAGATCCCACGTCTCAATCGTTCTGGTCGTGTCAAGACTGTGGCGCCTGTTATCATCACAACCTGGGTTGAATCATCGTCATCGTCGATTTCATGGTTATCTTTGACAGTGATGTCAGCATCACAGAGGGGGGGATGAGGAATGAAGTATAGTTCGTAGGAGGACTCCATGTAAGCCCAGAGATGTTCATGCTCGTTGAAGAGAAATCTCAAAAAATGAGGTGGTTCGGGAACGTCACGCGTCTTGACCCAGCACTGGTCCACAAAGGATTGGGGGAGTTCACAGACCCTCCCTAAATCTTGAAGCGTGGCCACCGGATCATCCACCACAAAACAATTTTTGATGATAAACCACAGATCTCTCGGTTCTGGTTCATCCTTTAGACACCACACGATAAAGCTGGTGTTCATAATACTCTCTGACAAATGGCCGGCGGTGGTGGCAGTGGCGACAAGAGGGGGATCAGACTCCATTGAGGGTGGTCGTCGTTGAGAATCACCCTCACTCACATTCCCCCTGTCGTCGTCATCATCACCACCACCATGATTATCATGCAGATCAAGGTTCATGGTTGTCTCCAAAGAGAGTGGTGGTGGCGATGAGGCAGGAGGTGTCGAGGTCCCAAAAAGTGATTGCAACTCTTCAGGACTCATGCCATGATTCGACCCACTTTGTGATGGTTGTTGTTGCTGTTGTTGTTGTTGTTGTGATGTCGCAAAGGTGCATTCAGGGACGAGTGATGGTTGTGGCAGTGGTGACGGGACATGTGCAGTGATGCGGACCAGGTCTTCTTCGAGACGCTCAATGAGCATGTTCAGACAGGGAAGAAGGATGTCCATCGAAGGCTCTGGGTCCACCACTACGGACCCAGTGATGGAGAGAGAAGACGACGACGACATCAAAGTGGGTGTGGCAAAGGCAGCTCGGGATACACCCATCAACCATTTTCTCACTCGAACCCTCTCTATGGTAGATAATGACATGGGTCCACGGAGTATACTTTTTTCTTCTTCTTCTCAGCTGGCTGGATGTTTTGTGAAGTAGAAGGAGAGAGAGGGATGAAGGTGCCCAAAAAAACCAACGAAGGAGGTGAAGCAAAAAAAGGGTCAAGATAAAGACAAAAAAAAGAAAACAACAACATCAACAGGCCCTCTCTCTCACTTCTCTTCCATCTCCTATATCAGTCACGAAGGAAGTTGTGTGTTGTACAAAGAGCTTTCTACTTTCCACTTTTCCCTCCCATCCCCTTGGCATCCAAGACGATGATGATGATACCACAAAAAAATATGAACTACTGTTACTTTGCCTTTTTTTATTATTTATTTATTTTTTTCAAACTGTATGCATGTGCACATCTTTGAACAGCAGCAAAAAAAATGAAAGTGTCCTTTCCCCATTCAGTGTTCCCATCGCTAGTCTCGTGTCTTCTTCTGCTGTTACTCATGACAGAGATCACGGAAGGTTCCATCAACACCAATTCAGTGGTCAACTTCACCTTGCCCTGTACCAACCCCTTTGCGTCCCTCTTACAATGCTGCCTGACAGACACGTTGTGCCAGACACTGTACCTGCCTGCAGAGGGGATGAGATTGTTTACCACCAGGGTATCTCTTGCCGCATCCAAAAAATCACAAAAAGTGGGTGGGACGGCCATGTCCACTCTCATGACTTTAGTCACCTCACTGGCATGCAATGGATCCTGTCCTCAGGCCACCACCATCTTATCTCTGATGGATCCTTGTGAGCCTGGAGAATTCCTGTCACCGCTGACACTAGAGTGCAATGAACTGAACCAGAGAACTTTGTTCAACCAAAATCCTTCGTCTGTCTTTTTCTTCATGATCTTCATCATTGCGGTGGGCATCATCTTCATCCTCATCATCACCCTGCTTTACAGAGGACGGAGAGGAACCATCAAAGCCTGATGATTACACACAAAAAAAAGAAAGAGATTTTTTTTTCTTCGCAAAAAAGCAATTGTAAAAAATAGCATATTCCAATTCTTTCTCTTTTTTTCTTGTCTTGTCTCCTTCTGTCTGCAGAGAACTCCCCCACACTCAAAAAAATGTCAACAACAGCCGATCGATGGGCTCAAGTAACTCGAGAGATGGGAATGGCCAGACAAAAGGAGCCCAAGACCTCTGCCTGTTCACAAACTTCCCAGGAGATGGAGACAGAGATCATGTCACTCAAACATGGTGCTGACTTTGTCAATGCCATCTTGAGGATAGATCACCCAGAACTGGCCACACCTTTTTCACAATGGGAGAAGCATCATCATTTCCAGAAGTTGGGGTTAGGACCCGCACCACCCGAATCGTACCTCTTCTTGTTCCCAAACGTGGAAGAATCACTCAACAAAGAATATGCCAGACGAGTCCACAAAACCTTTGTTCCCGTCGCGTTCATGAACGATGGAAATGGCCATGGCCATGATAATGGCTTATAATATTTTTTTCTTTCGTTTTTTGTTGTTGTTGTTTTTTGCCATTGTCTTTCTCTTTATTATTTTTTTTCGTTTCGCGCTTGACACACACATACCCAAAAAAAAGAAATAAATAATAACATAGCATGCAAAAAAGGGATGAGAAGAAAGAAAGAAAGAAAGAAAGAAAAAAATTGTTTTTTGTTGTTGTTGTTGTAATGTAGTGAACTCCACATTAGTTCAGGAAGATGGAGGCACCCGATTTGACACGATTGGTCAGGTAAGTGCCCTCCAGTGAATTGTCGACGATGGGACACTCTCCGTAAGTGACTTTGGGAGCCACAGCTCCAGAGTTGGAGTCGGCAGTGATGAAGGTGTAGCCCATGGGAGCTGAGTTCACAATGATGGTCGTGGGATCCAGTGAGCCAAACGGCTGCATGCCATCCTTGTAGAATTTGGAAGGGGACAGCTTGTACCTGCCCACCACCCAGGGTGCCAGGGCATAGTGAGGATCAGAGCCATCGTTCTCATCAAAGTCATTGTCCACTCCCAGGGCGGTGTTCATGCCAGTGAGACTGAGGTAGGAGGCCTTGGTGGGGGCACCATGAGACCCGAGGATAGGGATGTATCCAAGTGCATCAAGCATGTTCTGATTTCCAAGCCACTCGTTGTCAGCCACCTTGTCATTGTCACTGTCACCAAAGCCAGTGATGTGGGCAAAGGGGTAAACATGAGCCTTGGCGTTGGGGAGAGCCATGGTCATGAAGTAGGCCCTGATGTGAGACTTGCCATTGCGAGTGTCTGGCTGCTTCTGGAACCAGGCATCCGTGACGTGGTTGATCCCAACGAAACCACCCTTGGGGACCATGATGATGGGCAGACCTTGCATGTTAATGGGAAACATGCCACCAAGTGTCCAGGGAAGACTGATCTTGTTAGAGGCCAGGTGTTTGAGGCTCCTCCAGTTGTGACGCATGAAGAGATAGGCCAGGGCGGCCAGTTTTTGACTGTTCTTTCCATTGCGAATCAACACACCCGTGCGGTGATGGAGAGTGGTAGAGGCACAAACCTTTGCGGTGACACTGGGCGCGGTACCCTTGTAAGAGGCGGTCGAGCTCACAAGAGCCGCCAATAGAGCGGCACTTCTCTTTTCTAGAGAGGTGGTCAAGTAAGTGGTGGCACCACCTTCACTTGTGCGCGGGAAGGGGTTGGCCATGTTTGCTGGATTGCTGGGAAAGTAGACAGACTTTGCAGCAGCTTTGTTCATTTGACCCCAGCTGACCACAAAACCAGTCCTCTTGATCTTTCCCGCTCCTATTTCAAGCGAGGCATGAAAAGCGTCTGTTCCATCCACCATGACACTTGCCTGCATTTGAGCCACATACGCCTCTGAAGTTCTCCACAGAGATTGAGTGAGCGTAGGGGCTATCTTCTTGAATTCTGCCGACCCCATGGCAGCATTCACCTTTGTGAGAACTTGCTTGATGACAGTCTTCACCCTGTCAAGATTGAACTTGTGCAACTCTTCAGGCGCTGTCTCGAACACCTCAAAATCATCGATACGCACATTCGCCTTCTTCTGTCCGGTGATCTTGGCCACGATGAGATAAATCAGGGTCAAGAGGTCAACGATGGTGGGGGCATGTGCAGCATTCTTGTGACCAACAAAACCTGTTCCGATGGCCTCTCGGAGACGTTTCACACTTGCCTCCAAGGTGGGAGCTGAGCTGATGGTGGTGGTGGCGGAGACAGTGACTCCGTCAAGATCAACCACTGTAAGGCTGGCGATGAGTCCCGACTCAGCGTTGCTCAACCCCCCCAAACTTGTTGCAATACCCGAGTCGGTTGTTTTGTCTGAGACATCTTCTTTTCCATCAGAATGATAGACCGGAGTGTGATTGGTGGCAATCAGCGCCAGGAAGAAGACATTGCGCAGATCGTTATTTCCGGTCGGGTCCATGAAGTCCTTGATGGGCTCCCCATACATTTCATTGATCCGATTGCAATGATCCGAAAACACGGCGAGATGATTCACCAACTCCTTCCATGGTTGGGTGCCATCATCGAGAATCAATAGAGAGGCAACGGTAGCCCCGCTGTAGGATTGAAATCCGACAGGAGATGCGTGAATCTTGGATCTCTGAACACCTGCATCAGAACCCGCTTTTCCTGCGAGAATGACAGCTGCATTCGCCCCATCGAAACCAAAGGTGTTGAGTTGTGGGAGCCTTGACTTACTAAGAGATCCGTCCGTTTTTTCTGGCTGATAGTCTTCAAGGGTTTTCATGGCTCCCCTGTCGGCCATGGCCACAAAACGCCTGAGCACTCCCACCGCAGAATCGAAATCCTGGGTGCTGTTGAACCCACGCCTCACCGCCCCGTCCACAATGTCCAAAACATTGCCATCCGAGAGATGCTTGGAGGGGATATCACCGTAACAGGTAATCTTGACCCCCTCTTCCGTGTAGAAGGGCGAATTGGGAATAAAATCCCTCAGCTTCACAGCCTCAATGGCTTCCTGGTCGAAATGATTTTCGTCATTGTAGTCCAAGAAGTCATCGTCCTCACCCGGTCCAAAGTAGCCCCTCAGACCGTCCACAAACGTTTCCATGTCAATGGTGCCCTTCTTGTCCTGACCCGTGAAGATACGGTCAATCGTTGTGACAGGATCAGAGAGGTTGGACCCCTTGAACCAGGCACTGTGCCACACAATGGCAGACTGCATGAGTCCAGAAGCATTGTTATTCTCCTCAGCCCCCAGGGGGTACTCATAGAAGGACAGGCCACTTGAGGGGACTTTGCCCCTGGTGAGGGAACCGGGACCCCAATTGCCATCAGACCCACCACTCTGGGCATGGACATTGTCACCCGAGTGAGTGTTGGCCGCAGCCAGGGTGATTCTGTCAGCAATGACACAGTTAGCAGGCAGGCATTGAGCCGCCCTGGAAGCCAAGTCAGACTGGGTCTGAAGAGTGGGGAAGAGATTCACTGGGTTGGAGTTGACCACACCAATGTTGGACAACACTGCCTTCCATGCCGGACTGAACTTGACCCTGTCCGTAGAATACACAAAGGGTCGGGGGATGCTTTGGTTCTCAATCAGGAGACCCATGAGAATAGTGAGGAGCTTCTCCATCACAATGTCCATGAGACCTGTGGACACAATATCAACGATATCACGACCCAGCTCAGTCTCAGTGAAGTCCTGGGCGACCTCAAACGTCTCATCGTACTTCTCGTACTTGGCCACCGTGCGATGCATGCCAATGTTGATGACCCTGCCTGCATTGTTGAAGGTGGTGCCCTGAGTGAGCTGAGGAATCTCGACTGTAACAAAGTCACGCACCACAGCCTGAACATCCTCCGGGGCAGTACCCGGGGTGGCGATCACAAACACCTCTCTCAGAAGCCTGCCAAGGGCACCTGACAGCTTGTCTTGGTCCAAGGTGCGGAGAATGATCTGGGCCTTGAGTCTGTATATCTTGTCTTGGGTATCATCAGGGACCATGTTCGAAGTGTCCTTGGCCATGGGCATGTTGGAACCCATGCTGCCACCAGGCCCAACTTGCATCTCACGACTGTCAGCAATGCCATTGGTGATGTTGGGACCCCAGCCAAGCCCTCCAATAGGGTTGGGTGCCTGACTCCAATTGTTGCCCGTTCCATTGCCGCCAGAGCCACGAGGGGTTGGACCTCCCACATAACCAGTTGAGGCTGAGAACATGATTTCAGAGGCTCAAAAAAAACTTTTCGCAAAAAAAGGGACAGATAGGTAAGAACAATGAGAGAGTGTGAGTGAGTGAGTGAAAAGAAAAAAAAGATACACTCAACAAAGTTGTTCAGTAAAAAAAGAGAGAGAAGAGGTCAGAAAAAACCAATACAACAACGACGACGACAAGTGGATGGGTGTTTGAATGAAAAAAAAACAGAACGAAGGATGGTGTGGATGTTCTTTTTGATGGATGAAGCACACCGACGCAGACGCACACACACACTTTTTTTCTGGCCAATACGCACCAAAAAAAATGAAAACAAAAGTGATGGAAGGGGGTCAAGAAGATGGAAAAAAAAGAGAGTGCAGAACAGAGGTAACTGTGATGTGAGGGGGGCAAAAAAAGAGAGAGATAAAAGAGAGGAAGGGTCTCACTTGACAAGCAACAATAACAACACACCACTGGCGGCGTTTTTTTTTGAGAAAGAGAAAGAGAAAGCTGGAAAAAAATGAGCGAAAATTTCCTAAAAATGCTGCAACACACATACACATGTGCACACAAAAACAAAAAAATGAGTGCTGTTACTTTTTTGTTTGTTTGTTTGTTTGTGTGTGTGCACATTGTGAAAAAAATGGAACATCTATTTATCTGAATGCAAAAAAAAAGATTTTTTTTGTTCGTGCATGTGTGGTTGTGAACAAGTGAGTGAAGTTCAACATTTTTTTTGTGCCCTTCCCCCCATTCGCCATTCTCATGCAAAAAAAAGATGCTGTCCCTTTTTTTCTGACATCTCTCTCATTTTTCTTATTTCCCCTTCTCGCTCCACTCTCATCTCTCATCTCTCCCTCGATGCCCTTTACCAAATTGAGAGAATATGCAGAGTCGGAGGATCTGAAGACGAGGGAGATTCGAGCTGGATTAACCGCTCTCTGTTGTCGTCTTGGACCTCTCATAGCCGTGCCCAACAATGGGATTCCCTTTTGGAAGCTGTTTGATTTGGCCAATGATAAAGCGAATCCTTTGACACAGTCATCTCGCACGAGTGTACAGACTGACAGCACGGTCGAGGGTCACCATAATATGACCACCATAACCACTCGAACAAGTCCGTCTAGTCTGGGTACATCAGACACCATGGTCACATCAGCATCAACTTCTCACCATCCTCCTGACGCTTTGCAAGGAAGACATGATTCCAGAGGGTTCACATCTGTCTCGGATCCTGTGTCGACCACCACATCTATGAACGATGCACCTGGTTCTATGATGCTGGTGGCAGGAGATCCTGGATTTGATCAACTTGCATCTCAATTAAATCTGCTTGCACAATCTTCTTCCTTGTCAACCGCAATTTCACAATCGGACGGTGGTGGTAGTGGTAGTGGCGGAGACAGCAATAAAAGGAAGAGGGGAAAGACATCGTCCATAACACCCAACGGTCAGAAGAAGTCAAGATCTGGTGGATATGGCAGCAGTGGTGGCTCCGAACACTCGATTAAATGGTTCTCGCATGAACAATCTGGGACCGGGTCGTCCACAAACCCACGGGAGGAGGAGGAAGAAGAAGAGGGTGGGAATCAACCACCACCACCACATGGTGATCCATACCATCATCAGGCACCTGTTCTCATACCACTGGATGGGGCTGATCAACTGGAACCGGGTGCCCTTTGGAACACAGAGGTGAATCATGTTCCTGAATCCATCATGTCAGAACAGGTGGGCACAGAGACGGAGGGGTTCACCTTGGAACAACTTCTTGTTCACACTGGCATCCTGTGCAATGCAGTGTTAATGAAACAATTCCATCCACGCAAAAGGGCTTACCGTTTCAAAGTGTCTGCCACAAATAGTGACAACCCTATTGAAGATGGACTTCATCATCATCATCAGCAGCCATCTTCTTTGCCAAGTTCGAAGGGTGGTGAGGATAACAGCGATATTATGGAGGCGAGGTCCGATGTCACGGAAGGCAAAAAAATAACAACAACAGCAGCAGCAAAAAAGAGGAGGAAGGGCAAAGAGAAGGAAGTGATGAATGTCAACAAGCAATGTAATGAAGAGTTACCTTCCACTGTGGCTGCTGCTGCTGTCGCGACGACGAAGTCTGCCCATCCCTCTCCACCTCGAGTGGATCCACTGGATGAGGCTTTGTATGGAGATTGGGGAGGTGATGGTGGTGACGAAGAAGAAGCAGAAAATAACACAACAGATATTCAGATGAGCATGATCTACCATGAAGATTTCAATCCAAATCAACGTGGAGAAGACAGCAACAGCAACATGGTTGTCCGAATAGACGAAGAGGAGGCGAACGAAGAAGAAAGGGAGGGTGATCAAGAGAAGGAAGAGGAAGAAGAAGGGGAGGAGGAGGAGGAGATCCAGGATGACATCTCTCGACCAGAATCCACCACCACACTATCATCCAATTCCTTGACGATATCTTCTTCTTCTTCTGTCTCGCATGATCCAATCGTTCGACTACAATCGTGCCTACTGTTGTACAGAATGAAAATCATCAAGTCCATAAGACGCATGATCATCGACAAGTCTGGTCTGACATGATGACCATAGAAAGTAAACCAAAGTCTGGCCAGTCCGCCCTACCCTTCCATTTTTTTTGTCTTTGTACAGAAAAAATAATAATAATGTTGTATACACTCCCTTCCATTTTGTGACTTTTTTGTTCGTGTCTGATGGACCGACCCACCCCCCATCCATGCTTTGGGAGGCGACCTTTTTCTTCTTCTTCAATATTGCATTCTCTTTTTTTGTTGAAAAATCCATTTTTTTTGCTGAAGCCAACTATGTTTTGATTTTTTTTGTTCAAAAAAAAGAAGAAGAAAAAACAAAGTGCATTGCATCCATTTTTTTTTAAATTTTCGCCTGTCAGAGGGTTTTTTTGTGCGTGGATGGTTTGCGCTCGACGGTGGGGTGGCGACAGTCAACATGTCAACCTCACTGCCAGCCATTACCCTATTCAACATAATGTTAAGACTACCTCGTCACCACCGCTTCGGCCACCTCTCTTCTCAACATTATTGTGGGTGTTCTTATTTCTGTTGGTCGTCATCACCATCACCCCTGTGAGAGCGGATGACATCTCGGAGTTGCGATTATCATTGGTACGAAAAGGTGTTACTTCTGCCAGGGTGTCCTCCAAGGGTTGTGTGTCTGTCAACATTGGAGGCAGGGATATGGGACTGGAGATCTCTCAGATGGGCAACGACTTCATCCTCTTTGAGGACAATGGTCGCACGTACGCCCAGGGGAGCACTACCTATGATTACAGTCACCAGACAGACATCGTCACTTTGGGGTCACTCCAAAACGAACAGAGATTGATTTTTTGGGATACCAAGACCAGTGTGTGTGATGGTTACTTACCTCTGGGCCCGTTGTCCAGTCTGTGGGGCTACTTTGATCACATCACCCTCTCGCAGTATTACATTCATTTTGGTCTGGGACCACTCCAGGGAGCAGTGAAGGCCAACTACATTACACTGATGGGAGTGGGGATGGAATTGGAGGGTAATCTGGAGGTCTTTCTGGACCCCACTGAAAAACATATCCAGATCCCCCTGCCTTATTACATGGCCAGGGAGGGGACTGGGTTTCAAACACCCTTCTTGTTACCCTTGCCACCTTACCTGTATGAGACCAACGCGGATGATGGGACAGTGATTCTGGGAAGGGCTTTTTATCAACAGGCGGCCGTCACGATGTCTAGGGCCACCTTCAACCCCATCCTTTATGTTTTACCTCAGGGTTCGGTGTTGAATGAACAACAAACCAACTGGACGATCATTGACGGGTATGGCAGTTCAGACGACAATGGGGATGAGAGTGATGACTTTGTGGACACTGAAGTCCTTCTTCGCAAACGATCGTTCATGATGGATCCTGTTGATGATGATGACGTCGAAGAATCTGCTGCTGTAATTCCACCTCCCTCCATTTTGAGGACCAGGAGATCAGTGTACAACAGTGGCAGCGGCGGTCATTGGAACCAGAGTGGTGGTGATGAATCGTACAGCAATTGGACGGCCTCTGCCTTGAACAAAGAGATCTGGATCTACCCATTCAAGTGTGCCTCCTTATCCACGGGAGAGGTATTGTTTAGGCGACTGTTGGGATTCATGATTTTGGTGGTGGAAATTTGTTGGGTCTTCAATGAGGTGGGGGAGTGGTTGCTCAAGAGCAAAGGTCAGCCCATCACCTATCAACCCTCAGACACTGAGTTTTTCCCATCACAATGGATTGGCAGCACGGAAGAAACAGAATACTCAACCTCAGGGATTGAATGGCCCCTCACCTGGCTCTTCCTGCTGACGCTGATCTTTTGGAACGCCGGGAGTCTGATGATCAAAGACAACAAGGTGTTTTGCTTATTGTGCAGGGTGACCTGGGAGTGCCCCACGAATCCATACTTGCCTACGGGTGTCATCTCCGTCTCGCAACTCATCATGATTTTACATATCCCCGTGTTGGCAGTGATTTGTATTGGACTGATTGCATGGCTGAGGGTGTGGCCGAAGAAGACAGGGTGTGTCTTGATCCCAGTCATGCAATTGGGGTTTGCGGCCAACTGGGCTCTACTGGCTCCCATCACAGGCGACGGGATAGAAATCACTGCCTGGAACATTATGATGATCATGTGGATTTGGATCGTGGTGTGGGAAGGGCTCTGCTTGTCCTCACGAGGTGGGAAGACAGGGTTCTTGGCCTGCACCTTAGTTCTCATGGATGCCTTGATTTTAGTGGGGTCAGCCACAATGACCGTCTTTGTCCCCACCTTCAGGTTCTACGGCCCGGCCGAATCATCCCTCGCTACCGTATGGATCATCTTCTTTGCCTTCTTACTCTCTGTGGTCCCACCCGCCATGATCTATGCAAGTCTCCTCAACCGAAACCTCACTGGCTCTGATCAAAATGTCAACAAAAACACCAAACCCAAGATGGATCCAGAAGTTCATTCCTCTTCGAAAGTCGTCACCGTAGCCTCAAGGGATGTGGATGGTACTTCTTCTTCTTCTTCACGGTCACAACCAAGACATAGATCATTAGCAGGCGGAGGGGCGGGAAATCATTTGCTGAGTTCACTTCATGGTGGCAGTGGCGGTGGAGGAGGATCACGAACTACCACTACTACCAACACGGTGATCACCAAAGACGCCAGACACTTTCCAACTTCCTGAGTGGTCATGTTTATTATTATTTTTTGTTGCAACAAAAGAGAGAGAGAAAAAAAATTGAAAGTCATTTTTTATTATTTGCTCATGTCCTGATCCAATTGCTTTTTTGAAAAGAGATTGGGCTTGGGCGCAGGCCAGACAACCGTCTTACGAGGAGGTAAGGGTGGCAGAGATGAAGAGGGTTGAATCTGTGGTCTGGCAACAGTGGGAACGGGAGTAAAGACGGGTGTGAAAGTGGGTGATGCTGTTTGTCGTGGTGGCGGTGATGATGATCGAATTGGGGGTGTGGCATCTTTGAGGGTGGTCTTCTTGAACATGGTAGAGATCTCTCGGTTATTTTTAATCACAGGAACAGTAGTCGTCTTCTTTGCAATCACCCCGCCCTTGGCTGGAGTTGGTGGTGTGCTTTTGTCAGTGGATGATGATGAAGGCATGGGTTTCTTGAACCCAGTGGGTGTGAGTGTAGCAGCTTTTGTCTGCTGACGTTGGATCACTGATGGCAACGAAGGTGTGGCCCTTGTGGCAGTGGTAGAAGTTTTGAGAGCGAACGTCTTCTTGATCTCCTTGCAGACAGGTAGGATCTTGATGTCCATGTGATCTAACTCCTCTGGGTCAGAGATGAGACGAGTGTCCACGGACATGACAGAGACTTGTGGATTGATGTTGGTGTTGTTGGCATCCAATGTCCCCGCAAATCGTTGATCCAAGACAATGATGGCACGATAATTCTCTGACAACAAGTTAAGGATGAGTTCCTCGCACTCCTCAAGACGTGGGTCTGAATCATCCTCATCATCCTCATCATCGTCGCCTCCCGCATCGCGATGGTGATGGTGAATGAGTTCCATTGGATCTGTTTGCTCCACCAAGTGAAGAGGGACTCGTGACATCTTCCAGTCCAAGTGAGGTGTGAAGACCATCATGGTATTGGAGGCATCTGCATCCTCCATTCTCTTCATTTTATTGTCTTCCTCGTCTTCGTTGTCGTCTTTATCCTCATCGTTCTCTCCCTCGTCATCCATGTCCATATCATCCTTATCTGCCTTCTTCTCCTTCGTCTTGGGGGGCATATAATGGAAGTTTCGGAGGGCACGCAGCAAAAAAGTAATGCTCTTGGCCCCCAAAGAGTCACCATCAATGACCACCGCTGACTTGTCCCATTTCTTGAGCGTCTCCTCAAACACGGTTCGGGGGATGAGGGCCTTGGCAGACGCACCCAAGGGGTACACCATATTGATGAGAGCATCACTGGTCTCCCCTCTCCAGTGCCCTACCACTCGGATGGCAGGAGTGGGGGTTGTCAAAGCCTTGGGAGAGATGGCCTGCAAGGGGGCTGTGTCGGTCAGGATGATGATGCCCGTGAAAAACATGGCTGGGGCATAAAGGCTGCAGTAGGCCAAAATGTTGGTGAGTGCGGCATCCAAGCTAACCGCATGATGTAAAGTCACCCTGCCGTTGAGAGGAAATTTGGGATGAGGAGTCACTCCTCTGCCATTGCTGTTGGAAGCTGGCTCTATATTCAAGATGCCATTGGATGCTACGGCACATCTCATGATGATGCGATCATTTTTCTCGAACAAGGCAGCCAGGGCCTGATTGTAAATGAGATGTGCCCGTTCGTGGTCTATGGTGTACTTTTCCTTGTACGATCTGTAAGAGAGCACCATGATCCTGTCCCCAAGACCATCCTCTTCTGTGAGTTCTTTGGAACCACCACCAACAGATGTCAGAGAGACGCTCATGATACATCGGGCGGGTTTGCCTGGTTCATGATGAACTCGAAACTCGGGGTTCAAGGCTTTAGTGGCACCCAGTTCGACGTTGTGCAAGTGAATGGCCAGCCGTCTGGGTCCAATCTGTTTGTTGAGCAACTCGAGCTTTCTGCGATTCATTTTCCTTCTTCCACTTTTTTTGTGTCAAGAAAGAAGGAAGGAAGGAGAAGGGTTGAAGAGGGTGTCTTGTGTTGATTCTTTTTTTTCTCTTTTCTCAATCTCATTCACAACTAATTCTTCCCTATTTCTCTCTCTGGCTCTTTCCCCATGCATCACCCCTACTCTGTTTCGCTTTGATTTTTTTTTCAATTTCAATTTCAATTTCAAAACTCATCGTCACTCATCGTGTATAATTATTTTTTTAAATATATTTGAAGTGTTCATTTTTTTGCCAGACTGTTTTTGGGGGCACGCACTTTTTTCATTTCGTTTTTTGAATTGTCCCACACAAGAGAGAGAGAGAGCAAAAGAGAAAAATGGTTCAGTCAAGACGGACTGTACTAAAGTTACTTGGGACACTATGGTTGCTGTTGGCGGGATTTCTGTCTGAGACAGAGGCCATCAAGATCTCCTTCAAACAACCTCCGCATGTCTTTGCGGCAGAGTCCACTGAAACCTTGTCCACTTACAACACACTGACCTGCAAGTCGGGTGAATTTTTGATTGTCGAAGAGGGACTAACTCAGTGCCCTGATGTGTATACGGTCTACAACGCCACCACGATCATCCCCACTTCTGGACAGGCGGGTCTGTCTTCCTCCAACACTACTTCGGGAACCCTCATCGCAGGACTGATGGGTTGGAAGACAGATCAGGTGTCTCAAACAGTGCTCACACCCGACAGTGTTGATGGTCCCTGTGTTGTGGGTGGGTCTTTCTACAACCCAGCCACCCCAGCATGGACCACTCTCTCGACTCCCTTTGGCATTACCTTCCAGTATGGTACGACGGAACTTGTGGCTGGAAGTCTGGTGTGCTGTAAAGTTTTGGCCACAGGCAGCATGAGTCAATTCAGTCTTTTGGAGGCAAACCCTTGGTTCCCACTGAGCAACCTCACTTTTGTCCAGAGCACGTTCATCTCGTTTGCCTATAATGATGCCTGCAAGGCCCAACTCTTTCACGATTTGGTGACGCCCACAGATTATGAGGTGTACGTACCAGAAGAGCAACAATCGCGCAAAAGGGGACTACCTTCTACGGGGGGTGCCAGCATTCCTTTCAAGAGAATCGATGTCACTTTCTCCACTCTTTTGAACGCAACCCAGCTTCTGACCATCACCTCTGCGGCCGCCCGATCATGGACCACCACGGCAGGATTTTTGAGAGAAAACAGCGAATGTGGGAACTACAATTCCCTCACAGCTCCTGATCACTGGGTGGATCTGGTTCAGATTTCCCCACCCACTGGCTATTGTCTGATCGCTTATCGCAACACAGTGAGGCTGTCCAACCTGACCTCCATGACCTCGGACCAAATTTCAGACGACTGTCTTGAGTACATGGGGTATGTGAGCATCCCTGACCCGACCAATGACAGTGGCCCCAGGCAGATCTTTTTGGTAAGCAACACTGTGTCGGTTCAGGTGCCGGGACTCTCTAACCCTGGAGTTGGGTACGCCTCGTATGGTGATCCTATTTATGATTATCTGTGTGGCTGCCAGCAGCTCCCTTTCACCTTTGCGACTGTCAACATTACGGATTCAGAGGAATACCTGGATGGCTTTGACATCGTGGGTATTTTGCCCCACATGGCTGTTGTGAACGACAGAGGTGTTAACTCGGCCATCGCCTCTCTATGCCTCTCTGTTTCTGATTCGATGAGTGTCTTTCCACTGGGTGCCCCCTTGCCAGGTTCCATCCCGGCCATCACAGCCCTCAACAACATCACCACATACTGTGACTCTTCTAACCTGCCCGACGGTTGTGTGATCACGGTCATGATCCCTTACTCCACCTGCCTGACCATCAGTGTCTACTCTGGAGTGAACTCCACCTCCGATGATGTATTGGGGACAGTTCAGCTCCCCGATTCTACAGACGGTCCTGACCTGGTGAATGTGATTCTGCAGATGACTACAGCGGGAAGTTATACCTGGGTCTCTGTTTTCAATACGACCAACTGCATTGGCTCAGATCTGCCAGCTTCCATTGCCTACAGTCAGGCGGATGGGAATACATATGGTCTCAGCTGTTCGTCCAACATCTTCTTGGAACCGGTCACCTTTACTGTCACTGTCAACCCGAACAGCACGGTCACCAGCACCTATCTCAGATCAGGTGCGACCATTCGATCCAGCATCATCTCGAGCAACTCCCTGATCATGGCCCTGATGGAGGGAAGAAGTGTCATCCCTCCCGTGATCAACAATCCCCTCTATACGTCACAACAGGCCTTGATTGCGAGCATCAACACCCTGGCGAAATGCAGCTCCACCGCCAGTCTCCCTTGTCCTATTGATCTCAACCTGGAGGGCAGGGATGGAGGGGTACTGGACAATGATTACAATGATCCCAACACCCATCAGCAGATGACCATGTCCTTTGAGTATCAGCCACGCGCGGATGGATCAGGGTACAACTTGGTGGACATCAACTCTGCCAACATCACCACACAGTTTATGACTTACATGGCACATTATGGGTTATCAGATGATCTCAACACCTTTGTCTTTGACACAGACAATGTGCCCCTCCTCAACATCATGGGTGCCCAATCAAATCACCACAGCTTTAGCTGTCCCACTCCCATCAGCCAATATGTACGGCTCACCAGCCCCCAAGCCACAGTCAACATTTACTCATCGACTACATCGTTGTCTAACCCTACCGCCACCTTTAACATCAGTATGGGCACCATCTTTGCGGCGATTCGTCAGAGCATGCAACTCGTGAACTTTAATCAGCAATACCCTGGCCCAGCCTCTGGAATCAATGGAGCTGGAAGCAATGACATTACTATTCCATCCACTGCAAGCGGAGGAGGGTCGGGTTCTGGCGTCAACCCCAATGGTGGAAATCAAGGTGGTGGAGGCAGCAGAGGATGGAGCAGGTTGGTGGCATCATCACCCATGTTCCCAACCTTCTCTAGTGGTGGAGAATTCAGCACCAGCAACAACACGGTCAACAATACCCTCATGATGGAGATCTTGGACACCATCCTGATAGACATCAACATTGCCTCTCTCCTCTCTGGTCCCAATCAGATGGTCACTGATTTTTACGATGCCCTGAGCATAATAGACTTGGTGGATGCGGGACAGACCTTCAGCCCCAACTTCAACGATCCCACTTTGGGTTTGGATCAAGATGGCTGCCTCTCCAAGCCTGATCTCATTGACATTGTGAATCTCCTCCTGGATACCAATCTCACGAGCAGTAGAGTAGCCCAATTTTTGAACAGTTGGGGGTTCATCACCATCCAGGGTGCCGGAGTGAATAATTCTATCACCGAAGAGGTGGCCGTTGGATTCGACAGCACCACTCAAGATGCCCAGTTGCAAGCGGCTCCCACGGGCTCCCTATTCAACTTCATCACCAAGGCCATCGGGCTCAAATGTTCAGATGGGTTCAGGATCTGTCCCAGTGATGTCTACACGATCGTCAACTACTACAACGCGGACGTGTTTGTCAACAACCCCAAAACTTTCTTGTCTGTCGATCTCTGTTCGGCCCCAGCCCAGTTCTTTGATGCACCCGTGGACATTACCATGCTGGTGGCCTCCAACAGAACACTGGCTTTGACGTATCTGGCGGGTGCCACCAACACCACCTTCTTATCCCTCCTGGATCAGGTGATCGCCAGGGTTCAGACCCAGTACAACGTCAGTACCTACCTGAACTACGTTGATATGAACGGTGTGGATTGGACGTTCAATCAGGTCAACAATTTGTATGCGGGCAACTCGATGGATGAGTACCTCCCCCCTGTTGGGTTGGCTTTCGTGCCTGCCACCAATATGGCCACCACCATCAAAAAGAACTTGAATTGTGCCACCAGCAGGATCAACACAGCGGATGATTACACGTCAGGGGCGGCCAACAAAGTGAGCCTGGTACACGTATGTGGTCAGATCTCTACCTTGGGACTGAGTCAAACTACAGAAGACTATCAGGTGGGGTCCACGGGTACTACGATCGTCACTCAGATTGCAGGCAGTGGGGCATCCTCCTCGTCCTCCACACCCAACAGTGAACTACTGTCTCAGATAAGTGATCTCAGGAGTATGGCTGTCACTGCCTTTGCCGTGGCCTTTGCGACCATGGGCACGATGATCGTGCTCTCTGTGCTCTATTGCATGTTTGGAAGATGATGAACAAGAAAAGTGAAAGAAAAAAAATAATAATAATAAAAAAGAGATGAATGATCATTGTAAATATATATTTTTTTATTTGTGATCTCTTTTTTCCCCCGTGTGCGTGTGCAATGTGTGTGTTCTCTCCTCATTCTTTGAAATATTCAAATCGGGTGATGCCCGTCTTGGGGTTGCATTGCAAGGCCAGCAAATTCTTCAGACAAGGGTGTTGGAAGGTAGAGGCCATAGGACCGAGCCAGCAGCAAGACACGTTACCGTTGCTGGTCAAGAGCCCTTCTACAATGACACCTTCACCCGAGATACCAATAAGGTCGTGCTCTCTGTAGAGGAAGAAGGCCCTGGGTTTGTCAGTGATGCGACTGAGGACGATGCTGGGCATCTCGTCGTAGAATTCAATCACATTGTGGGTGATGAGCTGCGACTCCTTGTTGAGACTGTCAAGAGAGTCGTACTGCCAGAACATGGGGGAGTAGTCAGACACCAAATCAAGGGCTGCAACGAGAACCTTGCCTGTGGTAGTCACCATCCCCTCTGCCTTCAAATCTTCACTGTCGCCATCACGAATGCGAAAGAGACGTGGTATCCTGGTAGGGGCGGGGATAATGACAGGGGTGACATTGTCGCCGCCACCACCACTTTGACTCATTTGTGATGTAATGGAAGGGAAGAGAAGGAAAAAAAGGAAGGAGGAGAAAGAGTGATGAAGTTATCAGGAAAAAAAAGAATTTTTTCTTCCTCTTCTTCTTTTTTTGTTGCCAACTTTTTTTCCGCCCCTTTCTCCTTCCACTCTTTTTCTTCTTCTTCCAAGTCATCACCTCCATCATCATGGAACCCAAGCAGCAGCAGAAGCAACAGCCCCCACCACCACCATCCAACGATCTGATTGGAATCTACTTATTTCCTGAGGTCTCTCTGGCTGTGAGTATTGAACCAGCACCCGTCATGACAGGAGATGTGACGAGGAACAAGGTACGACAGAAGATCATCGCTGACAACAACCTGCTGGTGATGGACAAGTCCGGATGGGTGGAGGCGTTCATGGCACCCATGATGGCTTGGCTTGAATGTCATCCAGACTGTGGACTTCTGGAGCTGGAGACCCACCTGAGAAACAAGACATGCAACACTTTCCTCATTGCCTCCACGCCTGACCCGTCTGGAGCTCCACATGGGTCGAAACTGGGTTACATTACGAAGGATAACCATTCTCAGAATCCTGTGCCCAGTTACTTTCTCTGGTTAGAAATGGGACCAGGGGCCTATAGTCAAGTCTTGCGACATGGTAAAACGTATCTGGCCAACAAGTCAAAACTCCCTCAGACTGGTTCGTTTGTCATGCAAGAGCGACCCACTGAACTGCCTGCGCCAGATCACCTCTTCACCGAGAAAGAGCACAAAGAGAATGAAGAGGTCAGGAACACCACAGTGTTTTACCACCTGCATGACATGGGCACCGCCACAACGTTGAATTATGACTTTTGGTGTTACGACATGGAACGCAAGGTACCCAGGAAGTATCCGCATGCTATCCTACACCAGCGTTATCTATCAAAGCAACGATGATGATGATGATGATGATTTCGAGCAGAGAGAGAAAGAAAGAACAAAGAAAAAAAGATGATCGATGCCAAACCCCATCCACCCCTTCATGATTTATCTTGTGTTGTGTTTGACAAAAAAAATTTTTTCTTCTTCTTCTTCTCATCCCCTTGCCATCGTCGCATTTTTTAGGAGAGGGAGGGAAAGGGTTTGTCTTTTTTTCTGTGCCTTCATTTTTCTTTTTTTTTCTTTTCTTCTTTTTCTTCTTCTCATTGTTTTCATTTTTTCTTCTTTCGTGTCAAGAACCTCACCCACAGCTCCGTAAACGACAACAACACACGCACGTGCGTACGAAAAAAAAGATGCAAACTACATTTTCGTTGTTTCTTCCTCTGGTGATGGTGGTGATGATGCTTTTGTTGTCGTTGGCATCGCACCATGGTGCATCAGCCACAGTCTTGTCTCAATATGAGAATGCGACGGTGAACGCCTGGTATCGTGGACTGAGCAGTGACGATCAAAGTGCCTTGGGTTGGAATATTTCTGATTCCATGTGTACCTACAGTGGCCTACAATGCAATGGAAACGGTGAAATAACAAATTGGGTTGTGACTGGACTAAGTGATCCACTTCCAGCTTTTTTGGGAAACTTCACCAGTGTTGTGTTCATCACTGCGGGTGGATCATCTTATGTGCCCATCCCGGATGAAATTTACACGATGACCAACCTCCAAACCCTGTATGTAATTGCAGCATTTGGAAGCGCGTCCAACGCAACGATCCCTACGGAAGTGGGCTTATTAACCAACCTGAAGTTCTTCAACATTTTGTACAATGGCATGATGGGCACGATCCCCACGGAGGTCGGACTACTGACCAATCTAACCTCCATGTCCCTCCTTTTCAATCAACTGACTGGTACGATCCCCACGGAGTTCGGAAAACTGTCCTTGCTCAATAACCTTGCTCTTGTGAACAGTCAATTGTCGGGCACCGTGCCAACCGAATTCAGTACAGCGTCTCACCTCTCCTCTCTGGGCTTAGATGCCAATCAGCTGACTGGCACGATTCCAACAGAGTTCGGAAAAAATTCTCATCTAACTTCTTTGAGCATGTCTCATAACCAATTGGTTGGCACAATCCCAACCCAGCTTGCCAATCTCACAGAGTTCAATTACCTTGATCTGAGTCACAATTCTCTCACGGGCACCTATCCATCAGCACTGTTTAACCCACTGATTCAGAATTCTGTGGCCACCCTGAACAACAATAATCTATATGGGCCCATCCCCGATTTGTCAAACGATCTTTATGGATTTACTGCGCATTTCGCATCCAATCCAGACATGTGTATCATTCCCAACGCGGGTTACAGTGGAGTCAGCTTCGATCAATCAGCTCCCGTGTGTGTTTATTGTATTGGAGAAGATCCAACCACTAGCACCATCACCGCCACCACCACAGCCACCGCTCACGTCACCACCACCATCACCACTACACAAGCTTCTGCCACCATCACTATCACGACCTCAGGCCCACCACCACCTGCATGCACAGCTGTGGTCAGTTCCTACATATCCAACAAATGTCCTGGAGTCCTACCCACACCTGCCTGACCACTTTTTTTTCTCTCTCTCGACATCACTTGCTTTCATTTTTTTTCAACAACAACCAAAATAAATAAATAAACATCTTTTTTTTCTTCATTCTTTTTTTGTCTCCATTCTCTCTTTGGGGATTTTTTTCACAATGGGTTGGTTTGCCAGAGGAGATGATGGTTGAAATCATCGTTGGTGGATGTACCATGGACAGCGGCTGTCACCATCAACCTGATCTGTCCCTGAAGGACATTCACCGGCTTGTTGGCATCGATGATCTCCCATGACGAATCCACCAACTTCATGAACTGCTCTCTGGCCTTGGTCTGCATGTCCTTGGTTTCATATTTCTCCAATCCAAATCCACCCCTCTTGGCAGACTCCTCAATGGTCAAATCCAGGTAGATGGTCATGTCAGGTCGGGGGAGTCCTGCGTCGGGAGCCTTGCACCAATCAGGATCCAATCCTTTGGCCGCAGAGAAGGCCACACCCGAGTAAGCATACCTGTCCGCCACCACGGTGACACCTTCAGTCAGGAGCTTCTTGATCTTGGTGATCACCTCCCAGCGGTTGGCAGAGAAGAGTAAGTGAAGGCACTTGTCATCCATGTCAGTTGTGTTGGTGAGATAACCATTGATCATCTTGCCAATCTCAGTGGTCCTGTCGGGGAACTTGAACCACACCGCGGTCTTGGGACCATACAAATGGTTCAAAAAGTCCACAACTTGAGTGGATTGAGTGGTCTTGCCACAACGATCACCCCCCTCGAACACAATGAAGGCTCCTCTCTGGCCAACACGAGGTGTCCATGCGGTACGGAGATGGGTGATGACCCGATCCGCTGTGTCCTCTTTAGCGCTGTTGTCAGACATGGCCCGTTCTTTTTTTTGTCGTCGTCGTATCACAAAGAGAAGGAGGAGGAGAAGGAGAAGGAGGTTTGGCGAAATATTTAAAAAAAATGAAGTGCATCTTTTTTCCCCCTTCTCTTCACAACTCTTTCGTGAAGTATTACTCCCATTTTTTATTTTATTTTATTTTTTTTTTAATTTTAGTTGCAACCTTTGTCTTCTTTTTTTCTTAAATATTTTCTGGAGCCCCCCCTCCCCCAAAAATGCGGCTGTGGCAATCATGGGTGTCCATGAGAATGCTGATGTTCCTTGTGTCTATGATGATGATGGTGATGACGGTGAGGGCTCAGACACCACTGGCCACAAGTCAACGAAATGTGATTGACGTTTGGTATAAAGGGTTAGACAGTCATGATGTAGGGGTCTTGGGTTGGAACACAACTCACAATCTCTGTAACTCAGGATCTGCGGGCACTGGGGGTTTCATCGTCTGTGATGGTACTACTCAGGAGATCACTCAATTTACACTGGGAGAACTCCATCTAGATGCCTTGATTCCAGCCAATTTTTCCATCCTCACCACCCTGACAGAATTCAGCTACACACAAAACACGACTGGCCCTTTCCCCACCGAGTTCTTTGCCAATATGACCCAGATGACCAACTTGTTTTTACAAGGCCCCTTTAACAATTCACTCCCGACAGAGATTGGAGTTATGTCCAACCTCGTGAATCTGTGGTATACAAACACCCTTGGTCCAGAGATGTTTATCCATGTCAATATCACCCTGCCAGTAAAACAACTGGAGATCCTGACCCAATTGCAGACCATCACCATTTATGGGAGAACGTTTCAACCACCGTCACCGCCCCTCAGCCTGGTCAATCTCACCCAACTGCAGACGGTTTCACTGGGTGGTGTGGATATGGAGGGTACCTTCCCCACCTACTTGTTTGGCCAAGGCAGCAACATTTTCAGTTTGGACCTGAATTTTGCAGGCCTGAATGGAACCCTACCCTCCATGCTCTTTGATTCCACCATCTTCCCCAATTTGAACCATCTTGACCTATCCAACAATTTGTTAGTGGGAACCATCCCAACCACCTACTCCACGTCCAACATGGCTTATTTAGATGTGTCCTCAAACCAACTTTGCATCCTTTGTGCCCTTCCCACCTCCCCTACCGAATGTTCCCTTTGTGGCTCCATCACCTTTCGATACGACATGACCATGCCTCACTGTAATTATACCCTGCGTCTATCCCAATTTGACAGCGGTACGGATGATTACATTGATGATTATGAGGAGACCCCAGAGGTCACGGTGACAGTGTCAGCCACTGTAACAACCACTATCACTGTAACGACCACAGGCTCACCTTGTACCACCACCACTGCATCTCCACATATTACTACTACTACAACATCAACACCGACACCAACGCCAACGACGACAGCCTCTTCTTGTTTACAATTAAAAAACACTTTCAAGACACAAAAGTGTTGTGATTATCTACCACTTTAAAAAAAACAAAAAAAATCTTTTTTTATTTTTATTTTCTTTTGTGATGTACACCCCACTCTCCTCTCATTCACTGTCTTTTTTTGCGCGGTCTATTACATCTATTGGCGTCATCTGGTATTTTTTTGAAAAACAAAGAGAGAGAAAAAAGAGAGGAAAAAGAAAATTCACAATGCACCGACCTGTGGGCATCACTTTCACGATGTCGCTTATGCACATGATGACGGTGGTGATGGTGATGGTCAGGGCCCAAACACCCTTAGCCTTGAATCAGAGAGATATCATTAATACGTGGTACAAATCAATGGAAGCCAGTGACAAGGCCCAATTGAATTGGAACACCACGTACAGTATCTGCACTGTGTCATCAAATGCAAGTGACTTTATCACATGCAACACCACGACACAGGAGATCATCATGTTTGACATGGGGAGTGGAGTGGTTAATTTAAATGCATCCATCCCAGCCAGCTTCGCCAACCTGACCACCTTGCAGAATTTTGCCTGGGATCAAAATGTCTTGGGATCTTTCCCCACCGAATTTTTTGCAGGAATGACCCAAATGAAAATTCTCTTGTTACTGGGAGCCTTCAACAACTCTCTGCCCCCAGAAATTGGAGCCATGACCCAGCTCATGTACATGTCGTACACAAATCTGCTTGTCTCCGGAAATGAGGATATCGCATTCACCTTTCCATGGGCACAAGTGCAGTCATTGACACAACTTCAATACTTGATCGTGATTTTGGAACCTGCCTATCCATTTCAGTTGTTCAGTGCTGTCAATTTAACTC
>Ga0302315_10001259_pt1 | contig 26174 bp, 27 predicted proteins | sample III_Palsa_N3_1_FD_200532 | JGI IMG/M metagenome (GOLD analysis project Ga0302315, IMG submission 200532) | Peat permafrost microbial communities from Stordalen Mire near Abisko, Sweden - III_Palsa_N3_1 | ecosystem: Environmental > Terrestrial > Soil > Palsa > Peat permafrost | place: Sweden...
CCTTGAACTCAAACCCGAAACTATTTGGGTTATAATAGACCACATCAGCCGTCACCACCGGATGGCTGAAATCCCATTTTGACACCTTCAGATTTTGAATCCTCCGGAATTGAAGGGGCTGAAAAGAGTGGCAACTGCTCAATAAACCCATCCCAGAAATCAGCAATAATGTCAGTAAGGCCATTTGCCTTCCGTTACGTCCAACCATATATCCAGTTTAAAAGTGTAGGTATGAAGGTAGTAGAATTTCATTGAAGTTCTCCACCCTCCGGTACCTTGGACATTAACACATTAACATTATACAACGATACAAGGCTTATCCTTAATCCAGCGTTAACCTAGATACTATTGGACTGTTTAAATTCAGGTCAGCTATTGTATGTATTGTCAAAAATCATGAGTTGCCTTGATTCCTTTTATAATAGCGATGGCACTATCTCTAGAACCTGGCCTAGTTTTATCCCAGTAGCTAAACCCTTGATTATTACATACAAAAATATGGCTGTTCGATATAAAATATCCTAATAGCTTGACTGCATAACCTCGAGAAAGGGTTAAAGACAGCGCGATATTCCCTTGATTGTCTTTGACCTCAAGGGTACTGTCGTCTGTATAGTAGTCTAGCATTTTATCTTTTACCAGAATGATTTGGTCTTCATTTATAATACCTATTATTTCGTCGTTTAATATATATCTGATTGTGTCATTTACAAAAATTCTATTATCCTCGCGTATCAAATCCATTGAAATAGGTCTTTCCCCGCTTTTATTTATTAGTTCAGACGCATTTATTTTTTCCCCTTCTTTAAAAAACTCTAATGGGTATGAAAAGTAAATAGTGCCCCCGACACCAACATCAATGAAGCCAGTTGAAATGGCTTTATCCGAAATTAAAAGGCCCTTCACGAAATGATCTTCAATAAATAGGTCGTGGGTGGATGTTACTAATTTATGGATCACATCCCGGCCGAAAAAAAAACTCAAAAGGATCGCAACGATCGAAATGACTCCGGCAGGGCTTAACATATATCCCAGAAGTCTCGAAAACCAGTTTACCTCTTTTTTGATATTGGAGGGCTCAATAATGGCTTGAATAAACCGTGGGGGCTTTTTATAAGAATTCTTGCTTTTAGATTTTCTGATGTTGCTAGATTTCTTGCTCATTTATTATACCTACTAAAATAAGCTAATTCTTGTCTCTTTGGTTCTATTCGGTCTTTTGGACTAATGCAGTGAATCGATTAAAGTGCCGGTTCTTGGAGAGAAATATGGGAAATTATGCTGACTTTGTAGATCGTTTAATTTGCAAAATCTCATCTTGCCCATTATATCCCTACACCCAATTCTATATGATTTTATATCGTGAAACCCTCTTTTGATATTGGGATTTTCTATTGCTTCAGGAAATATGAACAGTAACCCTCCAAAAACGGCATCATGAGGGATAATGCGCGCAATTGTCAATAAATTAAGCGGTTTTATTGTTTTTATTTTTAGCCCACTTGTGTTTTTAGCTAAAGAAGAATCGAGAAGCCCAAGATCAGTAGCGTCTGCGGAAGCTATAAATAAAGTATCATCAAATTTCACGTTCAATTGATAAACAATTGGGAATAATGGCTGGTTTCCATCATCAAATATTGCACCCTTATCCAAATTTTATTTTCGCCTACATTATTCGTAAAGCTTCCTTCTTGAATGGATTCTGCATAGTAACCGAACTTAGGTTTATCATTTAGCCAATCCTTTATGTTTACGAGACCAGGAACCACTCCCAAAAGGGAAATAATAAGGGAGACGGTTATTTCCTTTTTTTTCTTTGCAGCCCATTCCCAGATTTTTTTCAATGAAAATAGATTAGCCATCAAGATAGGTCAATAATTTACAATCTTTTAGCGGTGAAATCACCCTTTTTTATTGGGACTAGCAATTCTTTAGATAATTAATGTCAAAGAATATTACAATCCGATATGCCTTTGTCCTTTTTATTCTTTTGGGGTGGGGTAGTGGCCGTTAGTTTAATGGCGGCGTCAAAGCCTATATCGAGCCTAAAAGGAGTTATGGCTTTTCGATCAACGCTGAATATTTCGACCTGCCATTTGTGTTTCATTAACCCGAATTTTCCAGCTTATTTTGCTTCAGTTTTTAGGGGAGAGGTCAGTAGCTAATCAGTTCCGGGAGACTTTTGAAGTCCATTTTATTTCATTTTACAATGTTTTACATTAAGTAAAAAAAAATGGGCCTACGCCTTTACAGAAACATAAGCCAGCTTTTCAAGTTGCAACCGAATGTAATCGCTCAAAGTCCGGCGATCTATTTCGGCTAAACGGCTCAATTCTTTTTTTGTATCTTCCGATACCCGAATATTAATATTGACTGTTTTATTATCTTTTTTCTCCATCATGAAATAAAGATATACCGTTTTACAATGTAAAACGAATATGTGTTTTAATTATTTACTGATTCATGGTTTTGACAATGGAGAATTAATTATCTCACAAAGGCCGTGAACTTGTCCGCCAAAGCTATCGAGTCTATGGGCGAAAATTTTGAAAAACTGACTATCTCCATGTTCGTAATTCTTGAAAATTGAATAAGCAACTAGATCTGCAAGTTGTATAAGCCTTGATGTCTTTGAGTCCAGAAAAAGTGGAACCTCGGCCAAATTTTTTATCACGCCCCAAGTGTGGCCGATTTTACGAAATTCAGCAGCCAAATTCTGAATGGTTATTTCATATGAAGATTTATCAAAAATGATTAAACCCCTCTGCGATTTCCCATCTTGCGTCTTTAACCGACTTAGAGAGTAATCAAATCTGCTTGAGACCTGCTCGAATGCCATTTCAACCGGATTCTTGGGGCCGACAACCGATTTTCTAATTACGCAAGCAAATACACTAGTCGTTTTTATTGAGCCTGCAAGGATTTTAAGACAGTCTTCGATTGCCTTTACCCGTTCCGCGACAGGGAACCTTCGCCAAAATCCCCTACCTGTCATCATAGGACTTGCATGAAGTTCAATATGACTTGGATCAGTCTGATCAAATCGCTCTGCAATTTTATCCAACTCTTTACTTATCCAATAGCCTTGCTTTTCATATACTGACACGCCTGCCAAAACAAAATACAATTGTTTTGGGTCAGCAATGGTGCCGGACTCATCTAAATACAACAAGTTCATGTCTGAGGAGTTTCTATAAATAAAAAAGACAGTCAAGGAGAAACCAAGTTCTCACGGTCCAAACAGGTAGGACCTCTCGACTGTACCGCCTAAAGATACACACATTTCCGACATTTAAAAGCCCGTGTTTTAACGGATTTTTATCGCAACTAAGCATTTTAACGTTTGGTTATACATTGTAATAATAAATGCTATAAGCGTTCATTAGGTCATTAAATACCACCAACGGACTCTAAATAGCCTTTAACAGGGGAGAGTCTAACCGCTTCTCCCTATTTTTGGCCTTTTGCCAAACTTCTCGAAACAACCTCTGGCAAGATTGTACATAGTTCCCGAAAATCTGGGAGCTATATACAATATTTTCCTATTATAAGAGCTTGATATGGATATTGTTGTGAAATGTCTATGATATTGCAAATAGTTACATGTGAAATAATAGTGAATTTGTTTTCACCAGAAGATGGGCGGGTTAAACCGGGAGATGAGCAGCTGGTCAGAAAAGCCTACTTCCTTTTTGAAGGGCTTTCCGCTTCCTTTAACAACAACAATGAGTCTATTTCTATTTGAAGTTTCAGTGTCCTGTCTAATAATTGCTCTGTCCGTGGCGATAATTGCAATGAGTTTTGTTGCGGTCTGGTTAGTAATACCACGACACTAATAACCCCAATTGCTACCAATGCTCCCGTAAAGAGAAGCGTTATAATCCCTGAAATTTTCTGAAAGAAGGTGTTTTCCTTAATGGCTTTGTTTAATTCATCACTATCCTTTTTCCTCCTTTCATCAACTACATAATCATATCCCCATAAAGATAATGATGCTTGAACCCTATCGGTATCTGCCGCCAGTATAGGGGCGGGTTCGCCGTTTTTGGCAAAGTTGATATACGCGTACTGCCGGTCATGGATAAGACTTATGGCCTTATTGAGGCGATTTACATTGTGTAGTTCAATCCGATCCCCACTGTTTTTTTTGATTTCGTTTATGAAATCTGTAATATCTATTTGATCTTCATTTACAGCATCCCTTTCATATAGGTGATTCAAGATGTCAAAAACCAACAGTCCCCTCATAAATTTTCTTAAAGATTATTTTATCCGCGTCTGACCGGAACCAGCAGTTCCCCTCGGTGGTTAACGCCAACGAACTTGGGAAACTCAGGGAGCCTTCCTTTTTCAAAGGTATTCCCCTTTTTATTCAAGTATTTTAGGCTTGCCCTAATTTGTGGGCCAGCTTAATCGGCTTTTGTCCGTTAGATCAATTCATTTTTAAATAACCCAAGGCATCGGCTTTTTCTGAACCTCATTCAAGAGCTTATCCAAATATTCGTTCAAGGGTCTGCCCAATTCATCAAACCATTCCGGCAATCCATAGAAGTGTCCCTTTATCCCTGTAATTACAATCTTCTTCAAACGATTCCCCCGGACCATCTTATTTAGAGCCACAGATAGCCCAACCACAGAATTCCTTTTCCTTCTTTCATCCCCCAGTTGTTCCGGGTTTTCATAAAAGATGTAATTCAGTATTTCGGTTGTCTGCAAAAATTTATCGTTGCTTTGGATGCACGAGTAGGCTTCTTCCGTCCAGGCGAAGTAGGAATCATCTTCTGACAAAGAATTGAGAGCCCTATTTATCTTCTGAAGTTCACGAGTTATTTGGCTCAATTGGATTTCCAATTCCTCCTTTCTTGCCTTCAATCCGTTTATAAGTTCATCAGATATATCCATTTCAGAAATGTTTTTGCAAAGGTAATCATTATATAGGCATAAACAAATGGATAAATGACTATTTTCTGAGCTTACTTTCCACCCCCTGAGATCCTTTGGTTTCCCTGCCATTCTGTCCTAACTCCTAAAAGGGTAGGGCCATATCCCCATCCCCCCAAATCCCCCTCATTTACTAAACCTCTTAGAACGCCCCAGGGTAAAAATGTATATCGTTCGGCGACTATATACTACTCCCCACAAGCGGTTAAATAGCAATAATTTACAGTTTTAAATATATGAAATTTATTCCATTGAATAAAATAAAAATGTGTCATGTTTGATGTGAATCCTAATGAATGTAAAATTAGATGCGGATGACTAAAGTTAAACTTTAGGTAGGAGAATAGGAGCCATTCTGTCATATATTAAAGTTAAGGGGCCTTATAAGACCTTGTGATAATTAAATAAAGTTTTATCTTTAATAAAACTTCCTATTTATGGCAAAGAATCTTACAGGGAAGAAAAATCCTAAAGAAATACCGGGAATTGTGGTAGAATGCAAATCAGGTCGATTTTTGGCGTATTACGACCATAGGACAGATATCATAGCAAACGGGGAAAGCGAAATAGAGGCAAAGAAGAATCTTAAAGAAATGTATGCCGTTGTAAAAAAGCATGAAGACGAGCAACCCGGTAAAAGCGACCTTGAACTTCCTGCGTCCTATATCCAGAGACCGTTTACCGAAAAGCTATCTACAATTTAAATGCTGTACAATCGATCTGCCTTTCTAGCTTACCTCGTTAAAATCGAAGAGTGCGAAATCATTCCATTAAACGAAAAGGTAATTCGCATAAAAAATGGCTCAGCAACCGCAAATATGTGGATGGACGGGAAAAATCGGATTGATTACGAAGAAATCTACATTTTATATAAAAAGCTCTATCTCAGGGATTTGCCGGGCGACAAAGACCTAGTAAGAATTGAGTAGTTATCTTTTCTTTTTCCCCTTCCTTTCGGCTTCGCATTGGTTATAAACCAATTCAATTATTGCTTTGTCATCCACCTCTATCAGGGCGGCAATCCTGAACGTGTCCTTGAATGTGAATCCTTCAGGGTTTTCTATAAGTTTAGAGAACGTTTGGTGGTGCATTCCCAAATCCTTGGCTAGGACTGTTTTTGGCAAAGTATCCAAAATCTCTCTCAGGGTCTTGATATAACCCCCTGAGATTAGATTTTTCACCGTTAAATATCTCCTATCCTTTGCCATTCAGCAAAGAAAGGGGCAAAGTCTTAACCAGACGCCTATTAAGTCAGACATTTACCCTTATTACATCTAAATCTGACATAATATATGTCAATAGCTGACATATATTGAAATGGATTGCTATTTTTGGCCTTCTATCTTAGTTACACCGGAATTGCCATATGAATCAACCAGTTATTAGCGATAAGCGGCCCATACTAGCATCTTTCAGGGCGGGTAATCCATGTGCCTATGGCTTCATTGTGGGATCCTATTATTCCACTGCCTATAAGATTGCATTCGCCTTTACCCATGACAATGTAAAATCTAAGACTATAGTTTCCCAGGTTTTTGAGCGACTTTGGGACGAACGGGCATCTATTCCTGACGGATCGTCTATTGTGGCTTACTTGTGTAAGTACATTCGCGAGGAAACCCAATAATGATATTTCAAAGAACTACTTTTCTTTCTTCTTTTTGCTTTTATTCTCCTTTTTGGGCGGCGGCGTATTAAGGGCTTTTTTGAGCAATTCATCAAAGGTTAGATTCGTCTTAACGACTATGTCCTTGTTAGCCCCCTTTTGGTCTGCTGCTTTCTTTTTCATATTATTCATTTTTCAGTTTCCATTAGGACAATTTAAGTATTTCATTGACATTCCCGGTTATTTTATCTATCCTGTGAGTTAAGCGAATTGTTATGAAAATACCTGAAATCGACGATGAGGTTGTAATAGACAAGATTCTATCTGAAATGTATAATAATGGTGATTACAAAACGGTCCATTTCAAGGATTTTCTTACGGCTAATAAATGTTATACAAATGAGATCGATATGCACCTGCTTAGGGATAAGATCGAAAAGACTTTATATGCAACTCCGGTAGTGAGTGAGGCCCAAGGGTATAGGGGATACCTTGCATTGACTAGGGACGGCATTGAACTGCTAAAGAATTTTGAGTCATATAAAGTATATAATGAGTTAAAGTGGGAATCATGGCAAAAGGATCATGAGAGAAAAGAAAAAGAACAACGGCGGGAAAAATGGAAAAGGCGATTTGAATTTATTTTGACTCATGCCAATACCAGCAGTACTATTCTTCTAAGTCTCGTAACAGCCGCTTTAACAACAATCTCCATATTTGACAGACAAGAGCGGCGGACGATAGAACGAGAGAACATACTGCTAATAACGGAACGTGATAGCTTAAAACTAGAACTAAACAAGATGCAAAAGCCAATAGATATGCTCCGAATAAAACAAAGTCCGATACATTAGATTTATTTTTCATTTTTATTAAATTAAATATTACTATTTTGTTGAATACAAATAAGTGAGCCAAAAAAATGAGTTCTAAACTAAATACTTGCCCGCTATGAGCCAATGGGATGTGTATAACACAAGTCTTTTTGCGCTCTACAAAACGCCGACTACATTTCTACAAGCAAACGGGATTGAAGCCGTTTGCGAGCATTTATGCCTTGACAACTTAGCCTTTTCAAACCTTCAGGAAGAGCCGTGGTCTACGAAGACGTATAAGGTATACGCTATTCATCCAAATGGGATAAAGCTAGTATCCTCACTGCCAGATGAATACAAAGACCGGCCCTATGAGTATTTCCTTAAGCTGAAACAAGATAGCGTAGACGCAGAAGCCAATTTTAAAGAGCTAATTAAGCAAGTAAACGTATCTACAATCAAAACCTCTCTTTGGACTAAATACATGTTTATAGGCACCTTAGCGATAGCGATAGGAACGATCATACTAGCTATTTACCCATTTTTATCAAAATCAGACGAACAGCAGCAAATAGAAAAACTAAAAATCCAATTACAGCAACTCCAAGGCCAATTAGCGCCGCCCAGTCCACCCAAACGCCCGGATGCCGTGGCTCAATATCCCAAAACACTTTTTGATTCTTCCAAAACCGTCTTAAAGCGCAAATGATTTGTTTCATATAATGGGTATTTAGTTATTATAAATCAAATCATTATACTTTAGCCGTCCTTCTGTTTTTGAAATAAGCTGAGTAAACCTGTCCTTATCTGTAATCTTCCGGGAATTGAACCGGTAGGATGATTCGGCGCAATAAGCCGCCAAGTGCTTTGGGCTGATCTGGTGATAGGTTCCAAACACAGTTCTTTTGAATAGAGAAAAGAACCCCTCGATTGAATTGGTGTAAAAAATACCGTTTTTGTATTCTCCCAGGGAATGGTTTACGGTTCCGTGACCGGCAAATTCCTGGTCTAGGCCCCGGTAGGATAGGTGAGTATCCGTTACGATAACGGCACCCTTATCGACATTTTCCCGGATTACCTCTTTGAAGGTGCTTTTACCGATAACGGTTAATTTGGCCTTTCCGTCCCGTTGTAGCAATCCCATAACCGGGACTTTATTATCTATTCCTGAGTCCCTTAGTTTTTGCCTTCTGCTTGCGTGCATATTGTCCCATTTCCCCCCTACATAAGTCTCATCGACCTCAACAACGTTATCCAACGGTTCGGGGTCTGTATCGGTCATTATGAGTCTAAGACGGTGCAAAACGAACCAAGCTGTCTTTTGAGTGATCCCTAAATCCCTCGCCAATTGACAGGAGCTAATTCCCTTTTTGTGGGCAGATAAGACAAATAAAGCGGCGATCCATGTAGACAGGGGAACCTTGGAATTTTCAAAAACTGTTCCTACGGTAACCGTAAAATCCTTCTTACATGTCTTAGCCTTGCACCGATAAGTTTTCCCGTCCTTCAATTTATAGGGTTCATCTTTTCCGCAATGGGGACAAACAGTTTTCCCGTTCCATCTCATGTTCTCCATGTAAGCCCTGCAAACTGATTCATCGCCCAAATGGGTCATCAATTCTTTTAAGGTTTTACAGTTTTGAAGTTGTGTCATAAAGTCAGTTCTAAGGAATTTAGTAAGGAGTAGGAGATGTAATACGATCACTAATGACTGTTTGTTACTACCTCTATCAAAAAGCTAAAAAAGTTGGAAAGGGCTTGTGGGAAAATGTATATAGTATCCTATCGTTCCCGAAAATCCGTTTTGTACCTTTGCTAAATACCTTGGGATTTCCGTGTTTACTTCCAGTTTTACTTTAACCCAAATGCTACTATTTATTTTAGCATTTAAATATATACTTTAACTGGTTGCAATTTAATCTTTTATAATCTTTATAAATACCTTTTGTAGAACTAGTTCCGGGGCATAAATAACGAGATTCCCGCTTTTTACCGAAGAACCAATAAACAGGCAGTTAAACAAAAAATTAATGCATTTAATAATTGAAAGTCAATACTTTGGAAGCATTGACTATTTTAAAAGTTCAATTGAATTCTCATATTGGGATATTGAGTTATACGAAAGGTGGGAAAAGGGCCTTCATTTGAACCGTTGCCATGTGTTGGGGCCTAATGGTCCCCTCCTATTGACTGTTCCCCTTGAGGACGGGAGGGCCCAAAGAACGCTTTTAAAAGATGTCAAAATTTCCTATCGCCAGAATTGGAGGGTGCGACACTGGAGGTCCATTCACGATGCTTACCGGAGGTCTCCCTGGTTCGAGCACTACGCACATACTTTAGAACCCCTCTTTAAGGAGCAGCCCGTTTTCCTCCTTGACTGGAATCTGAGGACGATGGATTGGGTATTACAACAATTGAAATGGAAGGGGGAAATTGGGCAAACGGAGACCTTCCGGGTGGAGTACCCGGAGACGGAGTTTATGGATAGAAGAAGGAAATACCTGAGCGAGCCGGTCCCAGGAGCTGTGGTTTCATATGCCTATGCCCAGGTCTTTGCCGAGCGACGTGGCTTTATCGGAAACCTGAGTATCCTGGACTTGCTCTTCTGCGAAGGTCCGGGAGCCAAGGCGTCAATTAATGGTTAACTGGATCGTTTCTCCGGTGGTAACGATGGTCACGCTCTTGCCCGAAAAATAGGGCTTATAGCGGCAAAAAATAGCCTTGGGCTGAATTATATCATTGATAATCAAGGCATTGTCGTCCCTTACTATCCGAATAAGGCTATCGGCGGGCAATACACCATCCATAGCCAGTTTCTTCAAAAAATAGTCGATATAAGCGTGCCTGGCATCTTGTGCCATGTCCGTTTTTATCGTTCCGGAAAGCTGCTTTAAGGGCTTGGAAAGGGTAAGCCTTTCCCTATAAAGGGGCTGGCGACTGGAACTGGCGGTGGGGCTTTTGAAGGATGTATTGAATTTGACGGGGACAAAAATGGCACGGGAATGAGTATTGGTAGCTTCATCCATAGGATTTTGCCAACCGGGCTGGTCCGCTTGAATGCCTGCCCAATATTGATCCTGCTGGCTTTCCGCCTTCCTTACCTTGTACTTCCTTTGGGTGCCCATTATTCCGGGCTGCTGGTGGAGGAGCTGATCCTGTGCCAATTGCTCCAGGTTGTTTTGGAACGAAGTTTGCCACTCATCTGATTGGTTCTCGTTCATTTTGGAAAGCTCTTTCCGGACCCTAGTCAGGGCCAGTTTGAGCCTTTCGTTGCCCATGGTCATTTCCAGTTCGTGTGCTCCCATTTTCCTCATTTGAAGCTTGGCCTTCTTCATATCCAGTACGACATGTAACGGGCTGGAAAGAGAATCCATATTGGAGGAGGTATTGTCAAATGCGTTGCTGTCCTGAACAGCTACTGCGTCGCTCGGAACTTCTTGATTTTGACCGGTTTCAGCGGTATTGTCCGAGTTCTCCATCATATTTCCCCAATCTCCCTTCACCCGGCTGTTTTTGGAGCAAGAATGGCTCGCTACCTTATGGTGCGGTTTTGAAATCGCTTCGGTTGCCCGGTCAACGGGGCTTACCTGTTCAGTGGAACTCGCAGGATCAACGGAATTCGCAGGATCAATGGAATTCGCCTGGTCAACAGGGCGGACCGGGTCCACCTGGCTCATCATCGCAGGGCTTGATAAAGCCTCCATATCCTTGGGCCCTGCGGCCTTAATAGGCGTCACGCCCGGGGTGAGCCAGGCCAGTGAACTGAGGATACAGGCGGTGATCACCAGGGCCATCAGCTTTTGACCGTAATTCATGGGGCTCGTCTGGACATTCATGATCCGTTTGATCCTGTCCATCAAGTCTGTCTTGCCAGCGGCCATCATGGCTAATTCAGGGGCCATACGTTGTTTTTCCAGGGACAGCAGGGCTGCGGCATATGCGCGGGGGCTGAACTGGAACTGCAGGACAAAATCGTCACAGCAATTTTCCCTTTCTGTTTTAATATGGCGGGTGATCAGTTGAGCAAATGGGTTAAAGAACAGGATGGTTTCCACTACGGTGATCACCAGGTTGAGTAGGTAATCATGGCGCTTGATATGGGCCAGTTCGTGCAGGAGGATGGCTTCAATTTGCTCGGTGGTCAGGTGGTTAAAGCTGGCAATAGGCAGCAGCACGAGCGGCTTCAGGTAGCCCACCGTGGCCGGGATATCGATCTTGTCGCTGAGCCATACCCGGATTTCCCGGGTAATCCCCAGGCGGTAAGCGAGATCCCGCACGTATACCCTCCAATGGGCATCTATTTTAGCCAGGCCTTCGGACCTGATTTCTTGTATATGGCGATATGCCTTTCCAACCCGTATGAGAAGGAAGGAAAGGACGAGTAAATAGGCAAACGACAGGTAGGGAAGGTAGTCTTCCGACTTGCCGAGGAACTCGTTCAGATAAAAACGGAAAGAATTTCCACCTAAACCTGTCGCTACCCATGAATAAGTACCTTCCGAAGCTCCTGCGCCCGGCGCCCCCATGGTCGATTGGATCAGCCAGTAATGTCGGATCAGTGAAGAAAGGAACCAGATGAACCCTGTAAATAACAAAAGGGTCGCCGCCGTTGTTTTAACCGAAGCCAGGGCACGGCGAAAGACAACGAAACATAGTTGGTATGCAGCCCACAAGAGGGCCATTTGCCATAAACTGTTAGCGATGGCCCAACCCAATGCTTGCAGGAAGGCAGACTGGCTCAGGGAAGTCATGGTTACTGATTTTTTAGGTTGTCCAATAAGCGTTGGATCTCATCCAGCTCACCCGCTGAGGCCTTATGCTGACCCAGGGCCTGCATGACCAATTGAGCGGGAGACCCCTGGAACAGGGTATTGATCATTTTACTGACCAGTTGTTTCTGTGTTTTCTCGCGGGTGGCCAATGGCTCGTAAATATGTGTTTTACTGCTGTCATCCCGTTTGACCAGTCCTTTCTCATGCATGATCTGCATCAGTTTCAGGGTGGTTGTGTAACCGACTTCCTTAGTTTCCGCAAGGGTCTCATGTACATCCCTGACGGTAGCTGTCCCGCGCTCCCACAATACCTGGAGGATCTCCAGTTCGCTCTCGGTTGGTTTCAATTGTTTACCCATATTAAGCTCAATGTTGGTTGTTACGACGATAAATTTCGTAATCAAATATACGATTTGGTTCGTAACATCCAAACCGCTGGTCATTTTTTGAAAGTTCTTTAACAGGAGGGTCTGGGAGGAAAGGGTCATTTTCCGTTTCTGCGCGGATCAGTGAATGTTCCCCGACCGTTCTTTTCTTAGGGATTTGGTGGTCTTGCTGTGTCCGTCGTGACTCCAGCCCGGCGCTCCGAACAGATAAAGCCAGGCCTGTTTCCATGTCCTTGAATGACGAAGATCCCGGCCGATGTGAACCCATTCGTGAAAGGCGACTTTCACCGGGTTATAGGTATTGACATTTCGGGTGAGCCCGTAGGTTGGCCGCACCGTCTCCTCCTGGAAAGTACCAAACCAGCGGTCCCAGATGATTAATGTCCCTGCATGGTTCTTATCCAGGTAATCGATGTCCGATCCGTGGTGTACCCTGTGGTGGGAAGGGGTATTGAAAACGGCTTCGTACCAGCGGGGCATTTTGCCAATCGCTTCCGTATGTATCCAGAATTGGTAGAGGAGGCTGATCGATTGCATCATCAGGATCATCCCCGGTTCAAACCCTACCAGCGGCATCCAGGTCCAGAAGAGGAAAGTGCCCGTCAGGTTCCCGGTCCAGTTCTGTCTCAGGGCCGCGGCCAGGTTATACCGCTCCGAAGAATGGTGCACCACATGCGATGCCCAGAAAAACCGGATTTCGTGGCTCGAGCGGTGGAACCAATAATAACTGAAGTCGTCTGCAAAGAAGCAAAGGACCCAGGCCCACCAGGTATTATAAGGTATAGTGAAGAACCTGAATTGAAACAAAAAGACAAATATCACCAGGATGATCCCATTGGTCAGCAGACCAGCCCCCAGGTTACCCAATCCCAGTAAGATGCTGGTCGCCGCATCCTTGAACTCATACAATTCCCGTTGTGTCTTCAGGGCAAAAATGACTTCCACCACGATCAGCAAAACGAAGCCGGGGATAGCATGCACAAGGAGATTGGGGAATGTATGCATATCCCTAAATTACAAAAAAAGGCGGCGGGTATTATCCGAATAAAAAACCCCGGTGTAACAATTTACACCGGGGGAAGTTCTTTGAAATCTTTTTACCGTCTTACCTGTTAGGCATATGCTGAACGCTGGCTTGCAAGCCGCTTGCTTTTGCAGGATTTACATGAATGGTATGTTCAATTTTTATTTTCTTTCCTGTGACACCGGCGTCCTTCGTATGCCAAACCTGGGCCAGGGTGGGGGCTATGACCAAAGAGACGATGCTCATCAATTTGATCAGGATGTTCATAGAAGGACCAGAAGTGTCTTTGAAAGGATCGCCTACCGTATCTCCTGTAACCGAAGCCTTATGTGGCTCCGATTTTTTGTAATAGATCTCCCCTTTGATCTCCACGCCCTTCTCGAAACTTTTCTTAGCATTATCCCAGGCGCCTCCGGCATTGTTCTGGAATATCCCCATCAAAACGCCACATACCGTAGCGCCTGCCAGGAACCCTCCCAGGGCTTCAGGGCCCAAGAGGAATCCGATGATCAGGGGAGAGATCAAGGCGATGGCTCCCGGCAACATCATTTTTTTGATAGAAGCCTCTGTAGAAATAGCCACGCATTTATCGTATTCGGGCTTACCCGTTCCTTCCATGATACCTGGAATTTCCCTGAACTGGCGGCGGACTTCTTCCACCATACTCATAGCTGCTTCTCCTACGGCGCGAATGGCCAATGAAGAGAAGATGAAGGGGATCATGCCGCCTACGAAGAGGCTGGCCAGTACGTCTGCCTTGTAGATATCAATGCCGGATATACCGACTACGCCTACAAAGGCGGCGAACAGGGCTAGTGCGGTAAGCGCTGCGGAAGCAATGGCGAACCCTTTGCCCGAAGCAGCCGTGGTATTACCCACCGCATCCAGGATGTCCGTTTTCTCCCTTACTTCTTTAGGCAGTTCGCTCATTTCAGCGATACCGCCTGCGTTGTCGGCAATAGGACCGAAAGCATCAATGGCCAGTTGCATGGCGGTGGTCGCCATCATCCCTGCCGCTGCGATCGCTACCCCATAAAGGCCGGCAAAAGCAAAAGATCCGTAGATCCCCCCGGCCAGGACCAGGATAGGAAGGAAGGTAGATTCCATCCCCACGGCCAGGCCGCCGATGATGTTGGTCGCGTGCCCTGTAGCGGACTGCCGGATGATGCTCATGACCGGGCGTTTGCCCATGGCCGTATAATACTCGGTGATAATGCTCATTAAGGCGCCCACGACCAAACCTACGGTGATGGCCCCGAATACACCGGTTTTGGTGAAGTCGTGTCCTCTCAGTTGCATATGTTCAGGCAACAACCAGTTGGTCAGGAACCAGGCGGCGATAAACGTGATAACGATGGAACCCCAGTTCCCCATATTCAATGCCTTCTGAACGGCTTGGGTGCTGACACCGGCCTTGTCGGAGATGCGCACGAAGAAAGTACCGATAATGGAGAAAATGATCCCTGCTCCGGCGATCAGCATCGGCAGCAGGATGGGAGAATACCCGTTGAAGGCGTCATCGGCATGGGTTTCATGGCCCAATACCATGGTGGCCAACACGGTGGCCACGTAGGATCCGAACAGGTCAGCGCCCATACCGGCTACGTCACCCACATTGTCGCCTACGTTGTCTGCAATGGTGGCCGGGTTGCGGGGATCATCTTCAGGAATGCCCGCTTCTACCTTGCCTACCAGGTCAGCCCCTACGTCGGCAGCTTTGGTATATATACCCCCGCCCACGCGGGCGAAGAGCGCAATAGATTCCGCTCCGAGGGAGAATCCGGTCAGGACTTCGATCGCCTTGGTCACCGCAGGGTCCGTAGCCATTACGTCCGGAGCAAAGAGTTTAATCAGGACAATAAACAGACTACCCAGGCCTATGACAGCCAATCCGGCAACGCCGAGTCCCATGACGGAGCCCCCGGTAAAGGAGACAGAAAGGGCTTTGCTCAGCGACGTTCTGGCGGCCTGGGCCGTGCGTACGTTGGCTTTCGTAGCCACGCGCATTCCGATAAACCCGGCCAGGGCGCTGAATACGGCGCCAAGGGCAAAAGAAAGGGCGATGGTCCAGCTTGAATTATCATTCTGGCTCCCCATATATCCTAACAGAAGCCCTGCTATGATAACAAAATAGGTCAGGATCTTGTATTCCGCCTTCAGAAAGGCCATGGAGCCCTCCGCAATATACTTGGCTATTTCTTTCATGCGGTCGTTTCCGGCATCCTGGCGGGAGACCCAATTGAAACGGATGAACGTGTAAATCAGGCCTAGCACGCCTGCAGCGGGAACTAAATAAACAATACTATTCATAAGCAGACAATCTGTGAAGGTTTATATTTTGTTTTCTTTAGTATAGATAAATGTCGGCAAAAATAAGGGAATTTGGGTTCCGGCGGTAGGCTACTTTAATAATTTAGCGTACCGCCGGAACCCCTCTAATGATGGCCCTTCGGGCGGCCGCCCGAAGGGCGGCCCGGTTGCGCCATAGGGCTCTTTTAAGAATTTAGCCTGCCGCCAACCCGCCCTCGCGCTACTGCGGTTCCGCAATCGTCTGGAACGCCGCCCCGAGAGAATCGGCAATATCCCCGGAAAGCAGGCTCTCCATGGATTGAACGGACAAGGCCAGGTCTCCGGACAGGCCATGGAGGTAGACACCCAATATGGCAGCATGCTGGGGTGGATAACCCTGGGCCAGGAGCCCGGTCAGGATACCCGTCAGCACGTCTCCGCTGCCGCCCGTGGCCATTCCTGCGTTTCCCGTGCTGTTAAAGTGGCCCGATCCGTCGGGGCAGGCGACAAAGGTTCGGTGCCCCTTGAGTATAATATAACAGCGGTGGTCAGACGCTTGTTCCAATGCTTTTTGGAGTTGTGCAAAGTCATCCTCAGACTTTCCAAAGAGCCGCTCAAACTCTTTAGGGTGAGGCGTTAGAATGGAATAGGGGGGGACGCTTTTCCATAAAGAAGGGTTTACTGCCAGCAGGTTCAGGGCGTCCGCATCCAGTACAACCGGGAAGTTGGCGATTCCAAGAACCTGGGTCAGTTGTTCCAAGGCATGTGGATCGGTTCCCAGTCCGGGACCCAGACCGAAGGACTTGTAAGTGGTGGGATCTATTTGCCCCGGATCGGTAATGGCCATGGCTTCAGGAACGCAGACCTGGATAATGGAAAGGAATTCTTTGGGAATCAGGCAGGTCAGCAAGCCTACTCCACTGCGGAGACAAGCTTTGGAAGAAAGTACACAAGCTCCCATCTTGCCTTCCGAACCGGCCATGACCAGGGCATGCCCGAAATTTCCTTTGTGGGAAAAGGCGCTCCGGGGCCTGAAATAGCGCTTGACCTGGGCTAAGTCAGTCAACTGATAAGGGCTATACGTATCGGCTTCGTATGCGCTGTCCAAACCAATGGGCAGCAGTTGAACGTCTCCCGAAGCATTGGCATTTTCCGGTAGCAGCAGCCCGAGCTTATAGGACCCTAATGTCAACGTATGGGTAGCATGGACCATCGGATCTTTCGAACAAGGTTGGTCCGCCCTCATGCCGCTGGGTAGGTCAATAGCGATGGTGGGCAGGCGGCTTTTGTTCAGGAATTCCACCAGGGAGGCGGTCAGTCCTTCCAGGGGCCTGTTTAGCCCCGAGCCCAATAACGCATCTACGATCACTGCATTTTCCGGTAAGTGAGGAAAGAGTTCCTCCGTTTGGATGAAGTGGATTTCCTTAGTCAGCTTATGGAGGCGCTCCAGGTTGGCCTGAAAATCCTCCGTTCCCTTGTGGCCGAATTCCAGGATATATACCAGGACAGGGATATGTTTGTCCAACAGAAGCCGCGCCAGGGCCAGGCCGTCCCCTCCATTGTTGCCTTTACCGCAAAAAATATAAAAGATCTTTCCCAGTAGAGGGAATGAGTGGGTGATCCAGTTGGAACAGGCCAGGGCCGCTCTTTCCATCAGGCCGACAGAAGAAACGGGCTCATGGGAAATGGTATAAGCGTCCCATTCCCTGATCTGTGGGGCAGAGAAAATCTTCATAAGACCGGAGTTTGTGGCTTACCGCATACCCAACGGAACCAGGCCATGGCGCCTCCCATTGATAGCAGGGAAGCGGCAAGGACCGCAATCTTGGCTATATCCTGGTATGCGGGTTCGTCATAAGCCAATAAGGTAATAAATATGGACATGGTAAAACCGATGCCTGCCAGCAGCCCTGTGCCAATCACCTGTCTCCAGTTGCTACCACCCGGCAAAGTGGAGATGCCCGACTTTACAAGGATAAATACCGCCCCGCTGATACCCAGCGTTTTTCCAATCAGGAGTCCGGACAAAATGCCCAGGCTGAGCGGCGTTTTAAAGAGTGGGAGGGGATTGGAAGGTAATAGTATAGCTGTATTGGCTAGGGCAAACAGGGGGATAATAATGAAATTGACCGGAAAATGAACCCGGTGTTCCCAGGTTTGTAATTTCTTTGTGGGAACTGTAAAGGCAAACAATACGCCTGCAACGGTCGCGTGTATGCCACTGTTAAAAATACAATACCATAATATGATCCCCAGTAGTACCTGAAACCACCCAAAGGGGACTTTGAAATAGGTCAATGTCAATAACAATATCCAAATGCCGGCGCCCCCCATGAGGTAATATGCTGCCAGCCCATGACTGTAGAAAATGGCAATCGTGAGGATAGCCCCCAGGTCGTCGATAATAGCCAGGGCAGTCAGGAATATTTTCAGGGGAAGGGGCATGCGGGTACCCAGGATCGCTGCTACGCCCAGGGAAAAGGCGATGTCGGTAGCCATAGGAATGCCCCATCCGTGGGAGTACCCTGTGCCGTGGGTGATCAGGAGGAAAAGGGCTGCAGGCAATACCATGCCACCCACTGCGGCAGCGGCGGGCAGGACAGCCTGGCGGAAGGAGGAGAGTTCCCCCCCTGTCAATTCGCGTTTGATCTCCATACCCGCCATGAAGAAGAACACAGCCATGCCGGCATCATTCAGCCAATCCTCAACAGCACTGGGTAAACGCAGGAAGCCTATGGTCCAGACGTGACCGTCGGATGGGCTTGCTGAGAAGTGCCAGCCATTCAACCACGCAGTTCCCAGGGGGCTGTTGGTAATGAGGAGGGAAATAAAAGTACAGGCGAGCAGCAAGATGCCCACTGCCCGGCTATCACTGATGAACTCCTGGATTTTGCGAATGGCTCCCATATGCAAGGCCCGTGGTTTATTGAAACAGTTCTTCTTTTGTTTTAGGACGTAACGCCTCCAGCCACTTGAAGTTAGGTAATCTTGTCTGTTCAATTTGAATTTGTCGCATGGGAGTGGAAGTTCCTTTTACCCCATTGCGGAAAACAACCTTGTAAAGCGCCCTCTTTTCGAAATAGAGGTCGATGGCATCTGCCTCCGAGACATTCAGCCCCATATATTGGCCGCTGTCATTTTGCGCAAAATAGATACTGTGGGCGTATCCTTTGGCCCGCATATAGTCTATGGCGCCGTCTTTGAAATATCCATTGATGGTCCTGCCCGTGATCTGATTGAAAAAATCCGTACCGACCTTATTAATGATGAATCCGTTATTAAAGACGTACAGCCGGGTCGGCTTTTGTAGTTTGGTATAGAGGAACATCGTATCCCCCGTGATCTGGCTGGCATTCGCCCATACCGCCGGCTTGGTATAAAACTGGAAGACCGAGTCCCGGTCCGAATAAAAAAGACTGTCGGCCTTAGCCTGCAGGGAATCGGAAAAGACCCTTACGTGATGAAAGCCAACGATGAAACGCATAGTCGTATCTACGCCGGGGGGAAGGGTATCCACTGTTTCTTCCTCCCTCATAATTGTGTCCCTGACAACCGGATGGTGGGCTGAATCTGCGCCGGGGGGCATCAGGCTGGTATCCCCCATCTGCCGGAGGTGAGTCCTGAAATGGTGCAGGTCTTTTAATAAACCCGTGTAAAATGTATCGGCTGCCATGTAGGTAGTATCATTCCCCTGGAGCAATATAATGACGGGTTTCTCCGTAGCGAGGACGTTCTTCTTTTGGCGGTTGAAGAAAACGTGGTTGGCCAGCATAGTATTGGACGTCGAATCCTTGTAGATGACATTCCCCCTGGCTTCTCCGTTCCCGCTGATCTTGTCATAGGCGATCCGGTTAGCGATGATGCTGCCGGAACTGTCTTTCATTTTCGGACGGTCTTCGAAATAGGCGTGGCCAAATTTTAAGTCGTAGTTTCCTTTGGTGGTTTCAATGATCTTTCCTTTTTCATCGTCTATGAGAGTGGGAACATTCCAACTGGCAACCTTCGTCTCCGTATTATAGAAAAGGGTATCGTTACTGATCTTGTAGGCCGGATCCACCAGCCGTACCTTTTTCTTGAAGATCACGTCCTTGGTTTCCCCGAAATAAGTACCGTCCAGGCTGGTAAGGATGGTCGTTCCTGTGACCAATTTCCCTCCGTTAATGTAAGTTCCGATATGGGTGACCAGGTCATAGTCCAGGGAGTCTGTGGTCAGGATGCTTTTTCCATCCGTCAGCTTTACGTCATAGCGGAGGATGGCTTTTTTGGGGGTGGCGTAATACTTAAGGTATCTGGAATAGATCTGTACACTGTCGTTATCATTGATGTGTACATTTCCGAAGGCCTCGACTTCATTGGCCTTTTGATTAATATACATGCTGTCGGCATATAAGGTTGTATTCCCTTCTGCAATGGTGTCCCGGCCGATGAGCTTTTCCAACTGGACGGTGTCCCGGGTAATTTGTTCAAATTGGTCTGAATGCCTGATATGAATGATCCGTGTGGAGTCAGCACCGGGTTTGGGTGTTGTATTGGGCGGAGGGGTAGGAGTAGCCTTTTGCTGCGCCTGCGTATGATTGGTTAGCCCGATCCCCAGCATCAGAAGAAGCAGGGTGATCAGGCTGGAACGGACTTGTGTCAATGGTTTATAGAATTATGAGTACTGTCATCACTGAGCGGCGCCTTGAGCGGCGTCGTTTTATCTTTCTTTCCAAAAACCGATATGCTGATATACCTTTTGGGGTGCACCTTCAGGTCGTCGATAAGCGTGTTCAGGCTCCTGGTGGTGGAATAAAGACTATTGTAGAGCGCCTTGTCATTGATGATGGCGCCTGCGGATCCACTGGTGCCATTGAGCTTCGCAATGATCCCGTGTAGTGCGGTCGAGGTAGAATCTAATTGTTGCAGGGTTTGTCCGATGTTACCGGCCGCCAGGTCCCCGGATGTTTTTTTGAGGTTCTGGAGAGTCTCGGTCAGGGTCTCGTTATTTTTGGCCAGGTTCCCGGTAAAGGAGTCCAGGTTGTTCATGGTTTTGGTAACGGAGCCATCTTCTTTATTGAGCAATCCGTTCAGTCCCGCAGTAGTAACTGTCAGATTACCGGCTGTTTTATTCAGACTGGCGATGAGGCTGCGCAGATTTCCCTTGGTATTGGGATCCAACACTTCAGTCAGTTGTTTGAACACCGAATCCACCGAATGCAATACGGCGGTCACCTGCACCAACACCGGATCCACGCTCTTCATTACATTGTCCAGCAGGCCGGGAGAGACCTTGGTAGTAATGGTATCCCCCAGTTTCAGGTGATCGGAGGAATTCCCGAGAGCGATATCTATTTCCGCCGTTCCCAAGGGAGGCGTCCTGATAAAAGCCACGGAATTAGCAGGGATGTTCACATCTTTGGTAAGGGTCAGCGTCACAAGGATCGTATCAATGCTTGCATCCATGGGTTTGATCTCGTAGACCGTGCCGATCTGAAGACCGTTGACCATCACTTGATTGGAAGGCGCCAGGCCATCCACATTCGTGTATTTCGCGTAGATTCTGCTGGCATTGGAGAAGAGATTGCGGCCCTTCAAAAAATTAAAGCCCAGGATCAGCAAGGTGATAGCTACCGCGGTCATAGCCCCAACCTTCGTTTCATTAGATATCTTCATCGGTGTTGAGAATGGTCAATAATGGTCAAAAATAAAGCATATTTTATGCCTGAGCATATTTGATTTGCATCATAAGGGCCGTTTTTAAAATTTAACACTATGGCGCAAATCCCCGGGCCACGCTACTTATTTCCACTTGAATCCAGGATCGACTCAACACTTTTTCCTTCGACATTGGCTTTGTACCTGACAACGGCTCGGGTGATGGCGTCGGCAATCTGTTGCTGCCCTTCATCACTATTGAGGTATTTTTCATCATCGGGATTGGACAAGAATCCTGTTTCTACCAGCACGCTTGGCATATTGGTGGATTCCAGTACCCGGATTCCGGTATACCGCTGCTTAACACCATCGTCCCTTCCCATCATCCTGAACTCGTCCTGGACCATGTTGGCCAACTGGTAACTTTTAACAAAATAGTATTTTGAATACAGCATGGCCCTGATCTTCAGCTCAGGACTATTCTCCTGCTCGGCGGTTTCAGTAGAATCTGTTTCCTGCCCTTCAAACTCACTGTTTTCCATAATCGCCTTTTCCTTATCTCCCTCCTTACGGGCGGTGAATATGTACGTTTGCGTGCCCGTAGGTAGGGGGTCGGGTACTTCGTACCGGTGGTAGACAGCTACTTTGTGATAATGTTTCTTCCGGGCCTTTCCTTTGCCGGTATAGTAGGCCTCCTTGCGGTAGCCTACGAAGTGGGAAAGGAATTTAGGCATATAGTCGCAGTGGATACAAAGGAAGAGGTCCCCCTTTGCTTCGTTGGCAATCTGGGCTTTTAATCCAACGGGCTGGAATACATCCGTGGTGCGGGTCATCACGATGCGCATGTCCGGGAATTCAGATTTGGGAAAGGTAGCCTGAAGCGTCCTGCCCAGTTTCATAGCGATTTCAAGCGTCAGGATCTTTTCCTGGGAATAGGCGCCGGATGCGCCATTGTCCCTTCCACCATGCCCCGCGTCCACGATAATGGTATTAATTCCGTGCCTGGTCTGTTTCGGGCCCACGATAAAAGAGCATACAGTCAGAAAAAGCAGTACGGAACATCCTGTAATCACGCCTATGGATTGTCTCTTCATACCTTAGTTATATTTTTCATAAAGACCCCCTTTACGGAACAATATAGTACCCATTTGGTTACTTTTGCGCAGATGCTATATGGGGACTAATTACAAATTTAGCTATAAATATCTTTTGACAGGCATTACAAGCGTATCCCTGATAGGTTGGCTGATCGTTTCAGCCCATTCTTATGGTCGTACCCGGCCTTTTCGGATGGCTGAAGGGCGCATGGATACAGTACCTGCGAAGGTCACGGTGCCGGATACCCTTATTCGGCGAACCGGTAAAGATTCGATCCCGAAAGATTCCACCCAGCGCAACGACACGACAAAGAGAGATTCCACCCAACAAAGCGACACGACCAAGCTCCCCATGGCGAAAGACTCCCTGGACGCCCCTATTGATTATGCGGCGGAAGACTCCATGGTGCTGGACATACCCAATAAAAAGGTGTACCTGTATGACCAGGCCACCACGAAATATAAGGATATGAACCTGAAGGCAGGCATCATCCGGATGGACCAAACCACGCAGACCCTGACCGCCCTTCCTAGTCCCGGCCTTGATTCCGCCGGCCTGTTGATTCAAAAGCCGGAGTTCACCCAGAAGGATACCAAGTTCGATGCGGATTCCATGCGCTATAATATGAAGACTGCGAAAGGGATCATTTTGAACAGTTATACCCAATCCGGTGAAATGTTCATTTATGCCCAGAAGTCCAAGAAGATGGACGCCAATACCATTTACGCCTATAATGCCCGGTTTACTACCTGTGACCTGGATACGCCTCACTTTGCGTTCCGTTCCAGGCACATTAAATATATTACCGGGAAATTTGCCATCACCGGCTACACAACCCCTGAATTTGAAGGAATTCCCTTTCCCATAGGCATCCCATATGGCATATTTCCCCTGGTGGAAGGTCAACATAGCGGATTATTGCCCCCTTCATTTACGACGAATGACCAAAAAGGGATAGGCTTGGAGCAATTGGGCTATTATAAGGTGATCAATCCCAATTTTGATTTCCTGATCAAAGGGAATATCTATTCATATGGAAGCTGGGAACTGGACCTGGACCCTTCTTATTACGTGAGGTACCATTACAAGGGGTCGGTAGCCCTGTCAATAGTGGATACAAAGATTGCTTTCAAAGGAGATCCTGACTACTCCAAATCCACCGACTTCAGCCTTCAGTGGGCGCATTCCGCCGATACAAAAGCACATCCCGGAACCACTTTTAGTTCTTCCGTAGACTTTGTAAGCAGTAAGTATAACCAGTACCAGACATACAGTCCAGCCCAGGTATACCAAAACCAGGTACAGTCTTCCGTGGCCTATACAAAGACATGGGCGGGGACGCCTTTTTACCTTTCTTCAGCCCTTAGCATCAACCAAAACACTCAGCAAAGGCTGGATAATTTTTCGCTGCCGAACCTCAATTTCACCATGAATACCATTTACCCCTTCCAGAACAAGAATCAGGTCGGGCCGAAAAAATGGTACCAGAGCCTGGGGATAGGGTATAACGGTTCCTATCAGAGTCTGATCTCTTTCTACGATACGGCCTTCAGTTGGAAGCAAATTGCGGACACGCTTCAGTACGGGGTTCACCATACCATCCCCATCCAGTTGTCCTTGCCACCGGTAGGGCCTGTCCAGATCTCGCCCAGTGTGAGCTATGATGAGACCTGGTTTTCCAGGCAGTACCTCCTGCGCTGGGACAGCGCCGCAAACCAGGTGGATACCACTATCAGAAAAGGATTCTATACCCAGCGCCAGATGACCTATGGGGTCAGCGCCAGCACGGCACTTTATGGGACCTATAATTTTGGTAGCGGCTATATCAAGGCGATCCGGCATGTGATCCGGCCTACCATTGGCTTCAGTTATCAACCCGACCTGAATGCGGGCTCCTGGTATAATATACAGGTCGATTCGGTGAAGGTAAATGGGGTTGCCGTGGACAGGCAAAGCTTCAATAAATACCAAAATGGCGTCTTCGGGGCTTATTCCCAGGGAACCTTCGGGGGACTCAATTTCGGGTTGGATAATAACCTGGAGATGAAAGTGAGGAATAACAAAGACACCACCGGCAACGCGCCCTACAAAAAGGTTAAACTCATTGACGGCTTTGGCTTCACCGGCAGCTATAACCTGGTAGCGGATTCTTTTGCCATGTCCGATATTACGGTGTATGCCAGAAGTAACCTGTTCAATAAAATTAATATTACAGGTGGCGCCACGCTTAACCCCTACCAGGTGGATAGCATGGGACAAGAGATAAACAAATATGTGTGGGCGCACAAGTTTTCAGTGGGCCGTTTTCAAAGCGGTTTTATTTCTGCCTCCACCACCTTTGAATCCAAGAAGGCCAAGGATCAGCAAAGCCAGCAGGACCAAACCCTGCAGAACAAAGACCTGACGGATCCCACGGCATTAAATGACGACCAACGGGAATTGCAATACATCCGTAATAACCCTGCCGAATACGCGAACTTCAATATTCCCTGGCACTTGAGCCTGTCCTATTCATTGTCCATAACAAGGACGGAGAGAGCGAATTTTACAGGGTATTCCACCGTTTCTACCCAATCCATCACTTTTAACGGGGACTTTAATCTGACACCCAATTGGAAGATCATCGGCAATGGCGTTTACAGTATCGATTCCCACAGCCTTCAGTTTTTGCAGACGTCCATCGCCAGGAACCTCCATTGCTGGCAATTGGCCATTAACGTCACCCCTATAGGTTATCAGCGGTCTTTCTCCATTACCCTGAACCCCAAGTCGGGTATCTTAAGGGATCTGAAAATTAACCGGACCCGGTCCTACTATACAGGGCCGTTCTATTAAGGGGAATGTCGTCTGCCAGCGCTGCGGTCTGCCGATGCTGTCTCGCTGCGGTCAACCGCCGGCGCTGTCGAAGGGCCGCCTTCTACGAATGAGCGACGTAGTAATCTTCCATTATTTTGTGCAGCTTTTCCTTTAGATCTTTTGCGTTAGTCGATCCTGGAAAAACGGGAGGAAGAAAATGCATTTCCATTGTAGCTGGCCAGAAGAAGAACGGTTTGTGACGGGGCATGACCTTTTTTGTGTAGAACAGTAAGGCAGGGATAATAGCCTTGCCGGTCTCTGCCGATAGTTTAAAAGCGCCGTCCTGGAATCCTTGCAGGGGCTGATTGGTTTGATTGCGGGTGCCTTCAGGATAAATACACATGTGCATACCTTCCGCAAGGACGTTTTTCATAAGGCGATAGCTTTCCCTGCGGCTTTCCGGGTTCTTGCGATCTACCAGGACAGATCCCCTTTTATAGATGATGCCGAAAATGGGGATCCTGGACAATTCAATTTTGGCGATTGTTTTATTGGGACCGGGGATTTCGGGCGTAGAAACGGGGATATCAATCAAGGCGTTGTGATTGACGATCACAATATAGTTTTCCCCTTTTTGAAAGTTTTCAGCCCCTTTCCGCTTTATCCTGCACCCCGTCAGGAACAGAAAGATATGTATCCAGCCCCTTCCTATCCGGCGAAAGCGCTCCGTGCCCTCCGGTTCCTTCATCCCATAGGTAAAGGAAACCGGAATGGCCGTTACGATCATGGAAATCACAAATACGATGAGTGCCC
>Ga0302315_10001267_pt1 | contig 26072 bp, 26 predicted proteins | sample III_Palsa_N3_1_FD_200532 | JGI IMG/M metagenome (GOLD analysis project Ga0302315, IMG submission 200532) | Peat permafrost microbial communities from Stordalen Mire near Abisko, Sweden - III_Palsa_N3_1 | ecosystem: Environmental > Terrestrial > Soil > Palsa > Peat permafrost | place: Sweden...
AGGAACAGACAACTTACCTGGATTTAAGTTCCTGTAAAGGATGAAACTGCCTCGACACGACAGCAGTAGCCAGTGCCGGGATTGCTTTGGTTGGCGATTAAATTCGATGATCGCCGGCGAGTAGTCCGGCGCAATCGGCGGCGTCGCAGATTGCGCCGGGGCTATGTTACAAAGACAGTGGGTCGAGAACGCGCACACTTCCCGAGCCGTTGACCGTGCCGCCGTTGCTCCACAAAATCGTGGATTGAACGGTGTTGCCGCCGATTGCCACGGAGCTGGCCACCGCGCTCACATGCGAGGCAACTTGCGGCTTTGGCGTTGAAGTCGGATCCGGTGCGCCGTTGCTCGCTTCATGCAATTTATTGCTGGCCCCGATGCCATTCCATACTTGCGTGTGGCTGCCGTTTCCTGCCGTAAGACCATTCAACCCATCGCAATTGAACGCATAGGAATGGGCGGTCGTGCCGTCGGTTCCTGCCTGAAGGCTAATCGAAGCAGGAACGAGAGTCATGCCGCCAGATGGAACCAATTGCAGCTTCACATGCTGATTAGCGGCCTTGATGCGTCCAAAAGCGTTCACCGAACGACCGGTTTTTGGGTCGATCCCTCCACTAGCCAAATGATCGAGGCATACTTCCACGCCAAACGCGATGGCTTTGCCAGAGCCATCGTTGATATTCGCAATATTGAATGACGTGCCACCTTCGCTGACACCCAAAACGTCCGCCGGTATCACGGTTCGCTGTTCAACCGGCAGCACTTGCGACCCGATATGCGAGATGTACGTGGAATATTCATTGAGAAAGTCGATGTGTGAAATATATTGCTTGCGGGTGGCATAGCAGGCATCCGTATTCCCAGCTCCACCCCGTTGGGACAAGGCGGTATTGTAGATGGTGGCCGGTTTCGACACATCGATATAGTACTTTTTATCGGTAGGATCCTGTTGCGTCGGAAAATCTGCACTGAGAGCCGTACCGAAGACAAACAACCAGTCCTTGTATTTATCGTCCGCCACCAAGGTCTTGAGGTTGCCGAACAAGCCGCCCCATTTCCCGCTGTAGTCCTTGCTGGCCAGCAAACCCAGATCGGCTGGAGCCTCTGTCCAACCATTGAGCAGATCGTGCACATAGGCGCCACCTGCTCCTCTATACAAAAATTCGGGTGCCAGGAATACTTTCAAGGTACCCGTATCGGTCGAAGCCAACGCATGGGCTTTATCTATGGCACTGGCAGTAAACTTGACCCGCGCATCCACATCCTGGCATTGACTGAGCACATCGACCCGCGCGTCGTACGCGCCGGTCGTCGGCGCAGCGTTTATTCCGGCATACCAGCCGCGCTTCGTCACGCCGCCGCTGCTGGTTGGTGTTCTGGCCGTGACCACGGGGCCCGTGTACAGTTCCCAGGAAATCAGTTGCACTTTAGTGTAGTTACTCATGATTCATATCCTATATTGGTTGAGGGTGAAAAACGGTGAATTGCCCGGCACGAATTGCCAGCCTCGAACAGTAGACGCTCCTCCGGCTGACATTTCCTTGCGATCAGGACCCGCTGCCGGAACTGCCGTCGGTGGAGCTGCCACTGGAACTGCCATCGCTTGATCCGCCGCTTGACGCCCCGCCGCCGCTGGCTCCGCCACTGGTTGAAGCGCTGTCATCGCCGGAAATTGCCAAGTATTTGTTCGGGTAGTATTTCGTCATCCACATTTCCGCCAACTCGGATGCAGTCACCGCTTTGAGGTAGTAGTTGATCGGTACGCCGATATTGCCGGCCAGCGCTTTTTGTATGTAATCATCAAGCGCATCCATCATGGAATTGATGTCCAGCATCTTGTTCGCGCCGTCGTCGATGAGCGATAATCCGCTCAACACAGCAGTGACCTTGGAATTCTCCATTGCCAGCATCTGCTGACCGGTCCGCGCCTTGTCGGCAGCAGAGTCCACCGTCTGCTTGTCGCCGGCAGTGGCGTTTTGCAAAGTGGCCAATTTCCCCATCGCGGTGGCGCCGTCGAAATCGGTGAACTGCTGGACCCCCATTTTTACCTGGTTTGATTTGATCGATGGGATCGAGCCCATCGCCACCAGTGTGCAATGCGAGGTAATGTTTTGCGCGCTGAGCAAATTCTTGGCGTCGTCGGAAAAACTGGTGTCGACGCCAAATCCGCCGGATTCGTTTTCAAACCAACCCGAAACGGCGAACTGCCCCTGGATGCTGGATGCAACCGAATACATTTTTTCGGTCGCCATCGTGGTGGTGGTGTTCAAGATATGCACCATGCCGATGAAACATGAACCGTAAGTCGCGCCCGACAGTAAGGTAAGCGACTTCTCTTCCTTGGTATTGGCCTGCGCCGCTATCTTCTGGATGCTGGCCAGGCTGTCGGTCTTGATCATGTCATTGGGGTAAACCTTGTTCCAGACCCGGATCGCCTTGTCGACGTCCAGAATGAACGGCGCCAGCAACACTGCATCCTTGTGGGTACAGGTCACGCTAATCACCAAAGTGCCGGCAATACTGTGGCGCCCATATTGGCTATTCATTTGCGACTGCGCCGCTTCGGAGGCCTGGGACTTGAACGAGTCGCCCAATATGTCGAGCTCGCCGCTGACAAAACTTTTCACGGTGAACGCGGCCGTATTCGAGTCCTGCGTGTTTTCATCGAATGAGAAGTACTGGACGTTCATTTTCATGGAATCCGCAGACAGCGGCATTTTCTTCAATTGCGTCTTGTTGTAGTCGACCGGGCTCTCGATGCTTTCGTTGACCACCTTGACCTTGGACTGATAAGGCTGCGCTTTCGCCAGCCCATCCAGCTTGACCTTGGCAAAGGCAATTGCCGATTGCTGTATCGATTTTCCGACCGCCACGCTTTCCTTGATCAGATCGGTGGTGTCGATGTCCATGTCGATCAATTCCTGTATCGTCATATCGATGCTGCGCTTCATCGAAATATAGGAATTCATCAAGTCTTCCGCTGAATCAATCGGCGCCTGGATGGCGCTGATCGCAAGCAGATCATCGAGCGCTTCCTGGCTGACCAGGTTGCCAAGCACGAGCGATGGATCGTAGGGAATGGTAGTCGGCATGCGAATTTCTCCAATTGGTGTATTGTGGGTTTGTCGGATGATCGGCCGCATGCCCGGCGCGATTCAAAGATTCAAATCCAAGCGCCGGCCGAGTGCCCGTCTTGGCGCGGACAACCGGCGTGCAAACGATAGCTGGCCTGCGACGTTTGAATCGTATTGCGCTGTTATCTTTGGAGTAAGTATCGCGACGTAACAAAACTCGTTGTTACAGTAATGCGGAGGGGTACGGAGTAGTGCTTGATGCGAGTCGATCGCGGTTTATCGGATCAATCGATCGGACGAACCGGGAAATAGCGTGATCAGCTTAGTGGACGCACGTTAGCTCATGCAACGTGCGTCAGGGCTTGCCTATTTCACCGGAATCGGCTGCGTCAACGCGACCGGCACGGCGGTAACGCTGTTCTTCGGGCTACCGTCAACCACGCGATCTGAATAGACCAGATAGACCAACGCATTGCGCTTCGCATCCACCATGCGCACCACCCGCACATGCTTGAACATGAAGGACGCTCTCTCGGAAAACACTTCCTCCTGCTGCGGCACCGTCCCATTGAATTTGATGGTTCCGACCTGTCGGCAAGCTACCGATGAATCGGCGGTATCTTCCGCGAGACCCATCGCGCCTTTTATGCCGCCGGTCTTGGCGCGTGAAAGGTAACAACTTACACCACCGACTTTCGGGTCGTCAAATACTTCGACCACTATTTTATGGTCAGGCCCGATTAATTTAAATGCGGTATTGACTTCGCCTACCGATTCAGCCGATGCCATTTGGGTTGCGCATAAAAGCACTAGCGGCCCCAAAACCCATCCTATTGATTTCATTCTTTTCCCCTTGATATCCATTGAAGTTTTTGTTGCTGTTTGTCCACACCCGCCATGCCAGTCTATCATCGCCTGCGGCACATCTCAACGCAAAGGAAATGTATGATTGCGACATGCCTTCCCAATCATCTCTTTCATCGACAGTAGCCATCATTCTGCGGGATAAGGCAGCTGCAAATTGAAGTACGTGCTCACGCCTGTCTATGCAGTAGCAAGCATCATTTAAAATCTGTTAAAGTGAAGTCAAAAAAGGAGCCTGAGTTGATTTCACACGTATTCATCGGCATTCACGATTTTTCTCGTTCATTGAATTTCTATTCCGTGATCATGGGCGAACTCGGATTGACATTGAAGTTCAGCGATACGGGAAAATCCTGGGCCGGCTGGGTTGCGCCCGATGCGCCGCGACCGCTATTTGTCATCGCGAAACCGTTTGATGGCCAACCGGCCGGCGTGGGTAACGGGCAAATGGTGGCGCTGCTTGCGTCAACGCGGAAAACGGTCGACCGCGTCCATGCACAGGCTTTGTCGATGGGCGCTTCCTGCGAAGGGCCGCCCGGCTTGCGACCGCATTATCATGCAAACTATTACGGTGCGTATTTTAGGGACCTGGATGGCAACAAGCTTTGCGTGTGTTGTCACGATGCCATGACGCCTTGAGTGAAGCAGTCTTGATATGATGATACGGAACGAATATTGAAATCAAATCCCAAGCGCGTACTCTTCGTCTGCAGTCAAAATCGATTGCGCAGCCCGACTGCGGAACAAGTGTTTGCGAACTACCCAGGTATCGACTGCGCCTCTGCCGGCACCAACCAAGGTGCGGACAATCCATTGACGCCGGAATTGATTGAATGGGCTGAAATCATCTTTGTGATGGAAAATGTGCATCGGAAAAAGCTGGCTTCCAAGTTCAGGTCGCTCATGGAGAACAAGCGCGTAATCTGCTTGAGCATACCCGACGAATACGGCTACATGGACCCGGAACTCGTTCGCCTGCTTAACGCTAGGGTGCCGCAATTTTTACGGTAGTCAACCAGGCTTGATGGGTAGGGGCTGGGGTAGCGCAATCCAATCCAGCAACGCCTTATGAAACTTCGCCGGCTCTTCCATCTGCGGTGCGTGACCAAGCCCGGGAAATTCGATCAAGCTTGATTGCGGGATCAATTTTGCGACTTGTTTGCCCAACTCGCGGTAGTGGCCGATTTTGGCTCGCACTTCCGGCGGTGCAATATCGCTGCCGATAGCGGTGGTGTCGGCATCGCCTATCATCAGCAGCGTGGGCATGGTGAGGTTCTTGAATTCATACACCACCGGCTGGGTAAAGATCATGTCATAGATGAGGGCGGAATTCCACGCCACCAATACATGTCCCGGCCCTTGATTCAAGCCTGCCAGCATGTCGACCCACTGCTCGTAGTCCGGCTTCCAACGGTCGACGTAATAGGTGGCGCGTTCGTAATTGCGCACGCTGTCGGCGGTCAATTTCAACTCACGCCGGTACCATTGATCCACGCTGCGATACGGCACCCCCAGCGCCTTCCAGTCTTCCAGGCCGATTGGATTGACCAGCGCCAATCGATCCACCTGATCCGGGTACAACAACGCATAGCGCGTGGCCAGCATGCCGCCGGTGGAATGGCCGACGAAAATTGCATCCTGCACGTTCAGGCTTTCGAGCAAGTTATGCGTGTTGACGGCCAATTGCTGAAAGCTATATTGATAATTTTCCGGTTTGGTCGAAGTGCAAAAACCGATTTGATCAGGAATCACCACACGATATCCGGCAGCGCTCAATACATGAATCGTTTCGTTCCAACTCGCGCCACAGAAATTCTTTCCATGCATCAACACTACTGTGTGGCCGTTCGCATTACCAACCGCTGCGACATCCATATACCCCATTTGCAGTTGCCGGCCTTGGGATTCGAATGCGTAGTGCTTCAAGGCATACGGATAGGCGAAGCCCTGAAGTTCGGGGCCATAAACTGGTCCATCAGTTGGCGCAGCATAAGCAAGCTGGCCGCCAACAAACGTGGCGGCCAGCAACAAACTCGAGAACCAATACGAGGTTCGCTTACCTGCGGCGCACGGCATAATAACGCGAAGGACCGCCAATATAGACTGCTGGCCCGCCATAATAGACAGGCGCGGGCGCATAATAGGCAGCCGGTGCCGGATAGTAAGCCGGTGCTGGCGCATAATAAGGCGCTGGTGCGTAAGCAACGGGCGGCGGCCCGTAATACACTGGTCGCGGTGCCAACGCATTGGTAATGATTGCAGCGCCGATCACGGCACCTGCCACTGCGGCAACCGGATTGACGTGGTGAAATCCAAAACGAAAATCAGCAGCCGAGGCTTGCGATGAAACCGACACTGCCAGCGTGGCTACCAAGGCGGTTGCCATCAGTTTTCTATTTAGCATAATATGTACTCCTTTCATCGTTGCGGTGACCAGATTCGGCCACAATATCGCAAGATGATGCATACACTGTATGCCGATTGCCGGGCAATACCACAAGAGAAACAAATATTTACATCTAGGAGCATCCGATGACAAGCAAACAAGCCAACGGCCCTTTTGAGGTCAAACTGAGTCCCCAGCCGCTCAGCGAGGTTGCCGGAAGTTCCGGGCTTGGGCGTATGTCGCTCGACAAGAAATATCACGGCGACCTGGAAGCGACCAGCCAGGGCGAGATGCTGGCCTTTCGTAGCGCGGTGCAAGGCTCGGCAGGTTACGTCGCGATGGAAACGGTGAGCGGCACCCTGCATGGCCACGGCGGCAGTTTCGTATTGCAGCATAGTTCGACCATGACCCGTGGTGTTCCCGCGCAATCGATCATGGTCGTGCCGGACTCCGGCACTGGAAATCTGGCTGGACTCACCGGCAGCCTGGTAATCGACATCGTCGAAGGCCAGCACTCCTACCGTTTCGACTATACGCTGGGCGAACATGGATAATGCAAGCAGACCAGTAAAAGTAAGTCGACTGGGATAACATTCCGATCGACAGCCCTATCTCATCTAAGGCAAGCGCGCCGCGATTGTCAAACGACAGCAAACCCATGCAATCTGCAGGGTCAGAATTTGAAGCTGCATCGCCCGTGATCATAAATAGTTACCATATTGAAATATCAGCCCCTTTCAGGGTCACCTTTGTAGTTTTAAGATGATCCGCTCAATTCGTATAAGATAAGGCCCTTACTGGCAGCTGTAAGGGAGCATTCGATTGCTGGGCTAAATGATTGTTCATAGCCCGACGGTAGACCCAGATAAAATTCGTGCCCGGACCCACAATGGAAATGGCGCTACAATAAGTTGTTGCCGACCAATTTCCTTACCGCGAAGCGGGCACACGAAAAGGAGCATGAAAATGAATGCAGCCCGTTTGGAAGTATTGGTTTTCACCCTTTTGCTGGGTGGCTGTGCGACCAGCAATAACCCGCAAGACCCGCTAGAGGGCTACAACCGCGCCATGTTCGGTTTCAACGACAAAGCCGATAAGTTTGTGATGAAACCGGTGGCCACCGCCTATCACACAGTGCTGCCATCGTTCGTGCAAACCGGCATCGGCAATTTCTTTGGCAATCTGGCCGACGTTTGGACTGGCGTGAATAACCTGCTGCAGGGCAAGGGCGGCAACGGCATGACCGATTTCGCGCGCGTCGGCATCAATAGCACCTTTGGGGTCGCTGGTTTGTTTGACATCGGTTCGGCAATCGGCCTGCAAAAACATAACCGGGATTTCGGCGAAACCCTCGGCACCTGGGGCGTCGGTCCTGGCCCGTATGTCGTGCTGCCGCTGCTTGGCTCATCGACCTTGCGCGACAGCGTAGCGCTACCGGTGGACTTTGCGGGCAATCCCTGGAGTTACAAGTATCCGGCCAGGGTGCGTAACGAAGGTATCGCATTGAACTTTGTCGATCAGCGGTCCAGACTGCTGGACGCATCGAACTTGCTCGACGAAGCTGCGCTCGATCGCTATGAATTCGTCCGCGATGGGTATCTGCAGCGTCGCGAGAGCAAGGTTCATGAGGAAGACCAGTCGAATGCCAAGCCTGGCGACTCCGCCCCTGCTCAATCGGATAAGTCGGATAAATCCGACAAGGATGTGAAAACACCGACTGAGCCAGGTGCGCCGTCGCAAACACCGGCACCAGCACAGGAACCGGGAACTGCGCCTAAATGACCGCGACCGCATAAATATAGTTGATGTCCCGCGAATCCGTTTCGCTTCCAGCCCACTCTTAGTAGCCGAGGACTGTCCTCATCGACGAAAAGGAGTGAACATGTTTTATGTCAAAAACGTCCCCGGCTGGGAGCGTCTGTTGCGTGTAGTTGCCGGTTTGATCGTGATCGCCATTGGGCTGAAATTCCTGAACGGCATTGCTGGCATTGCGGTGGCGGCCAGCGCCGCCGGGATCGTCGTTTCCGGCTTGATCGGCTTTTGTCCGATGTGCGCAATGATTGGTCGCAAGCTCGACAAGCGGGCAGACGCCGCCAATGGCACTCGCTGAGCAATATCTGCCGGTACTGGATGCCGCCCACGGCGGCGATCCGGCGGCACTTGTGCAATTATTGCATTTATGTCAACCAGACATTCGCCGTTACGCCCAACGCTCTTGCCTGATCAGCGATGTCGACGATGCAGTACAGGAGGCGTTGCTGGTGTTGTCACGCCGCCTGGTCTCCTTGCGCATTCTGGCTGCCTTTTCGGGATGGCTGTTCAAGGTCGTGCAGCGCGAATGCCGCAAGCTGGGACGCAAGGCTTTGCATTACGATCCCTACGACGATGAGCGCGCCGAACTATGGCTGGAGCGACAGGATACGACAAGCCTGCGGCTTGAATTGACCAACGCGCTGGAATCCTTGTCGGCGGATTATCGGGAAGTGATTCTATTGCGTGATTTCGCCGAATTGAGCATCGCTGAAATCGCCGCCGAACTCGGCCTGAGCGTAGCTGCCACCAAGAGCCGTTTGCATCGCGCGCGGTTGCTGGCGAGGGAATATCTGGTTGGTGTGTGAAGCTGCTCGGCACTCACTCCACAGACCGATGCGGGCGAAGCGTGAAATCACCAGGATGGCGTGATCGTAAACAGTCGCATTACCTCAATTCAGGAGACCGAAAACCATACAGGGTATGCTTCACCTGTAACCAGGTGTATCCCTGAAAAAATTACTCTCCGGATTTTGAGTTAGAAGGCTGCTGCAGACGGCGTGCTACCATTTGGCGTAAATTTATTCCATGCAATAGTTAATCGCCGGAATGAGGAATTTTTTAATTCAGAACAATTTCCCATGCCTCTTTTTATCGCCCATTTCCTCGTAATGGAAGAAAACATCTGGTTCGCCAACGTCGCGCCTTACGCGGCCATTCAACGCGCAGAAACAGATTTCTTGCAATTAGAAATTTTCGTTGCATCGGATGCCGAGGACGCGTATGCGAAAGCGGTCGACATGATCGACGACTTTTCCGAGGCCAACTATGATGGCCCGGGAGATATTACCAATTACTTCTGTCGCGGCATCTATCAGTTGCGGGAAATTTCTGTCGACGAGAGTGCGCAGGGCGACTCGCTCGGGCCGCTCGAAATCGATATCGATTCCGCGCCGCCCGCCGAATTGCCGCTTGCGGTCCCGGCCAAGGAGGAGCTGGATGTGTTCGCCGTCAAACGCAATTAGCGGGGGATTCCGGTAAACTTCCTGTAAACTTGAATACTTTCACAAGTTTCAGCGGCGTTGCGGATTTTGGTGAATTCAGGTAAACCGTTTCAAATTTTTTCGGGAGATTTTCTTGTCACTTCTGGCTAGTTTATTTAAAGACATATTCGCGCACAGGAATGAATCAGTGGATTCACCGATGAAAATCGCTCGCACGCCAGATTCATTCTACGACGCCGGCAAGGAAAGGCTAGACTCCGGCGACATTTCAGGTGCGCAGGCAATTTACTCCGAATTTTTCGACGCATTTCCCGGCCACCCGAAGGTTACGGATTTGCAAGCCTATCTCCATCACGTCATGTTGCAAAAGCACTTTGCAGGGCCGATTTATCTGGACTGGTTGAATTGGTTTCAAACCGGCCTCAAACCGGGAACGTACGTTGAAATTGGCGTGGAAAACGGCAAGTCCTTGCAATATGCGCGCCCCCCGACTCGCGCAATCGGAATCGATCCGGCCATTGCAATTGCGTATTCCCAGGAAGCATGGGTCAAGCTGTTCAAATTACCTAGCGACGATTTTTTCCGGCAGCATAATCTGCACGATGTCTTCGGCGGTGCGCATGTTGATCTGGCCTTCATAGATGGCCTCCACACTTTTGATCAGGCACTAAAGGATTTTATTAACATCGAGCGCTATAGCACGCCGACTTCAGTTGTCTTGTTTCACGATATCTTACCCGTGATTCCGGTGACGGCCTTGAGGGAACGGGAAACAACATTCTGGTTGGGCGACACCTGGAAAGCAATCGCGATTCTTATAAAACACCGGCCAGACTTAAAAGTATTCACGATACCCACGTATCCGAGCGGGCTGACGGTAGTTACCGATTTGGATGCAAAAAACAGCTCGCTCGGTCGCGATTTTGATCGTATTTGCGAGGAAACGATGGCGCTCGATCTGGAGTCCTGCATGCCGACAATGGCGACTATTCTCAATACGGTCCCCAATGATTTTGAGTCGGTGAAACGCTTGCTTGAAACCCCTAAAAAGTAAATCAAATAAGAAAAGCCATCTCGCTACATCGCCAATTTCTGCACGGCCTTCCTGACAAATTCAGTGTAGTCGAGTTTGCGAATGGCTTGATATCCGCAATTGGCAATTTCTTGTCGAACCTCATCTCCTGCTTGCAGGTAATGCACGCAAGTTTCCACCAGTTGATCGTAAGGGCGGAACACGACGCCATCGCCATAAGGGTTGTGATCGGACAGCTCGGAAATCACGAAACAGCGATTTGCCAACAGATAAGACAGCCGAATTTCCTCCAGCGTATCAATTTCGACGGCGTGCAGATTCAGGAGTATTTTCGCGCGCGCGATAATAGAATTTCGCGCGTCGCCATACATGCCGAACAAGGCTTCCGCGGCGACACCGCGATCCCGCAAGGCTCTGATGATGTGTTCCCGTCGCGGCGTCAAGGCGCCATAGAATAGCACCTCGATGTCCTTCGGCTGATCGTGTGCAAGCACTTCAAGCGCGCTGTGAAATCCGGCTGGCACGTGAGCAACGCGTGTAATACCCATTTGGGCAAGCTGTTCGATATTGGAAAGCGAATAATCCCAAACACATAAAGCGTCGCGCATCAGCCCGACATAGCCGGGGAAATTCGGCAAGTGCCCACGGTCGGCGGCTAACTGTTCCATTTGGTAAAGCACATAGGGCTTACCCTTGAGAGCTGCGGCAACTTGCTCGCTGACGAACATCACCGATCCGATCACGACGTTAATCGCGCCGTCAACAAACTCATTCTCGGTGCGTATGCAAGGTATGCCCAGATCCTTGAACGCCGCTTGCAAAGCGATGATCACATCCTCAAATATGGCCTTATGATCATTGATGCTGACCTGGACCAGATTGACGCGCAAGGCAACCGGCGCAGCGCTCCCTTGGAGCATTGTGGAGGAAGTGCGCAACGCCTGAATGCGGCGCTTGCAGCGCATCAACTTGACAGCCACGAATACAATGACGATCAATAATGCCAATGCCGCCGCACCGACCGTAAGCAAAGAAATATTAAATGCAGGCGCTATCATGTAGTCGACAATTCCAAGACACTCCAGACAGGTATCCCAGCACCGCTACCAACGCGCGGCGCCGCATTCTTTGTACAGTTCCTGAATTCGCGCAACGACTGCCGGAAGGGTTCCGGTCGAAGCGATGAATTTGCGCGTAATCAGCATTTGCCCGGCAGGGGTGCTGACGAATTCGGACACCTCATTTTCCTCAGCCGCTGTCAGAACCGGCGCTTGTTCGTGAGGAGTTTCACCCATCGACGCATAGGCATTCAAGGCCAGTCGCCTCGCATACTTGCGGCCAGTGGGGCTATTGAAAAAAGCGTTCGCCGCTTTCAAATCAGTCGCATTCAAGTTCTCCGCGAACAAGCGCTGAAAGGTGGAGTAGAAGCGCGAGTTATCCAACCCACTGAAGCAAGCCGCAACAAGCTTTGACACCCGGCCGCTTGCTTCCGCTTTTCTCGTGCTTGCTCGCAAACCGACCATCGCCGCTTCACTTACCAACGAAATCAGGACCGAGCCGCTTGCGTTCGTGATAACTTCTTGGGTGCCGCTGAGAGACGCGCACGGTGTATCCTGATAAGTCGTCGAGCCGTCCGACAACTTGCATTTATAGTTTTCCGCGTGAGCCGCCAGGGACAGGCAGACCAACAGCAGGGCACCTAGAATGCGAACAAGTATTGCCACTGGCATCTCCCTTTAACCTTAACCAATAATTAGATACACGCCCGATTATATATACCGCGTCGGTCAACGTAGTCGCCGACCGACCCAACAGCTTCAACTAGAAGTAGTAATCGCTAAGAACGCCGATATGGCTACCGTTAATCGAATCCGTCGAATAGCCTGAATATGGTTGCACAATCGGCGTGTAGTTTTCTTTTACGGCGCGGAATTTGATTCCCAGGTGCGGCATCGGGAAATACTCTGTTTCCAGGACGATTCCGGTCGTGCTTTTGAAATCTTCGCTGAGATAGGCAAGAGCGCCGCTGGCATTCAACGATGGATTATGAATGTATTGAATGCCGCCGCCGAGACGCCATTTCTCATTCAAATTGTAATATCCCAGCAATTCGATTGGATAGCGATCAAAACTTGCATTGCCGTTGGAACCCAAGGCGAAACGCCCGCGATAACCCACCGTTGCCTGGAACGAAACACTTTGATTCAAACGATAATCGACGCCCGTCATTAACTGTATCCCGGTACCGGCAGAGATATTGTTCGTGGAACCGTCGGTATAGTTTGCCGTGGCGACATTATCGCCACCGGCAGTCAAGCCGATGCCAACCATGAAGCGCAGTGGATTGGGTTCCGTTTGTGCATAGACTGAAGTGATGGACGCGATGGACAAAGCACAGGCAAGTAATGTTTTTTTCATGAATTAAACTAGGGAGATTGACGCGAAACGCGTTGAAATTGGAATTCAATACAGCTTTCCAATTAGAGAATCGGTATGCTGGAATTGCCAGTATGCAATTAGCAGCTGCCAAAGTTATCAGGAGGGACAGGCAAAGTCAAATTAGATGTGGTTATTTTGCAATGATATCGGTACCAATAGTCACGATACGAATTGACGACAAGTCCCAGTGTCATAACGCCATTGCCTATGCAATTGTGAAAATTCAATTCCAGTCGCCAACATGTGGTAATTTTTCACATCTTTATCAAGTGATAACTCACATTTCAAAATGAACAAGTTCGATAAGATGTATCATCAGTAGATGGATGGCTGCTATTGAATTGAATTCTAGAGATACTGCCAGCTTTTTGAGGATGCCATGAATCACGACTTAAGCCCAAATACCGTAGAACTAGTGCCGAAATCCCTGAGGGATATCATCCGCACGAACAGGATGCAGGTTGAACTACGCTTGGCAAAAACATCGGAAATAGATGCTCTGGTTGGCACCATCGACACGGCCGGCAGCAAGGATGAAATCGGTAACTGGCGTATGGTCTCGCTGGTCGACAAGGAAAATCATACCGTGCAAGTCCTGCTGGTCGGCGACAGCCTGGCCAGAAGGCACCCCGCCATTACGTCGCAAATCCTGTGCATCGATTTTTCGCAGGGTCTCGTTCTTACCAGAAGCCGATCCGTATATAAATTGGGGGTTCGCGGACTCGGAGAGCCGCCGGAAGACGACCTCTTATGCCTGTGCGCAGCCCTGCATCGATGGGGCAGGGGCGAGGCGCTTGGCGTGCCGAATATTTCCTATTAAATGAAGTGGCAAGAAATCGCGGCAGACGATCATAGTTTGACAACCGGCACCGCTTTACCGTTCTGAATCCTGGTCAGATGGACCTGCTTCAACCCTTGATGATCGGTCGCGCTATAGGAGATGTCGAGGCCGCCGATGTTGATCTTCATTCTGTTTAGTGCAACCAGCAAGCTTTCCCGTGTGAGGTTCGCGCCGGCGCCTTTCAACGCTTCGACGAAAACAACGGCGTCAATATAACCTTCCAGGCTTGCGTAATCGAAGTCATGTATACCGGCTTCCCTCATGTCGGCCTGGTATTGCTTGATGATGGGGATGGAAGCGTCGTTTGGCGACGGTACCACTTGCGTGATGTAGACGCCCTCACCGTCCACTCCCGCCGCCTTGATGAAATTCTCGGTGCCGATAAAGGAAAGGCTGAGAAATTTTGTCCGGAGCCCCGCACTTCTCGCTTTTATCACAAAGGCGGCACAAGCTTGATAAGCGCCAACCATGATCACGGCTTCAGGCTTTTCCGATTTGAGCATGGCAACGGCGGAGTCCACTTCCTCGGTATTACGTTGATAGCGCCCCTCTCCCGCCAGCATCATATTGCGCTTATTTAAAGCTTTCACGACTGCGTCTTTACCAGCCAGGCCGTAAGCATCGGCTTGCATGAAAACGCCTATTTTCTTGATTCCCAAGTCCTTGACGAGCCGCTCGACTTGCAATTCAGCCTCGGCAGCGTAAGATTCGCGCACATTGAATACCAGTTTATTAACAGGGATTCGCAAAAATTCGGCGCCGGTAAATGGGCCGAAGAACGGCACACCGGATTTCGAGGCAATTGCTTCTGCGACCTTGGAGGTCGGCGTTCCCACATATCCGAACAGGGCAAATACATTATCCTGATCGATCAGCTTGCGTGTTGCCGCCGCCGCGCGGGTCGGCTCATAACCGTCATCTTCGCTCAACAACTTGATATTCCTGCCATGCACCCCGCCGGCCGCATCAACTTTATTGAAATAGACTTCACTGCCTCTCTTGACCCCGGTACCCAGTCCCATCGCCGGGCCCGAAAGGGCATTCGCCATGCCCAGCCGGATTTCCGTTGCAGTAACCCCGTTTTCCGATAGAGCAAAAGGACTGGCACACAGAATCGCAATGCCGAATATGCCGGCCAATAAATTTCTGGCGAACTTCACCATCGTTTTACTCCTTGACGAATTTCATCAACCCGGCATGCGCATATCGATGAGTCTGATGTGCAACTATACCCCATGACGTGTCGCCGCAGGCGGTCGCAGGTGATCGACGGTGATATTGCACGCATGGAGCCGGATGAGACAACAACGATTCCAGAGCCATCGTTACTTATCTGTACAAAGGCGCGGCAATTTAATCAACCTGATTTTAAGGTTAATAATAACAAAATTACTTGTTTTATTAATTTAAACAAGGGTCGTATAGTGCCTCCATGTTCAATGGAGATAATGCGATGGGTACCGAACGACAAATCACTTATGACACGCCCAATACCAGCCTTGGCAAAAATACCGATGCAAGGCATGCAATTGGGGGGCAAACCGTTGCAGGTGTCACGCTTTGCCTGGTCTTGGCTGCAGCGGCCATTCTGCTGGGGCGCATCGACTGGCTTGCGGCGCACGGCTTGAGCGCGTTGACGGTGGCGATCCTGCTGGGTATCGCGGTCGGCAATACTTATTATCATAGAATTGGCGATACCTGCGGCGCCGGTGTAACCTATTCCAAGCAGACACTGCTGCGTACCGGAGTCGTGCTATACGGTTTGCGGCTGACGCTGCAAGACATCGGCCATGTCGGCGTCACTGGGGTGCTGATCGACGCATTGGTCTTGTCGAGCACCTTTGGCCTGGCCTTGCTGCTGGGCACACGTGTATTCAAACTGGATCGGACCACCGCAATCCTGATCGGCGCCGGCAGTTCCATTTGCGGCGCAGCCGCCGTGATGGCAACTGAACCGGTGGTGAGGGCACATGCCGAAAAAGTGACCGTTGCAGTATCGACTGTGGTGGTGTTCGGCACCTTGGCCATCTTCCTGTATCCGGCCTTGTTCACGCTGAATCAACATTGGGGATTTGTGCCGCAGGGTCCTCATGCATTCGGCATCTACGCCGGTTCCACCATTCATGAGGTGGCGCAAGTCGTGGCGGCGGCACGCTCGGTGGGAGCCGATGCCGCCAACACCGCGGTGATTACCAAGATGGTGCGCGTGATGATGCTGGCCCCGTTCCTGATCACCCTCTCCGCCTGGCTAAGCCGCAGCGAATCGCGCCAGGCTGTGGCGCCCAGTCAAACGCCAAAGCCCAAGCTCGCAGTGCCCTGGTTTGCATTCATCTTCATCGGCACGGTGATTTTCAATTCATTCTCTGTCTTGCCGAAAGCGGCGGTCGAATTTGCGATCAGTCTCGACACACTGCTGCTGGCGATGGCGATGGCCGCGCTCGGATTGACTACCCACGTTTCGGCGATCCGCAAAGCAGGTGTCAAACCTTTGATGTTGGCCGCCATCCTGTTTGCGTGGCTGATCGGCGGCGGCGCGCTCATCAATAGCGTCGTGACCGGCCTTTTGCATTGCATCGCTTCGACATAAAATTGCGAGGGGTTGAATTTTAGAATTATTAATCATTTGCAAGACATGACACCGAAGAAAAACCCTTTCTTTCTCATTCAACAGATCAGAAATTTCCACAATACAAAAGCGTTCGCAAATGCAATAGTTGCAAAGCTTCATGTTTAAATAAAATTTATGTGAAATACCTGTCAATGTTCGCAGTTGCGAAATTTGAATGATTGCGAATACACTCAGTTCAGCCAATCGGGTAACACTCCGAAAATTGGCAAGACCAGGACCCGTAGTTAACTATTTTTTCATATCAAGAAATAGTGCGTTGCCGGTTCAAGCGCTGCGCGAGCCAAAAACTCGAAAGACAGCAAAACGGAGTACCACCAGGAGAATCACATGCGATCAACTTCCGGCCGCTTCACGCGGTTCCGTTTCTCTTCCGCCTCACCACCTCCTACCGCATCGTTAAGCGCCTAGCGCTCCTCTCAAGGCACACAGAATTTCAGTCTTGACGCTCGTTGCGAGCGTCGGGATTGTCATTGGCATGCAATTTGAAACACCACGCGTTTGGTGTATTGGATTGTCTTTGCCAAAACCCTTGAAGAACCACTCTTGCAAGGGGCTGTAGTAAAAAATCGATCTCGATGGCTACCGCCGAAGAGATTACTTTACTTCTAAAAAACGGAGAATAGCAATGACATTCAGTTCCAACCTCAAGATGCTTCCCATCGCAGCATTGATGGCCTCTGCATTCAACGCTTCCGCAGACACCGCAACGGCCTGGGTAGCGACGCAATCGCATGCCCCGGACGTTTCAAACGCAACCGCAGGTGTTGCCATGCAATCCGGTGAAGCGGTGCATGTGGCGATCTCCCTGCAACTCCGCAACAAAGCAGCGCTGGACGCACTGACTGCGGATTTGATTGCGGGGAAAAGCAAGCAGGTTCTGACCAAAGCGCAATACCTCAGCCAATACGCCCCCACTCAGGCGCAAGTGAACGCCGTTGTCGCGCATCTTTCCAAGAATGGATTCGTCAATATCAAGGTGGCGTCAAACAATTTGATGGTCACGGCAGACGGCAGCGCCGGCACCGCAAAAGCAGCCTTCAAGGTTGACATGCAACACTTTGACGTCAATGGCCGCAAGGCTTACGCCAACCTGAATGATCCAGTAGTGCCCAAGGAATTGGAAAACATCGTGCTATCGGTGCATGGCTTGCAAACCGTGCACAAGGCGCATACCACCCTGATCAAGGCAAAACCGGACGGCCGCGATGCCAGCGAGACCGGGCACAGCCCGGCAGCCTGGCCGACCATTTATGGCGGCACCGGCATCCCCACTGCTGCCAATACCACCATCGGCATCGTCAGCGGCGGCAACATGTCGCAAACCCTGTCCGACTTGTCGACCTTTGTGCAACAGGCGGGTTTTCAAACTCCCAATGTCAATGTGGTCGGCGGCAGCGGCAGCTCGACTTCCGGCACGCCGGAATGGGATATCGACAGCCAGGATTCCCTGGGTGCTGCCGGCGGCGTGGTGCAAGGTTTGATATTTTACGCAGCCAATTCCATGTCGGACGCCGACTTGAATTCAGACTATAACCAAGTCGTCTCCGATAATGCCGCGCAAGTCATCAACGTTTCGCTCGGCGAATGCGAAACCGATGCCAAGAGCGATGGCACGATCGCCACCGATGACCAGATTTTCGAGACTGCCGTTGCGCAAGGCCAAACCTTTGCCGTGGCATCGGGCGATTCCGGCTCCTACGAATGCGGCGGCAGGACCAGCTATCAAAGTTATCCCGCCGTTTCACCTTACGTCATCGCAGTGGGCGGCACCACCTTATCGACCAATTCGTCGGGTGTATGGTCGTCGGAAACGGCCTGGTCTTGCACCAGTTATAGAACCTGCCCGCAAAGTGCGGACGGCGGAAGCGGTGGCGGCGTCAGCTCAACCGAGGCAGCACCGAGCTGGCAGGTGTATTCAGGCCTGTTGGGGAGTTCGAAAAAACGCGGCGTGCCGGACATTGCATTTGACGCCAATCCATCGTCAGGCTCGTTACCGATTGTGAACGGCAGCGCCACGCAATATGGCGGCACCAGCCTGGCAACGCCGATTTTCGTCGGCTTCTGGGCGCGAATTCAATCGGCGAACTCGAACAGCCTGGCATTCCCGGCGACAGCCCTATACCAATACGGCTCGGCCAACGAATCGACCATCTTCCACGATATTACCTCGGGTTCGAATGGCGGCTATTCGGCCAAGGCCGGCTGGGACTACGTTACCGGCTTTGGCAGTTTGAATGTCGGCAAATTCGCAACATTCGTTGCCAACAACTCGGGCTTCTGATCCTTGTTATTCGTCAGGTAAACAAAAGGGGCATGCCTTGCGTATGCCCCTTTCCCATCGAGAGATAGGTTTTATCTGTTATCTGGAATCGGGCAAGCCACTGATCGTTGCGCCCGCTGCGATATGCTTCTGCTTGAACCAGCCGAGATTCGTTTCTAACGCATAGCGCACATGGGATTTTCTGTCAGAGCAATGCTGATCTTCGGTTTGCGGCTGCATGTCCTCGATATTGATGATCTTGCCGGCCTCGTCGATGAAAGCCACCGACAGCGGTAGCAGGGTATCTTTCATCCACATGCATTGCAGCAAGGCCGGACGGCCCAGGTCGAACAGCATACCGTCGTTCTGCGCCATCGTCTTGCGATGCATCATGCCTTGCTCTTGTTCGGCTTTGGTCGTCGCCACTTCAGCCTGAATCACATATAAGCCGATATTCAGCGGAATTACCGGAAGTTTCATTTGTTGGGCGTCAACGGTACCGCCAACCAGTGCTAATGTGGTGACCGCAAGGAATAGTCGCAAGCAATGGGAAATCATTGTATACCTCAGCTGAAAATTGCCAATATACACAAAAATGCACAAAAAAACCTGCATCTGCATGCCTTCCCCGCTCCCTCGTCCGAATACTCGTTTTCGATCTTTGCGATAACATGGGGCACCTAGAGCCTGTTAGCACTCAAAAGAAAAACGATGACCGATTTGCACACACAATCAATTTCCAGTGACGTCACAGTCATTGCCTTCGACGTATTCGGCACCGTGGTCGACTGGCACCAAAGCATAGCCCGCGAAATTGATGCGATGCACTTGCCGGTTGGCGGCAATGAATTCGCGCTGGCCTGGCGCGAAGGCTATCGGCCGGCGATGCAAAAGGTCATGCGTGGCGAGCTTGGCTGGACTCGTATCGACGAGTTGCATCGGCGCATTCTGGACGAATTGCTCGAACGATTTCACATTTCCCATTTGGACGAAACGCAGAAGCAACATTTGAACAAGGTATGGCACCGGCTTGCCCCTTGGCCGGATTCGGTCGCAGGCTTGACCCGCTTGAAATCGCGCTACACGATCTGCACGCTTTCCAACGGCAATATCGGGCTGCTTACCAACATGGCCAAGTTTGCCGGCTTGCCTTGGGATTGCATCTTGTCGGCCGAAGTATTCCGAAAATACAAACCCGATCCGGCAACCTATCTCGGCGTAGCCGCCACCTTTGACCTCGCGCCGGAACAAGTGATGCTGGCTGCGGCGCATCAGGAAGATCTGGCAGCGGCACGCGCCTGCGGCTTGCAAACCGCCTACATCGAACGTCCCACCGAATATGGCGCGACCAAATTGAAGGATGTATCGCCGGTGCCGGCGAATACCTGGCATGCGAAAGACATAGTCGATCTGGCGCGGCAACTCGGTTGTTGAAACTTAAGCGCAAACTCTGTGGCCATCAGTCAAGATGGCCGTTTATCCTTTCGTTGCGTACCTGCTGGCCTTGCGCGGTATCTTCAATCTCGTACCCCAATGAGCGGGCTTCCATGCGCAGCCTGTCCGCATCGGTCCAGCGCCGTTCAATGCGCGCCAGTTCGCGTTGGGCGATGATTTCCGCCACTGCGTCAGGCACGTCAATGGAACGCGGCTGCCATGTTGCGAGGGCCAATCCCAGTGCCGTGTCAAACCGCAATATGCTTGCCTTCTTGGTCGCATCCGGCAGTTTGCTTTTCAGCAGTTCCCAAGCGACGGCGAGCGCGCGCGGATAATTCAGGTCGTCATTTAGCTCTGCCTGAAAGCGCATCAGATAATCATCGCTGGGCTCACCCGCGCCCCCCAAGCGATGTACCAGCGTACGCATCCGCGCCAAACCACTGGCCGCGCTTTGCAATGCATCGTCGGTGAAGTTCAATTGACTACGATAATGGGCGGTCAGGCACAGGTAGCGGTAAGCCAGGGGATCAATTCCTTGCTCAATCAGGGATTGCAGACGCAGGAACGCCCCGCCGGATTTCGACATCTTGGCGTCATTGGTTTTCAGGAAAGCGCCATGCAACCAGAAATTCGCCAGCCGCGTACCGTGACGCGCTTCGGTTTGCGCAATCTCGTTGCTGTGATGCACCGCGATGTGATCTTCACCACCGCAATGAATGTCGAAATATTCGCCCAGATGGCGAGCAGACATTGCCGAGCATTCGATATGCCAGCCGGGAAATCCTATTCCCCACGGACTCTCCCACTCCATTTGCCGCAAGCCCGGCGCGTCGCTCAATTTCCATAGCGCGAAATCGGTGGCTTGTTTCTTGTCACCGAACTCGACACGCTTGCCGGCCTGCAGCCCGGCACTATCCAGTCGCGCCAGATGACCATAACCTGGTTGCCGCGCGGTGTCGAAATAAATGCCGTCGACAGTGCGATAGGTGTAACCCTTGCGCTCCAGGTCGACAATGAATTCAATCTGGTCCGCAATATGGTCGGTAGCCCGGCACCAGGTTGCAGGCGCCTGAATGTTCAACAAGTCGAGATCCTGCTTGAATGCCTGGGTATAGCGTTCAGCGATTTCCCAGGCCGTCAACCCGGTACGTGCGCTACCGGCTTCCATCTTGTCATCGCCGGTATCGCCATCGGAAGTCAGATGGCCGACGTCGGTGATATTCATCACGTGATCAACCCGATAACCGTTGTATTCCAACGCACGGCGCAGCAAGTCCACGAAAATGTAAGTGCGCAAGTTGCCGATATGCGCGTAGTCATACACGGTCGGCCCGCAAGCGTATAAGCCGACGCGTCCGCTATCGATAGGCTGGAATTCCCGCAAACTGCGGCTATAGGTGTCGTACAAATGGAGTGTCATAGAGATGCCGAAAAACAAAATGGCCACAGGTCTCTCAACACTGTGGCCATCGGAATAGTGGAAATACGAATGCGCTAGGCGCGACTCCCCCGAGGCCGGAGGCAACAACATTGCGCAGCGGCAGAACTGATGGAAGTCGAGAAAGGAATAGGCATATGCATGGATCTAATATCACATAAGCCGACGCGTGCGTCAAGGCAATGCTTTGGCGGTAGCTTGGTGCCCGGAGCCGGAATCGAACCGGCACGACCTTTTCAAGTCGAGGGATTTTAAGTCCCTTGTGTCTACCTGTTTCACCATCCGGGCAAACGCGACATGACGCCCTGCTTGGGCGACCAATGCGCATCGATATTATAGACGCCGCTGAATTGACTGTCGCTGGACTGTCGCTGGCGAACGTCGAGATGACGGCGAGGCGCGATTTTAACACTCAATACGGTGGGTTGCTCGTATAGCCTTACCAAAAAACAAGAATTGTTATTTTTTTTGCATCCTTAATGACGATATTCATGACGTTGCACCTCTTTAAGAGCATCCACGGCTATCAAGAAATAACCTCAAATTCGCCGAAAACAAGCTGAAATCACTTACATCAGCGCCCGAATTGCCATTTGTCACGATGTTGTCATATCCGTTCAGTAGTCTCTGCGCTCATAATCGCCCAATGGAGAGCCAGCATGCGAGTTTTGATGATTTCGGACGTCTATTTTCCGCGCGTCAATGGGGTCTCGACCTCGATTCTGACTTTCCAGCAGGAGCTGGCGGAACAAGGGCATTATGTCCATATCGTAGCGCCGCAATATCCCGCAGGGCACCCGGAAATGCCACATATTACGCGGGTGGAATCCGGATATGTGATGCTGGACCCGGAAGATCGCTTGATGAAGTCGGCAAAAATCTACGATTTGCTGCCACGCTTTCGCGAACAGAATTTCGATATTGTGCATATCCAGACGCCTTTCCTGGCGCATTATGCCGGCATCAAGTTGGCCCGCGCGCTGAATATCCCGACCATCGAAACCTATCACACCTTCTTCGAAGAATACCTGTACCACTACGTGCCGGTCATGCCGAAATTCATCACGCGCCGCATCACGCGCAGTTTTTCCCGCTCGCAATGCAATTCCGTCGACGCAGTGATCGTGCCGTCGATTGCAATGAGCAATGTGCTGCAGCAATACGGCTGCACTACGCCGATCCATATTGCGCCAACCGGCATACAAATGGCGAAATTCGAAGCCGGCGACGGCGCGCGTTTTCGCGCCAAGCACGGCATCCCGGAAGATCGGCATTTATTGCTGCACGTAGGTCGCGTCGCCCACGAAAAGAATATCGGTTTCCTATTGACGGTGCTGGATCACCTGCGCGTTGCGCATCCGAACGTGTTGCTATTGATTTGCGGTGAAGGCCCCGCGAAAAACGATCTGGAACAGCAAGTCAAACGCATGGGGTTGAGCGACAACGTGATGTTCGTCGGTTACCTCGATCGCGAAACGGAATTGCTGGATTGCTATCGTGCCGCCGACGTCTTCGTTTTTGCATCACGCACCGAAACCCAAGGGCTGGTCTTGCTGGAAGCGATGGCGCTGGGTGTGGCAGTGGTCTCGACCGCTGTGATGGGCACGATCGATATTCTGTCGCCCAATCGCGGCGCGTTGGTGGCAGAAGAGGAAGTGGGCGACTTCTCGACGAAGATCTCACGGCTGCTGAAGGATAAGGCGTTGCGCCTGCAGATCGGCGAGGAAGGCCGCGAATATGCCAAGACTTGGAGCGCGCCGGCCACGGCGCGGCGCGTGGTCGATATCTATCAAGGTGTGATCGACAGCAAAAACAGTCAAATGATACCGGCTGTCGGCGCGACCTGAATTCGGGGATAATACTGGAATCAGATTCATACCGATTCCAGGAAATTCATGAGTTCGACACCCTTGTTCCATCTGGCTTTTCCCGTCAACGATATCGCCCAGGCGCGCGCATTTTATGGCGAGCTGCTGGGTTGCCCCGAAGGCCGCAGCGCGCCGGATTGGGTCGATTTCAATTTTTACGGCCATCAAATCGTCGCTCATCTGGCGCCGCACGAAGTTGGCCATCAACATACCAATGCAGTGGACGGCCACCAGGTTCCGGTGCGCCACTTCGGTGCAATCCTGCCTTTCGCCGAGTGGCAAGCCCTGGCAGAGAAGCTGAAAGCTGCCGGTATTGCTTTCATCATCGAACCAAACATCCGCTTCAAAGGCGAAACGGGCGAGCAAGCGACGATGTTTTTCCTCGACCCGTCCGGCAATGCGCTGGAATTCAAATCGTTCGCCGATCTTAGCCAGGTATTTGCGAAGTAAGACGCCCCTTATTTAAGCCGGCGTCATTTATACCGCAACCTTCAAATACAATCGACTGGAATACCCATGCGCATTGCCAAATTCTTTCTTGCCCTGATCGCGATGATTGCTCTTTCTTCCTACCTGAGTTCAGTCTCCATGTGCCTTGTGGCGCTGACGGTATCTGCACAGATTGCTAGCCAACATGGACTCGCTGATACCCTGGTCAGAGTGTTTTACTCGGTGCCCCTGGTAGGAACCATGATTGCCGCGCCGATTTGCGCGCTGCTTTCCATCGTGCTCGGCGTTGCCGTCTTGTTCGCGGATCGCTTCAAAGTGCTGACATCGCAACGCGCCCGCGTGCTGGCTTCATCATTTGTTTGCGCATTACCGGGGCTCGCCTTTGGCCGCATAGCCGGCTCCAGCGCCTGCAGTGTCGCGATGCATGGACCAAATTTGAACTGCGACCTCGGCATGTGGGTCGGAATCCTTTCCTTTGCAGTAACGGGCGCGCTGGCGGGAATGATTTTTACGCTTGTCTACAAGCTAAGCCCCAAGAACTAGTGGTTCCACCTCTTTTCACCCAGGATCAAGCTAGCTTCCGTGCAATGCCATAGGCAGCTGTCCGTTTTGGTTGTACACTGGCTCTGGAGAGAGCCGGCGTCGCTTGCATTTTGCCAATTCTTGGCAGCGATGTGACTCGGCGCGGCCACGCATTGACCGTGCGAAAAATAAAAATCTACTGACGAGGTGAACATGAAATTGATCACTGCAATCATCAAGCCATTCAAATTGGACGAAGTGCGCGAAGCCTTGTCCGCGATAGGTGTGACGGGCGTCACCGTGACTGAAACCAAAGGTTTCGGCCGTCAAAAAGGCCACACCGAGTTATATCGCAGCTCCGAATACGCGGTGGATTTCCTGCCCAAAGTCAGAATTGAAATAGCCGTGCAGGAAGAGCGCGTTGATGCCGTGATCGAGGCGATGGTCGCTGCCGCCCATACCGGCAAGGTCGGCGATGGCAAGATCTTCGTCCATAATCTGGAACAGGTCATTCGCATCCGAACCGGCGAAACCGGGAAAAATGCGATTTGAATGCGGTTGCTAATTAGCATATCCTCCTAGGGGGGATATGCTATACTCAAAATCATCCGATCATCCAACCTAACCTTTCACATCGCGATATCCTGAATCAACGGCTTCCGGCCCGTCGAATAAGGTATAGCGCCCTGCATCGCAGTACAAAGCAACGCATTCTATGGCACATCATCACGACCACCATCACCAGCATGAACAGCACCACGGCCACGTGCACTCGCATGCCGGCCATCATCATGCAGTTCCGACCGATAGCGGCAATGCTTTCCTGATCTCGGTCGGTTTGAATGTCGCGTTTGTGGTCATAGAGTTCGGCTTTGGCTTTGTTGCCAATTCAACCGCATTAATGGCCGATGCCGGCCATAACCTGTCCGACGTGGTGGGGCTGCTGTTGGCATGGGGAGCTGTCGCAATGGCCCGCAAGCAGGCCAGCCGGCGCTATACCTATGGTTTGCGCAGCGCTTCGATCCTGGCTGCACTAGCCAATGCCATGCTCTTACTGGTTGCTTCAGGCGCCATCGCCCTGGAAGCAATTCAACGATTTTCGCAACCGCCGACGGTTGCCGGCCTGACCGTTTCAGTCGTGGCGGCAATCGGCATCCTGGTCAACGGCTTGTCGGCATGGCTCTTAATGCAAGGCAGCAAAGACGATTTGAACTTGCGCAGCGCCTACCTGCACATGGCTGCCGATGCGGTCATCTCGCTGGGTGTTGTCATTACCGGCTTTGTCATGTTATATACCGGCTGGTACTGGCTGGATCCGGTTGTCAGCTTGATCATCGTTGTTGTGATCGTAATCGGCACCTGGAATTTGCTGCGCGAGTCCGCGCAGCTGGCATTGAATGCAGTGCCGGTGCAAGTCGATGCGGCGGCGATAGAGGCTTACCTGCGTCAATTGGAGGGTGTAACGGATATTCACGATTTGCATATCTGGGGCTTGAGCACCACCGAAAATGCGTTGACCGTGCACTTGGTCATACCTGCCGGCTATCCAGGCGACACCTTCATAGACCAGATTGCACGTCATC
>Ga0302315_10001268_pt1 | contig 26071 bp, 26 predicted proteins | sample III_Palsa_N3_1_FD_200532 | JGI IMG/M metagenome (GOLD analysis project Ga0302315, IMG submission 200532) | Peat permafrost microbial communities from Stordalen Mire near Abisko, Sweden - III_Palsa_N3_1 | ecosystem: Environmental > Terrestrial > Soil > Palsa > Peat permafrost | place: Sweden...
TGGTGGTGCCGGTGCGCGGGTCGGTGTACGTTGCGTCGGTATCGACTACGGCAACCAGGCTCGTGGCCGGCGCGGCCGGCGTTAGTGTCAGTGTGAAGAGGCCGTTGCTGTCGGTGCGCGTGAACACATCGCCTTCGTCGCACACGCCGTTGTTGTTGGTATCGGCGCACACTGTGGCATTGGCATACGTAATAGGCACGAAGGTCTGCTGCACGTCGTCGCCCGTGGTGCTTTTGGCGTAATCGACCCCGGATGCCGACGAATTGGCGAAGCCGGCTGGACTCTTGTAAGTCGCACCACTGACGATACCGCTGACCGTTCGCGTGGTGCCTCCGTTGCCACCACCGTCGCCACCGTTCCCGCTGTCGCCTCCGTTACCACCGTTCCCGCTGCCGCCGTTACCACCGTCGCCGTTACCGCCGCTATTGCCGCCGTTGCCATTGCCTCCGTTATTGCCGCCGTTGTCGATACCGCCGCTATTGCCGGGGTTCGGGGTATTGCCGGGGAGTTCGCCGCCACAGGCCGTAAGCGTCGCGGCTGCAGCAAGCGCGGTGAGCAGCGGAACAAAGCGATGGTGATTGCCTCGGAATTGTGGGTACATTTTTTAGCTCTCTTGTTCGTGGCGATTTATTAGTGATGTTGTCGTCGTGTACCCGTGTACCGCACTGATAGCCTCTCTCGGCGCTTCCTTCTGGCGAGTGTTCCGCCTGCACGAGATGTCACCCCGACTGAGGCGACCTGTAGGCAACGTCGATCACGTAGCGGGCACATGCTAGAAGCCGAACATGACTATTTAATTACAAACTTACACATATGTTACTTTTAGCTTTCAATCGTCGTCTTTTTGGATAGGCAAAAGAAATAAATTTGAAGTAATTAAGAAAGATAGCAACACTTGCATCCTGGCTAACCCGCGGACCGAGCGATTCGCTCCAGCAAGCTCGCAATGAAATCCGCTTCACAAACTGTCTTGCCATCCGCGTCCTCAAATGTCGCCGTGTCGCCCCGGCAGCTCGCCACCTTGCATTTCTCTCTTGAATTGCGCGACTGGATTGTCCGGGCACTGCAGCGAGGCGGCAGTCCCGATGACATCGCACGTGCGCTTGCATCGCAACAGTTCGATCCGGACATGGCGCGCGACCTGGTTGATGCCTTCGCACGCGTGCTGCACGAATGCCTTCCTATGCCCGAATGCCAACTCACGATAGAACGCTCGCAAGCGGCAGCTGTGACCGCGCAAACGCGACTGCCACGCGTGTCGGTTTTGCCCGGCGGCGATCGAGACGTTTACGTGTTGTCCCGCGTCGAGAAGCCGCTAATCGCCATGCTCGAAGGCGTGCTAAGCCATGATGAATGCGGTGCGCTGATTGCCGCGGCCCGTCCTCGCCTAGCACCGTCGACAATCGTTGATCCGCATACGGGGGAACCCGTGATCAGCCGCGACCGCAGCAGCATGGGCATGTTCTTCCGTCAGGCCGAAACGCCGCTGCTCGCCAGGATCGATGCGCGTGTGTCCGCGCTGATGCGAATGCCCTTGGAAAACGGCGAAGGTTTGCAGGTGCTGCACTACACGCCAGGCACGCATAGCAGCCCTCACTTCGATTTCCTGATCCCCGGCAACGCAGCCAATCAGGCGTCGATCGCACGCAGCGGCCAGCGCGTGAGCACGATGGTGATTTACCTTAACGATGTGTCCGTCGGTGGCGAGACTGTGTTTCCAGAAATCGGTTTGTCGGTGGTGCCACGCAAAGGCAATGCCGTGTACTTCGAATACTGCGACGCCATCGGCCAACTGGACGGCAAGACACTGCATGCCGCCGCCGAGGTGTTGAGCGGCGAAAAGTGGGTCGCCACCAAATGGATGCGGCAGCGGCGTTTCGTCGTTGCTGGCGAGGAAGGACGCGGCGGGATGATGTGACCGGCTGGATCTTCGGAAACAAAGAGGCTTGGTTCCATTAAGACGGCTGCTATGCTGCCGACGACAAACCGAATGACTGATCGATGAAACACGCGCTGGTTTTGCCTGTACCACGTGCTCAGGCGCCCGCATTCGCGTATCTGTAATCAAGCTGTCACCGCCGCGCGTTCGAATCTGTCAGCTTACGTTTGTTGCGGCGTTGAACTATCTATCTGGATCGGATTGACGTGGTATTGATCGGGCGATGAACCTGATCGAATAACCTCTTCACGTGTTAGCCCAGGCAATGGATCAACGTTTGATATCCGTACGCCCTTCTCTAAGCGCAGGTTTAGACGAGAAATCGAGAAGGTCGTTTATCCCAGCGCCGTTCACAGTTTCATCGAAGCGGTATTTATCCTTCTCGGCGTGAGCAAAACGGCGCTTGACAATACCAGCACGCAGACGAAGGCCGGCATCGCGCAACGGAGGCCGGACTGAGACTCGATTGGTCGCAAGACGACTATCCTATGGTATTCCAGCAATCGAAGCCACGAACCTTCGACGGGTCGATTCTGTGTGGACATCAACAAGTAAAACAGCCCTGAGAATTAGAATCTAACGCGGACGATGATATGCACCGTCCGCGCAACGCGCTTTAACGCAGCGGTCTAAATGCTACCCTGAGCTCCTTCGTGAGGACGTCCGGTTGCTCCCAGGCGGCAAAGTGCCCACCTTTCTGCAATCGGTTGTAGTACAGGAGATTCGGGAAAGCCTGTACTGCCCAACTCCTAGGAGCTTGATAGAGCTCATCCGGAAACGCACTGACTGCTACCGGGATTTTGATTCCCTTCGGCGCAAAGAACGCTAATTTATTCTCCCAGTACAGACGTGCCGAGGACACTGCGGTGTCGGTGAGCCAATAGAGGGTAATGTTATCCAGGACATCATCTCGTGAAAGGCCTTCGTGCTGGCCGTCAAAGACACGTGCGATGAGCGCGTAACTGCGCGCGTCGTGATCAAGCATCCAGGATGCAAGGCCGACGGGCGAATCCTCAATGCCGTACAGCGTCTGTGGTCGGTTCGTCATCTCCTGAGCATAAGAAAGACCATGTTTGTAGAAGAAGTCGAGCTGGCCATAAGCATATTGCTCATCAGCAGAAAGTCCGGATGGCGGCGCTCCGCCGGACTGGAGCGCTTTCTCAATCTCGGGAGGGACCGCACCCGGCATGTTGGTGTGAATACCAATGAGTTCCGGCGGAGCTTGCACCGCCATTTGCTCAGTAACGGCGTCACCCCAATCGCCACCTTGCGCAACAAACCGTGTGTAACCAAGCCGCTTCATCAGCACCGTCCAAGCGCGGGCAATATGAGCGGGATCCCAGCCGAGCGCAGTAGGCTTTCCGGAAAATCCGTATCCTGGCAGTGAAGGGATTACAACGTCGAAGGCGTCTGCTGCTTTCCCGCCGTGCTCCGTCGGGTTAGTCAGTGGGTCAATGATCTTGAGTTGCTCTATGATGGAGCCGGGCCATCCGTGAGTAACGATGATTGGCATCGCATTTTTGTTTTTCGAACGAACGTGGATGAAGTGAATTTCCACGCCATCGATGGTGGTCACAAATTGCGGCAAAGCATTGAGTCTTGCCTCAACCTTCCGCCAATCATAGTCAGTCGCCCAATATTGCGCGAGTTTTTGCATAGTCTTCAGCTGCACACCCTGTGTCCCATCTTTCACCAGTTCCTGGCTCGGCCATTTGGTCGCAGAAATCCGTCGACGGAGGTCGGCAAGAGCCTCATCTGATGCATGGAATTGGAACGGACGTATCGATACATCAGCTGCACGCTGAACGTCCAACGATGCTGATGCTTTACTAGGTAGTGCTGTCGTAGTATTAGTAGTTTCGGCGTGAGGAGAGAGTGGCAAAAAAATCGCCATCGTCCCAACCAATGCTGAGGCCGCAAATAAACGCCTGTACGCGCATGCTTTTAGATATGTCATATTATCCACTTTCTCGTGTTTGGGGGGGCTATCGTATATTTGGTTCGAGTAGCTGAATGACGAGCATCATCGCGTGCTCCTCTCTCGTATCTTCTTGGGTGATTGCATGAAATTTTGGATAACTATGCAATTCAAACTTCCTTAACGTGGCGCCGACCGCACCGCCGAAAGTCCACTGGGAAAGAAGGCTGATGAAATATTCCGCGAAAATCGACTTTATATTGCTACTCGCGTGCGGCGCAATTGCATAGTGTTGGTACCCTCGATAACGCGTCACCCGGGTCAACCGCATCGATTGACACAACTGCGAAACGACTTCCACTGTGACGTGAAGTACTGGAAGGAAGGATCGATCAATCCGAATGACCGTCGTCCACCACGCAAGTGCACAATTTCCTGAGCGCATTTGCAGAGACTTGCGATTTCATGTCGGCGATGGCGATATTGATACCCTCCATAGATGGGACAAAAACTCCAGCGTGAGTCGGTTTGGGAGCGTTAAACGCGGCCGCGAGAACCCAAACAATGGCTCGCCGCAGTTGACTTAAAGTTAATGCAACGCGTGTCTATCTGCTAGCCCTACTAATGGATCTCACAGTCAAATAATGAGATAGTGGTTCTCATATCTTTGTATATCATCGGGCGCTTTCCTTATCGCCATAACTGCTGCCTCAATTGAACTGAAGGTTCCTGTGGGTACCTCGCACCGTGCAGTAGACCTGGACTCGCTCGTGAATGGGAAATGTCCGAAAAAGAGATTTCCCTTCGCATCGTACTAATGTCTATGTGGCAGCATTGGCTCGTCAAATGTACCGGCTAGCGGTCTCCGATATCACTTTTTGCGTTCTCTCCGGATGACTGCTGACACGTGTCACCAAATCCAAGGTTTTGTCGCGGCAAGGAACTCTAAACGATCCAGCTCGACGTCGATAGGAATGCTTATATTGTTAAATATTATAACTGTACGGCCGCAGCCTTGACAGTCTTCGCTCGGAAAATCTATCAGGCACCTCGAAGCTGGGCCGAGCTTATCTACCACAATCTCATCCCTTTCAACGAGGTCAACAACGGTTGTCGGCTGCATGCCAGCGGCCGTCATCTTCGGTAGCGAGCTCCGCGCAACATTCATTCACTACAGCAACCAATATGGCCGGGTCGGCGCGCAGACCGTGCGCGCCAACTTGCCCGGCATGCAGCCTTTTACGCGATTTCAATGCCGCAAGGGTTGCCGGCTGTTCGAAGCGAAGGCCGTCGCGGACGTCCCTCGGAGCTGCAACCACTAAGCGCTCGGTGATGGGTAATTCCTGCGCAGACCAGAGCGGTAGCGTTCATTCTCGCAATCAGTCACCTAGCCCAACGTCCACCTCCCTCATGCTTTCTTTTCCAGGTCCACACTCACATTTCGACGCGTCGAATAGCATCCACAAATCAACGGAAGCATAATCATTCTCCTTCTGGGGCACACGGTGCCAAATCGCTACGAGTTTGCTTGTCCAGAGTAGCACCATGCTGGTCTTTCGACGTGCCGACCTATATAAAAGTATCGATACCATCGTGTAATGGATTCGGTTACACGATTATGGTGTGATTGCGTCTAGAAGAGGGTTTGCAACTCGCTTCATGCGCGTCGATGTCGTTCCAGGAGAAGCGTTCTTTCTATTCGACTGGAAACAGGTTAAACCCAATGTTGTTCGCACAAACAAGATGGAGCGCAAGGCGGCTCCTAGCCGCATGGGCTTTTCGTGGCCATTCGAACCTGCCCTATACAACCCATAGAGAGATAGCGAACGGACAGATTCAAGCATCAAATGGCGGGCGGATATCGCTCACCCCGAAGCAGTCGGGGTTCTCCGCGGGCCGCGAGGATCGCAAGAATTCCCCCGGATCGGTCGAAGCCCTCAATGCGAGCACGTTTCAGATTCTCAATGCAGCCTGCTCGTGAACCAACAACAAAACCGGTGCCCTCGTGCACGGGAGAATGATCGTGAAAAGCCTCAACTTTTTGACGCATCAGGAAATCTTCGACGCTTCAGTGACGCACCTTCTAAGCCAGGGTCAGGCAGTATTGCTGGCGCGTGGCGGCGGTGCATATCGGGGATATTGCGGGGGTTGCCCCGTTGGCAATTTCATCAAGCCGCGCGACTATATGACCGCGATCGAAGGCGTACCCGTTCGCTATATCGGTGAACAACAGGATCGGATACCCGAATACATGGACGTCGGCGTAGCAGCGCTAAAACGCGCGCTTCTGCGGTCGCACATCAACATCTACGATCCGACGACCGTTGAATTGTTGAGCTGCTTGCAGAATGTTCACGACGCCTTCGGAAAATGGGAATGGCGGGAACGCTTGTTTTCCATATCCCGTCAATTCGGTCTTTCAGCAGACCGGCTCAGATCGGTGGCTTGAGTGACTGGTTCGACCGGGGACACGTACTCACATGCTGAGCGCAAAGGATATGTACGGAACAGAGATCGGTCATCCGCTTTCTCAGCGGGCGGTATCGGTGCCACGCGCACACATTCGCCTGCCATAGGTCCGCCATACCCAAGTCGGTTGTAGCCTATTGTCGAGACAACTCGCAATGCGCCACAGATAGCGCAACGCGAGTTGACTCGTCGACTCACGCCAAGGCGTCGGTCAACGCCATCGATCATCGAACCATTCCCGTCCTCGAGCATGAATGCATTCGAGATACATCCCGGTACAGGCGGATCCTGTTGTCGCGACTGACGCTAACCACAACAGAAGAATCATCGTAGGGGACGTATGCGTGCCCTTGACCGACGATCAGCGCGATGGCCCGCTACAACAAGGCGGTGATTTCCAGCCTGCTGTTCAACAACGCCTGCTTTACAGCCTGGCCAGCGCGGATATTTGTGTCGCGTTGTGTCTGCACTCTTCCCCGACACAAAACGTTGCACCGCCCTGGTGTCGCAGACACAAGCCAGATACGTACGGAGGTTCAAATACGGTCATACCAGCCAACGGAGCGCTCATCTTGCACAACACCATTGAAACACCGCTCGCCTTGCTGGCAGGCCTGCTCACTATTGCATCGCCCTGCATCCTGCCGGTCATGCCGATCTTGCTCGGCACCTCAGTCGAGCGGCCAAGCCGCATTCGCCCCTTGTTTATCGTTGCCGGTTTCATCTTGACGTTCGCCTCCTTCGCGATGCTGCTCGGCGCGGTCTCCAGCACAGTGCATGTCGCCCAACAAGTTTTGCGTAACACCGGGATCGCATTGTTGGCGCTGTCTGGATTGCTGCGCGTGTGGCCGGGTCCCTATGACTGGCTAGTAGCGCGTTTGCAGCCACCACTGCAACGCATTGGCGCCGCAGTCGCGCCCGGAATTCAGCCTGGAATTCAACCCGGAAGCGGCAACGCCGGCGGCTTCGTGCTCGGCATGTCACTAGGGGCGGTATGGACGCCCTGTGCCGGACCCGTGCTGGCATCGATCCTGGTGCTGGTGGTCAAGGCTCAGGACCTGGGATGGTCTGCACTGCTGCTCACGCTATATGCGATCGGGGCCGCCATTCCCATGCTGGCAATCATTTATGGCGGTCACTACATGACTCAGCGCGTCCGGATAGTGGCGCGTCACGCTGAACGCCTCCAGCAAGTGTTCGGCGTACTCATAATCCTCACCGCACTCGCGATCTATCTGCAAGTCGACGTCTTGGCGTACTCCCGGATCGCCTCTATTTTCCCCTCCCTGAAAGGACTCTGACATGCTCTTCCGACTCAAAAACCTCGCCATCACGACCCTCCTGCTTGCAACGGCGGCCACCGGCTCCGCTGCATTCGCAGGCTCACCCAAGAACGGGGGGACTGCCCCGGAATTCACCGGCATCGATAAATGGCTAAACAGTGATCCGCTGACCATGCAGCAATTGCGGGGCAAGGTCGTGCTGGTCGACTTCTGGACCTATACCTGCATCAATTGCATCAATACGCTGCCGCACGTCAGGAGCTGGAACCAGAAGTACAAGGACCAGGGACTGACGGTCATCGGTGTACATACACCAGAATATTCGTTCGAGCGCGACACTGACAACGTCAAGGCTGCGATCAAGCGCTTCGGGATCACTTACCCGGTGGCCCAGGACAATCGGTATGCGACGTGGGGCGCCTACAACAACCAGTATTGGCCGGCGGTTTATCTGATCGACAAGAAGGGGCAGGTTGTCTACTCCCACTTTGGCGAAGGCGACTATGCAGAGACCGAAGCGAAGATTCAGGCACTCCTCGCGCAGAAGGACTGATGTTGTATGGATGTTGAAATGTATCTGCTGGCCAAGGCGATACACATCATTGCATTGGGGCGTTTTCTCGACACATGCCAGATACCTCAGTAGGTTCCAATGCACCAACGCGAGATTCTGGAAACTGTTCTGAACTAGTACGCGTTGCATATAGAAATCAACGTTCTTATTCGTAAACGTAGTACACCATATTTACTCTTTTCCGACTCTCAGAATGATCCTGATGAGACGGAACGAACCGGAGGTTTCATCATGAACAAGCATCTCATTGCCGCCCTCATCATTGCGGCCAGCGCCGCGGTCGCCGCCCCGGCTTTTGCCAGCGGCTACGGCCCAGCGGTCCACTACGACCCGATTTCAGGGGCACCAACATCACAACGCGGGCAAAGCGTCCAGACACTGCGGGAGAACTACAACGCCACCGAAGCTCACGTCACGAGGAAAACGGACACCCGGTCATATGGCGGTATTGCAGACTCAACGTCCAACTGGGGCGACCGCGCCGTACTAGGAGGAAATGGGCCCTCGCCCTTCGCGCATCACTAGTCGGAGTCGGACCGGGGAAGAACACAAAACCGCTCAGGCGCGTGTTCGCGTACGCCTGATACCTAGGTGTCAACTAACACCATCGTCTTAGAGATCCGCTCCCGTGCACGTGCTCCAATCCAGTGTCTGAGACATCAGTCTTTAACTGATGTCATTTCGAAACACTGGGTACAGCGCATGATCGAGATTGTCGATCAATGTCATGTCGCCCGGAATCTTGCCGAGGCGCGGGCGCCGTCGGCTCCAGGAGCTGCACATGGAGCACGTTGATCACATCCTGATCGTCGATCACGACCCCAGCATCCGGCGGATGGTGGCAGACCATCTTCAGCAGAACGGGATGCGAACATCGGTCGCGGCCAATAGCCGCGAAATGCACGCTGTACTCGAACGCGATCCCATTGATCTGATCGTGCTGGACGCAACGATGCGTGGCGCCGACGGACTGCTGCTTTGCCGCGAACTGTGCGCAGGCAACCACCGCTGCGTCCCTGTCCTCGTGCTAACGTCCCGCGACGATACAACAGAGCGGATCATCTGCCTCGAAATGGGCGCTGACGACTACGTCGTAAAACCGTGCTCGGCCCGCGAGTTGCTCGCCCACGTCAACGCCGTGTTGCGTCGCACGCGTATGCTTCCTCCCAACTTGCGGATTTCCGAAGCGAGTGCCCTGCTCTCTTTCGGGTGCTGGAGGTTGGACACGAGCGTCCATCATCTGATTGATCAAAACGACACCGTCGTGATGCTCAGTAGCGCAATGTACCGTTTATTGCAGGCTTTTCTTGATCATCCACAGCGCATTCTGAGCCGCGATCAGTTACTCAACTTGACTCAGGCGCGCAGTATCGAGCAATTCGATCGATCCATCGATCTGCTGGTTAGTCGCCTGCGTCAACGCCTGTGCGACGACGCACGGGAGCAGGTCTACATCAGGACGGTACGTAGTGAAGGCTACGTGTTCTGCCAGCCCGTCACCGTTATTGGCGGCGATACCTTCCGGATGGTTTCCGCCAGCTTCATTCACAGGGCGAAACCACCGAGCGTGCCGCATGTAAGGAGCGATGCTTGGACGTCGCCCGAGCTCATCTGAAATCACCGCTCTGAGCCGTCATTTTTTGGGGCCGTAGTTAGAAGATGCAAGTCGATGAACAAATTTCATCAATATTTCTCTGGACTACAAAATCAAATCGGTGCGCGTACCGCGCACCGCCGGGTTCCGATTACTACCGGCTAATTAGCGCAACGTTCTGAACGCCGCACGAATTTCTTCGGAGAAGAGTTTCGGCTGTTCCCATGCCGCAAAATGGCCACCCTTATCCACCTCATTAAAGTAAATCAGTTTGTGATAGCTTTGCTCGGTCCAGCTTCGCGGCGCCTGATAGATTTCGCCCGGAAAGACGGTAACGGCGGCAGGAATCGAGATGTCGACAGCGTTGAAGTTGTTTGCGTTATTTTCCCAATAGAGCTGAGCCGAAGAAGTTGCAGAATTAGTGAGCCAATAGAGCGTAATGTCATCGAGCATGTCGTCCTTCGAGAGTTCACGCTCGGGGTCGCCGTTCGTGTATGTCCACGCGGCAAACTTGTCGTACATCCACGCAGCCTGGCCAGCCGGTGAATCTGCCAGCCCGTAACCTACGGTTTGTGGACGGGTCACCATCATCGCCGCATAGCCCCCGCCCTTCTTGTAGAGGTTATCCAGCGAGAGGAAAGCGGCCTTCTCCTTGGCGGACAATCCCGCCGGCGGCGCATCGCCATTGTTGAGAGCCTTCGCGACATTCGGTGGCACGGTGGCTGGCATATTGACGTGAATACCGAGCAGTCCCGGCGGCCGCTGATGCGCCATTTTGTCTGCCACGACTGAACCCCAATCGCCGCCCTGGGCTACATAATTCTTGTATCCCAAACGCGTCATCAGCACGGCCCATGCACGAGCGATGCGATCGGCGTCCCAGCCAGGGCTCATGGGTTTGCCCGAAAAGCCGTAGCCCGGCATGGAAGGCAGAACCAGATCGAACGAGTCCTCCGCGCGTCCGCCATAGGCCGTGGGATCGGTGAGCGGACCAACGACCTTCAGAAGCTCGAACGCGGAGCCGGGCCAACCGTGCGTCATGATGAGCGGCATTGCTTTCGGATTGCGCGAGCGGACCCATATGAACTGGATGTCGACGCCGTCAATGGTCGTTACGAACTCCGGCAACGCGTTTAGCTTGGCCTCCGCTTTTCGCCAGTCGTAGTCGGTACCCCAGTAGTTGACGAGCGCCTGAATCTTCGCCAATTGAACGCCCTGTGATTGATCGGTAACGGTCTCGCGATCGGGCCATCTTGTCGCTGCAATGCGCTTGCGAAGATCGACGAGAGCAGCCTCGGGAACATTGACGTGGAATGGCCGGATTGACGTGTCGTCAGCGGTTGCAGACGGAGTGGGCGCAGCAGCTGACACGATCGGCGCGTAGCTGAAAGCGCCTAGCAGAGCAAGGCTGAATGCGCCTGCGGCTGCAGTGGTTGCTCCCACTCTGCGGCGGATTGGAACTGATGGTACGGCAAGCATGGTCAATCTCCTTCGATGTCGAATAGCAAGAAAGTGCGCCCGGCTGGGCGCTGGGAAGACTCCGGGCATGACCATTCTTTTCACCAAAGAACGAGCTTGACCGTAGGTGAGTTGCCATTGTTCAAATCATTTGAACGCTGTACACAAGACACGGAGGCGATCAGACCAGAAGCACGGACCTGAATCGATTGCACGAAGGTATCGATCACTACCTTCGTATAGGGAACCCATTGAGCGCGCCACAACAGAGAAGACCGCAATTTGCGAAGATCAACCGAACGTGAACGCGAAGGCCTCCACGCCCGGATCCAGGAATTCGATTTCAAACTGTCGATCAGTGACGCGGTTCTTTTGCCGGATCAGTTGATAGAGACGCGCTTGGGTGACGACCCCTCTACCGGCATCGTCGACGTCAACACCATGTGCGGCGCCAGGTGGACGTCCGTCAACGAGAACGCGAAACCGCACAGGAGATCCTTGCACAGCAGGCCCCATGACGAGGTGAAGATCGCGGGCGTGGAAACGATAAATGATCTGGCCGCCCCGCCTGTTTAGCGCAACGGCTTCATCCTGCATGGTCCAGTTGCCCGCGAGCGCCCAATGGTTGAGCGCGAGGTGCGCGGGAGCGGAATAGATATGGCTCGCGTTCGGGACTGCACCGCCGCGAGACTCAAAGTTCTCGGTACGTGCATAGCCGACGTAGTTTTCCGGCGAGGCCAGGCTAAGGGGGGCCGCGGGAGCTTCCACACCCCCGGCGTCTACTGATGCCGGTTCGCGGACTATTCCACTACCTCCAGCTTCCACCAGCAATTGTTGTATCAATGCCTCCGATTTTTCGTATTCGCCCTCACCGAAAATATGATGACGAATATGCCCCTCCGCATCGATAAAATAAAGCGCTGGCCAATATTCGTTATGAAACGCACGCCATAGGAAATGGTCACCGTCGAGCGCGACTGGATAGTCGACCTGCAGATCACGCGTGGCGCGACGAACGTTATCAAGATCCTTCTCGAACCCGAATTCGGGCGCGTGTACACCAATTACCACGAGCCCCTGTGCTTTATATTTATTGGCCCACGCGCGCAGATACGGAAGCTGGCGTAGCGAGTTGATGCAAGAATACGTCCAGAAGTCGACGAGAACGACTTTGCCGCGCAGATCGGCAGCCGTTAAGGGGGGCGAATTGAGCCATGATGTCGCGTGATCGAAAGGGATCAGGCTACCCTCGCCGCGGAGTTGGAGTGTCGCGGCTGTGACGTGCAGTCCGTCCGTGTCTTCGGCATTCGCAACAACAATCGCTGCTGCAGCACACGTAAGCATGCCGCACAGAAAGAGCGCATTGACTTTCATGATGGATGCCTTTCGTGGGATCCAATGCATCTGTAAAGCGGCCACAAGTGTGCGGCCGGCTAGAGAACGTCTCAAAGGCTGGAGCCTCTATCCCTGCCGCTCGATAAAGGGCAGTGACAACTCACTGCCGGCAACATCCTTTGCATAGAGATAGTTCTGGCGCGCCCGATCACTCAGACGGTCGAGGTCCACATGCCCTCGTGCATCGCAGGGAAACGCATAGCCGCGGCCGGGTAAGAACAGGGAGTGGTAGAGCAATTCGTAGTGGCCTGGGCCGGTTGCCGTATCCGGGGTACTTAGGGATACGGGCTGGCCATAGACAACGGGCATGGCAGAAGACCTCATGTCAATCTCCTCTTTGAACGGTGAAATCGCATCTGTGTGCCCAGCGCCGCGATACACAGCCGCAATCAGACTCCTGTCCTTGAGTCGAGACGATTGCACGATGGTGTCGGTCAATACGATGGTGTTAGCGGCTGCCAGGCAAAGGACACTCGATGCAGAGGCAGTAGGCGAATTGCTGCCAGGGGGACGAGAGGCGCTGACGGGTTCGGCGGAACCGACACCAAAGTATGATAGCCACCGACCCTCGAAGCGGCGCATGCTACGGCCATGACGTCCGCCACGGGAAGGGCCGGAATGGAGAATGCCCTCACTCACGTCGTCAATTCGCTTCCAGGTCTTTTGTGGACGGCGCGGCCTGACGGACAGATCGACTTCCTGAACCGCCGCTGGTGCGACTACACGGGCCTTCAGGCTGACCGGGGCTTAGGTGTTGGCTGGCAGAGCGTCGTTCACGCCGCGGACCTGCCTGAGCTGATCGAGCGCTGGCAAGCCATTCGAGTATCCGGCGAGCCCGGCGAGATCGAAGCGAGGCTACGACGTTTCGATGGTGAATATCGATGGTTTCTCTGCCGCATCAGTCCGTTGTCCGAGGCGTCCGGCTCGCCGGTCAAATGGTGCGGTTTGCATATTGATATCGAAGACAAGCGACGCGACGAAGATATGCTGCGCGCAAGCGAACGGCGTTCTCATATGATTATTGACGGTTTGCCAACGCTTGTTGCCATTTCGAGTGCCACGTTCCAGTTGGAAAGCGCCAATCTTCACTACCTCGAGTATTTCGGTGGAACGATGGACGAATTAAAGGCCCTCGGACCCGTGCACAACTGCCATCCCCACGACCGCCCCGGCATCATGGCCGCGAGACAATTGTCGCTCGAAACGGGTCGTCCCTACGAAATCGAGGCACGGCGCCGGCGCGCCGACGGTGCATATCGCTGGTTCCATCTGCGCCACTTTCCACTAAAAGACACGCATGGACGGATCGTGCTGTGGTGTCTCTTGCAGACGGATATAGAAGACCGCAAACGCGCTGAGGCTCTACTCGCCGGTGAGCGGTCGCTACTCGAAATGGTCGCGGCTGGCGAGTCGATGTCCCGGATACTCGAGGCGCTTTGCCAACTCGTTGAAGAGACAGTCAGTGGATGTTTTTGCAGCGTCGTGCTCGTGGATTCGAGCGGTACACGCCTCGCCCACGGAGCCGCGCCGAGCCTGCCTGCCAGCTTCATCGACTCAATTGTCGGCTTGCCGGTGAACCTCACTTCCGGCCCGTGCGCGATGGCGGTGTGCCGGAACGAACAGGTCGTCGTTGCTGATCTCGCCTCGGAGACAAGGTGGGCCGCCTACGAGTGGTGTCCGTTAGCCTTGGCGCAAGGATTACAGGCATGTTGGTCAACGCCCATTTCATCAGCAGCCGGCAAGGTGCTCGGCGAGTTTGCCATTTACTACACGGAGCCACGGACACCGACACCGGAGCACCAGGCGATGATCAGCCAGATCAAACACATCGCGAGTATCGCCATTGCACGTGCGCAAAATGACGCTGCGCTCAAGCGCAGTGAAACATTTCTCGCAGAGACCCGGCGTATCAGTTCCATCGGCGGTTTTTCCAAACGCGGCGCTACCGACGAAATTACTTGGTCCAAGGAGATCTATCTCATGTACGAGTTTGATCCGGCCGTGCCGGTCACGCTCGATCTCATCTATTCGCGGATCCATCCGGAAGACCTTCCATCCGTACTCGAATTGATCGAGTTGCAGCGGAGCGGTTGCGACTACGAGCACGAATACCGATTGCTGATGCCCGACAGTTCGATCAAGTATCTACACGTGATTGGCCATGCGAGTGTGGACCATGCAGGTCAACTCGAATACATCACGACAATTCAGGACATTACAGAACGGCGTCGGTCTGAAGAGGCGCTTGCGAAAGCGCGCTCGGAGCTGGCACATATGGCGCGGGTCACAAGTCTCGGCGCGCTCACGGCTTCTATCGCCCACGAGGTCAACCAACCCCTGTCGGGCATCATCACCAATGCAAGCACATGCTTGCGCATGCTTGCAGCCGATCCTCCCAATATAGACGGCGCACGTGAGACCGCCCGGCGGACCATCCGCGACGGCAACCGCGCGTCCGACGTGATCATGCGACTGCGCGCGCTATTTACGAAGAAAACCGTTGTGACCGAATCGATTGATCTGAACGAGGCGACGCGGGAGGTGATCGCTCTCTCGCGTAGTGAGTTGCAACGCAACCGGGTCATCGTGCAGACGGAGCTTGCTGACAATCTACCCTGTGTCGTTGGCGATCGCGTCCAGCTTCAGCAAGTCATCCTGAACTTGCTTCTGAATGCCTCGGATGCAATGAGCGGCATCGACGATCATCCGCGGCAACTGGTCATCAGCACCGAGTTGTACGAAGGGGATCAGGTCCGTCTGGGCGTAAAGGACTCGGGAGTGGGTTTCGACTCCCATGACGTGAACAGGCTCTTCGAAGCGTTCTACACGACCAAGAGTACCGGTATGGGAATCGGGTTATCTGTGAGCCTTTCCATTATCGAAAGTCATCAAGGTCACATCTGGGCTACACCCAACGAAGGTCCGGGAGCAACATTCTTTTTCTCTATCCCGCAGCGCGGCGAGGGAGACACTCTCGGCAGTAGCAGTGTTGCCGGTCGCGCGACAGACTTGGCGGACGATCAGCAACCCACAGGGAAAGCGCAATGAGCCTACGTCCGCTTATCTCGATCGTGGATGACGACGAATCCGTGCGTGAGTCGCTTCCGGACCTGCTCACGGAGTTGGGCTTTACGGCCCAGGCGTTTTCTTCAGCGGAAGCCTTTCTTGAATCCGGCGATCTCAACCAGACCCGTTGCCTGATCCTCGACATCGCGATGCCTTCAATGTCCGGCCCCGATCTACAACGAGAGCTGACGCTTCGCAAGCACGCCATTCCGATCATATTCATCACAGCCCATTCCGATGAGAATGTCCGTACCCTTCTCCTTGGCAAGGGCGCCGTCGAATGTTTGTTCAAACCATTCAGCGAGACGAGCCTATTGGCTGCAATTTCTGTCTCACTTCAGGTTAATTGAGGACTTCATCATGTTTATCGACCTAGGGAACAGACTGAGCCAGGCGAGTGCATCCGGCCAGGAGTCGAGATCGCGATCGGCGCCACCGGCGTTGCCCATCGTGTTTGTAGTCGATGACGACATCTCCGTGCGCGAGTCTCTGGAATTGCTGATCCGATGCGGCGGCTGGCAGCCCGAGACATTTGCGTCGGCCCAGGATTTCCTTGCGCATCCTCGTGTGCGCACGCCAAGCTGCCTCGTGCTGGACGTGACGCTGCCTGACCTCAATGGCCTCGATTTGCAAAGGCTCGTCGCGGCGGATCGTGCCGACATGCCGATCATCTTCATCACGGGTTACGGCGACGTGGCAATGACAGTGAAGGCGATGAAAGCAGGTGCGGTCGAGTTCCTCACGAAGCCGTTCCGCGACGACGCTTTGCTGGACGCGATCCAGTACGCAATCGACCGCAGCGACACGGCGCTCGATCACGATGCGCAGATGCAAATACTGCGCGACCGTTACGCGCGGCTCACTTGTCGTGAGCGCGAGGTCATGGGGCTGATCATCACTGGAAGGTTGAATAAGCAGGTCGGGGGTGATCTCGACATCAGCGAGATCACGGTGAAGGCGCATCGCGGCAACGTCATGCGAAAGATGAACGCTCGCTCGTTTGCCGACCTCGTCAATATGGCGGCGAAGCTTGATCTGCGAGCCGCGCCCAAGAGTTGGCGCAATGACTGAGCTTGTCGATACGCGCCTTAACGCAGTGCGTCATCACATGGCGCTCGAGTCCATCCACGATTGGGATGGTGTCATGGCGACCTTCGTGCATCCGTATTACGAAATGCATTTCAGCGGTGCGGTGTACGACGGCGAAGCGGCCGTGCGAGGATATTTCACCGCATCGCGCACGCCGTTTCCGAATCTCGCGCCCGAAACCATCGCGATCGCAGCCGATGCCGATACCGTTCTTGTCGAGTTCTGGGTCACGGGTACGCACCTCGGGCCACTCGAGTTATCCGGGCGTACTATTGAACCGACGGGCAAAACCTTTCGTGTGCGCGGCGCGGCAACCTTCGAGTTCGCTGAGGGATCGGACAAGATTGTCTGCGAACGGAGCTACTTCGACCCTGGCGCGATACTCCGTGCATTAGGGATCGTTTGAGCCTTCGCTTAACGCTCGGTCAAAAGCATACTAGGCGCCCTATTTTTCGATCCGGGATTTGCATTGTGGACGATCTCCTCATCAGCATTTCCCTTTTAATCGATTGATCCGCTATCAGCCGACCTTATACGGGCATGTAATTGAAGCACCGCGCCTGCCTGGATGACGGAACGACAAATATCGTCGACCGTCACTCGTTTTGCCATTGCTTGGGCACGCAACATTTCATAAGCATCAGGCTCGCTGAAATTATGCATGAGCATTAAAATGGCCTTCGCTTCTCTCAACTGCTGGTTATCGAGTAGCTTCTGCTCAAGGCTTGCGATTCGCTGTGCGGATTGCCGCGCTTGCTTCGCATGTCGCAATGCCATCACGATCGTGGCCAACAAGCCGGAGGCCCGGATTGGCGTAGTGATGATCCCGTCGGAGCCCATCTTGATGGCTTGATCGATGAAAGTGGGATTTTCGAATGCAACGACCGAAATTAACGTGGGTGCATCGGGACCCAGCCATTCATCCTTCGGCGCCCGCTCTTCCGGCAGTAGCGCGCGGAACACCAGATCCACGTTGTCGGATAAAACACCGGCCGGTGGCCACCTGGTTTCGACATTGAAACCAACGCGCCGGAGGTGACTTGTCAGCGTCAACCCATCGTCGTCCTGCGGATGGAGGACGAGGACGCGCAAATTCCGGTTCAGGATTGAACCGGTCAAACTTCTTTGTACGCTATCGCGACGCGAGTTCACGTTAGTACTCCCGCGTGCTGAGTTTGGTCACCCAGTCTCCGAGCGTCTGCCGGGTCATGTAAGGATCCGGAGGCACGGCAAACTTGGACTCCCGAAGGACGCTGAATTGTCCATCCACATTCGCGCGGCCGACGCGTGGATAAAGCGCCATATGGTGATTAACCGGGTCAATCCGTACACGCCCCTGCGGCGCCGCGAACTCGGCCCCGAGCAACTGAGGCATGATTGCGCTGATCTCGTCGGAGCCCGCCACCTCAAACGCCGTCGCGAACATGTGCATCTGGTAGTAGGCCGACTCCCAGTTCATATCCAGGGGCTGCGCCGGACCGAAGCGTGCCTGATGGCGGACTAACGCGGCATGATTCTCCGGCGTATCCACGCTCTGAAAATAAGGTGCCGCCGTAAAGTGGCCAGACCCGGCGCCTTTCCTCATAGCAAGTATTTCAGTTTCAGAGGTGTTGAGACTCGCGATCGGCATTCTGGTCGGGTCGAAGCCCGCCTCCATATAGGCCTCGTACAGATACGGAACGGTTTTCCCGATTACTGTGGAAAAGATCCAATCGGGTGCCTTTTTCCTCATGTCCGCCACAACCTCGGTGAACTGTTCGCGCCGGGCCTCGAGACTAAGATAGCGTTCCCCGAGGATTGCTCCCTCCGGATGCTGCAGCAGCAGCTCCTGCATGGTGCGGTTGCATTCGTAGGGATAGACATATCGTGATCCGATCATGTATACCCGGGCACCAAAGGTCTCCGTCATGAAATCGGCGAGTTGGACGCCGTTCTGGTTGGGTGATGCTCCGCTATAGATAATGTTGTCTGAGTATTCGAAACCTTCGTATTGTTGCGAGTACACAAGCAGCCGATTGTATTTTTCCACGACCGGTAGCATAGCCTTCCGACTCGTGGAGGTATAACCACCGAAGATTACCCGAACACCATCTTTTAGAATCAACCGTTCCGCAAGGTCGCGAAAGGCGGCTGGATTGGAGGCCGGGTCATAATGAACCGCAATAAGCTCCCGGCCATTTATTCCGCCGCGCTCATTTATTTCCTCAATCGCCTGCACCGAACCACGCCACTGGGACATCTCCAGTAGTGATGTGGTACCAGTCTTGGAGCAGAGAAGACCAACTTTGATAGGGTCCGTTGAAGCCATGTCGATGTACGCCGAAAATGAATTGCCGATTAAAGGACGAAGCGCATACGCGCGACGTCCCGCTCAACTGCGGCATGCTTACTTAAGATAGCGCTTCGCAATCATCGCTCCGACGGTGTACTTAGGGTCCACGAAATTCCCCAGACGGACCTTACCTACCTGACTTAGCATCATGTACGCATCCCATTTGTCAAAACCAAATTCGGCCGCCATCCACAGCACCAGTTCGCGGTACGCAATCCGCGTTGCGTCTTCCAGCGGCCGTGCGCTGCCTATACTCATCAACGCGTCTTCGTTCTCCAGTCGTGGCCACGCGATCTGCCAATTCTTGATCAGATCCACACGAACGGTGGTCGTGCTCGCGAACTCGACCGCTGTTCCACATACTTCGCCGTCTCCCTGGCAAGCATGTGCATCCCCAATGAAAAGTCTTCCTCCCGGCGAACGAACCGGAAGGTACGTAATGCTGCCTGGCCCCATGTCCGGTACATCCATATTACCGCCGTGAGAATCTGGCGTGAGCGAGTTGATTGAATCAATCTCAGGCGACAAACTCAAGGTACCAATATGAGGCCGGTATGGAAGCGTATTCCGACGGCTCCAGTACACATTCTCTTCATCTATTTTGATCTTCCGCACGATCTCGGGTAGCGGCTCGTTCAGCAGTGCTGTGTAATCAGTCCCGGTCAGGCCGCCAAAATTGGCGATCATGCAACAGAATCCGTGCGGGTCTTCGCCGCGCGGGGACATCTTTTCGATGTGCACCGCGATGACGTCGCCCTTCTGTGCACCCTCGATCATCACGGGACCGTTCTGCGGATTAAGAAACGGCACCGTAAGCAGTTCGGAAGGCTTATCTGTTTCAGAGGTGATCTTTCCCTCAAATGCGTCCCGGGTTTCGACGACTACACGATCCCCCGGTTTGATATGGATCACCGGCTGAGAATAGGGGCCAATAGTGTAATGATAGGTCTTCTGCAACTCTTCGGAGAGGTAATGCACCACCGGCTCACGGTCGGCACCAACGCCTCGTTGCGTCATGATTGAATCGTTAAGCCATTTCATGTTTCCACCTTCGTTAGAGTGCCAGGTACTGGCGAATCAAATTTTCATCTGCGAGTTGTTCACGGGTTAGCGTATCGATCACGCGCCCTTTGTCCATGACACAGCAACGCGTTGCAATACTCTCGACCATGCCCATGTCCTGTTCGACGAGCAACACGCCGATACCCGTCTCTTTTGTAATCTTCAAAAGCGTCTCTCCAATCAGGTCGACAATCGAAGGCTGGATGCCCTCGGACGGTTCATCGAGCAGAACAACTTTCGGTCCTCCAATCAGGGCTCGTGCAATGGCTAGCTGTTGCTGTTCGCCTCCACTCATCGTGCCGGCCTTCTGCTGAAATTTGGCCTTTAGAACCGGAAAATAATCAACAACTTTGTCGCGCATTTCCGATGCGCGGCGGCGATTGGCCTGTGCGCCAACCTGCAGGTTTTCTTCAACGGTCAACGCGCCGAACACCTCGCGCCCCTGCGGGACATATCCCATTCCCTTCTGCGCACGCGCATAGGGTTTGTCACCGCCCACCTCACGTCCATCCAGTCTGATGCTGCCCCTCGCGAGCGGCACAAGTCCGATCAGCGTGCGCATAAAGGTCGTTTTTCCAACGCCGTTGCGGCCGATCAGCGCGAGAATTTCGCCCTTGTGAATTCGAAGTGAGACGCCGTTGAGAACCTTCCCACCGCCGTACCCGCTCTCAACGTCAGACACGTCCATCAGCGCCGTCATTTCTTTCTCCCTAGATAAATTTCAGCAACATCGTCGCGACCGAGGATTTCATCGAGTGGCCCGTCGGCAAAGAGGCGTCCTCCGTGCAATACGCTCACACGCGACGCGATCTGCTTCACGAAGGTCATGTCATGCTCAACGACCATGATCGTTAGCCCTGCGTCCCGAAGCCGCTTGATCAGCTCCCCCGTTGCGTGCGTCTCCTCGACGGACATGCCCGCTACCGGCTCGTCGAGAAACAGCAACTTCGGTCCGAGCGACACGGCCATTGCTATCTCGAGCCATTGTTTCTTTCCATGAGACAGATTGCACGCCAGCACCGACGCCTCTTGTTCCAGCATGAATCGATGAAGCAACTCGTCCAGGCTCGTCGAACTGACGTCCTTGGCCCGATACAAACCAAGCTGAAGGTGCTGGCGGACAGTCAGATCGGCAAACACGCCAGGGATCTGGAATTTGATGCTCATGCCCATTCGAATGCGCTCGTGGGGCAATACTCGGTTCATGTCGCGGCCGAGAAAGTGGATGCTGCCGTCTGACGGCGTGTGCTCGCCCGTAATCAGCTTGAAGAAGGTGCTTTTGCCGGCCCCGTTGGGACCAATGACACAGCGGATCTCGCCGGTATCGATTTGAAAATCGATACCATTGATCACATTCGCGCCGCCAAAGCGTTTCGTCAGTGCGCGAGTCTCAAGTAGCCTGGTCACGATTTGCTCCCTCTGCCAGCCTTTAGGGCGGTTTGTGGTTCAGGTACAGCATTCGACTGTGGACGCGTAGCTAAGCGCCGCAGGTGCGTGATCACATAGGGCAGCAACCCCTCGGGAGCAAGCAGCACTACAATCAGTAGGATGCTTCCAAGCAGGATCAACGCGTATTGGCTGCCGTAGACTGCCAGGTTCTGCGAGAGCCAGACCAACAGGGCCGTGCCAATAATCGCGCCACCAATACTCTTTCGGCCGGCAGTTGCGACCCAGATGACTGGAAGGGCAGCTGAGGTCAGGCCCATCGTCGAAGGCGTGATATAGGAGCCCCAGATGGTGTAAAGCACGCCCGACAGACCACCCAACGTTGAACCAAACACGAAGATGAGAAGCTGATGCCGTCGAATGTCGACGCCGAGCATTTCAGCGCGCTGCGGGTTCTCGCGGATAGCAATAAGCGTCAAGCCGAACGGACCGTCGAGTAATTTTCGCGTGACCCAGTAGACGAGTGCCAGCAGCGCGAGCACAAAGTAGTAGAAACTTGTGTTCTCGAGTGTCAGCGGACCGCCGTGCCACGGTATCGTCAGTTGCGGCATGCCTCCCATGCCGTTGTACCCATTCAGTTTCGCCGCGCCTATCGCCCATTGCGGGCCGGCAGTTTGCGACATGAATGTTTCCAGCACGAGTGTGATCGACAACGTCACGATGCCAATGAACACCCCTTTGATCCGGCCGTAGAAGATCATGTAGCCGATCAGGGTTGCCGCGGCGACGCTCACCACGAGCGCAGCCAGAAGGCTGCCCCACGAGGTGATCCAGCTGTCACCAAAATTGAGGGCGATAATCCCGTACGCGTAGCCCGAGAGCCCGAAAAACGCAGTTTGACCGAACGAGAGAATGCCGCCATAGCCCCACATCGCAGCTAGTCCAATCGCACCGAAGGCCCACACGAGGCAGTACGCAAAGTTGCCACTGGCATTGCTATCGACAATCAGCGGCAAGCCGAGCGCAACCAACCACGGCAAAAATTTGAGGGACAACGAAGTTGCCCTTTTACGCCGGGCTCCCCTGGATACCAATTCAAGTTGTTTCACGGCAAGCTCCTAGCGTGAGCGACTGAATAGATTGCCCAAGCCTTGCGGCATTAGACGAATCACGATGATCACCGTAACCAGCAAGCCGATCTGGCCAAACAACTGGCCATATGAAGCGGTAAGTCCGGTCTGTATGATTGCAAGAATTCCTGCGGCGGGCGTGGTGCCGGCAATGACGTTGGCGCCCCCGACCACCACTGCAACGAATGCCTGCACGATGAAATTACTGCCCATCGTCGGCACAACGGTCATGGTCGGTGCATACAACGCACCAGTAAGGCCGGCGAGACCTGCGCCCAGCGCAAAGGTCAGCGTGTAGAGCCTGTCAGTGCGCAGTCCCAGACACTGGGCCATCCTGGCGTTCTGAATGGTCGCTCTGGCGCACACGCCATAGTTGGTTCTGAAGAACAGCCAGTACAGCGCGAGCAGGATCCCGAGCGCGATGGCCGGCAACACGGCGCGATAGGTCGAGAACGAATAATCGCCCAACGAAAACGAGCCGAATGGTGTCCCGATTCCTTCGAGAGACGGTCCGGCTACCAGCAGCATTGTCTGCTGGACAATCAGGCTTATCGCCCACGTCGCCACCACCGAGTCGAACAGCCGGTCATATAAGTGACGTATGACAAGACGCTCAATGATGATCCCCGCGATAGCAGCGGCGAGCGCGCCAAGAAGCATCGCCAACGGTAGCGGCAAGCCGTGCCTGGCCGAAATGATGGTGACGTAAGCGCCGCACATGATGAACTCACCGTGAGCGAGATTGATCACGCCCATCATTCCGAAGATCACCGCGAGCCCCAGCGCCGCAAGCACGAGGTAGGCGAAGTTGTCGCCGAATTGATAGACCAGTGAATAGAGCAAAGACAACGCAGTCATGGAAGCCTCGACCAGTTTTCCCGGTTGGCGGCGCAGGTGAAAGTGAGCGCCTTACCGAATTTAAGACACGTTCAAGCACGCGATTGGCGCGGGGGCTATGCCTTCTTTGGCAGATCTGTCGGCGTGTATTGGCGGTGATCAGGCTTTGCAGGCAAATCACAGCCGACTTTACCGAGCCAGTACGGCTGGACGTCATTCCATACCTTGGGGATCTCCACCGAGTGGTCAGCCTTCACATGAACCAGATAAATCGTGTGGCTCAAGTGATGACTTTTCGGGTCGATGCAGACTTTTCCTGACGGGCCTTCGGTGCAGATTCCGCCGCTTTCCAAAGCCTTCTTTACGGTATCCTGATCAGTGGACTTTGCCTTTTCGACGGCTGCTTTGTAGAGGTATACGGCGTCGTACGCGTTGGCCGCCTCCTGGGTGATGTAAGGCTCATTCGGGAATTTCGCGTGGAAACGTTTCTTGAAGTCGTTGCTCGCAGGGGTATCGACTTCTTCCACATAATTCGCCGTCACGTACATGTCTTTGAGTGCAGGCGGCTTAAAGCGTTTGTGCTCGTAAGCCTGTCCGACACTGACCGAGCTGGCCATGGGCAAGTTCAAGTGAGTGGAAGCTTGTTGCTCGTAGTAGGATGCCTGATTGGCACCCACCAGAAGCGTGACGACGAAGTCCGGCTTCGCCTTCTGGATGTTTTGGATCGTTTGCCCGAACTGCGAGACGCTTAGTGGGATGAACTCTTCTCCCACCATCGTGCCGCCATTTTCCTTGACGATATTGCGCACCCATTCCGCCGAGATCTGGCCGAAGTTGTAGTCAGCAGCAATCGTGTAAAATTTTTTTCCGAACTTCTGCATCATCCACGGAATAAGTGTGGAGAACTGCTGCTCGGGTACTGCTCCCGTTACGAACGTATTGGAGTCGCACACGCCTCCTTCGTACTGATTGTCGTAAAAATAGAGCTGATGCGCGCGATCCATGATCGGCCGAATTGCCTCGCGAGAGGCGCTGGAGAACCCACCAAACACAACATTGACCTTGTCGGTCTGGATCAATCGACGCGACAGCTCTTGGAATTTCGTGTTGTCCGATTGAGTATCGTAGGAGATTAAAGTGATGGGGCGGCCCATGATGCCGCCCTTCGCATTGATTTCGTCGACAGCCAATTGCGTGGCGTGAATCTTGGGAATGGTTGCTAACGCAAAATTCCCGGAAGCGTCCTCAAGCAACCCAATTTTCACGGGGTCTGCGGCCATGGCGGCGACCGAAGAGCAAGTAAGCCCTACGGAAATGGCCAGATGTAGCCAACGAAACGTGCTAGATAACATTTGTCACTCCAGAAGAATTTGAGTCAGCAGGAAGAGAAAAAAAAACCCCCGGCGAACCATAGGTTCGTCGGGGGCTTCTACGCCGCATCCCTGAGTGGACATCGTTGTCGGATATCAGGGATATGAATTAATGCTAGAGCACGAAGATTTGCATGTCAACGGCGGCCTGTGGTGCGCCGCAAGGCATCTCGCGTCTGGTTCGCCTCTTAATACCGCGCGTTGATCCATGAAGTCCTTGACCCGCGCGGGCGCGGCGCATTTACGGATGATCTTGGGCAGCGGGATTGTCGGAAACCCGACCTAGACCATAGTATTGGTCGATACTTGGACCAAAAGGTTGAACCGTCAGTCCACCGTGGCGGAGGTAAGGCCCAGTCGTGCGCCCATATTGACCAACTCCGCCAACGACTCCGCTTCCATCTTGCGCATCACGCGGCCACGGTGTGCCTTCACCGTAATCTCGCTAATTCCGAGTTCGCGGCCGACCACCTTGTTCAATCGTCCCCTCACCACCAGCTTCATCACCTCACGCTCACGGCCGGTCAGTGACCTGTAACGCGCCTGCAGCATGCGCACCTGGGCCTCTTCGCCCAGCGCTGCACCGCTGCGCCCCAGGGCTTGACGGATCGCCTCCAGCAGCACTTCATCAGCGAAAGGCTTCGTCAGAAATTCGACCGCACCGGCCTTCATTGCCTGCACCGTCATCGGTACGTCGCCGTAGCCTGTGATAAAGATGATCGGCATATCGAGCCGGTCCTCGGCCAAGCGTTTCTGCAGGTCCAGACCACTCAGATCTGGAAGGTTCACGTCCAGTATCAAGCAGCTAGGGGCGAACACTCGCGGCCGGCACAAAAACGCCTGCGCCGACGAGAATATTTCCGGCTGCCAGCCTGCGTTGCGAATCAGTAATTCCAAGGACTCCCGTACGGAGATGTCATCGTCGACGACGAACACGACCGGCACTGCGGACGTCACCGATTCCTCGGCAGCTGCCCTCGCAAAACTTAGCTGTTTCCCGGGATAGTACGGCATGGTGGATACCTCAATTCTCTCTCAGCGCAACCGCGAGCGCACACAGCAGCGCTGCCTCGCTGAATGGCTTGAACAGACATTCGACCGCCCCCTGCTTCATTAACCGCGACCGCACCAGTCCGTCTGCATTCGCGGTAATAAACACAATGGGAATG
>Ga0302315_10001272_pt1 | contig 26034 bp, 23 predicted proteins | sample III_Palsa_N3_1_FD_200532 | JGI IMG/M metagenome (GOLD analysis project Ga0302315, IMG submission 200532) | Peat permafrost microbial communities from Stordalen Mire near Abisko, Sweden - III_Palsa_N3_1 | ecosystem: Environmental > Terrestrial > Soil > Palsa > Peat permafrost | place: Sweden...
GAACTGGATATATACGGCAGCAGCCGGCTGGGCATCTGGAAGCGGGTAGTTCCCGTGGCCAACCTCGACTCGACGGTGCACAATCCCTTTCCGAATTCCGGGGATAGTATTACATTTGCGCGAGGCAACAAGCTCTTTGAATTGACCAATCATTTGGGGAATGTCCTGGCCACGATCAGCGACAAGCGCTACGGCGTGACGACCGATGATAGTACGGTTGTTTACTATAATCCCGAGGTCGTCAGTGCCAATGACTATTATCCCTTTGGGATGCTGCAATATGCGCGGTCCTACAGCGAGGCGAATGTGGGGAATTATAGGTTTGGATTTAATGGAAAAGAGAATGACAATGAGGTAAAAGGCGTTGGCGATCAGATCGATTATGGCATGCGGGTGTATGACCCGAGGGCAGGGAAGTTTTTGAGTGTTGACCCTATTACTGCAAAATACCCCGATCTCACACCTTATCAATACGCATCGAATACTCCAATATGGGCTACCGATCTTGATGGTTTAGAAGCAGAAAAATCTTGGGGAGATAAAGCAAAGGAATGGTTCTTTCTACAAGGTGTATATTTTCTGAAGGGGGTATACCGATTTAAAGCTAGCGTCGATGAAGGGTTTGATAACGCTGGCAAAAGACTTACTTATTATAAAGATGTTATAAAGAACTCACCTACGATTGTAAAACAATCAGCCCAGGATGTAAAACATGCAATAGACATTAGAATAGATTTTTATAATTCTCTAACACCTTCAGAACGAGGAAAGCGAATTTATAAGGCGGTAGAAGATGCAATATTGAATTCATCTTTAGACGAAGAGGCACCGGGGTTGGGAGAAGCAATAGAACAGGAAATTAATCATCTGGAGGAAGATATAGCCTCTAATGAGGCTCACAATGCATATAAATTTGAGCAATATAAGCGAGATCTTGCTAAGCAAGAGCAACAGTCTATAACTAACGCAGACGGGAGTCTGAAAGTAGAAATAGTTAAAGAATCCAGCCCGATAATTAATGGTACAGAGTTAAATAAGGATTTAAAAAACGAGCTAACAAAAGACGGCAGTAAACTATCGGATTGGAACAAAATGTCTTATACTATTCGGCAGCAGACCCCGGCAGGTGAAAAAGCGTATGAAGTTCACTACTATTACAATAGCGTAACAGAAAAGTTTTATTTTGATCAAGATTATAAAGTCAAATTACCTGGTAACTATTATGAGACAACTCCTCCTAATCCCAATCCACCAAATCGCCCAGCAAAACCGAATAACAGTAGCTCTTCCTCTCCTAATTAAAAACTGATAATATGATTGTAGCATGCATATCTAATACATATAATGAAAGGAAAACATTCAATTCTTTAACGATTGGAAATAGATATTGTGTTGTCGCAATAACTGTCAATCTTGATTCTAAGGAAATGATGTTTAATGTAATTAATGACAATGGACAGATTGCATTTTATGAACCTGAATTTTTTGAAATAGTTGACAATATGATTGGAACAGATTGGGTATTAAGGCATAAGTATCCTGGCTATTATATATTCATGCCGACATTAATAGCATATGATGGATTTTGGGAAGATTATCACAATGATGATTTTAGAGCAAGGGAAAATCTTAAAAAGGCTTTTCCTGATTTTGCAAACACAGTAAAATAGCATTTATACTTCGTTATAACCTAGTCGGGTGGGATTGTAGTCGGTGGTGCCGGGCTCCTCGCCGACGAGGAAATGGTGGCACTCACCTATGATTCTGGATCGGATACCTGGTATTAAAAACCTTTGGACAACCCAACAGCCATTAAACCCTCATTCATGAAACAGTATCTTTTTTTAATGCTCAGTCTCCTAACCTCCCACGCCACTTTCTCCCAATACGTCTACACCATCAAAGCAGACTCCGTCAAAATCACCAATTGCGATTCGGCTGAATTGATCCTTGAAAACCACACTCAGGGCATTCCAGGCTTCCTATTCAACACTGGCCGGGGGCGTACAGTCTTTCAGCGCGGAGCACAACAGATAGGCAACGGCATGTATCTTGTAGGCGCCGACACGATCAGAACTCCTAACAATGCCTGGCTCCAGGGCGGCAATACCTTCGGCACTACGGGGGTACTCGGCACCCTGGATAATAATCCTCTCGATTTCTACACCAATAATACTCAGGTGGCCCGTTTAGATAATCTGGGCAACTTATTGCTGGGAACGACCACAAGCGGAAGCTATAAATTGGATGTACGTGGACCCGCCCGTGTAACCGGCTATACCCTGGATGTGTCGGAAGGTGATGCTTATGATATTAATATTTCCCCGTATGCCGGTGATTTCTACAACTCTATCGGTTCCATCATTACTTTCGGTAGTGTTTTTGCACTCATCGGAGTAAACAGATCTAATGAAGGCAACATCCCGATGAATTCAATGATCCTCGGGGGTACGTCTCCGAGCGCAGAGACAGCTATCGTGGACTATGGAGATAATCCTGTTTTCGTCGCTGGAGGAAATGGGGTGGCTACTATTAACGGCGGCTATTCCGGAATAAATCAGGGCGGCACAGCCGGCGGAGGTAACTCCAACGCATTCGATTTTACCATTAACGGCTGTCGGGGCACGGGCGCCGGATCACCAGGTGATATACTTTTTGCAACCGGCACATCCCAGGATTCGGGCACGACCATTCATCCGATGACTACTCGCTGGTTGATCAAAGGCGGGACTGGTAATTTATCCAACATCGGAACCCCTACTTCTTCCCTTGATATCACCGGGACAACCGGCTATTCCCAATTCCGGCTTCGGACAAGCTATACTCCGACCTCTACTTCCGATACCAACGGAAATACCGGCGATTTCTCCTGGGATAGTAATTATTTTTATATTAAAACCCCCTCGGGATGGATGAGGTCAGCATTGACCACTTTTTAGTATATTGAACCCCATGCATTCCAGGATAAAATTGCTGCAGGGCGATATTACAAAAATCGAAGCCGATGCCATTGTCAACGCCGCGAATACTTCCCTGTTCGGAGGAGGTGGTGTCGATGGCGCTATCCATCGTACCGGCGGCCCGGCTATTCTGGAGGAATGTCAAAAGATCCGCGCCAGACAGGGCGGCTGCAAGATCGGCGAAGCGGTGATTACCACCGGCGGCCGTCTCCCCGCAAAATATGTTATCCATACCGTTGGCCCGGTCTGGAATGATGGCCGGCATGGCGAAGAAGAACTACTGGCCTCCGCTTATCGGAATAGCCTGCAACTGGCCGTCGAACACAAAATAGAGACCATCGCTTTTCCCAATATCAGCACCGGTATCTATCATTTTCCAAAAGATAAAGCCGCCAATATTGCAGTCTCGACGGTGTCAAAATTTCTCGACCAACACGACGAGTTGAAGCAAGTGATCTTTGTCTGTTTTGACCGGGAGAATTATGAATTGTATGGAGAAATCCTACATCTCCCCTAACTTAAACCCCTTCCCCCCGCGCAATCCCCTCTCCCCGGTCTCCACCACACAACACTCATTCTCGGGATCATGCTCGAAGAACAACACATACCCCCCAGCCGCGGCCTCACTGAGAAAAGCCTTCTTCTCCTTTAGCGTCGTCAACGGAAACATATCATAAGCCATCACATAAGGAATAGGGATATGCCCGATCGAAGGCAACAGGTCCGCCATAAATACCACGGTCTTGCCTTTGTACTGGACCTGCGGCAGCATCATCGCATCGGTATGACCATAAGCCAGCCGGACGGACAGTCCGGGAATAATAACATCGTTAATCGCCTCCAACTGGCCGGAAACCACGCCGACGGGGTCGGACTGCAACCCGCTAAGTGAACCCGCCGATCCCCCGTCGGAGCCACCCGTGTGAGTCCTTGCCGCGGCAGTCATATCCACAAATCGCAGCCGTCCGCTCTCTTCTATCGGCAGAATATTCTCTCGCAGAAACGACGCTTTCTCCCGGTCATTCGGCTCCGTCGCCCATTTCCAATGACGGGAATGCGACCAGTAGGTGGCATTGCGAAAAGCGGGAACGAGCTTGGCGTCAGCGCCCAATCGTATTATACTCCCCCCACAATGATCAAAATGCAGATGCGTCAGCAACACATCGGTAATGTCATCCCGGCGAAAGCCATGCACAGCCAGGGACTTATCCAGGGTATCATCCCCATGCAGGTGATAATGACTGAAAAATTTGGCATCCTGCTTGTCGCCGATGCCATTGTCCACCAGGATCAGCCGCCCGCCATCCTCGATCAGCAGGCAACGCATGGCCCAGGTACAGAGATTGTTGTCATCCGCCGGATGGACCTTGCTCCATAACGTTTTGGGGACCACGCCAAACATGGCTCCGCCATCAAGCTTAAAAAAACCGGTGGGAATAGAATATAGTTGCATAATTAAAGAGCCGGCGACGGGACGACGGTTTCCTGTTTTTGTTTGATCAGCGCCGAGTACAGCCACAAGAGCCCGATGACGAAAAAGATGATCAGAAAGATCACGGAATTCTTCATGCTGCCTGTCAATTGCTCGATAAAGCCGAAGCTGAACATGCCGATAACAATCGCAATCTTTTCCGTCAGGTCATAATAGCTGAAAAAGGAAGCGGTATCTTTTGTCTCGGGCATCAGCTTGGAATAAGTCGAACGGCTCAGCGACTGGATGCCCCCCATCACCAGCCCGACCATCAGCGCAAGGCTGTAGAAAGAATATTCGATGGGCTCCTGTCGGGGTCCCAGGTCGGCCTTCCAGTGGGACAACTCCGCCTCGATATTGGCATCCAGCACGTCGAAGTCGGCATCGCTCATCGTCGCCCTGTGCGCCAGCAGATTGTCTTTCTGCTGCTGCAACTCGGCGATCCTGTCATGATAAGGCCGCAACTGCTCGGCCTTTCCCCCAGTGATATAGGCGGAGACACAGACCAGTATCCAGATGCCGACGACGCCCATCAGCACGCGGATATTGCCATACTTTGCTGACAGCTTGCTCATCCAGACGGCTCCGATGATGGCTACCAGCTGGATCAGCACGACCGTGACAATCAGTTTCGTGTCTTCCAGGTGAAGCAACTTGTCGCCAAAAAGCGTAGCCGCCAGCATCACCGTCTGCGCTCCCATACTGTAAAAGAAAAAGGCCCGCAGGTATCGCTTCAGTACGGACATCTGCCTGACCTGTCGATATACTTTCCGGACTTCGGTGAAACCGGCTTTGAATACATTCGTTCTCGCAACACTTACCAATTGTGGTTTGGGTAATACAGCGAACGTCATCTGGGCGAAGCCGGCCCACCAGATTCCCACCATCAAAAAGGTCAGCTGCATCGCCTTGAAGGGATTGTCCTTCATCGTCATGACCAGCGCAAAGCCGAGTAACTGCAGGATCACGCTGCCTATATAGCCATAGGCAAAACCTTTTGCACTCACCGCATCCTGGTCCGCTGGCGCCGCAATCTCCGGCAGATATGCATTATAGAATACCAGGCTACCGACAAAACCCATGCTGGCCAGGATGAAGCAACCTATGCCCAGCCACAGGTTCGACCCATCGAAGAAATACAGCAGACTACAGCCCGATGCGCCCATATAACAGAAAAAGCGCATAAAATTCTTCTTGCTGCCCCGCGTATCGGCAATGGACGTGAGGATGGGGTACAGCAGGGAAATGAAAAGATAGGCTGCCGCCAGCGCAAAGCTGTACAGCGAAGAGTTGACAAACGTATGCCCGAGGAATGGAATATTATCGCTCTTGAAATAGGCGTGCGTCGCCTTCGTAAAATAGATCGGGAAAAAGGTGGTGGTGATAACGAGGTTGTACACAGAATTCGCCCAGTCATACATGGCCCAGCCATTGATCACTTTTTTGGGCGCCGTCACTATCATAGAATACCCCTCCACAACAAGAACAGCATTACCAGCCCGACGACGATCCGGTAATAGCCCCAGACCTTGAACCCATGCTTCTGCAGAAAGCCGATGAAGAACCGGATCACAATGATGGACACGAAGAAGGTAACGATACCGCTGATCAGCAGTAAGCTGGCATTATCTTTACTCAATACATCGGGATGTTCCTTGTGGACATCCCAGAAACTCTTGACGGAGGCCGCCAGCATGGTGGGAACGGCCAGGAAGAAGGAGAACTCGGCTGCCGCTTTCCGCGTCAGACGCTGGCTCATGCCGCCGATGATCGTGGCCCCGCTGCGACTGAATCCCGGCAGCAATATGGACAGCACCTGGAAACAACCGATGCGGAAGGCAGCCCCATTGGATACCTGCCGTTCGTCAGTAATAGTCAGGTTTTTGAACCAGTTGTCGACGAACAGAAAAATGATGCCGCCGCCGATCATGACGATCGCAATAAAATATAGGTTTTCCAGCGCCTTGTCGATATGCTTTTTCAGCAGGATGCCGAATACGACGGCAGGGATCATCGCGATGATCAGCTTGGTATAAAAGCTGAGCCTGGAAAAATCGAAAAATTTCTTGTAATAGATCACGACGACGGCCAGGATGGCAAATAGCTGTATGACGATCTCGAACAGGTCCGAGAAGGGGGTAGAGCTGACGCCAATGATTGGGTTCGTAAACTTCATGTGAGCCGTCGAACTAATGGGCAAAAACTCCGTCAGTCCTTCTACAACGGCGAGAATGATGGCCTGGATGATAGTCATGATAGTATTTCAGTTAGGATTGACTGCTCGACTTGTCTTTCCGGAAGATAGCGAAGATTTCGACCACGAAACCGCCAATGATAAGGATGGGGGCCAGGGTAATGCGCCGGAAGCTATATACTTCATTGGGATTGAACACATTGGGGTCTTTGCTTTTCCCGCCGGCCATTAGGATCAACCCCAGGGCGACCAGCACAATGCCGATCAGCATCCAACGATAATTCTCCTTCCCAAACAGGGGAGCATTGGAATAGCTCTTGACGGTAGGGGCTTTCGCTTTGGGAGCAGAAGTAGTAGGAGTGGCTTTTTTTGTCGTTGCCATGAATAATTTGATTATTGGGCCTGCAATATACGGGAATCAGTACAAATCATCAGTACAAATCATCCAGCTTCATTTTCAGGTATTTTACTACGCTCCGGTGGGTGCTGATAAGGGAAATACTGATTCCCAGCAGGATGATAACGACGAACAGGAGGGACAGCAGGGTATAGTCCCGAAGGGCCCGGATGTCCGGCAGCCATTTTTCCGTGATGAAAATGACCCCGGTGATCCCGCCGATGGCGATCAGCCCGCTAATGAGCCCGTTGATAAGGGCCCGCAGGTCCATGGGTTTGGCAATGAACCAGCGGGTGGCGCCTACCATCTGCATGGTCTTGATCAGAAACCGGTTGCTGAACATCGCCAGCCTGATCGTATTGTCGATCAGGATAATCACCAGCACCGAAATGACGATTGCCACTGCCAGTAAAATAAAGCTGACTTTGCGAATCATATTGCTCAGGTTCGACACCAATGCCTTGTTGTACTGCACTTCGCTGACCGCAATGTTCTGGACCAGGTCGGCCTTGATCTTATTCAGTGAATCCGGGTAGGCGTACGTGCTGCGAATATTGAAGTTGACGCTGGCAGGCAAAGGATTCTTGTCCAGCACCGAACTGAAATCCGAATTGCCGTCGGAGATGAACTGCTGCCGGGCTAGTTCCTTGGTCATATAGTGATAAGACTTCGTATAGGGCTGCGTGGCTATATACTGCACCAGCGCGGCGCTGTCCTTGGGCGACACATTCTCCCGGACATAGACCTGCACCTCTATATTTTCCTTGAAATTCTCACCCAGCTGGTTGGCGTTGATCACGATCCAACCCAGCAAGCCCAACAGGAATAACACCAGGGAAACACCCACAATAGCCATGAAATAGGAAGGCGTAGAACGTTTGGCATATCCTTTTCCGAATTGAGCCATGATATTCTTTCGTTTTTTGGGTTAGTAAACAGGCACAGTAAGCGTTTAATGACAAAAATAACGGATTTGATGCCATCTTCCCGCCAATTAAAGGGTAATTCAGGGCCATTTTCGTATTTTTGTCCCCCCTTTAACGAACGATTGCCTCCATTATTTCGATAAAAAATTAAGGTTTAACTTTTTTCCAACACCCGCGTATAAGAACCATAGCTATGGAATATAATTTCAGCGATATAGAGAAGAAATGGCAACAACGCTGGACGGCAGAAGGCAGCTATAAAGTGACCAACGATCCCTCCAGGCCGAAATGCTATGTCCTGGATATGTTCCCCTATCCCAGCGGCTCCGGTCTGCATGTAGGCCATCCCCTGGGTTATATCGCCAGCGATATCTATGCCCGGTATAAGCGGTTGAAAGGGTTCAATGTCCTTCACACGATGGGGTATGACGCCTTCGGTCTTCCCGCCGAGCAATATGCGATCGATCATGGCATCCACCCTTCTGTCTCTACGGATGATAATATTGCAAATTTCCGGCAGCAGCTGGACAATATCGGCTTCTGCTATGACTGGGACCGATCTTTCCGCACCTCCGATCCTTCATATTACAAGTGGACGCAATGGATCTTCCTCCAGCTGTTCGAAAGTTGGTATGACCGTAAGGCCGGTAAGGCCCGTCCCATGACAGATCTGCTGGAACTTTTTGGCGCTGCCGGCAATGCCGCGCACCCCTGCCCCGGCGATCCGTCTATACATTTCGACGCAGCGGCCTGGAATAGCTATGATAACCGCCGCCGCCAGGAGATCCTGATGAACTACCGCCTGGCCTACTGCGGCTATGGAGAGGTCAACTGGTGCGAAGCATTGGGTACGGTCCTGGCCAACGATGAGGTCATCGGCGGCGTCAGCGAACGAGGCGGCTATCCCGTGATCAAAAAGAAGCTGCGCCAATGGTATCTCCGCATCACCGATTATGCAGACCGCCTCCTGGAAGGACTGGCCACGGTCGACTACAGCGACGCGATGAAAGAGATGCAGACCAATTGGATCGGTAAGAGCTTCGGCGCAGAAATTGATTTTGCGATCTACAAGGCCCCGCCCGACAGGAAATTGAGGGTGTACACTACCCGCCCCGATACGCTCTTCGGAGTCGACTTCATGGTCATCGCCCCGGAACACGAACTCATCAACAGTATCACGTCGGTGGAACAACGCCCGGCCATCGACGAATACCTCGCCTATGTCAACAGCCGCAGTGAACGCGAGCGGATGGCGGAAAAAAAGATCACTGGCTGCTTTACCGGAGCCTATGCCATCCACCCTTTCAGCGGCCTCCACATCCCGATATGGACATCGGAATATGTACTGGCCGGCTATGGCACCGGGGCTATCATGGCAGTGCCATGCGGCGATGAGCGCGATTTTAAATTTGCACAGTATTTCCAGCTGCCGGTCACGAATATTATCGGCGACCATTACAACGGCATCGAAGCCAACCCCACAAAAGACGCTGTCCTGCAGAACAGCGACTTCCTGGACGGCCTGGTCATGAAAGACGCTATCGTCATCGCCATCAAAAAACTGGAAGAGAAAGGTATCGGTACCCGGAAGGTCAATTACCGGATGCGCGATGCAGCCTTCAGCCGCCAGCGTTACTGGGGCGAGCCGTTTCCTATCACCTGGCAAGACGGCATAGCCGCTCCCCTCGATGAGTCACAACTGCCGCTGGAATTGCCGTATGTGGAGAAATATGGCCCCGGCCCCGAAGGCGAAGGCCCATTGGCCAATGTGGCCGCCTGGACGGACCGTCACCTGGAGACGAATACGATGCCCGGTTATGCCGGCAGCAGCTGGTATTTCCTTCGGTACATGGACCCGCATAACGACAAGGAATTCTGCAGCAGGGCCGCCTCCGATTACTGGGGTCAGGTCGACCTCTATATCGGGGGCACCGAACATGCCGTCGGGCACCTCCTGTACAGCCGCATGTGGACCAAATTCCTGTACGACCGTGGCTGGGTTGGTCACGAAGAGCCCTACAAACGGCTCGTCAACCAGGGCATGATCCAGGGCAGCAGCCGCATCGTCTATCGGGCTGAGCTGACCCCCAAACCCTCAGATAACCCTATTTTTGTCTCTTACGGTATAGCCGCCATCGAAGGCACACCCGAATACCATCAACTGATCATCCTGGCGGTCAGGGAAATTTTTAATGACCCCGCCATCGAACTGGAATCCATTACCCTTTCCCCCCTTCATGTCGATGTCAATATCGTCGATGGAGTAGAACTTGATTTGGAAGCCTTCAAACGCTGGCGCTCGGAATATGCCCATGCTCATTTCATTACTGAGCCGGATGGCAAGTATATCTGCGGGACCGAAGTGGAAAAGATGAGCAAACGCCTTTACAACACCGTCAATCCCAACGACCTGGTAAAGAGATACGGCGCCGACACTTACCGGATGTACGAAATGTTCCTCGGCCCTGTCGAGCAAAGCAAACCCTGGGACACCAAAGGCATCGAAGGCGTTCACCGTTTCCTCCGCAAGCTCTGGCGCCTCTTCTATGACGAGACGAAAGGCCAGGTCTGGACGACTGCCCCCGCGTCGGAAGAGGAGTGGAAATGTATTTACCGGACCATTAAAAAGACCGGTGACGCGACAGAACGTTTCTCTTTCAATACCGGCGTCAGCGCCCTGATGATCGGTGTCAACGAGCTTATCGACCTGAAGTGCCATAAAAAAGAGATCCTGGAAAAGCTGGTGATCATCCTGACGCCGTATGCTCCGCATGTGTCGGAAGAACTCTGGCGCCTGCTCGGCCATAACAGCTCCGTCCTCGATGCACCTTATCCGCAGGTCGAGGAAAAATACCTGGTCGAGTCGGCAAAGAACTATCCCATCGCCATCAATGGGAAAACCCGGACCGAACTGACCATCGACCTCGACGCAACCCAGCAGCAGGTAGAGGATATCGTGCTGGCCGATGATACCGTCAAGAAATGGCTGGAAGGGAAACCGCCGAAAAAGGTGGTCTATGTAAAGAACAGAATGATCAATGTGGTTGTTTAAATAAGAGCATGGCAATCGCGCCTCTATCTGCTGTTCTGGCCAGGCATTCCGCTGGTTTTCATTCTGTGGTCCCCTTCGACCCCGGCAGGGACCTGCTCTATCCCTTCGATTTTACGGCGGCCAATACCAGCCTTGGGCCTGATGACATTGCCGATACCGAACGTTTTGCGAACTATATCAACCGTACGCTGCGCGCGAATAACGCCCGCTATGGCATCGGAGGTTATAATGAACACCGGACCTTGTATGCCCGAAGCAAACATTTCGATTCGGCCGAAGAGCCCCGCAGACTGCACCTCGGCGTCGATATCTGGGGACCCGCCGGCACCCCGGTTATGTCCCCGTTGGACGGCATTATCCATAGCTTTGCCTTCAACAATAACGACAGCGACTATGGTGCGACCATCATCCTCACTCATCAGCTGGACGGCGTCAGCCTGCATACCCTCTATGGTCATATGAGCCTCAATTCACTGAAAAATCTCGAAGAGGGCAGACATATCCGCCGCGGAGAAGTGATCGCAGAGTTCGGCATGCGCTTCGAGAACGGCAACTGGCCTCCCCATCTGCATTTCCAGGTCATTGCCGATATGCAGGGATGGAAAGGCGACTATCCCGGCGTTTGCCGGTATTCGGAAAGACAGCAATGGTTGGACAACTGTCCCGACCCTGACATAATCCTCGGCATGGTCCGGCTGGCTGTCCCCGCCCTTTAAACCTCCCCCAATAACCCCTTCGCGATCTGATCCCACTCCTCTGCCAGGGAAAGCGAAGGCATCGTCCTGCCCGCACGTTGGTACCAATAATTGGCGTTCCATTCATCACCCTCCTGGCGATGCAGATAAGCGTGTACCCACGCCGCCTCTTTGGTAGGAAGGTCCTGGGCTATCGCATGGGCTTGCTCCCAATCGCCTTTGCCGGCATACCATAAGGCCGCCAGGCTATTGGTAATACCTACAGGAGGTAACTCGTCGGTCAGCGTGGCCTTGAAATTGTTCGGGTCTCATTTCGTTTTACCGGCAATTAACGGACCAGAGATCGCATGAAAACGGCCCCGACCGATGGAATAATAATTGCTTATCTTCAGATCGCCATGACAAAATACGATGCCATCCTGGTGGGCTCCGGCCAGGCCGCTAATCCACTGGCTAAGAAACTGGCCGCTGCCGGCTGGCGGACCGCGTTGATCGAGAGACAATGGGTCGCCGGCACCTGCATCAATGTGGGTTGTACACCTACCAAGACGCTCATTGCTTCCGGCCGGGTAGCCTACCTGGTGAAAAGAGCCGCGGACTTCGGCATTCAAACCACCGGGTTCTCGGTCGATATAGAAGCCTTCCTCCGCCGGAAGAATGCCATCGTACTGCATTACCGTGAAGCGGTGACTAAGGGGCTCCTCTCGACGCCCAATCTCGATCTGATATTCGGGACCGCCTCATTTTCCGCTCCGAAAGAGATCACCGTGATACTGGAAGACGGGTCAACCGATACGTTGACCGCTGAAAACATTTTCCTCGATACAGGCGCCCTCCCGGTCATCCCTCCCATCCCCGGGCTCAGTGAGATCCCTTACCTGACCTCTGCTACCATCCTGGACCTGATGGAGATCCCTTCTCACCTGGTGATCATTGGTGGCGGCTATATCGCTCTGGAATTTGGTCAGTTATACAGAAGGCTGGGCAGCGAGGTCACCATCGTGGAGGGCAACCCCCAATTCCTTTCCAAGGAAGACGAAGACATCGCAGCGGAAATCCGGCGCATCCTCGAAGAAGACGGCATCAAAATATTTACCGGGACAAAGACGACCGGCATCACTCCGGGGCAGACCATCCGCGTCGACCTGGAAAGTGAGGTGGAGAAAGCCCCCGCTTTCGTCATGGCCTCGCATGTCCTCCTGGCCACTGGCCGCAGGGCCGATACCATCGGACTGAACACCGCCGCCGCAGGCATCGCGCTGGACCCACACGGATTTATCAAGGTTGATGACCGCCTGGAGACTAACATACCGGGTATCTATGCTCTCGGCGACGTTAAAGGCGGCCCTCAGTTTACCCATATTTCTTATAACGACCATCTCATCGTCTATAAGAACCTGATAGAAAAGGCGAACGTGAGCATTGCCGGCAGGGTGCCCATATATTGCCTTTTCACCGACCCGGAACTGGGCAGGGTAGGGCTCACCGAAAAAGAGGCGAGGGACAAAGGTTTGAATATCAAAGTGGTTACGATGCCTGCCACCTGGATTGCCAGGGCAACCGAGAACGGTGAAACCCGGGGAATGCTAAAGGCTATCGTGAATGCCGATGACAGGAAGATTTTGGGTGCTGCCGTACTCACCGTCGGTGGCGGTGAACTGATGAGCGTCCTGCAAATGGCTATGATGGGCGGACTGACCGCCGACACTCTCCGGGATGCCATCTTCGCCCATCCCACATTTGCCGAAGCGTTAAACAATCTCTTTGCAAAGTTGTAAAAGGGAAGGCAACCGGTAAAACAAGGACAATAGGTCAAGCCGCCACAAAATGATCGTCGTCAAAAATATAACCAAAACTTTCGGTGCCCGTAAGGCCGTTGACAATGTTTCCTTTACCGTCAACGAAGGTGAGAATATCGTGTTCCTGGGCACGAGCGGCTGCGGTAAGACTACCCTTCTCAAAATGATCAATCGCCTCCTTGAACCGGACTCGGGCGAAATATGGATCAATAACCATCGGATTGTCGACCAGCGCCCTGAAGACCTCCGCAAAAAGATCGGTTACGTTTTCCAGAATACCGGCCTGTTCCCGCATTATACTATCGAAGAAAATATCGGCACCGTGCCCCGCCTGCTGGGATGGGACAAGGCAAAGATGGCCGCGCGGGTGAGCGATCTGATGGAAAAGCTGCACCTGCCACCCGATCAATACCGTTCCGCCTATCCGCATGAGCTCAGTGGCGGCCAGCAGCAAAGAGTAGGCATAGCCAGGGCACTCGCAGCCAATCCCCCCGTACTGCTCATGGACGAACCCTTCGGCGCACTGGACCCGATTACCCGGGCCAGCGTTAGAAAAGATTTTAAACAGCTGGACGAATTGAGATCGAAAACGATCGTTCTGGTGACGCACGACGTACAGGAAGCCTTCGAATTGGCCGATAGGATCGTCCTGCTGGACAAAGGAAGGATCGTACAGCAGGGGACACCCGACGAATTACTCTTCGAGCCTGCCGGTGAATACGCCCGCAACTTCTTTGAAGAACAACGTTTTCAACTCGAGGCTGGCAGGATCGGTGCGACAGACTATCCTGCCCTCATCCGGGCATTCGATCACTTCAGGAAAAGACAGCATTGATGGACTCATCCGAAAGCCTCTGGCAATTCATGCATCAGCAATCGGGCAAGCTATTGCAGCAAACCGTACAGCATATCGGGCTGACCTTTATTTCCCTGCTGATCACCGTCCTCATCGGCCTGCCGCTCGGTATCTATATCACCCATAATAAAACTACCCGGCGGCTGGTGCTGGGCGTTGCCGGTGTATTGCAGACCATTCCCAGCATTGCCCTGCTGGGTTTCATGATCCCGCTGCTGGGCATCGGCCCACTGCCGGCCATCACCGCATTGTTCCTTTATTCACTGTTGCCCGTGATCCGTAATACCTACGCCGGCATCAGCGGCGTAGATCCCGGCGTCAAAGAGGCCGCCGTGGCCATGGGCATGACGCCGGCTCAGCGGTTGTTCAGGGTCGACCTCGTGCTGGCCTTTCCGGTCATCATGGCCGGTATCCGCACCGCTACCGTGATCAATGTGGGAGTGGGTACGCTGGCTGCCTATATCGCCGCCGGCGGTCTCGGAGAATTCATCTTTGGCGGGATTGCCCTCAACAATACCAACATGATCCTGGCAGGTGCGATCCCCGCAGCACTGTTGGCTATCGTGCTGGATTTCCTGCTCTCTCTCCTGCAACGCACGGGCGCTGCACGCCGAAAGGTCGTCCTCACCCTGCTGCCGCTGATCATCGTCTGTCTCTCTTCTTTTTATGTGTTGCCCATGCGCTTTGGCAGCCGCCTGCTGGCCGGCTTCACGCCGGAATTCATGGGCAGGAGGGACGGGGACATCGGCCTGCAATCCGTATACGGCCTTCATATCCGTACGGTCGTCATCAGCGACGCGGTCATGTATGAGGCCATCTACAAAGGCAAGTTGGACGTCATCAGCGGCTATAGCACTGATGGGCGGCTGAAGGCTTACGACCTGGTCGTACTCGACGATGATAAAAAGATCTTCCCACCCTATTACGCTGCTCCCGTCATCCGGCGGGACGTGATGCAACGCTATCCCGAATTGGCCCCGGTCCTCAACAAACTGGCAGGACAGATCAATGACTCCATGATGACTGCGCTCAATTATCGCGTCGAATACCTCAACCAGTCTCCTGAACAATGCGCCCGCGACTTCCTGGTCTCCCGGGGCCTGTACCAAGCCGCCCGCAACGGCAGAAAGGGCACCATCCGGCTGGGCTCGAAAATATTTCCCGAACAATACATCCTGACGGACATCTATGCCTTCCTGATCCGCGGGTATACCGATCTGCAGGTCGACAGCAAGACAGGGTTGGGTGGAACGAAAATTTGCTTTGAAGCGCTGATCAACAACCAGATCGATTGCTACCCCGAATACACCGGTACTGCACTGCTGGCCATTCTCCACCCCCCTGCCGCAGAGAGCCAGCGGTTGGCCGGTAACAGGGACAGCGTGTATAATTATGTGCGCCGCCGCTTTGAGACAATATATGATCTCGAGTGGCTGGACCCCATCGGTTTCAACAATGCCTATGCCCTGATGATGCGCCGCGGACAGGCACAACAATTGGGTATACATACTATATCGGACCTCGCAGGCTATCTTAAAACAAACAAACGATGAACTTATTACAAAAATACCGGGCGGTCCGGGCCGCCAGCGAAGCTATCTGCAGACCGTTGCAGAAAGAGGACTATGTCGTACAACCTGTCGTCGACGTCAGCCCACCAAAATGGCACCTCGGCCATATTACCTGGTTCTGGGAAGCCTTCATCCTGACGCCGCACCAGCCAGGCTACCAGCCTTATAATCCGGATTATAACTACGTATTCAACAGTTACTATGAGACCATCGGCGCCCGGGTAGTCCGTACTGACCGGGGCAATCTCAGCCGGCCTTCCGTTGATGAGGTCTATAGCTATCGTAAATATGTAGACGAAAAAATGGCTGACCTGATAACAGCCGGCCCGGATGTGCAACTGGAAAAACTGATTATTCTTGGGCTGAATCATGAACAACAGCACCAGGAATTGCTTTATACCGATATCAAGTATATCCTCGGTCATAATCCTCTCTTTCCGGCCTGGTCGGATCACGATATCGATGAAGGACCTCCGCCGCCTCAGCCCGGATCAGCAGACAGCGCCGCAGGCTGCGAATTTCTCTCCATCCCCTCCGGACTCTATGAGATAGGTTATCAGGGAGATGGGTTCTGCTTCGACAACGAGCTCGCCCGGCACAAGGTATATCTGAATGATTTCCAGATCGCGGCTGATCTTGTCACCAACGAGGAATACCTTACATTTATGGAGGCCGGCGGATATAAAAATTTTATCTACTGGCATGCGGAAGGCTGGGATTGGGTGAAGACGCGTGCCGTCACCGCCCCACTGTATTGGCACTTCATTGAAGGCCAATGGTACCAGTATACGCTGGCAGGACTGCGGCTGCTGGACAAAAAACAGCCGGTTTGTCACATCAGCTATTATGAGGCCGTCGCCTATGCCGCCTGGAAGGGGTGCCGATTGCCCACTGAGTGGGAATGGGAGACCGCAGCCGGAGGGTTCCAATGGGGAAAAAGATGGGAATGGACGGAGAGTGCCTATCTGCCATATCCCGGCTTCAAAAAGGAAGAAGGCGCCGTAGGAGAATATAACGGTAAGTTCATGGTGAGCCAGATGGTGCTGAGAGGCGCGTCTGTGGCTACTCCGGCGGATCATAGCCGCAGCACTTACCGTAACTTTTTCCATCCGTCATTAAGATGGCAATTTACTGGCATAAGGCTTGCACAGTGAATTGGCTGCTCGTTTAAAATAGTGTCTAACCATAAAATAATGCTATGTTGTCAGCAACCTCCATTAAGCTAACTGCTAAGAGGCCCTCCTCTTTTTACCAGGAAGTCATCGACGGATTACGGGCAGAGAATAAACACCTTTCATCCAAATATTTTTACGACGAGGCGGGAGACAAGCTCTTTCAGCAGATCATGGCCTCGCCGGAATATTATCCTACCCGCTCTGAAATGGAGATCTTCCAACACCAGTCGGTAAAAATGGCCAGCCTATTTCAGGAAGACAGTTCCTCTTTCGACCTGATCGAACTGGGACCCGGAGATGCTACCAAATCCTGGTTTTTGCTGAAGGAACTGCAGAAAGAAAAAGCCCCATTCACTTATTACCCCATCGATATCTCGTCGAATGTGATCAACTGGCTGGAAGACCGGTTGCCTGTTACCGTGCCCGGCATTCGTATGCAGGGGCTTAATGGCGAATACATGGAAAAGATGCAGCAGGTCAGCACTTTTTCGACAGGCAGGAAGGTCGTCCTGTTCATGGGCGCCAACATCGGCAATATGACACCCCATCAGGCGACATTCTTTTGCCGGCAGCTACACGACCGGATGCGGCCCGGTGATCTTTTGCTGATCGGGTTCGACCTGAAAAAACATCCGAAGACGATCCTCGACGCCTATAATGACCGCCAGGGTATTACCCGGGCTTTCAACCTCAACCTCCTGCGCCGCATCAACCGTGAACTGGGCGCCGATTTCGACGTGGACCAATTCGAGCACTACCCGGTCTACGACCCCGGTACCGGCGCCTGCCGGAGCTATCTGATCAGCCGCATCGCGCAGGAAGTGCATATCGGGGAAATGACTTTTACCTTCCGGGAATATGAGCCTTTATACATGGAGATCTCGCAGAAATATGCCCTGCCGGAAATTGCGCAGATGGCTGCACAATCCGGATTTCAACCCGTACATAATTTCATGGATTCGAAGAAATGGTTTGCCGACGTACTGTGGCAGCGTCAGCCCTGAACGGTTCCGGCGGCCAGCGCCGCGATCTCCGTCTGTATCATCACCGTCTTCTCCTGGTTGTACCAGCGCTGTAATTCTTCCTTGATGACCTCGAAGGGAAGACCTTCACTCCGCATTCCTTCAAAGGTCTTCTGCAGGGCAGATGGGCGCGGTCCCCAGGTAAATAAAACCTCGCCCGTGACCGCATCGGCAGCGATAAGCTTGGGAATACTCCGGCTGACCCCATTGGTCAGGAAGCGGTCCATCAATTCCAGGTTCTCATCCCGCAACAACAGGCGCAGGCTGATCAGAGGATTCAGTTCGGCCAGGGCATGTATTACCGGCAGGCTTTGTGCCGCATCCCCACACCAGCCCTCTGTCAGCACCAGCCATATCTGGGACCGGTTGACGCTCAGCAATTGCGTTGCCACCGCCGGCAACACCTGGGTCGTTTTCTCCAGGCGGTGCATCCTTTGCAGGTTCAGCTGGGCATAATGCACCATGGATTCCGATTGAAGGGGGCCGGTCGTTTTACCGGCGCTCAACAAATCCTCTAATAAACGCTTGTAGGCATCGTACGAAATGGCTTTTTGCAGATAGCCCGATTCTATTTTTTGGCCGGTTCCGGGAGAGTCCATATTGTTTAGCTTTTCAGGCGCAAATATCGTCATTCCACAGCGGATTTACCGTCCGCTGTCTGACCGTTTGACGCCAATATGATATCTTTGCCGCATGGCCAATCCGAATCTCAATCTCAACAATGATAAAAGCGCTTTGACTCCCGCAGACAAAGAGTTTGAGAACAATATCCGGCCAGCTGTCATCGAAGAATTTTCCGGCCAGCCCCAGCTGATCGAAAATCTGCGGATCTTCATCAAGGCAGCCAAAATGAGAGGTGAGGCCCTGGATCATATCCTTTTTCATGGTCCCCCCGGCCTGGGTAAGACCACGCTGTCGAGGATCGTGGCCAATGAACTGGGCGTCAATATCAAAGAGACCTCCGGTCCGGTCATTGAAAAGCCTGGCGATCTGGCCGGCCTACTTACCAACCTTGGGCAGAACGATGTCCTGTTTATCGATGAGATCCATCGGTTAAGTACTGTCGTGGAAGAATACCTCTATGCAGCCATGGAAGATTACCGCATCGATATCATGATCGACAGCGGCCCCAACGCCCGCAGCATCCAGCTGACCATCAACCCTTTTACGCTAGTCGGCGCCACCACCCGCAGCGGCCTGTTGACGGCCCCGCTGCTATCCCGCTTCGGCATCAAGTCGAGACTTGAATACTATAACGCGGAGACGCTGCAAGGGATCATCCTCCGCTCGGCCGGTATCCTGCAGACAAAGATAACCTCGGATGCCACTTGGGAGATTGCCCGCAGGAGCCGCGGCACTCCCCGCATCGCCAACGGACTGCTGCGGCGGGTCAGGGATTTCGCCCAGGTACTGGGCAACGGCGTGATCGATCTGGGCATCACCCAGCATGCCTTGCGGGCGCTTAACGTGGATGAACATGGCCTGGACGAAATGGATAACCGGATACTGTTGACTATTATTGAAAAATTCAAGGGCGGCCCCGTTGGGATCACGACCATCGCCACGGCGGTGGGGGAAGAGACCGGCACGCTCGAAGAAGTCTACGAACCCTTTCTTATACAAGAGGGCTTTATCATGCGCACCCCTCGCGGCCGGGAAGTAACGGCAAGGGCTTACGAACATTTGGGCAAACAAAAGCCGGGCAAAGAGGGCGAACAGCTTTTATTCTGATCTTCCTCCCCGCCCGGTCTGCTTATGGCTGTTAGCCTACGCGCTTACCGGTACCACCAGCCTGAATCCATTACCGTGTATATTCACGATCTCGATATGATCGTCATCTTTCAGGTATTTACGCAGCTTCGCAATATACACATCCATACTGCGGCCATTGAAATAGGTGTCGCTGCCCCAGATCTTTTTCAACGCCTGCTCACGCGGCAACAGATCGTTCATATGCTCGGCCAGCATTTTCAGCAACTCATTTTCTTTGGGTGACAAGGTCTGCGTCTGGCCCTTATGACTGAGTTCCCTCAGCTTGGGATTGAAATGATACGATCCCATTTCGAATTCCTTGTTATCCGATTCCTTATTCAGATCGTCATTGCGCTTGAGGATCGCCTTGATCTTCAGCAACAGCACCTCACTGTCGAAGGGTTTGGTAATATAATCGTCCGCTCCCAACTTGTACCCCTGGATGATATCTTCCTTCATCGTCTTGGCACTGAGAAAGAACAGGGGAATATCAGGATCTACATCCCGGATCTCCTCCGCCAGCGTAAAGCCATCCATATGCGGCATCATGATGTCCAACAGGCAGAGATCGAACCGTTCCCGCTGAAATGCTGCCAGCCCGAGCCGGCCATCACGTTCCAAAGTCACATCGAAATCGCTCAGCTCAAGATAATTTTTCAACACCATCCCGAGGTTGGGGTCGTCTTCGCACAATAATATTTTGGGTTTCTTGCCTTCCATGTTTACTTATTTTAGTACAAATAAAATTAAATCATTGCGGTAGACACTGCAAAATCGCGTAATATTTTGTTAAACCACCCTAAATTTGCCTTTATGTACCTGACTTCGGGCATTAAACCTCCCTCGGGGGCCCCTTGCAGCCCCGGGAAGGAGATTTGAGCGCCGATTCCCCTATCTTTGTCGGCTTTAGAACCAAGTATACCGCATGGACGCAAATTTCAATCCTGACAAGCAGCACACCTTAGCTTCGGCAACCAGTATTTCGGGCACGGGCCTGCACACCGGCATCAAGGTGGATATGACACTGAAACCCGCTAACCCGGGGTTCGGCTTTCAGTTCCAGCGCGTCGACCTGCCGGGCCAACCCGTCATCAAGGCCGACTGTGACCTGGTGACAGACACGTCCCGGGGTACAACCCTCGAAGACAATGGCGCCAAAGTCAGCACCGTAGAACATATATTGGCCGCCCTGGTAGGCATGGGCGTCGACAATTGCCTGCTGGAGATCAACGGTCCCGAAATACCCATCATCGACGGTAGCTCACAGCCTTTTGTCGAGATCATTGAAGAGGCCGGCGTACTCGAACAGGAGGCCACCAAGGCCTGGTATAGCATCGACACGAATATCTCTTACTACGATGAAAAGAAACGGGTCGAAATGGTGGTCATGCCGTCCATGGAATACAAGGTCACGACCCTGATCGACTTCAACAGCCCTGTTCTGGGCACACAGCATGCCGGACTGAAAACGATGCGCGATTTCAAGACGGAGATCTCCCCCTGCCGCACCTTCTGCTTCCTGCATGAACTGGAAATGTTGCTGGATCACAACCTGGTCAAAGGCGGAGATATCAATAACGCCATTGTCGTGGTAGACAAACCCGTCACCCCGGAAGAAATGGAGCGGCTGGCCAAGGCCTTCAAGCGCGAGAAGATCGAGATCAAGAGCGAAGGATACCTGAATAACCTGGAATTACGGTTCCCCAATGAACCGGCCCGTCATAAACTGCTGGACGTGATCGGCGACCTGGCCCTGATCGGCTATCCTATCAAAGGGCATATCATTGCTAACCGGCCCGGACACTCTACCAACGTGGAATTTGCCAAAAGGATCAAGCAGTATATAAAAAAAAACAAGCATCTGAAGAATACACCGGTATATGATCCCAATCAGCCGCCGGTCTATACAGCCCAGCAGATTGAGCGGACGCTGCCTCACCGTTACCCTTTCCTGCTGGTCGATAAGATCATCGAACTCACGGACCGGCATATCGTCGGTATCAAGAACGTCACGTTCAATGAACCTTTTTTCGTCGGCCACTTTCCCGGTAATCCGGTAATGCCGGGCGTTCTGCAGATCGAAGCCCTGGCCCAGACAGGAGGTATTCTCTGTATCAATGCCATGCCCCCGGGGGAATATGACACCTACTTCCTTAAGATCGATAACTGCAAATTCAAGTATAAAGTGGTCCCCGGGGATACTATGATCCTGAAAATGGAGTTACTTAATCCTATCCGTCGGGGGATATGCGAAATGAGGGGAACGGTATATGTCGGAAATAAAATTGCTACCGAAGCAGACCTTATGGCTCAACTGGTAAAGAGAAGTTAAGACAAGTTAATTTGGGATATTTGGGGCAAATAAGTTTATTTTTGTAGAAGGCGCCGGGTATTTCTCAGCATTTTTTATGAAGAAAACAGCAATCCATAAGGAAGAGATAATAATGATCCAAGACACTGAAAATCAATCAATTGACCATCGAATGATCCACTCCTTCACTTCCATCCATCCGGACGCCCGGCTGGCTTCTGATGTACAGGTGGACCCATTCACGATGATTCATAAAAATGTCCATATTGGTGCAGGGACCTGGATCGGAAGCAATGTGACGATTATGGAAGGCGCAAGGATTGGAAAAAATTGCAGGATCTTTCCCGGAGCCGTTATTTCTGCTGATCCTCAGGATCTTAAGTTTGATGGGGAAGACACGACCGTGGAGATTGGCGATAATACGACCATCCGTGAATTTGTCACCATCCACCGCGGCACCCGCGACCGCTGGAAGACAAAGGTCGGCAGTAACTGCATGATCCTGGCCTATAGCCATATTGCCCATGATTGCATCATTGGCGACAATTGTATCCTTAGCAATAATTCCCAGGTGGCAGGCCATGTCGTTCTCGGAGATTGGGTCATTCTCGGCGGCATGTGCGCCATTCACCAGTTTGTAAAGGTCGGTTCGCACGTATTTTTGGGCGGCGGCTCTCTCGTAGGAAAGGATATCCCCCCATATATCAAGGCTGCCCGCATGCCGTTGAGCTACTCCGGCGTCAACTCCGTTGGCTTGAAACGCCGCGGCTTTACCATCGACAAGATCAATCATATCCTCGATATTTACCGGGTCATCTACAATAAAGGCATGAACACCAGCCAGGCCCTCGAATACCTGGAAGAAGAATTCCCGGCCAGCGACGAACGGGACGAAATTGTCGCCTTCATCCGGGAGAGTGGCCGCGGTATTATTAAACGCTTCAGCAAAAGCAGCTTTGATGAAGATTACGCTGACTGATGCAGGCAAGCGTTTCAATCGCGACTGGATTTTCCGCCATCTCAGTTACGAGTTTTCATCCCAACATCACTACGCGATCACCGGTCCCAACGGATCGGGAAAATCTACCCTCCTGCAGGTCATAGCCGGCGCCATGGGTATCAGCGAAGGCCGCGTAGACTACGAAGCGATCGTGCGCCATACTTCCCCTGGTACTGTAGCGCCTGCCGCCGCCATACCCCCCGAGAAGGCCTATCACTATCTTTCTTTGGCCGCTCCTTATCTCGAGTTGATCGAAGAGATGACCGCAATGGAGTTTTTACAGTTTCACCATTCCTTCAAGCCCTTTCTGCCTTCACATCCTATTCCCAATATTCTTTCCACTGTAGGCCTCGAAGCCGCCGCACGTAAACAGATCCGCTTTTTTTCCTCCGGCATGAAACAGCGCATGAAACTCGCGCAGGCCCTCTTCTCCGATACGTCTGTCATCCTCCTCGACGAACCCTGCACCAACCTCGATGCCGAAGGCATCGCCCTCTACCAGCGCCTCATCCGCGAATACGGCGCCGGCCGGCTGATCATCGTCAGTTCCAACGACCGCCAGGAATATGATTTCTGTGATAAAGTGATTGATATTACCATCTACCGCTGACTCGCGATCAGCAAATTGAGATCCGTATATTTCAGGTCGAACCGCTGACTGAGATGGAAATTTGTCAGCGCCCCTTTGAAGAGATAAATCCCGCTTCGCAAGTGGATCTTGTGCCAGACCAGGTTTTCGAATCCCCCTTCTTCCCCGGCCTCCAGCAACAGCGGCATCAGCACATTGCTGATAGCATGCGAAGCTGTACGCGCGAAACCGGAAGGAATGTTCGGTACGCAATAATGGATGACGCCGTATTTCTGAAAGACCGGCTGCTCGTGCGTAGTGATCTCAGATGTTTCGAAACAACCACCCCGGTCGATGCTGACATCGATGATCACGCTGCCGGGCCGCATATTGCTGACCATTTCTTCGGTCACGACTACCGGTGTACGGCCGCTTTGCGAGGACAGCGCACCTACGGCAATCTCACAGGTCTTGATCTGCTTGGCCAGGATGCGTGGCTCCATGACGGAAGTCCACATCCGCTGCCCGATATTGTTCTGCAACCTCTTCAGGCGGTACACGCTGTTGTCGAATACCTTGACCGAAGCGCCCAGCGCCAGCGCGGCCCGGGCCGCAAATTCGCCTACGATACCCGCCCCCAGGATGATGACCTTTGTGGGTGGAATGCCGGAAATGCCGCCCAGCAGGACCCCCTTGCCGTGATTGGACGAGCTCAGGTACTGCCCCGCGATCAGCATGACGGCGCTGCCGGCGATCTCGCTCATGCTGCGCACGATCGGGTAGGTGCCACTGTCGTCTTTCAGATTTTCAAAGGAGATGCCGGTGATCTTCTTGTCCATCATCTTCTGCAACAGTTCTGCCTTCATGGCGGAAAGATGGATAGGGGATATGACGATCTGGTTCAGGTGCAGCATCGGCAAATCCTCCTCGATGACCGGCGCACTCTTCACCAGTATCGGCGCTTTCAGTACTTCCGACTTGTCATAGACAATGCGCGCCCCGGCTTCACTGTAATCCTTATCCCGGTAATGGGCCGCTTCGCCGGCATTATGCTCGATGATGACCTGGTGCCCGTTGCTCACCAGCACGCCTACCGCATCCGGCGTCAGGGCGATACGATTCTCCTGGAAAGCAATCTCCTTGGGAATGCCGATATGCAAAGGGACTCCCTTGGGCTTGACGTCCAGGGTTTCTTCTAATGTTTCGTAGCTGAAGGAAGTACTGATGACTGGTTTTTGCTGCGACATATATGCCTGTCAAATTACAATTTAAAATTGATTTTAAAGCTTTAGATTTCACCTTCCCGACTCGTAATTTCACGCGTATCGGCATCGATCATGTCTATCCGGAGGGATAGCGTGTCCGGAGGAAAAATACCCGGAGCCCGGTCCGGCCATTCCACCAGGCAGAGGGCTCCGCTATACAGCACATCTTCCACCCCGGCCCTTAACGCCTCTTCTTCATCCTTCAGCCGGTAAAGATCGATATGAAAGATTTTTCCCGCCGGGCAAAGATATTCATTGATAATGGAAAAGGTCGGGCTCCCCATGCTGCCCGTCACTCCTTTTGTCCTGCACAAGGCATGGATAAAGGTGGTCTTACCGGCTCCTAACCCGCCATGGAAGCCAAAAATTGTTTGCGTAGGGAAATCCTGCCAGAATTGCCTGGCGGCAGCATCGATGTCGGACAGACGGTAGCGCAGCAACATGGCGCAAAGGTATCGGTTTCCCTTTGCAATCTGTACCTTTGCAGATGGCAGCCACCGGCTGCCATAAGAATCGTTATATGGAAACCATTAATTGGAAAATAGAAGGGATGAGTTGTTCGACCTGTGCGCTCACGATCGGAAAATACCTGGAAAAGAAAGGAGGTCTTAATATAAAGGTCAGCCTGGCCAGCGGAGATGTCAGTTTTGATTCACCCGGAGAGCTGGACCGGCAGCAATTACAGAAAGGGATCCACGACCTGGGTTATTCGGTCGTCAAAGAACAGGCGCCCGGCACGAATGCTGTTCGCCGTCCCCTAAACCGGCACCTCCGGTATTTTCTTTTCTGTCTTCCCTTTACCATCCTGTTGATGCTGCCGATGGCACCGGGCATGGCCGGTCTTCACTGGTTAATGTCCCCCTGGGTTCAGCTCGTTCTTTGCCTGCCTGTATTCACCATAGGGATGCTGTTTTTCGGGCGGAGCGCCGTCAAAAGCCTGTTCAACGGTTTGCCCAACATGAATGTGCTGATTGCAGTCGGCGCTACTGCGGCTTTTGTATACAGCCTGGTGGGCTCGAT
>Ga0302315_10001275_pt1 | contig 25996 bp, 26 predicted proteins | sample III_Palsa_N3_1_FD_200532 | JGI IMG/M metagenome (GOLD analysis project Ga0302315, IMG submission 200532) | Peat permafrost microbial communities from Stordalen Mire near Abisko, Sweden - III_Palsa_N3_1 | ecosystem: Environmental > Terrestrial > Soil > Palsa > Peat permafrost | place: Sweden...
ATCCTGAGCGTAGCGAAGGATCTGTCGCTTGGTGCACCACCTTACAGATTCTTCGCTATCGCTCAGAATGACAATTTTATTTTTTCATTCGGAGGATCACCGCATTCCTATGCGCCTGCAAACCTTCCAACTCCGCCAAAACTTCTACCGTTGGCCCTATATTTTTTATCCCTTCCGGCGTAATGTGCTGAAAGGTAATCTTCTTCACAAACGAATCAACCGAAACACCCGAATACGCTTTGGCATACGAACTGGTGGGCAAAGTATGGTTAGTGCCCGATGCATAATCGCCCACACTTTCCGGCGTTAAATTTCCCAAAAATACCGAACCGGCATTGATAATGTTAGGTGATATGCTTTGCCAGTTTTCCGTCGCCAAAATCAAATGCTCCGGCGCATATTGGTTGCTGAAATCCATCGCCTCGTTTAAATCCTTTGTGATAACGATATACGAGTTGGCAATAGCCGTAGCCGCAATGGCCGCGCGGGGTAAAATTGGCAATTGCTTATTTAATTCTTTTATCGCCTGCTCCGCTATTTTAGCGGAGGTAGCGACTAATATCGACTGGCTATCAACCCCATGCTCGGCCTGCGCCAGTAAATCGGCGGCTATATAAGCAGGGTTGGCGGTTTCATCAGCAATCACCAATACTTCCGATGGCCCCGCTGGCATATCAATAGCCGTTGTGGTAGTTGACTGTATAATAGTTTTCGCCTTGGTTACAAACTGGTTGCCCGGGCCAAATATTTTATCGGTTTTGCTGATGGTTTGCGTGCCGTAAGCCATGGCGGCTATGGCCTGCGCCCCACCTGCCAGGTATATTTTATCAATACCAATCAACAAGGCCACGTAAGCCACAAAAGCGTTTACACTGCCGTTTTTTTGCGGTGGTGTGCAAACTACAATCTCATTACAACCCGCAATGCGCGCCGGGATGCCCAGCATCAACAAAGTGCTTGGTAAAACTGCCGTACCGCCCGGAATATATAAACCAACCTTTTCAATAGGCCTTAACTCGCGCCAGCAGGTAACGCCGGGCATGGTTTCCACCTTATCCTCAGTTTTTAATTGGGTTTGATGAAAGGCGTAAATATTTTTGTAAGCAGTATCTAAAGCAGCCTTTTGTTCGGGCGATACGCCTTCTGCTAATTCCGTAAGCTTATCTTTATTCAAATAAAGCTTATCCGGTGCCACTCCATCAAACTTAAGGGCATACTCATACAAAGCCTTATCGCCATTCAGCTTAACATTGGCCAAAATCTCCTCCACAATATCGCGTACCTGGTTTGCCGGGTCAACATTGCGTTGAACCAGTTTTGCTATGTCTGCTGTGCTTAAATCTGAATAGTTGTATGTCTTCATAGTCCCCCAAACCCCCTAAAGGGGAGTTACGTCCTGGTGGTAAATTTATTGTTCAATTCTATTTCTACGCTTGCCCAATTACTCCCCCTTCAGGGGGTCGGGGGGCTGCGCCTAAAGTATTATCTTCTCAATCGGCATCACCACAATGCCCTGCGCGCCGGCCTGTTTTAGCTGACTTATCCTGTCCCAAAAATCACGTTCAGGTATTACGGTGTGTACCGCAACCCAATCGGCTTCGGCCAATGGCACTACCGATGGGCTTTTTACGCCCGGCAGCAACGCGGTTACTTTCTCTAAATTATCCGTATGCACGTTTAATACCACGTACTTTGTTTCCTTAGCACGTAAAACCGATTGTATGCGTTGAACCAGTTCTTTTATCAGCTCGTTTTCGCAATTTTTCTGGCTGCAAATCAGCACCGCCTCACTGCTCATTACATCGGCAAAAGGCACAAGCCCGTTGCTTTTAAGCGTACCGCCGGTTGATACCAAATCGCATATCGCATCGGCTAAACCCAGGCCCGGTGATATCTCTACCGAGCCGGAAATAGTGCGTATATCCGCCTGTATGCCTTCCTTGCGCAAAAACTTGCCTAAGATAACGGGGTAGGTAGTAGCTATCGATTTTCCGTTCAGTTGGTTTAATTGCTGGATAGAATTATTATTGGGCACAGCAATTTTTAATGAGCATTTGCCAAAACCCAGGCGCTGTAAATAATTTACCTCTACCTCGGTTTCTTCAATTACGTTTTCGCCGACTATGCCTAAATCGGCAATGCCGTCCTGAACATATTCGGGGATATCATCATCGCGCAAAAAAAGTATTTCCAGTGGGAAGTTTGATACCGGGGATATGAGCGAGCTTTTATAATTCTCGAAGTTAAGGCCGCAGTTTTTTAGCAGTTCAACGGATTTTTCGTTGAGACGACCCGATTTTTGGATCGCTATTTTTAATGTTTTCAAATTTTGATGGAATTAAACTATAAATAAACAAGGGTTCGTGCTTCGCGTAGAAACAATACATTATCTGATCACCACATGGTGGTGATGGCTAAGATGCGGATGATGTAATACGAAACCGTTCATTTTTTTATATAGTTAAACAGGTAAGTTGCTGCAAATATAGAAAAATATGCAATAAAAAAAGAACCGGGATTTATTTGATTTTAAGGATTAAACAGATGTATAGCACAAAGAACAAATTAATATCCTGTAAATCCCTAACTTCTGTTTAATCCTGGTTCTTTATCTTTTCCAAATCGGCAGGCACATCAATAGCGTGGGTTTCCAGTTCGGTTTCGGCAACTTTTATACGGTAACCGTTTTCTATCCATCGTAATTGCTCCAGGCTTTCAGCCTTTTCCAAGGGCGACACGGGCAGTTTTGTTACTTGCTTTAAAACATCAGCCCGATAGCCATAAATGCCGATGTGTTTAAAATAGGTATAATGTTTCAGCCATTCATCCGGCTCTTGTCCGCGCAAATAGGGCAGCGGTGCGCTCGAAAAATAGATAGCCTCGGCGTGTTTGTTAATGATAACCTTTGGCGAGTTTGGATTATGCAGTTCTTCCAAAGTTCCAATCTTTTTAATAAGGGTAGCTAATTGCACATCAGCAGCAGTAAAACAGGTGGCAACTTTGGTGATTTGTTCAGGGTCGATGTAAGGCTCATCCCCTTGTATGTTGATGATTACATCGTATTGCGGGTGTAAATCGGCAACCTCGGCGCAGCGGTCGGTACCGCTTTGGTGTTCGGTTGAGGTCATTACCGCAACACCGCCAAATTTTACAACGTGGCTAAATATGCGCTCATCATCGGTAGCTACAATAACTTCGGTTAAGGATTGGCATTTTTTTGCCTGTTCATAAACCCGCTGCACCATACTTTTGCCGGCAATATCAACCAGCGGCTTGCCCGGAAAACGGGTAGATGCGTAGCGTGCAGGTATAATGCCGAGTATGTTCATTTTTTTTTAAACGTAATGGTTTTGAAAGCTTGAAGTGCTTGTTTTTGCTCTTTAGCAGTTAAACCGCCACCAACTAAATTGAAATTAAAACTTGATGTGCGAGATTTAATATATACACCTGTTATGCCTTCTCCGGTAACTTTAGGCCAAATGGTTTTAATAATGTATTTATCGGTAGTATCAATCCTGATGTTTGATTCCTTAGTAGGTACTGGAATTTCAATGGGTACATAGATAGTGCTATCGCGATAGGTTAAATCAGCTATATAATCGTCCTTCGGATATTTTTTTGCCTGCTCAGCAGTTGGCTTATGAATTTGTTTGATTTTATAATCAGGTATTGTATCAACCTTCATTTTCAAAAGCGTCGAATCCGTAATCCCTTCTTTCTTCATTTCTTCCATCCTTGCGTTTTTTACATTGAAGCTTGCGGTGTAAATAACACCTACCTTGTAAAAAAAAGATTGCCCTTTCCATTCATCTCCTGCCAGGTATTCTTGTTCGGTTGATATTAAAGGGTTTGCATATCCCATGCTGCTGCAATCAAATTCGAGCGGGTACTTCGGGCCGGTGAATTTTCCTATAAAAGAATCTTCGCCTTGTTCTTTTTCATAATTCCACTCTTTTGGGATGGATATTTTAAAGCTACCTAAGTCCAGCTGTTTCCAGTCATCCGTAAACGATAGGCAAATGGCAATTGCCGGGATTAATAAAATAAAAAATAGCTTTTTGGTCATCAGAGCTTTGTTTTAAAACAGCCCGTTTATCTCCCGCTCAATTAATTGCATGACGGTGGCCATATCTTCGGTATTGTTGGCAAAGTCTATTACGTCTTTATCAATCACCAGTAGTTTGCCCAGTTTATAGCCTTTTATCCATTTCTCGTATTTTTCGTTCAGTTTGGACAGGTAATCTATCCGGATGCCGATTTCATACTCGCGGCCGCGGCGCTGTATGTTATTAACCAGCGTTGGCACCGATGCCTTTAGGTATACCAGCAAATCCGGTGCTTTAATATACGATGTCATGTTATCAAAAATGGAGCGATAGTTTTCGTAATCGCGGGTGGTCATCAGGCCCATATCATGCAGGTTTTCGGCAAAAATAAAGGCGTCTTCGTATATGGTGCGGTCCTGTATAATATTGCGGCCTATTTTTTGGATATCAATCAACTGGCGGTAACGGCTGTTCAGGAAATATATCTGCAGGTTAAAGCTCCAGCGTTTCATGTCGTTGTAAAAATCCTCCAGGTAAGGGTTGTTATCAACGGCCTCGAATAAGGGGTCCCAGCCGTAATTTTTTGCCACTAATTCGGTAAGGGTAGTTTTACCGGCGCCTATATTTCCAACAATAGCAATGTGCATTTAGTTCGTGGTTAAGGGTTCATAGTTCATGGATGATGGTTCATGGCAATAGGGTAACCGGTGTACAATCAGCATAAAATTAACTCCGACTAATATACGCCATGAACAATGAACTATCAACTATAAAACTCAATTATAGCTATGTACTATCATCCATGAACTATTAACTAAATTAGAAGCTCCTGAAACCTATAATTTCCCTTACCTCTTTTATGGTTTTCGAGGCGCTTTCACGGGCCTTTTCGGCACCGTTGTTAGCTACTTTTTTAAGGTAATCGGTATCGTTAAATATTTCATTAATCCGCTCGCGGATGGGTGCAGTGGCAATAATCATATCCTCGGCCAGTTGTTTTTTCAGGTCGCCATAGCGTACGTTGCAAGTGTTGTACAGGTTATCAAAATGCTCGTATGTATCGGCAGTTGATACCACCGCCATTAAATCGAACAGGTTTTGTATCTCTACCGGTTTCTCCTGGTTTTCGGCGGTCGGGCCGGCATCGGTAACCGCGCGCATAACTTTTTTGCGGATAGCCTCAGGCGTGTCCGACAGGAAAACCGCGTTGCCTTCGCCTTCCGATTTACCCATTTTGCCCTTACCATCAAGCCCCGGTATTTTTACCAGGTTGCTGCTAAAATTAAAAGCATACGGTTCGGGGAAATACTCGTTATTGTACAGGCGGTTAAAGCGGTTGCCAAAGGTGCGCGCCATTTCAAGGTGTTGTTCCTGGTCTTTACCCACAGGTACTTTGGTAGCGCGGTGTATCAAAATATCAGCGGCCATTAAAACGGGGTAGGTAAGCAGGCCGGCGTTTACGTTATCGGGCTGGGCGCGTACCTTATCTTTAAATGAGGTGCTGCGTTCCAGTTCGCCCATGTAGGCGTTCATATTAAGGTATAAGTAAAGTTCGGTAACTTCGGGCACCTGCGATTGCACATAAATAGCAGCCTTTTCAGGGTCGATACCTGCCGCCAGGTACTCCACCAGTACCTGCTTTACGCTGTTATGCAGGTTAGCAGGGGTGGGGTGCGTGGTTAACGAATGCAGGTCGGCAATAAAAAATAAGCAGTTATATTCATACTGCATTTTTATAAAATTTTGTATCGCGCCGTAATAATTACCCAAATGCAGGTTGCCGGTTGACCGAATACCACTAACAACAGTTTCCATAGGGGCGAAAGTAAGTATTTTTTCTATTTTTGATGGCGATGAAAGCGATATTGAAAAAAGTGCACATTTATTTCTACCAGTTTAATGTGGGCATTATTTATATCATTTTCTGGCCTTTGATGTATTACTTCTCGCGCAAACAGGAACGCTACGGCAACATGAATAAAATGCGGGGCGCCTGGGGTTACCTTAGCTCTTTATTCTCGGGCATTACCTATCGTTTTGAATATGAGCAGCCTATCGACTGGAGCCGTACCTATATCATCTGCCCTAATCATACCTCCAATCTCGATATTACGGCCATCAGTATAATGGCAAAAAATAATTATTGCTTTATTGGGAAGGATGAATTGCTGGAGGGTTTTGTTACCGGTTTATTTTTCCGCACGGTTGATCTACCCGTTAACCGCGAAAGCAAAATATCATCATTTAAGGTATTTAAAAAAGCAGCAGACCGCTTAAAAGACGGCATGACGGTGATTATTTTCCCCGAAGGGAGAATTCCCAATAGTTACCCGCCAAAATTAGCGGAGTTTAAAAACGGGCCTTTCAGGCTGGCTATCGAATTGAAAATACCTATTATTCCTGTAACCTCATTAGATACCTGGAAAACATTATGGGATAACGGGATGCAACATGGCAGCAAACCGGGAGTTTGTAATATATTTGTACATGCGCCTATTGAAACCGCGCATTTGACTATTGATGATGCCGATGAGCTGAAAAACAAAGTTCACGATATCATCAATCAAAAATTTGAGCATAATGAACATAGATAAGGAAACGGTTGATAAAATAGCCCACCTGGCACGCCTTGAACTAACCGAAGACGAAACTGTTGAAACGATAAAGGACATGAACCAGATATTGGATTTTATGGCCAAACTAAATGAACTGTATACCGCAGGTATTGAACCACTGGTTTACATGACCGATGAGGTTAACGTTTTTAGGGATGATGAAGTAAAACAGGTTATTACTACCCAGGAAGCCCTGCAAAACGCCCCTAAACATAACGATGAGTACTTTTTGGTTGCCAAGGTGATTGAGAAGTAGGTGGGGAGTTGGGAAGTCCGAAAGTCGGAAAGTCCGGAAGTTGGAAAGATGCAATTTTTTACTTTCTGACTTACGGACTTTCCGACTTTCGGAGTAAAAAAAATGAAACGCTGTAACAAATCGAACACTTTATCAGTCAAACCCAACAAAAACGCATGGAGCCATTAATAACCATTAACGATATAGGACGCAAATATGTAATAGGCACTGAAGTTATTCACGCGCTTAAATCTGTATCGCTAACCATTAATAAAGGCGAATTTGTGGCATTGATGGGGCCCTCGGGCTCGGGTAAATCAACCCTGATGAATATTTTGGGCTGCCTGGATACACCAAGCAAAGGCAAATATATTTTGAACGGTATTGATGTGAGCCACATGACAGAAAATGATTTGGCCGAAGTGCGAAATTCGGAAATTGGCTTTGTGTTTCAAACTTTTAACCTGCTGCCACGTAATACCGCGCTTGATAATGTGGCTTTGCCTTTAGTTTATGCAGGTGTTAGCAAAGAGAAAAGGCTGGAACGCGCCCGTAAAACACTCGAAAATGTTGGCCTCGGCAATCGTATTGACCATAAACCTAATGAGCTATCAGGCGGGCAGCGCCAGCGTGTGGCTGTTGCACGTGCTTTAATAAACGATCCATCTATCATATTGGCCGATGAGCCTACCGGTAACCTTGACACCAAAACCTCCATCGAAATAATGGGGCTGATAGAGGATATTCACGATAAAGGCAATACCATTATCCTGGTAACCCACGAAGAAGATATTGCCATGCACGCCCACCGCATAGTGCGTATGCGCGATGGCTTGATAGAAAAGGATTATGCCAACCCGGATATACAGAAGGTAAACAGGAATACGACGACGGTTTAAAAATCAATACCGGATCATTTCAATTTAAGTTCAAGTAAATTAATGTATTCATATAGAATATCATTTGGGTGCAGCTTTTCTTTTTCGGTAAATGTATGATAACAACTGCCCAATACCATCAAGTCGCCATGGAATGGAACCGTTAATTTAGTGTCCTGGTTTCTCTCAATTCTGTCATAAGCCCAGGAATTTATAAAATTGAATCCAGTGTCTAATTTGCAGATAAGACAGCCGCCTGTTTTAATATTAGTTAAACCATAAATAAAAAAACCATCATTCGTTTTATACATTGATTGAATATCAGAGAATTTACCCTTATTCGTGATGGTTTTTGAGAATATCATATTCAATTTATCATCATACTTTTCTATTACAAGCGTGTCCGATTTGGAAGTAATATGCAGCCATTTATTTTCATCGAAAAAATTATATACTTTGAAACTATCATTATAATCAAACTTTTTTTCAAATAATTTATGGCCGCTTAAATTAAACAGATAAGCCTTTTCGCCTTCGTTTTTTATGTATTTTCCATTTATCTTATCGAACCCGGTATATGAACTATATAACATTATGTTATTATTTGCTGCTATGTTTTCGCCCCATATTTCGTAGCCTTTTTTAAAATCAATTCTTTTTCTCCAATTTAAATTGCCATCTCCCGATATGCTGGATAACGACAAAAATTGTTCAGAATCGTTTAGCGTTTTAAAAAAAACAAACCGTGTTTTGCCATATTGTTTTTTTATATTTAATGGGATAAGTCTTTGGCTCTCTGTCAAAAGTATAATGTCTTTTTTAGAGGATATGCTTACGCCTGCTATGGATGGATGATGTCTCACCGAAAATTCTTTAAACCAAATAATCTTTCCATTGGCTATGGCTATTCTTGAAACCCATATTTTTTGTTGATCCACCCTTTCACCAACGGCGATGAAAGATAAGCTGTCGTAGCTTTGGATACTCTTAACACGTTTTTCTTTAAATACTACTTCCCATTGTTTTTTAAATAGGTTATTTAATTTAAAAATACTCCCGCTACTTATATGTTGCCTTCCAGTATATAGATTTTGTATTTCCATATACTTTTTAAAATTGGTCCATAAATAGGTCGTATCATTTGACTCAGGAAAATATATGCTAAATTCGGTTGAAACAAGATAGCAACTGTCTGGTGTTTTAATTAAACCAGTAGCTTTATAATTGCCATAGTAAGTTTTATTTTGTATTGTATCCGAATAAACGTAGTTAGTGTCTTTGCTTACAACCAACCTGTTTTCGTTTTGGGCATAGGTAAATAACGAATCTACTAACAGGAATAATAGGATTGTCAGGCTTCTCATAAGGTATCTTTGGTTGATAAGATAAAAATAGGGAATAGAACCGACAATCTGATAGCGAAACTGTTAATTGTACTAACACATTTCGCATAACCTCGCCACAAATTCGGCTAAGTGAATGGCCCTTTCGGCTTCAACAGGCTTGCGGTCGCCAATGATAAGGGTGTGGTCCAGTATCTCAATAACAAACTCATCACCCCGAACATCCATCACCGCGTTACGGAAGTTACGGTCGATACCGGCAACCGCTTTGTTATGGTCGTTAACCACCACAAAAAAAGTATCGCTAAAGGCTTTATCTTCCTTAAAATCAATTTCAACAGGGTGTACCAGCTCGATGATTTTATCGGCGAGCGTTTCTTTTCGTATCAAAACCCTGCCAAAATCATGCTTTAAATAGGCGAGGGCCCAGGTTTGGTATTCATGGTGCTGGGTAAAAGCACCACGGCTAATACCTGCAGTTTGATAATGCACCTCTACAAATAAAATATAGCCATCTGTTTTTGCATCCTTTATCACAAACGAACCGCGAACGTTAATGGTGGTATAATGCTTAAAAGCCTCCAAATCCTGCAAACGAAAATCGATATGCCCGGTGGGCTGTATATCAAAACGTGCCTTTAGCTGCGTGTAGGTATTGTAATAACGGTCTATACCATCTGCGTTAAGGTCAACGGTATCAAAGGGTAGGTAATCCATTAATAGGCTTTTCTATATTAAATCCGAAATCGAACATCCGAAATTCGAAATCAAACTATACTTCCTTCTGGTACAAATCCCCGGCTTTTTCTGCCGATAATTTAATGCCTTTTATCATGGCCGAGCTAAACCCGTTATGCTCCATCTCGTTTAAACCGGCAATGGTACAACCGCTTGGCGATGTTACCTTATCAATCTCCTGCTCGGGGTGAGAGTGTAGCTGCAATATTAAATCGGCAGCGCCTTTAGCGGTTTGGGCAGCCATTTTAAGGGCATCATGGGCGTGAAAGCCAATCTCGGTGCCGCCCTGCGATGCCGCGCGGATAGAGCGTAAAAAGAAGGCTATGCCGCAGGCGCAAAGCGCGGTAGCCGAGGTCATTAGTTCCTCATTTATCTGTATGCTTACGCCAACGGTATCAAATAACGATTTTACCAGGTTGATATTTTTTGACGTGCCGTTATCGGTAGCAATACAGGTCATGGAGTGGCCTATGGCAATGGCGGTATTAGGCATGGCGCGTATTACCTGCACGTTTAAATCAAGCTGCTGGCGTATATCGCTGCAACTAACCCCCGATACCACCGAAATCAGCAATTGCTTTTCGGATTTTATGCCGGGTTTAATTTCATCGAGCAGTTTGTTTAGCTGTTGCGGCAATACGGCTAAAACTACAATATCAGCGCGTTTTACGGCTTTAATATTATTATCGGTAACGTAATAGCCATCATCAGCCTGTGCCGATAGCGCCGAGGTATTGCGGCGGGTAAGCATAATTTGCTGCGGTTTGCATATACCTGCCTTTACCAATCCCTTGGCCAATGATAAACCGATGTTGCCGCTGCCTAATATGGCAATAGATTGTTGTGAATTCATGCGTTTTTTGTTAAACGTGTGCCAAATGATTGATGTCCCTTTAGCATGCCTAAATCGCCGGCATGCCCTATAATTACTGCTTTTACGCCACATGATATGGCTGTAAAGGCGTTATCCAGTTTTGGCAGCATGCCGCTGTGGATAATTTGCTTTTCTTTTAATTCTTCATACCGTTGCGGGTCAAGCTCGCGTATTAACGATTCCTCATCATTAATATCCTTCAAAACCCCTTTTTTCTCGAAACAGTAAATCAGCGTAGTTTCATACAAAGCCGATAAGCTTACTGCCAGCGCCGATGCAATGGTATCAGCGTTGGTGTTGAGCAATTGCCCATCGCCATCGTGTGTTATGGCGCAAAAAACAGGCGTAAAACCGGCATCCATTAAACTTTTTATGTTTGCCGTGTTGATGGATTTTGCGTCCATATCGCCCACAAAACCATAATCAATAGTTTTTACCGGGCGCTTTTTGGTACGGATAATGTTGCCATCGGCACCGGTTAAACCTATTGCATTAGTGCCAAAGCGCTGTAACTGTGCCACTATGTTTTTATTAATTAACCCGCCATACACCATAGTTACCACACGCAGGGTTTCAATATCTGTAATCCGCCTGCCGTCTACCAATTTCGCTTCCAGCCCCATGGTTTCGGATAGCTCAGTTGCTACCTTGCCGCCGCCATGCACCAATATCTTATAACCCTCCAGCGCTGTAAAATCCTTCAGGAAATTATACAGGTTTTCGGAGTTATCTATAACGTTCCCGCCTATTTTTATAACGTGTAATTTCTCCATAGGTTGCCTCGGCCCAATAGCTCTTTAAAATGCTATTTCGCCAAAAAGTCATTTATGATTTTAAAATCCTTATCCGGTTCTTCCACCTGCGGGTTATGGCCCGATTTCTCGAACATCACAAACTCCGCCTGCGGGCAATACTCTTTAAATTTTATCTCCATATAAGGCACTGCCACACGATCGAACCGGCCGGTTTCAATCAGTACCGGCATTTTTAAATCTTTAAGCTGCTTGCGGTAATCAAACGTGCCAATATCGCTGCCTACAATAAAATCGCCATCCTTGCCTACCATTTGGTAATATAATTTAGTGTTCATGGGATTTGGGTAATGCCTGCCATCAACACCACTGCCAACAAAGCGATCGGGGTTATAGGCATACAAAAACCCATAAGGTACCTGGCTATAAATTTTTTGATGTTCAGGGTCGCTGCTTACGGCACCTTGTTCGCGTATTTTCATTAATTGCGCCCAAACTTCGGGGTAATTGGTTTTTATTTCCTGGTTGCTGTTGTCGTCGTTTTCCTGCCACATCACAAAGCTGCAAAAGGTGTCGGCTAAAATAAGGTGTGTTAAATGATCGGGATATTTAATAGCATAACCCTGTGCTACCAGGCCGCCGTATGAATGGCCTAAAACCGTTATTTTATCAAGTTTAAGCGCCTTACGCAAGCCTTCAATATCCTCAATATCACGAGCTAATGTGTATTCGCTTACATCTTTCGCGGTGTCGGATTTACCGCGGCCAAAGGCATCGAAATATACTATTTGATGATGGCTATCGGCAAGGCGGTCGAAATCGCGATAGCCTATATGCGCGCCCCCCGGGCCGCCGGGGATAATAATGATCGGGTCGCCCTCGCCAACAGTTACCACCCAAAGTTTGGCGCCGTTTACGGTTACATATTTGCCATCTGTAAAGCTGTCAACCTTTTTAACCTGCGCGTAAGTGCTTGCTACAAATAAGAATAGTGTAATAAAAAGGGATATTTTTTTCAATTTTAAAAGATATAAGCTAAAAATAATAAAATTTGTTTAATTATATACAGATTATTGCAAAAATGGAGAACTAATGTTAAGTAAGGGGCCTAAAAACAGACCGATTGGCTATTTTCGATATTAATTAACACCCATTTTATATAATAATTCACAAAATTATAAAAAATAACCGCTTGGATACCGCCTACATTGTCATAATATCGACAAACAGTTATAAAACAAGTAATATCACATAATCAACAATGGCTGACTAATTATGTACACCCTGTCATAAAACAATCTGCCGCCTATTTAATTAATATACAAGTGGTAATTTTATTGCCGACAGATAATTATGGATACAAAAACTACAACCATACCCCGTGTGGTAATTATAGGCGGGGGCTTTGGCGGCATACAATTAGCAAAGCACCTGAAAGATGCACCCGTTAAAGTTTTAATGCTCGATAAACACAACTACCACACTTTTCAGCCACTGCTTTACCAGGTTGCCATGGGGGCTATACCTGCCGATTCGATAGGCTTCCCGCTACGCAGGATATTTACTAAACAGGATAACTTCCGGTTTTTTTTGACGGATGTACAAAAGATTAACCCCGAGAGCAATACCGTTAGCACGGATATAGGCGATATAACTTATGATTACCTGGTGATTGCAACCGGCTCCAATACCAACTTTTTCGGCAATAAAGAAATTGAGCATTTTGCAATGCCGATGAAAAATATCCCCGAAGCATTAAACTTGCGCAGCTTAATCCTCCAAAACCTTGAAAAAGCGCTGGTTACCAAAACTTATGATGAGCGTGAAGCCCTTATGACCTTTGTGGTTGTAGGCGGTGGTCCAACAGGCGTAGAACTTTCGGGCGCTTTGGCTGAGATGCGCCAGCTTATTTTGGTGAAAGATTACCATGGCCTTAAAAAGCAGCACATGAAGGTGTATTTGGTAGAAGGGAAGGACAGGCTGCTGGGCTCTATGTCGCAAAGCGCGTCAAAAAAAGCCAAGGAGTATTTGAGCGGTAGCGAAGTAATTATTTACAATAGTGTTCACGTGGAAAGCTATGATGGTTTGGAGCTGAAGATTGACGACGGCAAAGTAATTAAAACCCACAATGTATTTTGGGCGGCAGGTGTTAGGGGCGAGGTGCCCGATGGTATTCCCAAAGAAATTATTGCTCGCGGCACACGTATTGAAACCGATGATATCAGTCGCGTAAAAGGTTTTCAGAATATTTTTGCCATAGGCGATGTTGCTGCCATGATTACGCCAGACATGCCCAACGGCTTACCGGGCGTTGCGCCTGCAGCCATGCAGCAGGGAAAGCATTTAGCCAAAAACTTAAAGCACATTTTAAAAAATGAACCCACCGTGCCGTTTAAATACCTCGACAAAGGCACGCTGGCAACCATTGGCCGTAACCGCGCAGTTGCCGATTTATGGAAGCTGCATTTTCATGGCTTTATAGCCTGGCTGCTGTGGGGTTTTGTGCACATTATGACCCTTGCCGGCTTTAGCAATAAAGTGAGCGTGTTTTTAACCTGGTTTTTAAACTACTTCAACAAAAACAGTGATAACCGTTTAGTGGTGAGGTATTTTAATACGGACACCATGATGGCAGAGCCGGAGCCGAAGTGATTTGTTAGTTAATTGAGTTGGATTAGGTTGATTGAGTTAGAATGAGTTAGGCTGAATTGAATATGTTCATTTTAACTCAATCAACCACTCACAAAATCAACTTAATCAACCAATATTCTCCAACATCCTTTTCAATACCGCCTGCGCTGACCAAACACGGTTACCGGCTTCATGCACTACAATGGAGCTTGGGCCGTCCAATATCTCATCTGATAACTCTAAGTTACGGCGCACCGGTAGGCAATGCATTACTTTGGCGTTATCGGTAATTTTTAACTTTTCGTTAGTCAGCATCCAATCTTCGTTGCCAGGGAATATTTTGCCGTAAGGCTCGTAGGCCGACCAGTTTTTAACATAAATAAAATCGGCACCAGCCAAAGCTTCATCCTGGTTATGGGTGATGGTTGCGCCGTGGGTGAAATCGGTATTTAATTCGTAGCCTTTTGGATGGGTAATGGTAAAATCAACATCTGCCTTGCACATCCATTCGGCAAAGGAGTTTGGTACTGCCTGGGGTAATGGTTTTATGTGAGGTGCCCAGGTTAATACTACTTTTGGGCGGGGTTTAGTTTTTAGTTCGGTAATGGTAACTAAATCCGCCAGGCTTTGCAGCGGGTGGCGCGTTGCCGATTCTAAACTTACCACCGGCACACCGCAATACTTCACAAACTTGTTAAAAATAGCTTCGCTGTAATCTTCTTCTCTGTCCTTTAAGCCAGGAAATGAACGTACGCCGATAATATCTACATACTGCCCTAATACGGCTGCGGCTTCGCGGATATGCTCAACGGTTGTGCCGTTCATAATAACGCCGTCCTGTAGTTCTAAGGCCCAACCTTCTTTATCCATGTTCAGCACCATCACATTCATTCCCAGGTTAAGCGCTGCCTTTTGGGTACTCATGCGCGTACGCAAACTGGGGTTTAAAAAAACAAGCCCGAGGGTTTTGTTTTTACCCAAATGCTGGTGCGCGTAAGGGTTTTGCTTTAATTGCAAAGCCTCGGCGGCCAGCGCGTTTATATCGCTTACATCGTGAACAGAGGAAAATAGTTTCATGAGTGCTTATTTTATTTTATCTTATTGTCATTTCGAGCGATAGCGAGAAATCTTTTACGCCACGTATCCAGCCCACGCTTATTCGAAAAGTTTTCTCCTCGTTCCCATCACGCAACCTCCGCTACTCGTCGAAATGACAATGTTTATTAAATTTATTATTTTACCACAGTTGCAAATGCCTCCAAAAACCTGTCGGCGTATGCTTTGGTTAAGTTTAACGCCGGTAAAAGCCTTATTACGTTTGGTTTGGCTTCGCCAGTAAAAATATGGTGCTTAAACAGCAGGTCTTTTTTAACGTGCGCCAGTTCTTCGGGTAAATCAATGCCTATCATCAGGCCACGGCCGCGTACTTCTTTTACCTGCTTGAATTTTTTAAGCTCATTTATCAGATAACCGCCGACTTCGGCAGCGTTTTGCATCAGGTTATCCTGTTCTATAATCTCTAAAACAGCCAAACCTGCCGCGCAGGCTAAATGATTGCCACCGAAGGTTGTGCCCAGCATACCGTAAGCCGGTAATATTTTGGGCGAAATAATAATACCGCCAATAGGGAAACCATTGCCCATGCCTTTAGCCATGCTATAGATATCGGCATTTATGCCCGAAAAATCGTGCGAAAAGAACTTGCCCGTACGCCCGTAACCGCATTGCACCGAATCGGCTATAAACACCGCGTTATATTTATCGCAAAGCGAGCGTATCTTTTGCAAAAAGTTTTCACTTGCCACGTTTATGCCGCCCACACCCTGTATGCCTTCAATAATTACCGATGATATTTCATTACCAGCAAAGGCCTGCTCCAAAGCGGCTTCATCCTCCCAGGGCAGAAAAATTACATTATCAGTTTCGTTTACCGGCGCTACAATTTTTGGATTATCAGTTACCGCAACCGCCAGTGAAGTACGGCCGTGAAATGCTTTGCGGAAAGCTATAACCTTCTTTTTGCCGTTGTAAAATGAAGCCAGTTTTAAAGCATTCTCATTAGCCTCGGCACCCGAATTACAGAGGAACAGCTGATAATCTTCCTTGCCCGAAACCTTGCCCAGTTTTTCGGCAAGTTCTGTTTGCAATGGGATTTCTATCGAATTAGAGTAAAAACCAATCTGGTGCAGTTGATCTTCCAATCGTTTTACATAATGCGGGTTAGTATGGCCTATGGATATTACCGCATGGCCGCCGTAAAGGTCGAGGTATTCGGTGCCGTGGTTGTCGTAAACAAGACTGCCGATACCTTTTACGATGTTAATTGGATTGATTGGATATACGTCGAATAGTTTCATAGGCCCCAAACCCCTAAAGGGGCTTTAAAATATTAAATAATTATTCAATTTATACTGTTACTCCCCCTTTAGGGGGCCGGGGGCTTAAAACCCCGTCGCTTTTAAACGTAATCCCGCACTTTCATCCAACCCAAACATCAAATTCATATTCTGTACTGCCTGGCCCGATGCGCCTTTGGTTAGGTTATCAATAATGCTGGTAATCAAAAGCTTATTGCCGTGCTTGGCGATTTGTATAAAACACTTATTGGTGTTTACCACCTGTTTCAAATCAATATTACGGGTGGTTACATGCGTAAACGGGTGAGCGGCGTAATAATCGCTGTACAGTTTAAATGCTTCATCCTGCGTTAAATCGCTGTCTAAATAAATAGAGGCGATAATACCGCGGGTATAATCGCCGCGGTAGGGGATGAAGTTAAGCGTCTGCCCGAAATCAGGCTGTAACTGGTTTAACGATTGGCCTATCTCTCCTAAATGCTGGTGGTCAAATGCTTTGTAAATGGATAAATTATCATTCCGCCAGGTAAAATGCGTAGTAACGGATGGACTTTGCCCCGCGCCGGTTGAGCCGGTGGTACCCGTAATATGCACCTCGCTGTTTAATAAATTGCTTGCGGCCAAAGGCAATAAACCCAACTGCAAGCAAGTGGCAAAACATCCGGGGTTAGCTATGTTTTGTGCCGATTTAATGGCTTCTCTATTTAACTCAGGCAAGCCGTAAACGAAATTTTTACTTTTGAATTTTGAATTTTGACTTAACCTGAAATCCTGGCTTAAATCAATAATCTTAATGTTATCGGGGATGTCGTTGTCGCTTAAAAACTTCTTCGCATCACCATGGCCAACGCACAGGAACAGCACATCAATATCGTTTGATAAATCACTGCTAAACTTAAGTTCGGTATCGCCAAACAGGTCGGTATGCACTTCGTAAACATAATTACCCGCGTTGCTTTTGCTGTTCACAAAAACGATGTCGACATTAGGGTGGTTAACCAAAATGCGCAGCATTTCGCCGCCGGTATAGCCTGCGCCGCCAATGATACCACAGCGTATAGCCCCCCGGCCCCCTGAAGGGGGAGAGATAGCGCCGCTTGGGCTTTGATTTTTATTAGTATCGCTCATACTGTCAATATTTATATTAATTCCCCCTTTAGGGGGTTAGGGGGCTGTTAATGCGATCATTTTTGGTTGATGGTGTTGAGTATAAAATAAATTCGAGGTCGCTGTTTTCCTTATTGCTGATAAAATGCTTCTGGCCCGGTTTAATTTCGATGCCCTGTTCAGGCTTTAAAACGCTGATTTCGCCGTCAATAGAAAAGGTGGCCCTGCCTTTCAAAATAAAAAATACCTGCGATGCTTGGTTATGGTAATGCAGTTGCTCCGCAGTATCCGGTGGCATTAATTCCTGCTTTACCGATAGCGCATCCGTATCAATAAAATTCCAGCCATAGCAATCATCTCCCCATTTATAGTGGCTCAGGCATTCGCTTTTTGAAAACACCCCCCAGCCCCCTGAAGGGGGAGCAAGTATGGCGTCGGTATTTTTTTCTTTATCATCCATGTGAAGCAAGTAAGTTAGTTAAAAAACTCCCCCTTCAGGGGGTTGGGGGGTTAACTTTGTGGTAGATCATTACCTGGTTGCCGAAAATTTTGGAGAAGCCTTTTACGTCATCACCTGTCCAGGCATTATTCATTTCGCCATAGCTACCAAATTTGTTCGACATTAAATCGTGCGCCGACTCGATACCCACCACCTGGAACCTGTAAGGGTTTAACTGCACAAACACTTTACCACTCACGTTTTGCTGTGTATCAGTTAAAAATGCCTCAATGTTGCGCATAATGGGGTCATGAAACTGGCCTTCGTGCAGCCAGTTGCCGTAAAATGATGATAACTGGTCTTTCCATGATAGCTGCCATTTGGTGAGCACGTGTTTCTCTAAAGTATGGTGCGCCTTTATAATCACCATTGGCGCGGCAGCTTCAAAACCTACACGCCCTTTAATACCGATAATGGTATCGCCAACGTGTATATCGCGGCCAAGTCCGTAAGGCCCGGCAATAGCCTGTAGTGCCTGTATGGCTTTGGTTGGGTGATCGTAAGTTTTGCCATCAATACCAACAAGTTCACCTTTTTCAAATACCAATTCTATATCGCGCGTGCCGGTTTCGCTAACTTGTGTAGGCCATGCTTCTTCGGGTAAGCCTAAGTTAGAAGTAAGTGTTTCCTTACCGCCAACCGATGTGCCCCAAATGCCTTTGTTGATAGAGTATTTTGCCTTTTCAAAATTCATCTCCACACCATGCTCTTTCAGGTATTGGATCTCTGCCTCACGGCTCAGTTTTAAGTCGCGGATAGGCGTAATGATTTGTACCTCAGGCACAAGGATGTTAAATATCATATCAAACCGCACCTGGTCGTTACCGGCGCCGGTGCTGCCATGGGCAACGTATTCGGCGCCTATTTCCTTGGCGTAATTTGCAATAGCAGTAGCCTGGCTAACACGCTCGGCACTTACCGATAGGGGGTAAGTGTTGTTTTTCAATACGTTGCCGTATATCAAATACTTAACGCAGGTATCGTAAAAGTTTTTGGTTTCGTCAACCACGTGGTGCGAGGTTACGCCCATTTTATAGGCGCGTTCTTCAACACCCTTTAACTCTTCATCACTAAAGCCGCCGGTATTTACAATTACCGAGTGTACCTCGTAACCCAAATCTTGTGTTAAATAAATACAGCAAAACGAGGTATCTAAACCGCCGCTGTAGGCTAATACTACTTTTTTCATTTGTTAGCTTAAAGCAGAAAGCGAAAAGACTAAAGCTTTTGCTTTCCTATGTTATAAATTTTCTCTTAATTTTTTTATCAAGCCAATCAACATGGCTTTTACTTCATTAATTTGCTGATTTACTTTTTGAAATAATTCTAAATCAAAATATCCCAAATCTTTACCAAGTAAACAACAGTATTCTAATTCATGCGCTGAGCCTAAAGCCATATCTAAGAAATGCGCAAAATCCTTTTCCGTAAAGCGCCCACTACCTTCTACAATATTCATTGGTATTGAATAAGCAGACCGTTTAGTTTGGCTAAGTAAATCATATTGTTCGCTTTTAGGGAACCTTGGAAGTAAGTTGGAATATACAAACAATGTAAGTTCATGCGACCTTTTCCATACTTCCAATTTTTTATAGTCTCTCATCTTTAGCTTTAGTCTTTTAGCTTTCCGCTTTAAGCTTACTTAAAAAACTTTCAGCTCCTGCCCGAAACTCTTAATCGCATTTTCAATACGCTCAAATAATCTTGCTTTGCGCGACATGATTTGTTTGGATTTTTCCTCCAATTCCTTCGCTTTCTCCGCCGGGTCAAACAGCATGGCGGTGCACATACAGTTTTTACGCTCTTTCATGGTTAAAATATCATAATTCACGCAGCTTTTGCAGCCATTCCAGAATTGTTCATCCTGTGTTAACTCCGAATAAGTTACCGGCTCATAACCCAGCTCCGAATTTATTTTCATTACTGCCAAGCCGGTAGTTAAGCCAAACAGCTTTGCTTCGGGGTATTTGCTGCGCGAAAGTTCGAATATCTTGTGCTTAATAGCCTTAGCTAAGCCCACGTTGCGGTATTTCGGACTAACAATTAAACCCGAGTTGGCCACAAAATCACCGTGGCTCCAGGTTTCAATGTAGCAAAAACCGGCCCAGGTGCCATCTTTATGCAGCGCGATAACCGCTTTGCCTTCCAGCATTTTATCCGCCACATACTCGGGCGAACGCTGGGCTATACCCGTGCCGCGCGCCTTTGCGGATTCGGCCATTTCATCGCATATCTGCTGGGCATAATCAGCATGCAGCGCGGTAGCAACCTGTATATCGAAATCTTGTATAGTCATTATTGTAGAGGAATTACCTTTAAAACATTGGCCGCAAAGCCGTAAACATTTAGATGGTTTTTTGGGAAGAAGTTTAGTTTAAACTTCATTTGGGTTTGGGTGGATAATAAAATTAAACCCGGGGGATAAATAGCCTTCGTCGTGATGGCATACAAAAACACATGCTTGTACACAAAACAGCTGTAAGCGGGGCGAAATTGGCCCTGTTTACCTGCATATTTATGTTTTGATTGCTCATTTTACAGCGTTTTTTAATTTTTGTGCAAAGTATCGCATTAATTTTTATTTATGCAAGTAAAAAATGGTTTTAATGCGTTTAAACACGGTTTTATTGCTTTGGGTTGATTATGTTGAGTTGGAATGAGTTGATTAAGTTGGATTGGGTGATTGAGTTGGATTAGGTTAGATCAAGTTGAATTGGTTGATTGAGTTGAATTAGGGTGGATCGGGTTGAATGATTGTTTGTATTAGTTTGAGCGGAGTTGTGGGGAATATGTAATTAAAAATAATCGGGGCGTTGCCTGCGGCCCACGCTATCCGCTCATACTGCGCAGGCCTTAGGCGCAAGGCCGGTATCCGCTGCTATCGCTAACGCAAATTGTCTGAACCGTGATTTACAAAATTAAAGGATTACCATGATGTTTACTTAATCAACTCAATCAACTCAATCAACCACTCACTCTTTTCCCCACAATATCATTCACAATCATATCCGCATGCACACGGCTATTTTCAATAAACCACAGGTGGGTGTCCATGCCGCCTACTACTACGCCGGCAAGGTATAGGCCGGGTAAATTGCTTTCCATGGTTTCGGGGTTATACTCGGGTATAAACTTATCGTGCGAGAGGTTGATGCCCATCTTTTTCAGGAAATCGAAGTTGGGTTTATAGCCCGTCATGGCCATTACAAAATCATTAGGGATGGTTATCGTGCCTTCGGGGGTTTCAATATCTACCTCCTCCTCGCGTATGGCTTTCAGGTTAGAGTTAAAATAAGCCTTTATACTGCCTTCTTTTATGCGGTTAATAATATCGGGGCGCACCCAGTATTTAACACGCTGACTAATCTCATCACCTCTTATCACCAGCGTAACTTCGGCGCCTTTGCGATAGGTTTCCAGCGCCACATCAATAGCCGAATTACTGGAGCCTACTACCACCACCTTTTGCATGGCATAATAAGCCGGGTCTTTATAATAATGCTGCACTTTGGGCAGGTTTTCGCCGGGGATATCAAGGTTTACCGCGATATCATAAAACCCGGTAGATAGGATCACATTTTTAGCTAAGTAACGAGCTTTGGCAGTAGTAATGCCATAACCACCTTTGGTCTGCTTGCTGATGTTTGTTACCTCCTCAAATAAATTGATATTCATATTATTTGATACCGCAACCCGGCGGTAATATTCCAAAGCCTCGGCACGTACGGGTTTATTACTAATGGTGACAAAAGGTATCCCGCCAATTTCCAGTTTCTCCGAAGTGGAAAAAAACGTCATGGTAGATGGGTAGTTAAACAGCGAATTTACCAGGCAACCCTTTTCCACTATCAAATAGCTTAAACCTGCCCGCTGCGCGGCAAGTCCGCAGGCAATTCCAATGGGGCCACCACCTATAATGAGTATATCGAGCATGGTTTGTGTAATATCTAAATCATTTTGTCATTCTGAGCGTAGCGAAGAATCTGTCGCTTGGTGCACCACCTTACAGATTCTTCGCTACGCTCAGAATGACAGTGTACTAATTTATCCCCAGCGATTTTAAAAACGCTGTTGAGTTTGGCTCCCGGCCTAAAAAGTGCTTCAACATAAAGCTTTCTTCTTCCTGGGCGCCTTGTTGTAAAATATCTTCGCGGTAGCGTATACCCGTAGGGGTGTTTAACACGCCTTCCTTTTCAAACACCGAAAATAAATCCTGCGCAAACACCTTCGACCATAAATAACCGTAATAATTTGCACCGTAACCGTTTAAATGGGTAAAACTGCATATAAAATGACTGCCGGTTGGGTAAGGTACTTGCTCCATTCCTAATAAATTCTTTTCTACCTGGTCAATATCACCGTTTTTAATGGTGTTAAAGCGGTCTTCATAGGTGAAATCAATTTTCGCAAGTGCAACCTGCCTGATGTAGCTATAACCCACGCCAACCAATTGGGTCGACTTCATTTTGTCAAAAAGGTCTTTCGGCATCACTTCGCCGGTTTTATAATCTTTGGCAAACATTTTAAGCACATCATAATTCCAGGTAAAGTTTTCCAGGAACTGCGATGGGGCTTCAACAAAATCGCCCTTTACAGTAAATGAATTTTGTGATGCAATAACCGGGTGGCAAAGCAAAAAGTGCATCAAATGCCCAAATTCGTGGAACATGGTAACTACATCATCATGGTCCAGCAGGCAAGGCTCGGTAACCGTACCTTCGGGGAAATTACATATCAGCGTACCAACCGGTAATACCTCCTTGCCATCGGCTATGCGGTACTGCGATATAGGCGCGGTTTCAAAGTGGGTATACTTGTTAGGGCGGGGGTAAAGGTCGAAATAAAACGTACCCATTTTTTTACCGTCCATAAACAGCTCATAGGTTTTAAGCTTAGGGCTCCACAGCGGCAAACCTTTGGTTTCAATAAATTTAAGGTTGAATAACTTCTCATAAACCGCAAACATGCCGTTTATGGTATTATTCATCTCAAAGTATTTTTTTACCGCATCGGCATTATACTTGTACCTGGTGTCCAGTAACTTACGGTGGTAATAAGAGTAATCCCAGGCCTGTATCTCACCCGCTTTGCCGGGATATTGCTTTACTTTTAACGCTTTCAACTCCGCTATCTCAGGCCCAACATGCGGACTTAGCTTGCTTTGCAAATCATCCAAAAATGCCCATACTTTGTCAGGTTTACCAGCCATTTTAGTCACCAATGCATATTCGGCATAGGTTTTATAACCTAACTGATCGGCCAGTTTCTGGCGATAGTGGAAAAGGCTGTCCATCACCTTAATATTGGCAGGATAGGCGCGGTTCTGGTACTTCATGTACATGGCCCGGCGGGTAGCTTCCACATCGGCATGTTCTAAAATAGTGTTATAATTAGGGCCGTTTATACGCAACATGTATTTTCCGTTAGGCCTTTTCCATGGCAGCATATCTTCAGCGGTTACGCCTTTTAAATCAGTTGCCGAAAATTCAACACTATCTTTAAATTCGGCTATGTTTTTATCAAACTGGTTGCCGTAATCAATTAGTTTATCGTTAATAATTTTAAGCCTGTCGCGGCCTTTCTGGTCAAGCTTCATGCCGCTGATTTCAAAGCCGATTATAGTTTCCCTTAAAAATTTATGCTGGTTTTGTTTAAGCTTAAATGTAGCGAACGACATGGAGAAAGTCTTTATGGCTTTGTACAACGGCTCGTTAAGGCTGATATCGCTGCCATACTCCGATATTTTTTCAAGCTGATCGTTCGCTTCATTACGGATAGCGTCATCGCTATAGGTTGATGCGATAAGCCCTAATTTGGCGCCTATGTCAAAAAGGTCATAGTTTAATTCGTCATAAGCAGCCATGGTGTTATCCCATGTTTTTTGGGCGGCAGGTACGGCAACAATAGCTTTAATACGCTGGTCGGTTACAGTAATTAAGGCTGATGTTGCCTCTTTAATCATGCCGGGAGTTACCTTATCAAAAGGTATGGGCTGGTTGCTATGTACCAGCAGCGGGTTGGTTTGCATGGCATCCTGTGCCGAAGCTGCGAAAGGGATAAGGGTTAATAATATGCCCAGTTTTTTCAGAATATTCATTAATGGTCAGTTTTTGAAAATGATAAGCGAAGATAATGGTATTTACCTGTAAAGGAAATATAAACTAAACGTAAAAAAGCCACCTGCTGTGTAAGCGGTGGCTTTAATATGCTTGTTGCCAAAAACGGCAATTTAATTTAACAAAAAGGGGCAAGCTACTTTTATCGCGCCGCTACAACCCTCTACCCTTGCTGCGTTCCCGCCCTGGGGGAGTTCAAGAGGAGCTGGCCGTAAAAGACTTACCCCGCCGCAAAGATAGAAAAAGTGTTTGTTTGCGGTTAATAAATTGTTAAAAATGGGTAAGTGGTTGATTATATTAAGGTTAGTTTAATATATTGGTTGTTTGACTTAAAATATGATTACAGAAGAGGAATTAGAAGAATTTCGGAATAAGGGAATTAAACAAACTTCTTATTTGATATTTGGGGCGTTGCCTGCGGCCCGCGCTTTCCGCTCATACTGCACAGGCCTTAGTCACGGGCCGGTATCCGCTGCAATCGCTAACGCATTTTTATTAATTCATTAAAATAACCTTATCTGCTGCTCATCAATAAATGGCGTGGGTTTTTCCTTCTTTTTATCAATAAACCTGTTTTGCTCGGCGTTACCCCTGAATTTAAATGCTGCAAACTTTTCCCATTTGCGGTCGTAGCCATAGGTTTCGCGCTGTAATATGGTTAGGCGGTCTATTTCAAAATCATCGTCCCAATGGCGGTCTTTAAATTTTGGCCATAGTTTTTTGGCCTGTTCATTTGGTACCTGCCGGGCAATGGTAATATGCGGCACCGCTTTTTTTTCGTTCAAACATTTACGGAGGCGCTTAAACCAATCCTCCATTTCGGGGGTTGATTTTATGGCGGCATAAATAGTAGTAAAATCAGTAGGCAAAAAAGTAGCGAAGCCGTTAATTTGCAGGGTAAAGGGTTCAATGAGCGATAACTCCTTTTCCAGTTGCTCAAATAAAGGCTCGGTCCAAAATGTTTTTTGGCGTGGCATTACCTTAAGCGTGATATGCGCCTTGCCGTGCATTCCTTCAAAATCGCCGATGAGCCTCGCGCTGGCCTGCTTAAACTTTGTTACCTGTTGCGCAATGTTTGCAGGCGGCGAGAGGATGATGAGGTAGTCTTTATACATTTTTAGTTGATTGAGTTATTAATTGGTTGATTAAGTTGATTATGTGAGTGGTTGATTAAGTTAAAAAGAACATAGTCAACCTATTCAACTCAATCAACTTATTCTGACTTAATCCAACCCAACATCAAATTACTAAAATAATTAGCAAAATATCAAAAGTTTTTTTATATTTGTTTTATCAAAAATTGAATATGAAATGCCAATTATGTAATGAAGAAAAGCCTCTGCTCAAAAAGTCACACATAATTCCAAATTTTATGTACAAAGACCTTTATGGAACTGAACATAAACTTGTCCTTGTAGGTTTGGAAAAGCTTGAAAGAAAAGGAATAACATATTCAGGATTTTTTGAAAAAAATATCCTTTGCGCTAATTGTGATAATGAACTACTAAGTAGTTTAGAATGCTATGCCAGTTCAACTATTTTTAATTCAGGTAATTCAAAAAAAAGACAACAAATAAAAATAGAGGATATTTTTGGTCGGGATGGGTTGCCTTCTGTGAGATATCATGATTTAGACTACTCGAAAATAAAACTCTTTCTTCTTTCAATTTTATGGAGAGCTCATATTTCAACGAATCAATTTTTCGAAACTGTTCAATTAGGACAATATGCAGAGAAAATCAGAACAATGTTAATTAATAAGGATGCTGGAGAGGAAGACTTTTTAGAAACATGTATTGTAAAAA
>Ga0302315_10001279_pt1 | contig 25957 bp, 25 predicted proteins | sample III_Palsa_N3_1_FD_200532 | JGI IMG/M metagenome (GOLD analysis project Ga0302315, IMG submission 200532) | Peat permafrost microbial communities from Stordalen Mire near Abisko, Sweden - III_Palsa_N3_1 | ecosystem: Environmental > Terrestrial > Soil > Palsa > Peat permafrost | place: Sweden...
GATACTTGCTCAGATAGTTCCGTTTTAAAGTAAGGTCATTATTAATGTTTCGCATAACGTTTTAACTTTATTATTTAAAGTTAATTCTGTTACCGAATTAGTTGACCTTTACAGCAAGGACAAGAGTTTTGTATTATTGATTTTAAGACCTTTCCCAAAGCAGAGGGTAGTGAGGGGCGACACCTCAATCCCCATCTTCCGTACCAAACAACCATGTTTCGCTACCTTCAACCGGCAGGTTTATCATATCGCCACGGGTAGTTTGCCACCAGAAGTGCAGGCGGGGTTTATCGCGATTACCTATTTCATTCATCGAGTCGGAGTCATACAGGCGGCCATTAACCATTACATATTTTATCTTCTCGCTGTTGCGGATCTCGTCAAGCGGGTTGGCGTTTAATACGATCAGATCGGCCAGTTTACCAACCTCCAGCGAGCCTATCTCCTTATCCATGCCTAAATAGGAGGCACCGTTTATAGTGGCGCAGCGTATAACATCCAAAGGCGCCATGCCGCCCTGTTGCAGCATCCACATTTCCCAATGCGCGCCCAATCCCTGCAATTGGCCGTGCGAGCCTAAATTGACCTTGGTGCCGCCATCAGCTATTTGCTTTACATATTTTGATATTTCGATATGGCCGTAATCGCCATATTCAGATTCTGAACGGCGGCGCGAGCGGGCATCCACAATATATTGTGGGGTGAAGTTCAGCAAATGCTGATCTTTCCATATTTCGTAACGGTCGTACCAGTAATTCTCGCCAAACTGGGTGCCATAGCTTACAATAAGGGTAGGCGTATAACCCGATTTGCTGGCATTCCAAAAAGCTTTTACATCCTTATACACCGGCCAAACAGGGATATTATGCTCAATGCCGGTATGCCCATCCAGTATCATGTTCATATTGGTGTTAAAGGTTGAGCCGCCTTCGGGCACTACTTCCATTTGCAGCTCACGCGCAGCGGCAATGATCTGCTGGCGCTGGTCGCGGCGGGGCTGGCTATAGCTTTTAACCGAGAATGCGCCCACGGCCTTCAATCGGCGCAAATGCGACCGGGCATCATCCAAACTGTTTATAACGGCCTTAAAATCACCATCGGCACCGTATAAAATAGTGCCTGTTGAATATATCCTTGGGCCAACCATGTGGCCTGCCTTTACCATTTCGGCCTGGCTAAACACCATTTCGGTATTGGTCGACGGATCGTGCGAAGTGGTTACCCCGTACGACAGGTTAGCGTAATAATTCCAATCCTGCTGCGGCGAAATACCATCGGGGCTTGGGTGTAAATGCGCGTGCACATCTACTATACCCGGCATAATGGTTTTGCCCGTTATATCGTATATTTTGGCATCGGCAGGTATTTGTATATCGCTTGATTTGCCTATGGCAACAATTTTATTCTGGTCGATAACGATGGTGGCATTCTCGATCACTTCATCACCTTTCATGGTAATGATGCGCGCGTTTTTAAAAGCGATCTTGCCATCGGGTACATCGGTTTTTAGTTTCAGGCCGATGTCGGTTGCCGTGGTATCTGCCGCGTTGTTTACACTGCGGGTATAGTATTTTGGCCCCAGCGTCCATAACAGGTTTTGGCTGTCCTTACTCCAATGCAAGTAAGTGCCTGCATCGCGGGTAAGCTTTGTAAGCGGGATGGCTTTGTTATTTTCCGAAAGGTCTTGCGGGTTGCCCGTGGTTACCATTGGGGTAACATAGCAGTTGAACAGCTCGGTAAAAGCCATCCATTTACCATCGGGGCTTGGATTAAACTGTGTAGCGTAGGTAGAAGTGTACAACGTTTTTTTATTGGCGCCTGTACTATCCATCACCATAAATGTTTTTTTATCAGCTTCGTTGCTCTGGTAAAATATTTTTGTATCGTTGGTTGAATATTGCGGGTTGATGCCATTATTAATGATCATTCTGGGTGTGCCGCCTGTTGCCGGGATAACATATATACCCGGGTTCTCGCCAAAGGCAAAGCCTGTAACCTCGTTGCCCACGCCTTTGCGATAAATGATTCTGTCGCCTTTGTTGGAGAATTTTGGAGTATAATAAAAACCTTTTTCGGCAGTAATGCGGGTAACTAAATGCGTGGTAAGATCCACTTTGTTGATAGAGCCTTTTAGTTCATCCGTCCAGTCGACATAAATAAGTGATTTGCCATCGGGGCTAAACTCGGGCGAATACTCAAAATCGTTGGTGTTGGTAATGCGTGTAGGCACACCAGCGGGCAACGTTTTGGTATAGATATAGCCTGCGGCGTTAAAGGCAATTGTTTTGCCATCGGGCGAAGTGGTTAATTGCCTTATCATTTTTACAGTAAAATCATCCTGAAAAACCTTTTGCTGGTAATGCAACGCATCGGTAATGGTTTGGGTTGAGGTTACTTCAAACGGAATTTGAACAGGATTCAAAGTGGTGATATCCAAATTCCATATTTTCCCTTTAGCGTAAAATACAAGGCTTCTGCTATCGGGTGTCCAGGCGAAATTTGGATAAACCCCAAAAATAGCCCATGTTTCCTGCTGGTCATGCGATAGGTCGTCATAAACAGGCCATTCCTCGCCCGTACTTATGTTGTGTAAGTAAAGCACGGATTTTAAACGTATGCGCTTAACAAAAGCCATTAGTTTGCCATCGGGCGATATTTGCGGGCGGCAAGCGCCGCCACCGCCGCCTGCTACCGTATTAATTTCGCCTGTTTCGCGGTTGAGGCTTTTTATGGCATAAATGCCTTTATTAGGGTCTTTATTATATTGAAAGTTTGGGCCTGGCGTTACATCCTCGCTCCAGTAAACAAATTTACCATCGGGAGATACGATGGGTTCGCCTGCATCCTGCTCATCGTTTTTGCGTTTGGTAAGCTGTATACCATCGCCGCCATCTTTATTGTATAACCATATTTCGCCAGCCCCTAATGAGCGGGTGTTGGTGAAATGCTTGCGGGCAACCAAATATTGGCCGTCAGGTGTCCACGAGGCATTATTTAATAACCTGAAAGTTTCTTTGGTAAGGGCTTGTTTATCGCTGCCGTCGGCGTTCATGATCCATATATTATCGGCGCCGTCCCTATCGCTGGTGAAGGATATTTCTTTACCATCGGGACTGAAACGTGGCTGTATTTCCCAGGCTTTTCCGCCTGCCAGCAGGGTAGCTTTGCCACCGGTGATGGGTATGCTATAAATATCGCCTAACAGATCGAATATAATGGTTTTGCCATCGGGGCTCAGGTCAAGGTTCATCCAGGTGCCTTCATCGGTGGTGATAGTTACCTTTTTTGATGGGCCGGGCGGGTTTTCCACGTTCCATTTTTGAGCGGATGCGGAGGTATATATCAACAACAGGAGTAGGGGGGTATATAAGAACTTCATGAGTTAACAATGTTTATGGTTGCGAAGTTAAAACTATTAAGGTAAATTGATAGTTTTGGGAATGTCACAATTAAGTGAAGCATATTTGGTTTTATCAAACGGTTAACAGAAAAATCACACAGAAACCCCAATCAACCACTCACCACCCAAAAATGACCATCCAGGAGATCCTTAAACAGTATTGGAACCATGATGCCTTCAGGCCGATGCAGGAGGAGATCATCAGATCGGTTTTGTTAGGGCATGATACGCTGGCGCTGCTGCCTACGGGCGGGGGTAAGTCGGTGTGTTTCCAGGTGCCTGCGTTGGCTAAGGACGGGATATGTATTGTGGTTTCGCCGCTGATAGCACTGATGAAAGACCAGGTTGAAGGCCTGAAAGCAAAAGGTATTGATGCGGTACAGATCGTATCGGGCATGAGCAAGCGGGAGGTTGACCTGGCGCTGGATAATTGTATTTACGGCGCGGTGAAGTTTTTGTATCTCTCGCCCGAGCGGCTGCTGTCGGAACTGGTGCGCGAGCGGATCAAATACATGCGGGTAAATTTGATAGCAGTTGATGAGGCGCATTGCATATCGGCATGGGGTTATGATTTTCGTCCGCCGTATTTGCATATTGCCGATCTGCGCGAACTGCATCCCGATGTGCCGGTGCTGGCGCTTACTGCTACGGCCACTGCCGAAGTGCGCGAGGATATCCAGCAGAAATTGCTGTTTAAGCAAGCCAACATATTTCAGAAAAGCTTTGAGCGCCGCAACATCAGCTATGTAGTGCTGAACGAGGAAAACAAGCTACCCAAGCTGCTGGATATTGCCCGGGGCGTAAAGGGCAGCGGTATTGTATATGTGCGCAGCCGCAAGGAAACCGCCGAAATAGCCAAGTTTTATAACGATAACAGCATAAAAGCCGACTACTACCACGCGGGCCTCGGTATGGATGAGCGCTCCAAAAAACAGGAGAACTGGATTAACAACCGCACCCGTGTTATTGTGGCTACCAATGCCTTCGGTATGGGGATCGATAAGGCCGATGTGCGCTTTGTGATACATAAGGATATGCCCGAAAGTTTGGAGGCTTATTACCAGGAGGCTGGCCGGGCCGGGCGCGATGAGCATAAGGCCTATGCTATTTTGCTGTACAACAACGCCGATAGGTTTAAGGAGGAACGCAAATTCGCCCTTAACTTTCCCGAAGTGGAGGAGATAAAAAAGGTATACCATTGTTTGGGAGGCTATTACCAACTGGCTTACGGCACAGGTGCAGGCATAAGCCTCGACCTTGACCTGGGCGATTTTTGCGCACGCTATCAGCTCGATGCCATGAAAACCCTCAGTGCGCTGAAGTTTTTGGAGCAGGATGAATACCTTGCCTTTAACGAAAGCGTATTTTTGCCCTCACGGTTCCGCTTCGAAGTGTTGAACGAGCAGTTGTACAACTTCCAGATACAAAACCCCGGCTGGGATCCCTTTATAAAAACCCTGCTGCGCAGCTATGGCGGCGCTTTTGAAAATTATGTGCGTCTACGCGAGTTTGACCTCGCCCGCCGTACCCACATGAGTACCCAGCAGGTAATTGAAGGCCTGAAACAATTGCAGGACTTCGGCATATTGAACTATCTTCCCCAGACAGATCACCCCCAGGTTACCTGGATCAAGCCCCGGCAGCAAGCCGGGAATGTATATATCAACAAAAAGTACATTGCTGACCGCAAAGCCGTTTACCGCGCTAAAATTGAGGCTGTATTTGCTTATGCCCAGCACCGCCGCTGCCGCAGCCAGATGCTGCTGGCCTATTTTGACGAAACCAACGCCCCCAAATGCGGTATGTGCGACATCTGCCTGGCCGAAAAACGCCAGCGTAACGCCGATGAGATCTATGATGTGATAACCAATGAGATCGTAGAGTTGCTAAGCGTTAACTCATTAGATATCGGCACGCTGATAACTTCGCTGAAAAGCGGGGTAGAGAAGGAGCGCATGGAAGCTGTACGCTTGCTGTTAGATGCCGGGAAGCTAAAGACGGATGGTGCGGTTTATTATTTGTAGATCAGTTGGTATTTTGCGGTGGGCAGTTTGCAGCCTTTGTTGGTGGTGTCACTTATATGTGGGAAGATTAGAAAAGAAGTCCGGGCTGTGCGATTCCCTCCCTGCCATTTCACATCCTACCGTACCCCTCCCAGGGGAGTGAATATAGAATCGTTAATCCAACCTTTCACTTGCGGTTGCAAACTAGCGTAAGTAGGCTACAACTTATAGGCATCACTGCCCACATTATACCCCTCAATTTCAAAATGACATTCTTTTTACAATCCATCTGTGTATCCACATATTTGCATCTCCGCAGGCCAAAAACCCGCTTTAATGGTGTATAATGTACACTAAGTCAAAAAATTCATATCCCATTTCACCGATGAAAACCCCCGGTTTGCCGAGTTATTCATGCCATACATCTAATAGAGGCGATATGGGTGTAACGTTTCTTTAGCGGTAGGGTCTTATGGATGTATTTAAAAACAATGGAATTACAAACAATTGACAATCAAAAAAATAAAACAATGAAAACTACAGCATTCACCCTTATAGCTATTGCAGCATTAGCATTTGGAACAGTAAATTTAAGCAAAGCAGCTACCGGTAACAACACCGTTGTTAGCACAACTTTAAACAACGTTAGCAAGATCAGTAAGATCGAGGTTCGCGGAAATGTGGAAGTATATGTATCTGATGGCACTGCCGACCAGGTAAAGGTATACAACCGCTATTATGCAGAAGACGCCATGGTACAAAACCAAAATGGTGTGTTGAAAATATCATCATATACTAACGAGAAATTGGTAGTGTGGGTTACCGCAAATGATTTGCGCACCATTAGCGCTTATGATAACGCAGAAGTAAAATCATTTGGTAAGCTAGCCGAAATTGGCCTTGATGTTAACTTGTACAACAATGCATCAGCTAACCTTGACCTGAACGGTTACAGTGCAGATGTTATTCTGAAAGATCACGATAAAGCTAACATCAGCGGTTATATCAGCGAATTCAGCTTAAACTATGGTACTGCTAACAGCGTAAACCAAAGTAACCTGGTTGCCGAACATTCAACAGTAACTAAAAACGCCGATAAGGCAGCTCACAAAACAGCCGATCAGGAATTGGCCGGGCTTTAATAAGCACTTTTGCAAAAGTTCAATCATATATCAGGAGCTATAGCCTACGGGCTGTAGCTTTTTTTATGTTTAGTGTAACATGCTTTGTATATTCGTAGTCATAAAACCATATCAAAAACAAATCCTATTAAATCATGAAAAAGGTACATTATTATATCCTACTGCTGGTGGCCGGGTTTTCAGTGGCGGCTTTATCGTCGTGCATGTTCAATTGCGTAAGGGGCTCGGGCCATCCGGCCAGTGAAACCCGCAAGGTTGCTGAATTTACAAAGCTGGATATATCCGGCGATTTTAATATCATTCTGAAACAGGATAGCTCATTAACCCTTGATATTACGGCTGATGATAACCTGCTGAAATTTATAAAAACCAAAATTGAGGGCAATACCTTAAAAATTTATACCCATAAAAACCTGTGCAACAGCGGGCAAATGACCATAACCATAGGTATACACAAGTTGGAAGAATTAAGGTCGTCGGGTGCTATTGAGGTTACTGCCGATGGTAAGCTGGTAACAAAAGACCTCGGCTTTCACCTGTCGGGAGCAAGCAAAATAACGCTTGACCTGAGCGCCGCCAATGTGACTACAGATGGCAGCGGTGTTACTGAACTAAACCTTACCGGCCAGGCCAGCTCGCACCATATCGATATCAGCGGCGTAGCTAAGGTACATGCTTTTGATTTTGTGGTTGGCGATTATGACATCAGCACCTCGGGCGCAGGCAACTGCGAGATAAATGTGCTGCACTCGCTTAATGTAAGCAGCAGCGGCGCATCCGAAGTAAAATACAAAGGCAACCCCAGCAGCGTAAATAACGATAAGTCGGGCGCTTCAACACTGCAAAAAGTGGATTAAGCATCCCTCAACCATAAAAAAAGCTATTCATAAAATGAATAGCTTTTTTTATGCTCACTGCTCACTGCTCACTGCTCACTGCTCACTGCTCACTGCTCACTGCTCACTGCTCACTGCTCATTCATCAATTTGCATAATTTTTTTAGGATCAGTTTATTTTCAATTATATTGGTGTTTGTAAACCAATCCGTTATGTTTAAAATAATTCTTCTGCCTGTACTAGCAGTGGCCATAGCTACCAATAGCTATGCGCAAAAACCATTTGCTACCTTTAACCATGTAGCCCTTATGGTAACTGATGCTAATAAAAGCGCTGATTTTTACAGCAGCCTGTTGCAGCTTAAACCCTTGAAAAACCCGTTCCCGGGCAGTTCGATCCGGTGGTTATCTTTAGGTGGTAATATGCAGTTGCACCTTAACCAGGGTTCAAAAGCCGAAGTAACCGTTTCAAAAGATAATCATATCGCCTTTAGCGTAGCATCAATAACTGATTTTATAAAACTGCTTAACAGCCGCCATATCCCTTATGATGATGGCGGTGGGCACCCCGGCAAAATGGCCAACCGCCCCGATGGCGTGCAGCAGATTTATTTTCATGACCCCGACGGTTACAGAGTTGAAGTAAATAATGCCCAATAACCTTTATTATTAAGGCCGCCCGGAAAATATTGCCATCGGCATAATCCCGCAGCGGCTATTTTGCCAACAACGTAATCCTGTGTATGGACTGTGGCTCCAGCAAAGTAATTTATATCCGTAGTACCCACTTTTCAACTTCCCGACTTTTTTAATACCTTTGCGCCTCTTAATTTGGTATGGTTAATGTTATAGGCTGTACTATAATTGATTAATTAAATTATCCGCAAAAAAGATGAATATTTCACAGGAAAAAATTGATAACCTGAATGCAGTTTTAAAGATCAACCTTAACCCCGAGGATTATGCCCCACGTGTTGACAAGGCTATAAAAGAACATGCTAAAAAATCTAAAATACCAGGCTTCCGCCCGGGTATGGTACCAGCATCGCACATCAAAAGGATGTATGGTAAGAGTATTTTGGTTGATGAGATAAATAATTTATTATCAGATACTTTAAACAAATATATCGAAGACGAAAAGTTAGAGGTATTAGGCCAGCCGCTGCCAAAAATAGAGGACGACAGAAAAGAATACAACTGGGATTTTGCTGATAACTTTGAGTTTAATTACGAAGTTGGCCTGGCGCCAGAGTTTACTATCGATTTTTCATCAAAAGATAAAATAACCGAATATCATATCAAATCAGATGACGAAACGCTGGAGTCGCGCATCAAAAATATCCGCAGAAGCTATGGCAAAATGACAAATCCTGCCGTATCGGCAGATGATGATGTGCTTTATTCAGATTTAGTGCAGCTTTCGCCGGATGGTTCTGTTTTTGAGGATGGGATAAGCAATACCACATCGGTAAGGTTAGACCAGGTTCAGGATGAGAAGATAAAATCATCGCTGATAGGCCTTAAAAAAGATGATGTAGTAGTGCTGGATATTCAGAAAGCTTATAATAATGATGCTGCCCGTATTGCGGCCATTTTAAAGGTTGACGAAGATGTCGCAGCTGATTTGAAATCGAAGTTTCAGCTAACAGTTAAAAATATCAACCGTTTAGAGGAAAGCGATTTGAACCAGGAGTTCTTTGACAAATTATTTGGTGAAGGTACAGTAACTACCGAAGAGGAATTCAGGGCTAAGATCACGGAAGAGATCGAATCCATGATGACCCAGGATAGCGAACGCAAATTGCAGGACGAGATCTATCATTACAGCATAAATAAAGTTAATTTTAATTTGCCTGATGAGTTTTTAAAACGCTGGTTAAAGGCCACTAACGAAAAACTTAGCGATGAGGAATTAACAGGCGGCTATAATGATTTCGCGCAGAACCTTAAATGGACGCTGATCGAAAACAAGATCATTAAGGACAACAACATCGATATAAAATATGATGAAGTGTTTGCCCTGGCGAAACAGCGTTTGGCGCAACAGTTCCAGATGTACAGCCCGCAGCCCATTGCCGAGGAGCAATTAGCGCAGTACACCGTTCAGTATTTACAAACAAAAGAAAATGCCAACAAGATATTTGAAGAATTGAAAGCGCTAAAGGTATTTGATTACATCAAAAGCGTTATCACTTTAAATAAAAAAGATATCCTGTTTACTGATTTTAACAAATTAGTTGCAGAGCATAAGCATTAATTTTTAGTACTTTAGTCAGAAAGTCCGTAAGTCGGAAAGTCCGAAAGTTGAAAAAGCTTTTTACTTTCTGTCTTACGGACTTTCCGACTTACGGACTTTTCCGACTAACCTTCGTGCCAATAAATTTACTTTCAAAAAACTTTACGGTTTAAATTTTATTGAAGTAAAAACTATATTAGGCGATTAATACGCCGATTTACATAACAAGTAAAAATAACAATCATGGACAATATCGATAAAAACGAATTCAGAAAATACGCTGTTAAACATCACCGTATTAACAGCTTATACGTAGACAAATATATTACAGGAATTGCCCAATCAGCACTTCCAACCGCTATGACGCCTTATATCATCGAAGAGCGCCAGTTGAATATATCTCAATTGGACGTATTCTCGCGCTTGATGATGGATCGTATCATTTTCTTAGGCGATGCGATCTATGAAAATATCGCCAACATAATACAAGCCCAGTTGCTGTTCCTGCAATCGGCAGATAGCAAACGCGACATCCAGATCTATATTAACTCTCCGGGCGGCTCTGTTTATGCAGGCTTGGGTATATATGATACCATGCAGTTCATATCAAACGATGTGGCGACTATTTGTACAGGTATGGCGGCTTCAATGGCGGCAGTACTATTATGTGCAGGTGCCAATGGCAAAAGGGCAGCGTTACCGCATGCAAGGGTAATGATACACCAGCCATCGGGCGGTGCGCAGGGGCAACAGTCGGATATAGAAATTACGTATCATGAAATTACTAAACTGAAAAAGGAATTGTACCAGATAATAGCTGACCACAGCGGTACTACCTACGAGAAAGTTTGGGATGCATCAGACCGCGATTATTGGATGATAGCCGAAGAAGCTAAAGAGTTTGGTATGGTTGATGAAATTTTGCGCGGCAATAACGCGAAAACAAAATAAGTAATCGATAGTTATTAGTCCGGAAGCCGGTAAGACCGCAAGTTGAAAAAGCTTTTCACTTTCCGACTTCCGGACTTTCCGTTTCACAGAGTAGCTTTTGCTATTATAGAAACAATTAATTATTTTTGATAAACAAAAAGGATTTACATGAATAAGAACAGCAAGGAGATCAGGTGTTCATTTTGCGGCGCAGGTAAACAAGACTCCCTTATGCTAATAGCCGGGCTGGACGCTCACATTTGCGATAAATGTGTGAACCAGGCCAACGAGATATTGGCTGAAGAGCTGAAAGTGCGCAAGGTAAAAACATCTCCTTCAGCCCCCGGTATATTAAAGCCAGCCGAAATAAAAGGCCATCTCGATCAATATGTTATTGGCCAGGATGATGCCAAAAAAATATTATCAGTAGCGGTTTATAACCATTACAAACGCTTAAACCAGCGCATTGATAAGGATGAGGTGGAGATAGAAAAATCAAACATTATTATGGTGGGCGAAACAGGTACGGGTAAAACCCTGTTGGCTAAAACGCTTGCTAAAATATTAAATGTGCCTTTTTGTATTTGCGATGCTACCGTACTAACCGAAGCAGGTTATGTAGGGGAGGATGTGGAAAGTATCCTGACCCGCTTACTGCAATCAGCAGATTATGATGTAGCAACCGCCGAGCGTGGTATTGTTTATATTGATGAGGTGGATAAGATTGCCCGTAAGAGCGATAACGCCTCGATAACGCGCGATGTAAGCGGCGAAGGTGTGCAACAGGCCCTGCTGAAAATATTGGAAGGTACCATGGTTAACGTACCGCCACAGGGTGGCCGTAAACACCCCGATCAAAAAATGATCACGGTGAATACCAGCAATATCCTGTTCATTTGCGGTGGTGCGTTTGATGGTATCGACCGTAAAATAGCCAACCGCCTGCGTACGCAAACTGTTGGTTACAAAATGAAACGTGATGATGGCGATGTAGATATGAAAAATCTATACAAATACATCACCCCGCAGGATTTGAAATCATTTGGCCTGATACCCGAATTAATAGGCCGTTTACCGGTGTTAACTTATTTGAACCCTTTGGATAGGGAAGCATTGCAAAACATCCTTACAGAACCTAAAAACTCGTTATTAAAGCAATATAAAAAGCTGTTTGAATACGAAGGTGTAAAACTTGATTTTGAGGCCGATGTGCTGGATTTTATTGTTGATAAAGCAATGGAGTTTAAACTCGGCGCACGTGGCCTGCGTTCTATATGCGAAGCCATCATGATCGACGCGATGTTTGAGTTCCCATCCCAAAAAGATATAAAACAACTAACCGTAACGCTCGATTACGCTCACGAGAAATTTGAAAAATCAGACCTGAAGAAATTGAAGGTAGCTTAATTAAGTACTGATGAAATAAAACAACAAAGCCCGGTGTAATTACCGGGCTTTGTTGTTTATATCTCGCAATGATGTGTTGGATAGTTTCACAAATGTCGTGTAGGCTGTCATGATGCACTCGAAGCATGCGGGGAAAGGCCTATACGCCTTACATTATCGTTAATGCATAGTTCGCGATGTCCTATGCTCATGCTTCGAGTGCCTGCATGACACCCTTTCTGACCTTACCCAAACTCAACTGATCCCAAACTCCCGCTTAAAAAACTTTTGTATCGTATCTGGCGCTGTCATTAAAAACGTTTGCATACCCAAAGCCTTTGCTGTTTCTAAATGCTGCGGACTATCATCAATAAACAAAGTTTCTGCAGGCTTAAGATTGTTTTCATGCAGCACTTGTTCAAAAATAGCGGGCTCAGGCTTGCGTTTGCCGGTTAAGTGGGAGTAATATACCTTTTCAAAAAACTGGTCGTTGTTATCTACATTAAATTCACTTTTTAAATATTGATGCACATAATCGTAATGAATGGCATTAATATTACTTAATAAAAAAGTGCGGTATTGCTTTTTTACCTGTAACAATAGCTCGTGATTGCCCGCCGGGATACCTACAAATATAGCATTCCAGGCATCGTCGATCTGTTCGTCGGTTAGTTCCGGTTTCTCAGATAGCTCTCTTATGCGGTTCCTGAAATCGGCATTACTTATTTCACCACGCTCCAGCAAATTAAATACCGGGTCTTGATGCTTATGCCCGTAAAATGCATCTGCATTATCAATCCCCAGCTTTTGCCAGGCCTGTTGTACTTTAGTAAAATCGATATTGAAAATTACGTTGCCGTAGTCGAATATGATGTTTTTTATATTTTGCATTAATAGTGTTGATGATGGGTGATTTTTTGTAATTTCCAATAAAGTTTCTCACGCAAAATAATGAAAAATTACTGTTTGTGATCGCGTTTTTGGTATTGGCGATATTATGCGGATTTTATGCGAAACACAAATATTACGACCCTAAGCGGGCCTTTATTAACAAAAAGACTATCTGATTTTTACTTATTAATACCTTTAATTATTGAAAAACTGCATTTGCAATACAGAAACGCCATTTTCCATAATGAAGACAGAAACAAGGTTATTTTTTTGAGACGTATTTGGGACGTTTCTAAATTTATTTTTTCAAAAAGTGCATTTAAACGCTAAAAACGCTCTTTTTGATTTTTAGAAAAAGGGCTGGCTTTTTAAGAAAAGTTATGATTTTGAATAAGTAAAGCCTTGATTATCAAGGCTTTACTTGTGCGCCCACCTGGGCTCGAACCAGGGACCAAAAGATTATGAGTCTCCGGCAGAGGGTGAAACGCGAAATATTTTTAAGGGCAGAAAACTTCGTTTCTGACTTACTAAGGCCAATTTACAACAATATTTTGGCATTTCCAAGGCTTAAAAAAAAATCATCCCGACGATATTCCGACACTTTTTTCGTTCAATTCAGCAGGAAAAGTTGCATTGTTCCACATCTAAACAAAATTCGTTAGATGAAAACATCCAATTGAGATTATTCTGATCCAGGGACAAATTCAATTACTTTACAAAGTCCATTAAAAATGTCTGCTTCTACTTTTTTATACTTTACTCCTGCAACCATGGTTCCATTAGTATACTCAACGCTCACCTTATCATTGCGGCCGTATATAGCTTTATGCAACTTTGGCCTGTTATCAACGTATGGATTTGGTGCCGGCCTATGGTCTGGAGGTGCAAGATTAAAGGCAATGTTCTTCGGAATGTCAGGACCATTGTCTATCTTTACCTGTTTTGCGGAGCCAGTCTGTATGTTCCTGAATATTCTAAACAGCTCATCCGCTTTTGCAGTATACAAGATTTTCCCGTTTTTAAAATCAAACGCGGTGGTGCCAAATGACCCGATTACGCAATCCGTTGTGGGTTCTGCAATACTGGGGTCAAGGTTTTCAAATTCATCCAATATAAATTTAGTCTCAACACTATACAGGTCATATTTCTTTAGTAGTAATTCATTTTTTATAGCAAAATTATCGCCCATCTTTTTACGCTGTACGCTCGGGTATATTATGGCCTCCAAATCGCCGTCGCTTTTTACCGGATAAAACATTTGGTCGGACGACAGTAAGGCGCTAAATAAATAGTCTTTGGGTCGATCCCGGTCTACGGGATAGGCATAAACATCAATAAAAAATTCATCCAGTAAGTAGAAAACCTCCTGCAATTCATGTGCAATATTAGGGTTGTTCTTTTTATCATTTTTTATTACACTACATACCCCTCGCGCTCCGGATTTCAACAGAAATCTCGATATGGTAATCACATCACCGTTTTGCGGTTTGGTTTCCCAATAAGCAGAAGCTTCATCTAGGGCGCAATAAGTCACCTGCTGGCCAGGGACGTTGCAGCGGCCATAATTACAAAATTGAACCGGGGGCGCTAAAAGCTGACCAATATCGTTTAAATAACTCAGTTCGAGCCCTTGAGCCTTAAGAATACGATTGTTGTTTGAGATTCTTACGAGGAATTTCGGAAGGTGGGCTGCGGTGGAAACAGGCTTTAAATTAAAGAATGTAGTGATATTTTGTTTAAGCTTTTCAAATTCTATGTCGGAAAGATCCTGTATTTTTCCAAATAGCGTCCTATAGTAATCCAATTTCTTCTTGATTTCTGGAATTGGATTCAGGTTTATTACCTCCCTGTTAGTCAGGTTATTAGCGATTTTCTCAACTAAACCAAATTCGTCAAAAATCGGGGGTAACATTTCAAATCGGTAATTTTTGCGAGTTAATTAATCGGAGTATTATACTTGCAGATTTTCACAAAATACAACCCAAAAGTAGTGAATATAATTCTGTCTGATGTTTCAAGTTCATAAGACTTCATTTCTAAAGAAGTATGAGTGCCTGAAAAAATATCTTCTATTTTTTCATTGCTTTTGTATTCCCTAAGATTTGGCTGTTCATATTTCATAATTCCAAAGGAAATAAGTCTATCAGTATATAAATCCAATTGATCTTGGTTCATACTGAGTATGGCTTTATAATCCCAAGTGGCAAAAATTGAGTTATCCGGGTATACAGAGGTACGTTCAGTATATAATTTTTGAGACTTCCATTTTGCTAATGTGACCACTTCTTCAGATTTGAAAATTTCGAAACAATGATTTAACAAAATAACCTCATTCGGTGTTATTTCCCGCAATATCTCGATACATTTTAAATTTAAAAACTGTTCTGTATCTAAAGTAGATATATTCGCAATGACATTTGCCCAAAGATTTTGTATTTCTTCCTCCTCCTCCAAAGATGAGTATTCTATTAATGGACATAATGTTTTGAGATTAATTTGCTTGGGATTGAGGCCGGACTTTTCAACCAAATCTCTTGCCTTAGAAAATATCACGATTTGATTTTTGAACCTTCTAAATCTAATTTGATCCGCAATCATTCCGCCGGTTTCCTGTACAGCCTCTCCTAATAACGTTTTTAAAAACTCTTCTGCTCCATCTAAAATTCTTTTTGGAATATTAAGTGAATCAACCAATTTTTGAATATCAACCATCTTTAATCTGCTGAAATATCAGTTATTAATTTTATTGCCTAAGTATTCATCCAGATGGGCTTTTATATTCATAGATTGAATAAAGCTAAACTTTGGGGGTAAGGCATTTCCAATAAGCAATGCCAACTTACCTATAGGTGTGTTTTCCGGCATTTTATAACTAATTGGGAAAGATTGTAGTAACGCGGCTTCCCGTGCGGATATGCATCGATCTTGTTCGGGGTGTAAAAATCTGCCCTTCGACGGATTTAAACATCCGCCAGTAATCGTTGTAGAATGATCATCCCATCTTAAGCGACCATAAACATCGTTAAAGCCGATGTTTTGGCCCTGGTGGCAATTTAGTATGTATTTAGCCGGCAAATCCTTACGACTGCCCCCATTATGTGGCGTAATGGAAATTTGCTCTTTAATCCTATCCGTATGTGAGGGGAATATTTGATGTAAAGGATCAGTCGAATTTTCGGGTAGCGGTAGAAATCCGATAGTTTCCCTTACTGTCGCTTTTTTTTCCAATGGCAACGGTTCTGCAACTTTAATAGCACCAAGCCTTGATCCTACCATTACCAATCTTTTTCGACTCTGCGGTACGCCGTAATCCTTAACATTTACAACTTTGTAATCAATATGATTATAGCCAATTGCCTTTAACCTTCCGATTGCTTTGTGAAAAAGATCGTAATGAATAAGTCCCGGTACATTTTCCATCATAAAAGTGTAGGGCATTAATTCTTCTACAAATCGAACATATTCATTGATTAAATCATTTCTTTCGTCAAATACCGGAATGGCTCGATTTAATCGTCGGATCGAAGAAAAGCCCTGACATGGCGGACATCCTGCCAAAAGATGAATTGTCTTTCCGTTCAATTTTAATTTAATTTCTTTAGTGGAAACTTTTCGAATATCTTCAGTGATAACCTCAGTTTCAGAATGGTTTAAGCGATATGCTTTTGAAGCAATCTCATCAATTTCGAAGGCATAGGCAGTTTTGAAATCAGCCTGGTGCAGTCCTTCAGTCAGGCCGCCGCAGCCGCTGAAAAGATCGATACTTATTAATTTTAATTTTGAAACTTCCATCCTGGTGGTAATATGGGCTCAAGCTTTTTATACCCGACATGATCAAAAAAATCCAATACAGCCTTCCACTGAATTAATGTAGCAGCACCATACCGACCCGATTTGGGATTTACATACATATAACCTGTTTCATTGCACCACCAGCATTCTCCGCCCTGAAGTGCCATTCCTCCAGCGGAAATGTTAGAGTGACAAACATTTGACCGGCCGCCTACGATTTTACCTTGCGGATTTTCGTGCTGGTCAGGTATCATTCGGAAATATAACTGCCCATCAATCAGTAAAATTAACCAAATGTACATTTTATTTTTAGGCAAAATCGGAATTTCAGCGTTTAGTAAATCTAACAGTGGTTCCGGAACGCCATCTTTAATAGCATTGTAAGTTTCATCAAAAAAATTAATTTTTTCCTCATCGGGATAATCTCTTTCAGGATCTTCTGTACGCCCAAATGCTAAAACTTCCGGTCCTAAGCGAGCTATTAAATCAGCTAAATACTCTTCAGGTTCCATATTTATATTTCTGTATAACCTCGTTCAATCGCTTCCTCAACTTTATCAACTCCAAATATTGTAACAGCATCTGTTGAGGAGATTGAAGTGAGTTCGCCATAACCGGATTTTAAAAAGCTATTGTTAGAAGATGACAAAATATTTTTTCCGGAATCTATAAAATATTTTTTATCTGACTTTTTAAAGAGTTCCAAAATAGAATCTTCATCAATAATATTTGATTCATTTACAATAAACTCCTTAATCGGTTTTGCTCCTAAAATTGAAAGTAATTTCCAAAATTCTTCAGAATCAATAATAAATTTGGAAGGTTTTATTGTAATTTCCAAGTCTGCCCATACTGTTGTTTCCCCCTTTTTGAAAAGGGTTTCAACCTCCGCTAGAAAACTTTTCACGCTTTCATCATTGGTTTTGTCCAATATATTAAGTCGCCCGGCATTTGCAAAAACTGAAAATTCGTCACGTTCCAATAAATTGGGCAGTGCGTCTATTCCTGAATAAGACGTGAAAATGGAAATTTTAGCAGGTGTGGTATTTAAAACTTCCAGTAAATATCGATCAACCGGCTTATCCGATTGTTGCATTCCATATTCCCAATCAAATGCGATAAAATTCCATAGCAGGTCAGCTTTAGCAACAAAAAATTCAGGGTGCGAAAAACTTTCAAGTTGAATTTTCCTTTTCCAATGAATTGAACGAGCGACAAGTTTAAGATTCAAATCTTTTAAACTTGTTTCTTGTGCCCAATCTTCATCTTTAGTTAAAGCATTAATTCTGTCAAGATCAAAATGCGTTTCTCCAATCGCAGGATAGCCGTCATCAATTATTCCAACCTTTACTAAATTCATAATTATTCTGATTTAACTCTTGAAAAATCTAATATAAATTGCGCACCCTTCATATCTTGTAATCTGTCTTTTTGATTTATTAAGCCAATTTGACCTTTCATTCTATTCAAATAATATTGACATATATATAAACCTAAACCCGACGGGGGCGATTTTAAACTGGACCCGGCTTGATACAAATATGGAAGAATTGAATCGTCTATACCAGTACCATTATCTGCAACAACAACAATCCTACGTTCGGAATCAACCTTTATCACTATTTTTTTATCATGGTTCTTGCTATCCATTTCTAACCAATAGCAACTATTGTCAATTAGATTTGTAAAAATCTGTCCCAACGTGCCGAATTTAGCAGAAATATTAAATCCCTGGTCCTCAATAAATTGAAAATCAATTTTTACACTATCGAACGTCCGTTGATAAAACTCTGCTGCGTATTTAATTGCTCTGTTAATATTAAACTGCCTGTCCGGCTCATTCCTAATAGAACGCAAGGGACTCAAATTTTTCAATTCAGATCGCAGAGAAGATGCTGAATCTCGCAAATCTTCAAGTTTGGATTTGTCAAGATGATCAGAAACAATCATCTGATTTATGCCATTATAGAAATTCCCGACAATTTTTGCAAGTTCATGAATTGCAATTGCCGCTGATAAACCGAACCCAGCATTTTCAACAAGCTTCTCTTCAATTATACGTATCTGTTTAACGCTTTTTTCCAAATTCTCTAAAGATGATTGAAGTCCTATAAGTTTAATTTCTTTTTCTTTATCAGTACCTCCGAAGCTGGTAACCAGGCTTAAGGGCCGTTTAAAGGCATCATAATTTCTTAATATTCCGCTAACCAAATTGGAAGAATCTTTTGTTAAACTGAGTATCTTTTGCGGGTCTCTGATGACATTTTCCTTTAAAGTTGTAAAATCATCCCGCCTTTCTATAAACTCGACTTCGATAAAATTCTCTACAATACCTTTAACCAACAATGATAGCTCTTTAAATGCCTGGTTTTCTAAAAGTCCTTGCCGGTCTGTTTTATCGATAAGATTCAGGTTTGCCTCTTGGAAAACCTCGACATATCCGTTCATATTATAATACGAAATATGACTGCCTTTTTGAATATGCCTTTTGCTTAACTTAAGCCAATCATTATTTGCACCCCAGTCAGCCGGAAAAAGGTTTACGAAGTCCCGATATAACGCAATGCCACCGTAGTTATCAAGTAATTCTGAGGCACGTTTTACATTCTGCGTTGCAATCCATGGCGAAGTCCTGTACCAAACATCAACGTGAATAAAAAATGGACCACTTTCCGGTTTTCTGAATTCCTCATTTGAAACCTTGAAAGTTTTACCGTGCGACAATCTCAAATCAAATGTGGAAGTAATTTTCTGCTTTGAATAAGGTACTGTGGTAGGCGGATCAAACAGGAGCTCATAACTCATGACACCGTCTTCATTAACTAACGCATCGAAAGTAAATACAGGCGGAGCAAGATCATAAATTGATTCATTCTTCAGTTCGCCCTCCAGTTGCGGACAATCAAATATTACATAAAAAGGAGTTAAATTTTTTTCTTGTTTTGTAAAAGGATTTGTAAATGGAGAATTGAGACTCAATACAGAATCATAAATATCCTGAATGTTATTTTTATTAATTAAAAATCCGTCTCTGCCACCATATATAACAAGTTTGGTACCGCTATTATTCGGTCCATAAACCCTGGAAACAGGTTGTTTGGTAAGCTTAATACCGACTGAATCGAGGTTAACCTGTTTTCCGTTTTTATTATCAAAATCGTCCCAATTAATTTGGAGCACGTATTCGAAATCGTTTTCAGCAGTTTTGGTAATTAGTCGAAGAAAACGCCCCAGTCTATGTGTTGCAAATCTGCCGACACCCTTTTCTCCGAGCGGTAATCGTCCTTGATTAGCGTTTTTGTATGCACTTAACCAACTGTTGAAAACACCGATATTTCCGTTTGATAAAGCATTTTCTCTTTGTTTTCTTATTTCTTCCTTGACGTTCGTTTTTATCCTTGATGCCGGTCTTAGCCAACCCTGCTCAATTACATTCTTATCCATCCCCTTACCGTCATCTTCGATAATTATAACCGGTCCTGGCAAATCCGAATACTCATAATCGATATCAGCTATCGTCATATCCGGAATATTTCGAATTGAGACTTTTGAATATGTTGCGCCGGCATCAAACCCGTTTTTAATTAATTCCAGTATTCCGACTCTTTCAGATGCTATGAGCTGTTCTCCGAGCACCTGAATTAAATGGGCATCAGCTTCAAAATTTAAAACAATTCCGCCATCAAGACATAAATTATCCAAAAAATCTGGAATGATTTTTCTTACAGCATTATTGTAATTATAATACGGAGTATTAAGTGTTTTCTCTAAAATTTGGCCATCTGTCGATTTGAAACTGACAGGATTTGAGAATGGCTTATAATCAGCAATTTCTGCAAAATAGTGATCAGGATTTGTTTTGTCTAAAAATGGCGGTTTTGCAATACGTCCATACCCGTAAAATACACCTTCACCATGTTTATCCGGTTCATAATAAACAAACTCGATAGGCAGTGTTGCAAATTGATTAAGATAGTTCTTTTTTGAAGTCGCTGGGAAATGGTAATATTTGCCAATGAAATCATTGTATTGATCCCCTTTCCTATATTGAGTTAATATTAAACAGTTTCTGGATTCCATAGTAATTACCCAAAATAACATATTTTAAATCAACCAACATAAAAACAGCAAAAATACTTATTCTTTAAGGTGCTTTATTTTTTATCGATGTAACCAGATGTAATAAGGTATCGTTAATCGTTTTGGCTTTTAATTCACAGGTAAATATCGTAATTATTGACCATTTTTCATTAATCAAAGCATTGATGGTTGCAAAATCTCTTGTTTTGTTTTTTGAAATCTTTTCGCGCCACCAAGCTATATTGGTCTTAGGAACGGTAGCGTATTTGCAATCATCATGACCGTGCCAAAAACAGCCATTAATAAAAATTACGGTTTTATATTTTGGAAGGACAATATCAGGTTTACCGGGTAATTTATTACCATGAAGTCGATAGCGAAAGCCTTTTGAAAACAGGAATTTTCTAACCAATAATTCAGGTTTTGTATCCTTACTGCGGATACGGGACATATTATAACTCCGGACTTCTTTGGAATGCACATCAGCCATAAATACTAAATGGCTAATTAAATAAAATGTTTATTTATTCTGGACTATTAGCACTTGATGGTAAAGGAATAAATTCACCCATACCAGTTTCAATTAAAAATATTTCCATCGAAATATCATAGATGTCCTTATTGTTCTTTTCGCAAACTTCGAAGCATTGTTCATTAAGCTTGTTTCTTAATGCAGCTTCTTCAGATGTGTAAGACGGAACGCCGGTTTCCATGTTTATGTAATCTTCAAAATCATCATCGGGATGATAATTCAATCCTTCGGCGACAAGTTCTTTCATAAAAAGGACAACTTCCTCAAGGCTTTCTATAGTTTTTATCATGCTAAAGTCAATAAAATTTATACATAAATATATGAATTTTTCTTATCTTTAAGTATGAAATTTTGGAAAAACTCCGGTTATAATTACCAGGACATGCCTGTACTTTCGGAAGATAAATTAATCCTCCTCGTCAATGTCATGATGCGGGAGGATTTGATTGAATGGCTGGCCTGGAATGACCCCAATGGTATTTACTGCGACGAACAATCCTTAAAAGAGCTTGGCAACGTTATGACCCGTGAAGAAGGTATTGAAATTTTCCTGAGACAGGTGGAAGAAAACCGGGTTTTATAAAAAGCATTTTTCATATTGCTTTAGCCTAAATGTCACTTATAGCCTGCAAGAAAAAAGAAGTGTTTTAACTAAATTTGGTAATGCAAGCAACAATAACAATTCCTACTAACGAGGGTCAAATCTGCAAGCTTATTAACCCATTTGCAGACGAAAATGGAGAAGATGTATATATTGTCGCAGAAGATCCCTCCGTTTATGATGAAGATGATACCATTTATATCGTAAGCCTCGACGAACTGCAACGAAACATACATAATCCAGCTTTTGCGCCTCAAATTTCTGTTGTAAAGAATGAGCTAAATGTCATTGCTGAAAATTTGGAAGAGTATATAAAAAGTTGGAATAATAAGTCTTAAATTATTTAAACGCCGCCTGTTTTCTTTTTAAAAACAGGTGGCGAAGGGGCCCCGGCATAGCCGGGGCCGCCGGGCATTTCAAGCCCGGCAGCATAATTACAGCCAAATTATTTTTAGTTTTTGCGCTGCCTGTCCCGCATATAATCCTCAAAAAACCTTTCCTGGTTACGCCGTACAGCGTTCTTTTTGCTACGCTTGTTATAACCCCAAATGAATAATACCCAAATTCCGAATGCTATTCCAAATAAAGGGAAAGGATTTTTAGCGTTGGTTGCTCCTAATAACGCACCTGTTGAAATGAAACAGGTAATGATAAAATATATTACAGTTTTCATAATTGATTTTTAATAAGGTTCATAAATGTTGATGGTGGCGTTGATGCCGGAAAGGTATTTTTCTATCATGGGTTTGACGATTTGCCAGTCCAAACCACCATTGCCACAGCCAAGTGCGGGAATGGCTATGCTTTGAATTTTATGGTCGCTTATACAGGCAACTAATGCTTCCAAGCCGGCTTCGATGTAGTAGTATTCAGACGGTTTCCACCATACAATCTTTGTCGGGAAATTGATGATGAGTTTTGTGCCGTGTAACAAAGAGGTATCATCCATGCACAGCATCTTTCCAATACATACCAAACCGCCCTGACAGGCATCTACATAGCATCGATAGTTAAATGGAAATTCTTTTTTGAATGCGAGCGCAATGCCTTTTCCCATAACGCCGCCCATGTTGACGGTATTGACCAATGCGAATGCGTCGTCCGCAAGCAGGTCGCCTTTTTTATAGGTTATCATTTTAAGCTACTTTTAATGGTTGTGTTTTAAATTCTTTAAGGTTGAGAAAGAAGCCCCGGTTAAACAACATCCCCTCACGGAACAGTTGCCATAAAAGGGATGCGCCAACATTGGCTAAGGCAGAGTTGATAAACAAATCCTGTTTGGTGAGTGCTTCGGCAAGCGAACAGCTTGGCGTGTTGTCGGTGGTTTCGGATGCGGATAACAGTTCCCCAAACTCGTCCATGACCATTGGTAAAATTTCAACGGTACGGTACTGCTTGGATGCGGGTTGGCTAATTTTACCTATAGTGGACAGGATAACCTGCCCGGTGTCCCTACTGTTGCCAAAGTCCATATAATACAAGGGTTGGCTACGGTTATTATTCATCGTCTTGTGAAGTATTTTTAAAATGTGCGCAATATCTTGCCTTGCCTGTACGGTATCTACGCAGGCTATGGTGATAGTCGCAGACGCATCTATGTTATTCAGGCTGTATTGTTTATCGTATTTTTCAGGGATGGCTTTCCAGTTGGTGCCAAAAAAGCGGTTGATGCGGTTGATGAGCGCAACGCCTTTAGATAAACCGAGTTCAGCGGTGGTGAATAACTGCCGTCCTAAGTTCGCCCGGTTCACCGTATCATCATCAAATACCCGCACCATTAGGCCGGGATGGTTGAGTGCAATTAACGCCTGGTTCATTCTTGCCAATGCGGTCAGCACTTGTCCGCCTGTTCCACCCGCACCAATCAGGTTTATGGTAACTGGATTGTAAGGTTGTAAAATCTCCTTGTTCACGATGTGAACTGCTATCTTATTTTCGCTTATTGCTTTCTTTTTCATCTGATTAAATCTTTTAAAGTCCTGCCATTTTTGATGAGTTCGTCCTGCGGAAAATCACTGCCTGTGTCGACCTGCTCCTGCCATAATTGGATAAGGTTTCCCTTACAATGGCGATAGTTACCGAGGGTATGGGTGAAATAGCTGTTAAAGAAATAGCTTTCCCATTTCGCCATAAAATCTTCCAAACAGGTTTGGCGGTCAATCTGTATGTTGACCGTACCCATACACACCCTGCCGTCTTGGGACAGGTTAAAAAACGGCGCATAATATAAAGTAGTATTGGCGGATGGTTTAGCTTTGCCTTTCAACGCAAAGACCTGCACACTATCCCTTGTCGCTTTCCATAGCAATGCGGGTATCTTCGTTTTACCCGATGGGATGCCTAAACTATCATTAAAAAACAGGGATGTTTCCTGTGGCGGGGTATGCCAAATGGCGTAACCGTTATTTTGGGTGTTGACATAAACCAGTTTTGGCGATAGTACACTTCTGCTTTGCAGGTAGTTGTTTTTGAGTTCCTGCGTGGCTTGCAGTATTTCGCTTAGTGCGACCATTTCCTTAACGGATAAAGGGTGCGCATTAATGGGCTTGCCGTTTTTGCCGATGTCATAGCTTTCCACGTACACCTCGGTCGGCTGACGCTCATAGTTATCGTTTTCCTGTTCCACCGATTGGTAAATCAGCAGGGCTTTGACAGGCAGATATTGTTCGTTAAATGTTTGGCTCACGTTCGTCATAATCGTAATCGCTTAATAATTTGCTTAGTTTGTTGATAAGGTCAAAAAGGCGGTTCTCAAAATCGAAATCCGGGTTCATATTTTCCGGCAGGGTGTCGAATAATTGCAGGTGCATGGGTTCATCCATATAGACGATTTCCTGAAAATGACAGTTTATCATATCAAACAGGCATTCTGAAAGGCAATCATCCCCGCTCCAATAAAAGCTGATGTACTGGTCGGCAGAGATACGATCCTCGTCAGCGGGATAAAGTAAACCCGAATGGATATGGTCAAAGATGTTACGTTTAGGATATAGCCTGAAAAGCTGTAAAAACTCTATCGCCACCAATTCCCAATCCAGTTCCCAAGTATCTGTATGGTGAAAATTCAAAACGGTCTGTTCAAATTGCGCTAACCGTTGCGGGTCGCTGATTAAGTTATGCAGTTTTAACCCTGCGTTTGTCAGGGTATAAATCTCATCCTTTTGCTGTTGGCGATAAGGTTCTTCATCCTGTTCATCATTGACCATCTGTTCGATATAGTCATATTGGGAAGCTAAGTAGCTACTTTGGTCAGCGAAAAAAGGTACGCCTACAACTTGATGCAGATAAGCGAATATGCCTAAGATGAGTTCAGCGATGTGCTGCCCCTCACTGCTCTGCACCCAATGCCATACCGGGCGGACGGGAATATAATAGAGGGTCATGCCCGTATCGAATTGCTTTAGGGTAGCCAGTGTTGCATTGTTGCTGTCGTCCTTTAGAACGACACATTGCAGTTTGCCATCCCGGCTTTTTAGCTGTTCGCAAATAGCCTGATAGGTATGATAAATGCTTTGCGGAAAATTACCATTGATAGCCGCTGGTATCGGCAAATCGTAATACTGGCAAAGATTGGAAAGGGAGCATAAAAACTCCCTTTCCGCCCTGTCCCTGTTACCGTCATAAGCCCAAAAAGGCTTAAACTGATGGCTCAAAAAACCATTACGGTCAGCCCCGCAGGTGCGCTCCGTAACGGGTTGCGCTGTACCTCGTTTGCATCGGGCAAACGGTTTAATTTTTCCGTTAACGCTCCGAAGTGCTGTTGTAATTTCCATGCCTCGCTTTCCTTTCTGATTTTGATTGTCCTGTCCTTTTGTTGCTTGTTCATGGCTCATCCTTTATGACCCATCGTGCTTTCAAATCGGTACTGCACTTCATCGTCCTTGATTTCGGGGCCAACGATTTTGGCATTGGTCAAAATGGGATAGGTTGCAGAATAGAAATTCTGAACATCGTTTGTGCTAAACTCTGCACCGGGGTCTGCCAAACGGATTTCCTGCCCATTTTCCTTGTGCAAGAACACCCTTGTTAATTCGTTGACTATCATCTTGCTGTTGATTAAGGGTTAAACTTCTTCCTGTAAACTGGCATAAACTTCCTGCCGTTTCTGCAATTGCACACGCTTGTTCT
>Ga0302315_10001287_pt1 | contig 25844 bp, 55 predicted proteins | sample III_Palsa_N3_1_FD_200532 | JGI IMG/M metagenome (GOLD analysis project Ga0302315, IMG submission 200532) | Peat permafrost microbial communities from Stordalen Mire near Abisko, Sweden - III_Palsa_N3_1 | ecosystem: Environmental > Terrestrial > Soil > Palsa > Peat permafrost | place: Sweden...
TGTAAGTCCAACAATCTCGTGATCGACAGCTATGAAGTGCCGCATGGTGACGGCGAAATCGTCGAAGTGATCCTGTACGTGGTTGGCGAGGTCGAGGTTGAGAAATGGGAAGATGTGGCGTATCGGGTCGCCTTCGGCAACTCGCTGCTGCACCCGACAGCGGAAGGCGACACTCTGTACGACGCTGCGGCACGCCGCAATGCTGAATTTGAAACCATGCACCATCACTTGCGCCAGGCATCGATCTTGATGTCGGGTCGCCACTTGCAGCACGGTGACGAGACTCAACCTACCCGCAATATGGAGGTCTTCACGAACTGCTCGACTAGCGCGGCGTCGTTTCTGACCTTCTATCTGCTGCTGAACGGTTCAGGTGTCGGTCGCTCCTATGACGACGACATGCAAGTTCTCGACTTCGCTAGTCTTCCGATCGTGACATGCGTTTGCGATGCGAGCCATGCTGACGTTCAAAACGGCACGATCAATGTGCTGGATGTGCGTACCGCGCGCCACTTGTATCACGACAAGGCTGTTCATTACTTCGAAGTGCCGGACAGCCGCGAAGGTTGGGCCAAAGCGCTCGAAAAGATGGAATTGATGGCGTATCAGTGCATTTATCGCAATGACGTTTTGTTGTTGGACTTCAGCAAGGTTCGTCCGAAAGGCTCGCCAATCATGGGAATGCAAGGGCGACCCGCGTCCGGCCCGGCTCCGTTGATGTCGGCCATTGCCAACGTGGCAAAGCTGCGCGACGCTGGAATGTCTCGCTGGCGCTCTGCGATGTATGCCGATCACTATCTGGCCGAATGCGTTCTGGTAGGCGGTGCGCGTCGTGCTGCCCGCATGGCGACAAAGATTTGGCGCGACAAGAATGTTCTGGAATTCATCGCGGTCAAGCGCGGCGGCTTCCTCTGGTCGAGCAATAACAGCGTATTGGTGGATCAGGAATTTTGGGACGCGGTGATGAAGGCGCAGGTGCTTCTGGGCGCAGGTGCAGAAAGCTATGAACAGCTTTGGCGCGACCGTAAGATTAATGCTCTGGAACTGCACGCCTGTAATGTATTTAATGCCGTTTGCGAAGCCGCGTATCACGACGGAACCGGCGAGCCTGGCTTGATCACGGTCGATAGGCTGACCTATTCGGACGAAGGCACAGAGGTTCTGTTCGATGGCAACTTTGCCGAGTCTGAGCGCTATAAGCTGGAGCCGGCAACGCTCGAACTGACTGCGGCACTCGCGAAAGCGTGGCAGGGCTGCCGCTATAAGGTTATCACCAACCCTTGCGGCGAGATCGTTCTGTCGGCGCTGGGCGGCTACTGTGTCATCGCTGACGTGGTGCCGTACCATGCTGGAGCTACCGGCCTGAAAGGCGAGACCCGCAAACTTACAGTTTGGGATGCCGACGCCGAAGACGCCTTCCGCACCGCAACCCGCGCGCTGATTCGCACCAACCTGATGGACAGTCTGTACCGCAAAGAGGTACAGCGCACCAACCGGATCGGCGTCGGCATTACTGGTCTGCATGAATACGCCTGGGCGCGCTTCGCTTTCGGGTTCCGCGACATCATCGACGAAGTGAAGTCGAAGGCATTCTGGCTCACGCTGTCACGCTTCAAACGAGCGGTTCAGGACGAGGCTGCTGTTTACTCGGCACTGATTGGCGTCGTCGCGCCGCATACCGACACGACCATCAAGCCGGCCGGTACGACATCCAAGCTGTTCGGGCTGACGGAAGGCGCGCATTTGGCGTCGATGCGGGAGTTCTTGCGTTGGGTGCAGTTCCGTAACGGCGACCCGCTGATCGAGGAATACCGCGTCAAGGGCTACCCTGTCCGTGAGTTGCGTATCTATAGCGGTACGACGATTGTCGGCTTCCCGACGCAACCGACGATCTGCCAGCTTGGCATGGGCGACCTACTTGTCACGGCGGCAGAAGCTACACCGGAAGAGCAATACCAATACCTGCGCTTGCTGGAGAAGTATTGGATTACCGGCGTTGCGGAAGACGGCGTGACTCCATTGCGCGAGACAGGCAATCAGGTGTCTTATACATTGAAGTATAAGCCGACTGAAGTCAGCTTCGAGGAGTTCAAGTCAACCCTGTTGGCTGGTCAATCCACGATCCGCTGCTGCTCGGTCATGCCGCAAACCGACACTTCGGCGTACGAGTACACGCCGGAGGAAATGGTGTCCAAGCATGAGTACGAAATGATCGTCAACGCGATCAAATCGGACATCAAGGAAGAGGTTGGACTGGAACACGTCGGCTGTGCCGGCGGCGCCTGCCCGATCGACTTTGGCACCAACGAGGCGTCGGAATCATGATTGAGTGGCCCGACATTGCTCTTCCGCCGGTCAATCTCTGGAATGTGCCAAGCGGTCCAAACCGATAAGATTGCCTGAAAAGATAAGTAAGTAGTGAGCTATAATATAAGGGTAGCGGGTTGAAAGACTCGCTCCCTTTGGAGACCAAAATGAGCAATGTGATTCAGTTTAGCAAACCGAGCAACGTCGTCCAGCTACCTACGGCGCGAGCAGAAGAAAAGCCAGCCGTCGAGGCACCTATCGCGGTAAATCCGACAACTGAAGTGGTTCGGGCGCTTTTGTTCTACGCGCGCCAGGGTTGGGATGGTGGCGCTAAAGCGAAGAAGGCACTGGTCGCAATGGGAGTGGTGGCGCAACCGCAAGCATCTGAGCCGGAGTCCGCATGAAATTAACGCTGGGCGACATGGTGGCGATTGGATGGGTGGCAGCGGTCGTAATTACCTCGGTGACGATTGCGGTAATTTTGGAAACAAATCGCAAAACCAGAACTTCCTGAATGTGGTTTGTACCATGTTTATACAGATTTACAGAAATGGAGAAATGATGAAAAAGAACTACCTTGCATTGGCCGTTGTTGCACTTCTCGTCGCCGGCTGCGACCAACCGCGTACGCAATATGTGCAATCAGCGCCGACGCAGTATGTCGATCAAGCGCCGCAATACGCTCAACCGGCACCGCAGTACGTGCAACAGCAGCCGGTGGTCGTCCAGCAGCCGTCGGGCAATCACGACATGCTTCTCGGCGCGATGGCGGGCTACATGGTGGCCGGTGCGCTGCATGGCGGTAACGGTGGAGGAGGGCATGACTATGGAGGCCATACGATCATTCAGCAAAAGACCATTGTCGTCAATCACTACCATGCGCCGGCGGTAGTGCGCCCCGCACCATCATTCCGTCGCCGTTAATTCGCAGATTTACAGAAACAAGGAGAGATATGACAATTACCGCAAAAGTGATCGAGGACTCGATCAGCGAGGATGGCAAGGGCATTACGACGCTACAGCTTTGCTACCCGCGTTTCATCCACGCCGAGTTCATGACGCACCGCGTTTTCAGCCGCAACGCATCGAGCAGCCGCGCAATTCCGGTCGCAAAGGTTATCGAGCAGGTGCGAACCAATCCGGCCATGCCGATCCATTGGGGCAAGAATCAGCCAGGCATGCAAGCGAGCGGGCAACTGACCGGTGTCGAACTTGACCTGGCTAAACGCGAATGGCTGCAACTGGCTGACCGCGCCGCCTACACCGCTGAATGCATGGTCGAGCTTGGATTGCACAAGCAGGTTGCCAACCGCATTCTGGAGCCATTTCAGCATATCAGCGTTATCGTCACCGCGACCGATTGGAAGAACTTCTTCGCGCTGCGTGACCATCCCGACGCGCAGCCTGAAATTCGCGAGCTGGCGATTCAGATGGCGGCGGCGATGTACCAATCGACGCCAACCGTGCGTAAGCGCGACCGCTTTGATGCGTTTAGCTGGCATTTGCCGTACATCACGGACAACGAGCGAGGCACCTACGTACCGGAATACTTGGCGAAAATATCAGGCGCGCGCTGTGCCCGTGTTTCGTATTTGACACACGAAGGCAAAGTGCCGGATCGCACCAAAGACTTGGATCTTTACACGAAGCTGGTCGGATCGGTGCCGCTTCACGCGTCGCCCATCGAGCATCAAGCCTATCCATTGCCGCTGCCATCACAGCGGTCGAACAACTTCGTCGGCTGGCGGCAATACCGTCAACTGGTCGAACAAACTTTTCAATAACCACAAGGAAACACATGAACTCGAAAGAATACATCGCCAACGCAATCAAGACAGAATCCGTACCGGCCAGCCTGAGCGTCGACCAGATCGTCCTGCATCAATTCGTCGCTACCATGATTACGGTGGCGGAATTGGCAAACCAAATGAAGCGCAAGCTCTTCTACGGTAAGCCGCTCACGCGCGAAGCTATCGTTCCGCTTTTGCTCAAAGTGAACGACAGTCTCCGAAATGTCGCGATTTCAATGAACAGCGAAGAGCTTATCAATCAGCCTATTCCGCAACAGACGTTTGAAGCCTTGCTGGCCGAAGCCGGCGTTCCAAACCACCCGTACGCAGGGGTCAAGTTGGAAAACCTGAACATTCGCCTGTTGCACTCAGCGTTGGGTATTTTCAGCGAATCCGGCGAGCTGCTGGAAGCGTTGCAAACGCAGTTTGAAACCGGGAAGCTGGACAAGGTGAACTTCGGCGAAGAACTAGGCGACATTGACTGGTACAAGGCGATCGGTCATGACGAATCCGGCGTCGATGAAGTCGATAACCGAATCCTCAACATCGCCAAGCTGCGTTTGCGCTACCCAGGCAAGTTCTCGGCAGAGGCCGCGCTTAACCGCAATCTGACAGGCGAGCGTCAGGTTCTCGAAGCAGCATGAGCCTGATCAGCCTGGTTGGAGCGCACCGCACCGGCAAAACGTCGCTGGCGCGCGCCTACGCCGAGAAGCATGAGATTACCTTTCTGGAGACATCCGTATCGGCAATCTTCCGCGAACTCGGTCACGATCCGGCTGGCGATTTCGACTTCAAAACGCGTCTGATGATCCAGGAGGAGATTCTGACGCGGGTTGATCGAATCTATGCGGAGCAAGATCCTGCGTTGCAAACCATAACCGACAGGTCACCGTTGGATATGGCGGGCTACCTGATGGCTGACGCGATCGGCAAGTCGGTGCAGGGAAGGGATCAGAAGCATTTCAAAGCCTACATGGAGAAGTGCTTCGAGATCACCAACCGACGCTTTTCCACCGTCATCTTGGTGCAGCCAGGCATTTCACTGGTCAAGGCGAAGGGGAAGGCGGCATTGAATGAGGCGTACATCGAGCATCTGAACACCCTGATACTTGGGCTGACGGTGGACGAGCGCCTGAAGGTGCCTCACTTCTACTTGCCGCGTCGATGTCTGGAAATGGCTGACAGGGTTTCGTCAGTCGAAGGGGCGCTGGGGAGGGTGACGAACGTGGCGAGTCGACACCTTGAAGAGTACGTTGCCAATGGAAGTTTTATCCATTAGTTCGTCGGTCAGGATAAGTAAGTAATGACTTGTTTGTCCTGACCGCAAGTTTTACACTGAATTTGTCGGTTGCGCAGGTTGCGCGACCTATTCGGAGAAATAAATGAACCTTCCAACTATCCGCGAAGAACTCGACCGCAAGACTTTCGAGACTATCGAATGGCTCGCTGTCAGTCACGATCTGGGGAAGATTACAGACGGCCAATTCAATACCGGTGTCGATGCTGTCTTCATGAGTGTGGCGGGCTTGGTCAACTACTCGATCATGGAGATTGTGTCGGCCGCGTCGCGCAGTATTGACCGGCATGACTTGAAGGTGCGCCGGCACTTTGCCAGGCTAGGCGTAGTCGTCACGCTTGAATGGGCGGCCGGGGAGGGTAACTACCGATGGGTAACACGCGCCTCGAACGACTCAATTTTAGAGGACAAAGTGAAAACCTTCGACACGCCTGCAATGGCGCTGGAGAAGATGAATAAGGCCGCCGACCGTTTGATCGGCATGGCATTTACTGAACTATAGGAGAAACAATGCAACTGCACATACCGCCACTCGGTGCAAAGTTGACTCTGGCGTCCGACTGGACATTCGAGCTGTACCTGGAATACCGTAACGGCGCCATGATCGAGGCAATGAAAATCCACTTCGACAAACGCAAGTTCGGCGACGGAGAAATGTACTTGGATTGGAATACCAATCAGCACAAGCCGGCCACGCTCCCCGCCGGCACCGAACTGATCGTTCGCCGGTACTACATTCGCTTGGGGCAAAGCGCCTTCGACAGCGTGACGTTCAGCGTCAAGGTGGGCAAAAAAAGTCATCGCTTTTGGGTGAAGCTGGCCGACGCCAACAACATCGAGCTGGCGCCGGCATGAAGGCGCCAGTAACCTATAGCAGATTCATGCCAAAAGATAATGCGGACGCATGGCTGGATTATCTTTGGACAGGACTCGATTGGGTGCGCCACGACAAGGTGCCGCGCCGCGAGTATTACTGCAACGCGAAAGGCAAGCCGTATAGCTATGGCGTGAAGGATTTCGCCAGAACGTACAAGCCGCAGGTAATCAACCCGCGCTTGGCGTCACTGTGGGCGTCGGTTGAGGAATATGTCGGCTGCGAGTTCGAGGTCTGCTTCCTCAATGGCTACGAAAACCAGTCCGATCACTTGGGCTGGCACAGCGACAACTCGCCGGAAATGGATGACAGCCGGTCAATCGCAATCCTTACTTTTGGCGCCCAGCGAGAAATATGGTTCAGGCGGACGCCGGAGATACGATTCACCCGCGATGTCGTACCTGACATGGATCTGGAAAGACTCACGCTTGGGAACGGCAGCCTGTGCGTAATGGCGCCAGGTATGCAGGACACGCACCAGCACCGAATACCAAAGGCCAGCTTCGTGTGCGGCAAGCGCATAAGCCTGACTTTTCGCGGCTTCGTGGAGACGACATGAGCCAATCGAGGCGCTTGAGCGCGGAAGAGATCATCGTCAGCACGACCATCGGCTTGGGAATCTCCATGATTCTCAACGTGACGGCGGTGCCGGCGATCCTCCACACGCCTGTCAACTTCACCGCAAACATGACACTGCTTGCCGTTTTCACAGGCGCGTCGCTCATTCGCGGCTACGCGATGCGCCGCTGGTACAACTGGAGGGCGAACCGTGCGAGTGACTAGCACATCAATTGCCGCGTTCCACACTGCGCCAATCATTTCGATGCGTGAGCAGGTGTTGGAGGTCATCGAAAGCTTTGGCGCCGCCGGCTGCATTACCGATGACGTTATTGCTCACTTTTCCAAGACGGCAAAGACGAACACCGGGAGAATCACCGGACGGTTCTCGGAGCTGGAGAACGAAGGCAAGATGGTTCGAGTAGGCGACACGCGCCCAGGCGCGTCCGGTAAGCAGCAGATGATAATGCGAGCGACGGCGCATGCCGCGACCATGAAGCCGGTGTTTGGCAAGACGAAGAAGAATCCTTTCCTAGCCGGTATGAAGCATGCGGCGCGCATCGTACTGGCGGCGGGAGATTACCCCGAGGCGCGGGCAGCGCTTAAACGTGAACTGATAAAGGCAGCAAAACGATGAACGACGCGATGAACCGATTGAATCAAGTGGCTTTTCTCATTGGTGGGATTGAAGCAGCAGAGCCGACCGAGACGGATCGCCCGTGGCCCTTCAAAGGTCAGGAGCTTGAAGCCTGGATGGCAGTCGTGCCGGATGAGGAAGACCCAGCCTTCTGCTACGTCGAAGTGATGTCGGCACCAGAGGAGGTGCGAGAGGTTATGTATGACGCGTCCGGCACGGTTGTTACGGAAGAAGTGTTCGACATGGACGAAGTGCCGGTCATTCATGGCTTGTACAAGGTCAAGCTGAAGTTTTGGCAGGAGGGCAGCGGCGAGGATATGGACTTCGGCTTCAACATCGTATCGAAGGAGAAAATCTGAAACTTGCCGAGCAAGTAGTCGCGTAATCGTAAAAGTTTGCGCTATAATATAAGTAAGCACTGAGTTATAGTTAATTCAGATCAACCAAAGGAGAATCCATTATGGCAAGTCAACGCCTCACAAATCAACTGCGTACCGAAATCATCGACAGCGCTATGGTCGGCGCATTCAAGAAAGAGCGCGAAGCTAATAAACAGGCGCGCATTGACCTGACCGGCCGCGTCTATCGGAGGCTTGTCACCGAAGAGCAAGAAAAGGCGATGAAGAAATTTCCTCCAGGTTTCTTCCACTCTGGTTCCGGCACGAGGTACATCTACATCGGCGCCGACGACAGCAAGACGAATCGATTTACACTCGACTTCGGCACAGTGAGCCGCATGCTTCCCGCAAACTGCCAACACAACTTTACCGTCATTGACGCAAAGATTAACCAGCAAGCCGACAAGATCACGGAAATGGACGAGTCGATCAAAAATCGCACCAACGAATTGCGCGAAAAAATCAGCCAGGTCGTCAACTCTGTTGGATCTGTCGCCAAGCTGCTTGAAGTGTGGCCCGAAGCAGAGCCTTTCATACCGGTTGCCTCTGCGCCGGTCAAGTCAAACCTGCCGGCAGTCATCGTCAAAGACCTGATGGCGGCCCTCATGAGCGCCAAAGGCGAGAAGCCGGCCAAGTCGAGCAAGACGTGCGACAGCTTCGCGCTGGCAGCGTAAGAATTCGTTTTAACCTTCACAACAACAGGAGAAGTAAAGATGGCAAAAGTAACATTGTTCCGCACCACCGACGGCCAACTGCACGAAACAGAGGCGGCTCACGACGCTCACCAGCGCCGGCTGCGCGCTAAACCGGCACTGGAGGCGCTAGTCGAGAATACGCTTTGGTCATTCAACGCGATCGAGGCGAATGGCGGCAAGGACAAAGATATTATATTCCGTGACCAGCTTGCCAACTTCATCAACGACCACGCCGACAACATTCGCAAGATCCTGACGGACTCGCTGACGGCCAAGCGCGCACCACGCAAGCTGAAGTCAGTTAAGCCGGCTACCACTGTCGCGACACAATCCGCCGCGTTCGTAGCCGCATCGAGCGATGTTGCCGGATCGGTCGATGCGGCGAAGGCACACCCGTTTCCAGGCGAGCAATACTTTCTGAACGCGGGCAACAAGGCGGCAGCCTAACCGTTTAACCACGTCCTCGTCGGTAAGTAATCGGTGAGGTATTAAATTTTAGAGGAACACATGAAAGACTACTTTCGCTTCGTCGCCATCGTCCTGCTGATTATCTTGACGCTTGGGCTATTCGGTTTCGCCGGCAACCTACTGGGCTTCTTCAGCTTCGCCTTCTTTGCACCAAAGGTCGAGCAGGTTCGCTACAACACGTTCAAGAACGGTCAAGCCTACAACGACGGAATGATGCACGACCTGGAAGACGTGAAGATGGAATACAACAACGCCACCCCAGACCAGAAGGTCATGTTGCGCGCCATTGCTTTGCGCCGTTTAAGCGTCTACGACACCAACAGGTTACCGCCTGACCTTCAACAATTCTCCCTCCAACTTCAAGGAAATGCCCAATGAAAAAACTAACCCTCGCTTTCGCCGTTATATTCACTCTGGCCCTTGCCGGCTGCGAAGAGCAATCCCCGCGTCCGGTGCCGGCCGATGTCCAGCAACGCCAGCAGCAGGAACAAATCTCGCAGCAAGGCAACGCCGTCGTCGGCATGCCTGCCATCACACGCTTCGCCGAGAAGAAAATGATGCGCGATATCCTCGAAATGCGCGACAAGATGGTGCCAACCACCACGTACACGCTGGACATGAATGGCAAGCTGCACAAGCTCTGCGACAGCCTGGGCTTCGGGCTGCCAGGGGCTACGCAGTACACCAACCCCGCCAAGATCGACTGGCGCGGCGACAGCACTCACGGCTATGCCAGCGGCGTGATTCCGCAGGCAGACCCCAATGGCTTATTTTCACCTTCGTCCGATGAGGGAACTTACGTTATGTGTAAAGACCCGCATAGCGACAAAATTGCGCCGGTTCGCATGGAGCCACGCACGATCATAAGTCCGTTCCCGCTGGACTGAGCCTTTACCCTGCCGATAGTTCGCTATCGGCACGAGTAAGAGTTTAGACGTTCAATCACAGGAGAAAAGCATGACCACAGCAGCAAAGATACCGCAGCTTGGCAATACCGTTCGTGACACCATCACGGGCTATACGGGTATTGCCGCGCAACAGTTGGAGTTAATCAGCGGCACGATCCAATTCGCCGTTCAGCCCAAGATCGACAAGAAGGCAGAGAGCGGGAAGTATCCCGACGCCACCAACATCGACGTGCAGATGTTGGAGTTCGTAGACGATGGTGTGGCCGCCCGCGTCACGCAGCCGACGGCAATCATACCGTTCGAACTTGGCAATACCGTCAAGGACACAGTAACGGGATTTACTGGAATCGCTACCGGCAAGCACACCTTCATCAATGGCTGCGTCTACTTTTCGGTAACGCCGCCAATGTCGAAGGAAGACAAGGAAAAGGGCACCCAACCGGAAGCTGGCTTCTTTGACGCCGGCAGGCTCGCACGTACCGGCAAGGGCGTTGCGCAAAGCTATGTCAAGGCGCCAGAGGTGGAGAAGACAAAAGAACGACCAGGCGGGCCATCCACGCGCGCACGTCGCGCTAATTAGATTGTGAACTTGCCTGCGGCCCGACGCGAGCGCCTGGGTCGCAACTTCAGAATGTAGTCATTCGATCAACGAGAGGTAAATTATGTTTTCATTTGGATCGCACTTAATCGCTTATCAGATGTGGTGCCAGTGGGTGTTGAACCCCTGGATGAATGCCGTCGAAGTCGGGATGAACGTCGCTAACGCGGCCAAAGTCACGATTGCCGAGATCGAATCGTGACCCGCATTCTTGGACTGGATCTTGAAACAACCGGACTGGAGCAAGACAAAGGCCACCGGATCATCGAGATCGCTTGCCTGACGTATGACTCCGACACGCGGGAACTCCTGGACAGCTATGTGCAACGAATCGACCCTGAAAGACCAATTGACGCGAAAGCGCAAGAGGTACACGGGATCAGCTATGCCGAGCTTGTGGGGCAGCCAAAGTGGGAAGCTGTCGCACCGATAGTTGCAAGCAAGATGGCGGGCGCACAGATCATGATTGCGCACAATATGAACTTCGATGGCCCGTTCATCGGCGCTGAATTGCTGCGCATTGGTTTGACACTGCCGGACATCTTGCCGTTTTGCACAATGGCGAGCGCTCGCTGGGCCTGTCACGATGGCAAGTTTCCGAAGCTGGGCGAACTGTGCTTTGCGCTCGGCGTTGAGTATGACCCATCGAAGGCGCATGGAGCGTCATACGACGTTGAGGTCATGATGGAATGTTTCTGGCGCGGCCTTGATCGCGGATTCTACAAAACGGAGGCAACATGACGAAAATGCCATTTCAAACGCCAGTTGATATCACAGATCGTCACTATTTGGTCGCCACCGACCGGGAATTAATTTGCACGATTGGCGACGCCACGCCGGAAGAAAAATGTTGCATTGTTACAGCAATCAACGCACACGAGGATTTGGTTATGGCACTGCAAGGTTGCTTGACGATTATCGACATCTACCGGCGCGTGTCAGGTGGTGACGGGGATTTGACTGCGGCGGTAGCACGAGCAGCGCTCAAGAAAGCTGGCGCGTTATGAAGCCGGCCGAGCGCACCATTACCTATGTCGTGTATCCAGCCAGTTACCGGCCAGGAGGCGATCGCAAGAATGCCAAGACCCTAACGCAAGCAAGGAGGCAGGCACAAAGGTACGGGGTCGGCGCGCAAATCTGGCGCAACATCGTCACCAGCCACAACAGAAAGGCGAAAGCTGACCGCCGCGCCCGTGTGTCAAGTTGCTCGAATTTCTCGCACTTTTCGACGTTGAGGATTCTATGATCGACCAATACATCGAGGCGGAAATTCTACTGGCGGATTTGCTTGGTTACAAGTGGATACCCGGCACATCGAAGCACCGGACAGGCGCGACGTGGGAAGAATGGGAGTGGATAGGGCCGGTAGGATACGTTCATCCGAAAACTTCGTCATTGACTCAGCCGTGCCGGAACAATGGGGATGCCTTTGAGCTGATGACCGAGCATAAGTGTGAGCTGGTCTATATGGCGGACTGCATTCTCATTGCGACAAACTGCGGGCCTGCGGCGGAAGGCACAAATTACGACGAGCATCCTGACATCATGGCGGCAAGTCGCTTTGCGATCGTTAAGGCGGTGATCGCGAAATTGGAGTCGAAATGACCACGGTCAACTTGAACGACACATTTGCTGCCACGTTGACCGAAACCGGCGCGATATGGTGGAACGCGGCCTTCGACAATATACCGGCTCAGTATCGCTCGCCGCCTGCGAAAGCTGGCGACGTAATCAAGATTCAATTGTGGGTGCTGATGCAGGTCTTTGGCACTATGATTTTCATGGGAATGGCCGAATTGCCATTTCAAGGCAACGTAATCGAGCGAATGGAATAAAGAATAATGGTCAAACCGCAACCATCGGCGGTTGGTCTTCGGGCCTGATGCACCTCCGCGTAGCTGACACGCGTATTACGATGGATCAGCGAACAGTAGCCAAAAGCTGCGCATGGGTAGCGCGGTAATCTGATTTTGGCTTTTATGAATTGAAAGGACGATTATGAGCAAAGCGAAATACATCAACCGCGAAGGCGCTCACATCCCTTTGGTGGCCTGGACAAAGCTGCAAGCGGACGAGAGTTACCGCACCGTCCGGCAATACGACAATGGCGTCGTCCAAGTGACACTGCTCTGGTCAGGTAGGGTAAGCGCGTCCGATGCGCAAACCTACGAGGAATATTGGCCCGTGTACATCTTGCTGGTCAAGAACTATAAGCCAGACGGCAGCTTGGCTGTTGATCCGGCAGATAGTGACAAGACATTCCCGAATGAGGGGAAGGGTATCGCCGCCTACGAGGAGTTCCTGGTGAAGTGGACGGAATGCGAAACAAGCGAGCATACTGGCGAATTCATTGAAGAGGGTAACGACTTGGCGCCAATAGTGCCGCCGCCACCTCCAGATCCGAACAAGCCGCAAACCGAAGCGGTAGAGCTTGGCAGTACGGGAGCATGGTAATGGAAAATCTACGCAAAATCGTTTGCTCCGCAATTCGGCAGACATACAAGACAGAAGTAATCATCGTCGTCGGCCGTCGTCATTGGGACGCTACGATGCATGCGACATTAGACAGGCTAAACGCGCATCTATCGCCGCCGTCGTTCTGGGATCAAGGCTTCATCGACCAGAAAGGCGTCTTTCTTAACAGAGAAGAGGCTTGGATTGTCGCCGAAGCGGCGGGTCAAATCATCCGACGGGTGGGTGGCGACGGCATCGAGCTGTACAGCGAAAACCTTTACTGAGCCAGACGCTCCGATACTTTCTTTCGAGGACTTTGGCGACCTACGGGTCGCCTTTTTTTCATGACGCTGCTAGAATGAAAATTCGTCAACTAATGGAGATCGATATGTCGTATGGGCCATATGCAGGGAATAAGTTTAAGGTGGATGAGGACATCAGTGTCGGCTTGGCAAGCGGAGACAAAATAGTTGGCAAGTTTGTTGAAGCCAGCGGACATACCTTAATAGTGAAAGTAACCGATGGCTCGAAGGTTTACTGCAATATGGACCACGTAGAATCTATGTGTTAAGTTATTTTCAGCATCACCGGACAAGGCAACTTCGGTTGCCTTTTTCTTTGCCTGTCATTCTCCAAAGTAGGTGCGCTAGTCGCGCGCCCACAAATTGTCATCAGTCAAAACGCAGCCGTTAGCCGACACGGACGTAGCCTGCATTTCCCGTTACTGTGCCGAAGGTGGGGCGTCATACTTCAATCATCGAAACAACAAGCAGACTAAACAAGCGGGGCAGGTAAAGAAAAGCAGCCAAGTGATTCAGTTGCGACGCCACTACCCGATTGAGAAACTGATTGTGTTGTATCGAAATTAGCGCAATTCAACCTATTGAGGAGATTCACATGACATTAGCAACAAACGCCGCAGTTGAAGTTCTCGTTGGAGACGACAGCAACATGATCGACGAATTGCTCGCCGGTCTGTCCGACGAGATTGAAATTGAAGGCTTCAATGCCGACGGCGGGGAAGTGATCGAGTCGGTGATCGAAGCCGCGATGCCTTTGGTCGACGAAGCCGCGCTCGAAGCCGCTATCGAGGGTGTTGAGCGTAAGGAAGCGAAACAGGCGCTTTACGCCCAGCAGAAGTCGAATGACGCCAGCGATGGTGTTGCGCCAGAAACAACGGTCGAGAGCTTGACGACCCCGGCAGATCCAAAAGCGAAGAAGTCGAAGGAGGCCAAGCAACCGAAGCCACCAAAGGAGCCGAAGGAAAAGAAGGCGCCGGTGCCGACCTCGGTCTCACACAAGCCAGGCGATCTGTTGCTTGCCAAGCTCGGTGCCGCCGCAAACGACTACTTGGTCTTCAGCTTGGCAGACGCCGGTTCGTTATCGAACGAGGAACTGGCGGTAAAGCGCGCTGAATTCGTCGAAGTCATGAACAACCGGGAAGGCATTGCCATCAAGGTTAAGGAAAAGGCGATTCAGCTCTTCACGACACTGGTCAAGGGTGGACAGATGAACAAGGTCATGGCTGCGGCCTTCATGTTGTTGGCGACAGAGGGTAGCTTGACATCGGGCGGCAAGGGCAACTTGGAGACAGCATTGCGCGCATCCGGTTTGTCCGAGCGCACGTCGGCATCGCAAAGCAATCAAATCTTCATGCTCTTGCCGCTGTTGAATCTGACGGTCAAGTCCAAAGGGGTCATGTCACCAAATCCCGATAGCGCCTTGCTGCCGACGATCTATGCGAATCAAGGCTTGACGCAAGCGGTTTAATTGAACAGGGAAGGGCGGCCGGCACCGCCCGATTCAACCACATAGGAGAATGAAATGATCGACAAGTCCAAACTCGAAGCGTTGCCGGCAGAAGCCCTATTCAAGCTGAAGGCGGCGATTGATGAGGTGGCAGAAAAGCGCAAGCGCCAATTGTTCAAGACAGGCGCGGCGGCGACATTCACCCATTCGACAACGGGCGAGAAAATGCGCGTAATCGTAATGCGCGTCCACACCAAGAACATTAGCTGCGTAGAGGCTGACGCACACGGCATGCCGCTCTACAACAAGAAATGGCGCATCGACCCGGCGTTCCTGATGCCGTATTTCGCACCGAAGAAGCCAACGATGCCGGCTGCGGGAGTCGGAAATGATAGACCCGCGCAGATCGCCGCATGGTAGACCAGGAGCCGCAGGCTCCTTTTGTTTGGTCGATTCGCATCCTTGGCTTAGTGAAAGCCCATGCCGAACTGCTCGCCAATATGCGCGGCAGGGTTCTTGTCCTTGATGTTGGACAGGTCAAGAATCTTCCGTAGTGGAACTTTGCCATATTGAGGCTTGCCGCCTCGAATTACTAAGGTGAAGTCGAACTGTTCCTCGATGTCGTCGTAAGCGGTCAGCGTGACGACCGAGCCTGCCACTTCTTCAGGTGTGTATTTCTTCATTTTTCGCCTTCTGCATTTACGATTTTCTGTAATTCTATCGCAGAAGCGACCATAGCCAATGACCAGATCGCGCTGTGCCGCATAGGATTGGTCTGGTCGGTATCTGTATAGCGGTCGATGCTTCCAGCGCTCAAAGCGCGTTTAAATCTAAGGCTCGCTTTTGTCGGTTGGTAGCATGGCAAGCCGCGCTAAATTGGCTGCCGCCTGCTCACTGAATCCGTTTTCGATAAGTTCGCGCCTGAGTTCGTCTGGTGTTTCGGCGTGTATATGCATTGGGTCTCCAGCCAACACCGATACGTCGGTATCGGCAGCGCCGTCGCCTAGCATCCCATCTTCGATGAAGGTGGTTTCAACACGCAGCGAACGGCCTTGCTCATCGTTGTGTTCCTTCAATACAACCGTGCGCCCATCTTCGGTGCCAGTATGAATGTGACTCCAGCCATGTGACATATTCTTCTCCAGTAATGTGGGCGCTAACATTAGCGCGGAGGGTAATCATACCTGAAACGTATCCTGCTTGCCGCCGACACTTGCTTTGGAAAATAAGTCATCAGTGACTTGACTACGATTGAAATGTGTAAGACAATTCGAGCATTGGATAAGTAATTGGTGACTCACTATTGCCAATAACCGAACGAGATAATGAATTTGTCGCGACGTGCGACACAACGGGAGAAAGAATATGACATTGGACACGGTACAGGTAAGCATTGCGCCAGGTGACGCGCTTGCCATTCTGAAGAAACTGGATGACCGAGGCGAGACTTGGCAACTGATGGGTCTTGCAAGCGGCGGCGAATCGAGCTACACGCTGGAGCTGAACGTCGACGGCTGCGACGGCCCGACATGTATCGTCTTGCGCAACGACGGAACCTGGACAGCATCAACACACATTAGTCTCGGAGAGGCGAAATGAGCGACAAGATCACAAGTGCGGATCTGAGCGACCAACTCTCCGGCTATCACGGTGGCGATCAGACCTATTTTCACAATCTTAATCAAAACGTCATCTACACGTCTGGCGTTCGACACTTTGCGCAGTCGGCAGGCGCCTACTGGTTCCTCGACATCCTCGCTACCGAGCCGAAGATTCGTCGCCAGGGGCAAGACTTTGCGCTGATCTTGCTGACCGTCAAGGACAAGAAGGCGAAGATCATCGTCACCGACGGCAATGACGGTACGCCAGGCATCTTCAAGCGCAACATCGATTTCACCGACTGCCCCGAAGGCGAATGGAAGTTCTACTTCGAGAACGGCACAATCATGCTGCCAGGGGAGCGTTGACATGGATCAGCAAATAAGGCCCGCATTCGACGAAAAGAAGTTCTTGGAGAATCTGGTGCTGGATGAGCATCGCGAGGCGTATGCGCGAATGGACAAGCAACAGCAGATGGTCGTCCGATTCGCCTACAACGCCGGTTGGTTCAGAGCGGCGAGCGTGCAATGAGCCGAGCGGACATCCAGGTATCGGTCGGCGGCCTACGCCAGAAGTTCATCGACGGAAGCGCACCGACAGCGGAATACCTCGAACGTGTTTTCGCGATGGTTGGCGAATGCGCCGAAATCGAAGAGCGGGTTGGCGACTTGGAACTCGAAGACTATCTTGCGGAGCGGCGCCCATGAGCAACGATTACGACCTCAAATGTCCAAAATGCGGGCAGCGCAACAAGTTCGCAATAGTCGCGCACCACACAATCAACATCAATGGCGACGACATCGACCATGACGACAGCTTGACATGGGAAAACGACGATACGATTTCCTGCGGCAAATGCAGCCATCAGGGAACTGTCAAATCATTCGAGGAGGACTGATATGGGACTTGGCCCAACCAAACGTATGCGCGGCACGTCCGAGCGAAAACTTCGACGCCGGCGTTTTGTTGCGTGGGGCGATTTCGCGAAAAATAACGCCAGAGGTGAGTCCGCCAAACTACATTGCGCCGGTGTTGATGAATTGAATATGACAGCGATTGCGCGCCGACGCGGGAACGTGCCACTGGCGCGGTACTGCGTGCGCTTCTCCAAACGCTTTCGCGAGCTGGCCGGCAAGGTGCTGCCATGAGTCTTGGCCCAATCAAAAACGGCAAGCACATGCCGATCACGCCGCGAGACGGCAAAGCGTGGTGTGATGTCGTCAAGAAAGAGCGGCTGCCGAAGCCGCCAGCACCAACCGGCAGCTATTTGTGGCTAAACCAGGAGAGCAAGTAATGGCATACATCGTAATTAACGGTCGACTGGAAAGAATTCACCGAAACCGTTGGAATGGCAAAACTAACGCGGCGCAGATCATCGGCTCGCGCATCAATGAAAAGGCGAAGGCCGCACTCAAAGGCATTAAGGATGGCAATTGCAATATTACCGCCTGCCAGAAACCTGGCGCGACGTGGTGGAACATCAGTACGCGGGCCTACTATTGTGCGTATTGCGCCAGCGAAATCAATCGATGGAGCAAATACGATGATGGTGTCGAGATTTGCTTCTCGAACCGCGAAGATGGAGAAGCGGCGCAGGGGGACATTTGGAAGGCGCTGCGGGAAAAGCAGGTGGCATGAACACCAAGCAACGCAAAGCGCATAAGAAGGCGTTGGCATTTGAATTGAAGAACGGCGCCGACATCCGACGTGCGCAAGACAGAGCGCGCGCCGAAGAGATGAAAATCGATAGGGCATTCGACCAATTGTGGATCGAGCTGAAAGCAGAATTTACAGCCTACCTGAACTGGCGCAAGCAAGTGCCAACCACGTCGGCAGACCCTTGGTAATAGGAGAACGAAATGAACATGAGAGCGCAGCCAGCGGAAGCAGCGGCCAGGCAAGCAAAACGTCCAGCCTACGGCATGGGAAGTAGTCAGGAGCGTTTTTACTATAAGACGCATGGCAAGCCATTGATGAAAGAGCCTGTGCAGCGGGAGCCTGACTTCGATCATGTCGAGCATCTTTGGCTGTCTTGTTGGCTAAGTCACCGCTGACATATTGCAGCCACAGACCGGTTGCGACAATGTAGTTATCGAAACAAACAAGAGGTAAAAGAAATGCAAACCACAGTTTTCGAGTGGCGCGAAGATCGCGAGTTTGGCGGCGAGGGCTGGATACTCAAGGGCTTCCCAGACTTCAATGCAAGCCAGGGTATAGGCATCGCGCACGACACGCTTGAACACTTCGCCGGTGGTGACGGTAGCCTGAGTCATGAAATGTTGGCCTTTGGCTCGATGCTGTACATGCGCGGCGAGAGTGGCTGGTTTCACCAGTACGGAAATGCGAGAGGCGCTGCTGACAACATGGGCAGCGATATCGCCCGGTTCCTGGACGAAATGAGCTATCAGGACATGGGGCTGCGCAACCCAGGCAGAACATACGCATTGCGGGATGGACTCGAAGACGATTTGCAGGCGATTCTGACCAAAGGCTTGAGCGACGCGAACGAGAACGCCAGATACAACGGCAGTGAAGTCGCCACTGTTTTCACCCGCGATTACAAGATCGAATGGATGGCCGGCTGGATGAGGCGTGGTTACAGAATGTGTAAGAAGCGCTGGCCTGGCGCGAGCGCATCCGACATGAGCTGGCTATTCAGACAGATCCAACGCGATATCGATCGGCGCTTCAAGGAAGGTAATCACTACGAGGAACTGCACGTTCGCGTCAATCCAACGACACGCGAATTCCAAATCAACCGCCGCTATCAGGATGAGTGAGCCAACTATGAGCGAAACAATCACAACATTGGATGCGCGCCGCATTGCAAGCGAATGGCATGACGGCCAGGCAAGTGCGCTGTACGCCTTCGGCAGCTCCGGTACGATCATTTCAGGCTTTCTCGGTGAAGTGCGCCGCGCCTGCGCGATGGCAGAAACACAGAAGCAAATGGGCCAGCTTGACGCCGAAGCCTATTGGGAAATGCAAGACCTGCTTGCTTTTGCCGAGTATTACTCCGACTCGCGCTATTCCGACATGCCGGTGAGCTGACCATGACCAGAATAATCATGGGCAGCCGCAGGGGCGAGCAAATCGAAAACATCGATGTCGGCGAGGAAATGACAAGGTGCGGACACTGTGGCGGGCGAACTGGAATTGCAATTCAAAACGATGACGGTAGCCGTGAGGAGACTTGCCTGGGCTGCGGTCAGCGTTACCACGTCGAGGACGAGACCTTCGTCGAATGCCAACAGATTGCGGCGACGCTTGAAACCAAGCGGAACCCTGCCGGCGCCAACCACCCCAATTTTGGAACATTTTAGGAGAACGACCATGATTTTGAACAAACAAGAAGCTGCATTGGTACTCGCCGGATTGCGTTTGCTGCAATTTGATCTTGAGTACAAAAGGGAGAAGTGGCCCAAATTGTTTTTTCACATACTTGCCGAAGTCGAAGATACCGAAGGAATGATTGATAACATCGATCGCCTGTGCGAAGACAAGATCAACGTGGTGGCGGAGCCGGCCGATCTGGAAACAAAGGATGGCCGGATTGTTCGCCACATTCTAATTACCGGCAACCCGGTCGACGGCTTGCAGTTTACAGGCCCATTCAATTCTCAGGCAGAAGCGGACGATCAAGCCGAAGGGTATAGCGATACCGATTATTGGATTGCTGACCTACTTGGCCCGATGTAACCAGCCAATTCAGAGCCAAAGTCTGGTTGAGACACTGTAGTTATCGAAACCAGACAACGAAAGAAACGAAATGGGCGCACCTAGACCACTGACGTCCGAACTGATCGCAGAGATCGCCGAACACGCCGAAGCCAGCGGTGCCGATCTCAACGACATGATCCGCGCCTATCGACTCGGCGGAATGGATGCCGTTGTGAGCCACGGTTCCTTTGTGTCGATGCTGCCAATGCTTACCTTTAGGGCCAAATTATGACCAACGAACAACGCATTGAACTTGAACGGAAGATCGTTCGCCACCTGATCCGTGCCGCCAAAGAGGCCGGATGGAACGTCTGCAAAGTGGACGACGGCGGCGATGAACTGGTAACTGTCCGCAATGAGACTGAGGCGATGGATGCAATCTTCGCCGTCGACGAATCACGCCTGAAGTTCACCAACGGCACAGTCAATCACACCGTCCTGATCGTCGGCGGCAACGGCATCGACATCATCGCGGATCACTCCTATGTCGACGGTGACGCCGACGGCTTTGAGGCATTGATGAACAGGGTTGCCGCATACGTGGAAACACTGGACGAATAATTGAATAGGAGAAGCAACGTGGGAAAAATTGAAGTCAACAGTTACCTTTTCACCATGATGGCGATTGGCGCCATTGTTTTCTGGGGCGTGGTTGCCGTCTTCATCGGCGACATTCTTTGGTGGATTGTGCGCGCCGAAGTGATGCAGATCCACGCACGTATCGCCAACTGGCGTGATCGGAACAAGGTATGAAAATCAACACTCACTACTTCAGCCAACATATCAAGAAGTATCGCAGGCTGACAAAAAGCGAACAGCGCAAGGTGGACAGGCAGATTGAACATTTTGGCGCCTTGTACAATTTCGCTCCAACCGCCCGCCAGGCAAAACAGGTGATCCAGGAACGCCTGAACTATCTGGAACAGAACCGGATCTCGGAGACGATCTACGGCTTTTTCACCGAAATCTATGAGGTGGAGATTCACGCCGAAGGCAAGTCGAAAGAAGAGCAGGACGCGGCGCTACAACAGGCGCTCGCCGAACACCGGGCAGGCAAGTCGGTTGCGCTGTACACATCCAATCTGAGTAGTCAAAACGATAAGTAAGTTAACAAAAAGGCATGAGCGTTTATGCCTTTTCCATCGATTCGTAAATCCTCGGATAACTAATTGATTATAAACAACATTCTTCCAAGAAACGCGCATCCACTGCACAAATACTGCACGTCCCTTTGAGACCGAAATGAGCGTTTTTAAACCTGATAACGCTGAGCTACCGCAAGCGCACCAGATCACACCAGAAACGACGAACGCATGCAAGACGAACCGAACCGACTCAAACAAACAGAACCGCTCAAAACGTCTTTAAACGCATTTGGCAACATACCGCGAATTCGACCAAAGCCATACCTACCTTGCGACAATGAACTATCAAACCATGAAAGGGAAAACAATGCAGCCTGACCCAGAGCAAATCAGAATCGCCGATAACATGAACCGGGAATACCCAGGCATGAGCAGAGAGGATGCGCTGAATCGCGCAAGCCAAATCCTGACCGGTATTGCAAACCGAGCAAAAGGAATCCTAGAGCCTGATCGCCCGAATCCGTATCAAACAGCTATACCGCCGAAGAAGAACACGCCAGAGCAAACACCGATCAGAACCAATCCGGCCAGAGCTACTGTCGGTGCCAAAGACCTGTACCAACAAGGTATGATTGAAGCATTGAACCGATCAGGAGAGAAGTAAATGCAAGACGAACAAGATGAACCAGGAACACCACTACCGGAAGAGTTCACAGACCTGGCCGACCTACGTGAACGATTGAAGAAAGCAGGCATGCTGATTACCGACGCTATGGAAGCTAAAGAGCGGGAAACCGAACAGCAAGAGACACAGGCAGAAGAGATCAACGACTTCCTGACCCGCGTAACACCAAAGGAAGAACCAATCGTCATACCGTCGTTCAGGATCAAAACAGGGAGACTTGAATAGAGGGATATACGGGAGGGAAGATGCAAGGGGAAAGCGAGCGCCGGCGAGCGTGATTGCGTAGGGCTAGTCCTTGATCGGCAGGCCAGGCAATGAGAGATATGCGGGAGGGGAGGGCGCCTGGTGGGAGTGGGTATAAGTATGGGGAAAATAGGCGAGCGTGGTCGGCTTGTTCTTCGGCGCCTTCCTCCCAACTCTACTTACACATCACGCTCGGCAAGTCTCGCTCAACCACCCACCGCATCGATCGATCCTGCCACCCGCCAAAAACGCTCACGCTCACATCGCCGGCACAAATCACGTCTTACACATTGATTATAGTCGGCATCAGGCTACCCAGAAATCATTATTTACAGAAAGACAGAATTCATGGAAAAGCTCAAAATCGCCATTCCGCGACGCAAACGACGTGCCGGCGTGATGCCGACCAAGACCGAGCGCGACAAGTCGAAGGATCATCAGCGGTTGGGGAAACACAAGCAGAAACCGGATCACTTGAGGCAGGACTGACTTGGGGCCGGAGCCTGCTCGACTTGGGGTTACATCGACTTGGGGCCGGTTTGGTGTACTTGGGGCCGGAGGCTCTATCATAAAGTCTTATTAAAACCTTTAAACCTATTACTACTTACTTATTAAGGCGAAAGTATAAGATTCCCCCAAGTGATTTTCACCCCAACAATAGCGCGGCTCCAAGGCAACGACGGCGCCAGGCTTTTCATAAATTTCACGTACAGGCGGATCGACTCAAGCGGGCCTGCACGCGCTCCTCGGCGATTCACCGCTAGGCAGATACCGGAATCGTGCCGGGGCGACCGTCAGGCTGCTGAAATCAAGCCGAACCGGTGCCAAGACGCGATAGCTATACTGTCTTCACTCAAACAACACGCGACGACCATCATGAAGCCACTTCTGCTCACCATCTTGATACTGACAACCGGATCGGCATTTGCACGCGGCGGCCATTCAACATTACCAGGCGCCAAAATCGATGTCGTCCGATCCGACGCCGCAGTCAAGCATGCGGAATCGATCAGGAAGACGCGTCGTCAGGAAGAGCGCAATGAAAAGCGTCTTGAGAAGCTATTTGCCGCCCATTGACATAAGTCACTACTTACTTTAGTATTGCCGGTCACGGCAATATGACGTAAACGGCGAGATGAAACAAGCCACTTTGCAGCCTACATCAAACCATCAAACTTCAATTACTGCATCGGGTGATGCAGACAACCAGACAGGGAAGACATTATGAGTGCAATTGACATCGCCTACTACCGTAAGAAGATCAAGCAAATGGGCCGCTGGATTGGCGCGCGCTATTTGCGCAACAAGGGCATTTCGTTCGAGCAAGCCTATTTCATCATGTTCAACTGCCGGCCGAGGTATTAATCATGGCGCATCAGCTCTATCAACTCTACGCGGTGGCGTTTTATGTCGTTGGCGCCTTCGTATTGGCAGCAATTCCGGTCGGCGCCGTCTATGGCCTGGATTGGTGTCACCGGAATGGCAAGTTCGGTCTCGGCTGCCGGACGTTGGCTCGCATCACAAGGATGGCCTCAGTTCGCCATTATCCATAAGTCATGGGTGAGTTAAGCCGGCTGTGCCGGCTTCTCGTTGCCCGTGAGCTTTCCTCGGAATTGAAAACAGGAGTCCTAAATCGCCAGGCCAGCCTAACGCTAGCGCTGCATAGCGCTGAAGTGTTGGAGCGCTATAGCGCTGTAGCGTTTTAGTGTTAAAGCGCCACAGAAACACAGATCCACGGATTTCATCATTCCTACATTTGACCTTCGGTCTTCTGCGAATCAGCCTGCCGCCGATCACTGCTGCCTGGCATGGGTCTTCATACTTGAATCTATCGCAACTGATTGCGAATTAATTAACTCTTCAAGGAGAACATCATGTTTCATGCCTCAGTAGTCAATTCCATCAATGCTCACTTTGCCAATGCTGCAAAATCGTTTCACGCCGTCCAATCGATCGCCGTTCCAGCAACACCGGCTGACGACACCTATCTGTCCGACTATGACCCGATCGGCTACGACCACTTCCAGGAGCGCGCCGAGGTCGACATGCTGCGCGGCCGTCCACGTCATGCCAGGTCGATCCTGATGGATAGTGGCTCGTAATAGCGCAACGCTGCCGGTAACGCCTAAAAGCCGCCTATTCAGGCGGCTTAGTCATTAGCGCTGGAGCCTATGTGGCGCCAACCTTATCAGGAGTGGCATTCCTGCACACATAAGGCGGTTTGGTCAGTTCGGCATCAAGCGCTCGGATCGGCGCCTAAATGCGTCAAATCCTAGGATCGGTCGAAAATCCTCGGAATCGCCTACTGATATGAATGTGCAGGCGTGCATGTGCGAATATCATGCTTTTATTTGGAGCGTCAAGTGATTTTTACGTGTCCGCGTTAAAACAACATGCAAAAATAAATCACACAAAAGCATGAAAACATATTGCATGAGAAAATAAAGCATGAGACTATGTGTCTACTGTATCGCGTGATGCAGACAACGAGATAAGAAAGCAAATCATGACAACATCGACAACTAAAGCGCTGAGTGAAAAACAAATCGCCGCAAACGTAAAACGCGCCGCGACACTCGCAGCGAAGAAACTTGTAAAAGAGCAAGAAATCGCAACACTTGCCGCGCTCGAAGCATTGGTTCAACCTGAAACACTAGCAGCAATCGAACCTGAAGCGATTGAAGCAATCGCTGAAGAAACAAGCGAAGAAAAGCCCGGTTTTTGCGCTAAGTGGTTGATGGTCTTGAATTCGCGTATCGCTGAAGTGTATAGCAAGGACACAGAAAACGTGATTAAGTACATCACGAAATCGAGTGTTGCAATTGACAACACTGCATCAAAGCCACACTTTGCTGAAATCGCACGCACTATCATTGTTAAGTCACGTAATGCAGACAACAAAACAAACAAACGCGATTTTGTTGCCGTCAAAGTGCTGGTGAAAGTCGCACATATCATGTGCGCGCTCGGCCAAGGTTTGAAAAGCGAAATTGACAATCACACACAGATTATCGGCCACCAATTGCGCAAATTGATTTACTTGACGGCAATAACTGCAAAGGTAATTCAATGCAAACGCATTGTGTATGATGAAATGGATACAGTGCAACAAATCGACCTGAAACACACTGCGAACTACCGGGAGGGTACAGTATCAACACAGGTATCTAGTTCGCGCCAGGCTCTTGATATTCTCGGTATTTGCTCAATCGTCAAAGGCAAGAAAGATGATGTTATCTCATTGCAAGAGAACGATCGCCGCAATGATTTTGTTGCATTGTTCGCATAAGTCACGACTGAGTTAAGCAAGCGGGTAAAACCGCTTGCAATCAATCAAATCACTATAGGTTATACCATCATGTCAGATTTTTACTTTGTCGCGCTAATCGAAGTTTTAAACGAATCGCAAGACCATGCAAACGTATTGCGAGCGCGCGAACAGATCAAAGCGAACCGGGTGGAGGCGATCAAGCGCGCACAGATCAAGCAAAAAGAATATCTTCAAAGAGATTTCACAGTCATCGATAAGAAGTAACAAAACAATGTCAAGTGAGATAAATCATTAGTGACTTATACGCAACGCTTGACAGGTTGAATGAGGAAAGGGCTTGACGGGGCAGAGGAATGAAAGTCCTAGAAGGATTCAGGCCCCTTGGTGGCCCTGCCTTCCTCGTTCCGACCCTGGAAATGAGACCCTTATAGAAATTCCGGGAAAATCCGCCGGAGACTCCTTATAGATTCTTGCCGCGTGCTAACATCTATCCGCGCTTTGCTCACTG